>Ga0315914_1001802_pt1 | contig 32585 bp, 12 predicted proteins | sample MpolenodulesMG_FD_203920 | JGI IMG/M metagenome (GOLD analysis project Ga0315914, IMG submission 203920) | Medicago polymorpha root nodule microbial communities from Los Angeles, California, United States - elongated nodules | ecosystem: Host-associated > Plants > Roots > Nodule | place: USA...
TCTCTCAATGGTGGTGATTAACAAAGACAGTAATTGGAAAATACTCATAACATAGGACAGAATAACTTTAAGGACATATTTAATCATAATTCACGCTCAGCTTTAGAAAGGCACTTACTTACTAATCCAGGAATTGATTCTCTACCAAACACGACCCTTGATATAAGCAAAGGTAGCATTTCTGAAAGCAAAGGTAGCAATTTCAAGTCTTCAAGTTCAGGCTCGAGTATGGAATAATGTCATTAATATTGTGGCATGTGCATTTAATGGGTTACCAAATATGAAACAACTCTAAGTTTTCTTGAGGTAGTCTAATGGTTAGATCGGAACACATTATGTGTGGAGAAGCAGGGGCGGACCTGAACAGGTCCTGGTGTGGCAAGTGTCACACCACCCCCAAGTTGGGTTTTTTTTCCATCCAGAAGTCCAGCCCACTCCAAAACAAGAGGGTATTTAAAACTGAACCAATCCAATAGAAAAACCGTAAGCTAAATCAATCGAAACTGCAAAAAACCACATTTGGTTTAGATGTATTCAGATCACATTTTTACTCAACTGTATGGTTTGGTTCGGTTTGCGGATTTTATTTTATCAACCAAACCAAACCAAATCAAACAACAACATAAGAAAAATACTAATTAAATATATGTCATCTACACCAATACCCACAGGATCTCAATGGTAACTTTTATAAATGACATGTATTTTCTTTTGTTAAGTTTCTTCTTTGCTTTTTATTTCGAAAATGTATTTATGTGCAATTTGAACTTTTAAAAAATGATGACATCTTAGTCTTTTACATTTCTTGCATAATAGAATTACTTTTTGTCCACATTTTTAATTTGGTCTATGTTATTTAGTGAAAATGAAATTTTAATGTTGGATGAAATTAAAAATATTGTTGGAAACATTGCTAGAAGTATGTTGTGTTTTAGCTTTTTAATGTTGGAAACAAAAAATTGTATTGTAAGTAATAAAAACGGCACCAACCGATCCAACTCAAACCACATTGGTTTGGTTTGTTTTGATTCGGATTTTATATGCTTTTTTATTTTACGGTTCAGATGACTTTTAGTCTCAAAACCGAACCAAACTGCACCGCGAACAATCCACACAAGTACATTGTAAACATTTTCCCCTCACTTCTCACGTCAGCGAGCCTTTTTCATTGTTCTTTCTCTTGGCAAGCGTACAACACAAACAGAAGAAAGTGCTTTTCATTCTTATCAAATTTAATTTTATTTAATTATTTGACGATAAAATGTGCCTCACCGGTATTGTAAGTCTAGATCCTCTCCTGAGTAGATTGATTATAGATATCTCCCTAATTGCTTTTGCAGTTTTCCATTATATGAATCACAACTGTGAATGTAAAAATTGTTTCATTAGTCCCAAAATTGACCATAGTCAAGGTTTATATATCAATGAAATTATTAATAGATGTGTTATCACTAAGCAAATCTATCACGAAATGTCAATTAGAATATTATGAATTGAATCACCATATCTATGTGATTCGAATCAACTTGGTGAAATTACTGAACGTTGATTCAAATCATTCTTTTATTCTTTGAGATTCAATATTCATTTTCTCTCAAAATCTTCACTCGTCACAAAGTTTCATTGAAAACTCTTTGATCCTTTGATGCGAGTGAAAATTTGTAAGGGACTTGGATAGAATTTCTTTGTAATAGCAATTTGTGAATGAAGTGTTTCAATTGCACAAGATTCAAGGAAAAGAATTGAGTTTCTTTTCAACATAGAAATGGATTCTAGGGTTTTTAGGTTTAAGACTCTTCAAGTTGTGATAAAAGTAGGTTGAAATTTTCAATTTAGAGACAACAACTTGGTGGTACATTATTATTCATTCATAGATAAAATATCAAGCGACATAGAAAGTTAAATCTAGCTTTGGTTGCCATAAAACATATATCTACCATCATCAATGATATTCACCATGGAGGGGGACAGAGTACAAAAAATTCCCAAGGGTCACCACTATAGCAATTTACTTATTACAAGAGAGAAAAAATTACATGTTTTTAAGATAATGTTCTTACATCATAGTCAATAGTCCAATTATGCAAGAATAATTAAACCTCTAGCTCCCCAAATCAATCTATACAAGGTATATACAGGTTCAAAACAATATTAATTGTTTCAGTGGTTCATTTTTCCTTGTAATAGCCAAAACAGAACAAACACTGAAAAGTTTCGAAGACAGACAACAACAACAGAACAAGGCATATTAAGCAAATTAATACATCCCAGAATCATGATCATATATTGATGGCAGGAGCCATTGGAGGAAACCAACATTAGTTTCTCCTTTTGATCTACTTGTTGAGTACTCTGCTAGCATGTTCCATAGGTCTCCAACTGTCCATCCCTGCGACAAAATCCAACACGAGACCTGCCACGGTACCAACCAAAATCTCTAGTGAGAAATTAACATTGCAATAAAAGACCAAGTTGAGTTGGTATGTTCCTGGAACTTGGCTAAATAAAGATGATCTATTCACATATGGTATCACCACTAAGAAGAATATTGACACCACTCTCTTTAACACTCTTTCCAACACTTACTGAATGAGTAAAATTCATTTGATTCCACTAAATCATGTGGGGCTTATCCCCAAAATGATTGGACTCGCATAAATTTCACTCAATCATAAATAGTGTTGGTAAGAGAGTTAGTGTTGCTAGCATTTATCTGCTACTCAAATTAGTTAGGAAGAAGGCTATTGGGATAAATGTGATTCCCACATTGAATAAAGATAAAGCATGAAAATAGTTTATAAAGAGTGATACTCCTCATCTTACAACCGGTTTTGTAAAAATGAGATAAGCCCATTATAGAAACTTAATATGATATCAGAGCCTATTGAGTCAAGTCATCCACCGTATTATCCACGCATCAAACTCAATAGTGCTGGGTATGAAGGGGGTACTGAGAAAAACTCAAGTCTCACATTAAAAAAGAGATAAAGCCTAAAAAGAGTATATAACTAGCGACACTTCTGACCTTACAAAGTTACAATGCAGTTATTTAAGGATGAGTTAAGCCCAATTTGAAAACTTAATAGAGGTAATGCAAATAGTGGGTTATTCATTTCTGAAACAAACCAAGAAAATGGAAACTTAATTTGAATATGGAAGTCAATTAGCCTAGCTCAGAGAATCCTGTTGATGTTGCTTTAATCTGACAGCAAACTTGCAAATAGATTTTACAGGTACAACTATTTAATATATGTCAAGTTACCTTGTCTAGATTCTGCAATGCCCCTGAGCCAAACGTGTAGTATGCAATGAAAGCTCTTCCAGCCTGCAGGGTTTGATAAAACAAGACAAAGTTTAAGGTCTTCAAGCATGAAAGGTCAAATTGTCAAAGTAAAGTCTAGTACTACAATTGTTGCTGTCAATTTGCAATATTTCATTTTCATCGACCTTTTGTGACCACATGCTGATTTTTAAAGTTCTCAGCCGTCAAAATTTTAGATGTTCTACTGGCATTGTTGACTATCCCCAAAAAAAATTCTAAATTGAAAACTATCAAACATGATATGGTTGACTTGATCTCAACACTCATAACAAGAATGCATAGAAATATCTACCATGATATGGGCTTTTCCTTGGTGTAGGGGTAAACATAAGCATTCATTTCTAATTCATTCAGATAAGTACGCAGTGACTAAGGGTACATATTCATACAATGATTGCTGAAAATATAAAATTACTTGAGAAGCTGCAAGCCACTGAATTATGGTCTTTACTTCAGGATCTCCTCCAAAGGCACCACATCCCCAATTTCCGGTCGCAACCCCAATATCATTGCTATTCTCCATCATATCATAATCATTTTTAGAATCTCTGATTTCTTGATATGAATATTTTCCTTCACTTGTTTCCATATCATCAAACTAAGAGAAACGAAGAATGTTCAACACAGATAACTGAACAACGACCAATGCAGATAGCATACCATATTGACACTAGAAAGTCATGGAAAAAACAACCAGTAAAGATGAGCATACATTCTCTTGTGGTATTTTCTGATACCGTTGATATTGAGATTGCTGCAAAAAACCACAGAATGCCTTGTTGATCTCACTGCAGGAATGAATAAGCTCGATTGATATTATGTTATAACTTCAAAAAAATTAATAACATACAAAAAACATAACATTAAATTTTATTGTGTGCAGCTAGGAACAATACAATGAAACTACAATTTGCAGGTAATAAATTGATGCAACCTTTATAAACAATTACAAACTTCAAAGGACAAATATAAAGCACAATTCATTTTAGATTATAAATTCTATCTTAATATTCTTTCAAAAAAAAAAAAATCTATCTTAATATAACATGACAACAGTGAATCTGAATCTAAAGAGACGCAACCAATCAATGAAAGTTAACGAACCGGAGGAGAAATTTATCCCTGTATTGCCTCATCCCTGGGCCACATAATGCATCAATTGCAACAATCCTGGTTTTGCGTCTTCCTAGGGTGTCTACATCTTTGTCATCCACATAATCCCCAGAAAATCGAAACGATGATGCATATCTAAAGAAATCAGGAGATATTATCACTGTTAGGTTGAAGGAAGCACAAAATAGCAAATTGTGTTTGAAAAGCTGAAAATATATAATGAGACATTGCATCAGAGAAATATTTCACCATTTTATGCATACTGTTACAGTATAGAAAACACTAATGTGCAATTTTTTCTATTCTTGGGAAGATATACAATTTTGCATTAAAAAACTGTTCTAACCAGGTGTGCAAATCAGTGAGAAGGAAAACAGACACATCATAAATGGTTCAATCTACTGAAAAAGAACCTACCATCACATTTGAAGTAAACAAAACCAGTAGTAGGCACTAAAAATATTCAATTCTAACTGAAGTTTAGAGCCATCGAGTAACACTGACCCTGTATAACTCGAGAACCTTTCGACACCAACAATATCTATAGCCTCATTATCCGCCATGCACGGCAAGAAAATCATGCCAGCAATCAATTCTGGACTGATCATGAAGCGAATTTCCTCCTATATCAGACAATTACAAGTAAAATTATTAAACATAAGTAGGTCGAAAGCTCAAGTAAGAAAAATATTCAAATCTGCAGAATCTACAGGCGTAAGGTGCTAATACAAATTGCATACGAAATATAAGTATAAGACATATCAGGAACCATGCTTATAAAACATATCAGGAACTATGTCCTAAAGAATCTATCACAATTGCCTAACATTTAAGCACAAGATGTTAAGGATGGAAATATAATACAATTATAAACATATAGCACCTGTACACAACCCCTACGAAGAGCACCACCGCCAAGATATTCATTTGCAAAATCCACTTCGACAGTTTCACATGAGTGATCTTCTATGAGCCCTGAATTTCGAACCTAAAATGTAAAAGTATCACCTATTACAAACCAAGTGGATCATTGAAAGAGATTAGTTTTGTGGACAATTGAAAATAAATCTCCTGCAAATACCTCAAATCTGCATAGAGGTATTACAGAAGTGCTCCAAAAGCTGGCATTTGGGTAAGATATGTGACTACAATCATCTTCCCGGGGAAGTACTTTTCGCTCAAATGAGACAACACCCTTGGGCATATTAGAGGTTATCCTTTGAAAATAGTGAATGATGCACCAAATCTTATTTTCCTGTTTTTGAGTGTAATCATTATAGAGACTCCTGAAAAATGCACAACCATAGAGACACCTGGATTTCAAGAAAATTTTGTAATAACATGTGAAACAAGGAATTTAATATGGTCACTTCTTCTATCCTTCTCTTTCACTATCATTGAGTCTCTCTAACACACAAACATGCAGATACCATTGACGATTTGACACCACTAGGAAAAAATGATGATCAAAATGAATGCTAAATCAAGCAATTGAACAAGTGAATAAGAATAGTATAGCTTAAGATTCTTACGCAAACAACTCATCAAAGTTAACTGGTTGAAGTTGTTTCTCATATCTGTCATGGACTGGGAATAGACATAAAAATGAGCATGCAAGAAGAGCAGCAATTAACTCCTGAAAAGCAAGAAATTGCAATTGTAAATTATAACTATCATTAGCATGTAACTCACGGACCATGTACAATGCAACGGCAGCAGAAGCAGCCTTCGTTATGTGAGAGTCGTGACGCCGGTGGCTGTGATAGTAGTAGCCAAATAGCCAACCAGTATTATTTTGGTTATTTGAAGAGTGGGTATATTTTATCTTGTCGCAGTAAAAACGCTATTGAGAGATTTAGAGAGAAAACTAAGGGACTTGTGAAATGCTCGAGTGATTTGCACTCAGCTGATCCTTCATTTATATACACTCATAGAAGTAAATACAATTTACATTAACAAAGAGATTAATAATAATGCTACTTCCTAGTTGCATGAATGATATTTCCTAGATACATGACTACCTAGGTACATGATTGCTACAACTTCCAATACTAATTAATACTAACTGCTAATAATTCCAACAAACGTAAAGCAAAGAGGTATAAGAATTTTAATGTCAAGTATTTGTAGCCTTGTAGGTGGAATTTTGTTTTTAAACAATTAAGAGAACGCATATTCTACACACACAAAAAAACACATAAGTTTCACAACAAGCAAACCTGGGTAAGGAAGACTATTCCGGCTTCCTGCGAATCCAGCATACGAAGACCAGTTCTGACAGTGGCTCCCTTTCCGTCAATAATCATATCCGCATTTTCATAGTGTGCTTCCAACAAAGATGGCAACCTCAAAAGCAAATCTCCCAATGATGGAAGCACCTCCTCAAACCACTTCCTACATTCCTCTCTAGATATCAGCTGAAACAAACAATCATGAGTCTTTGCTTTTATTCATAAAACAATTGTTCGATCAGCTATAAACGGCAAAACCCATGTACCCCAATATGCCCGGAAAACCCCGATTAAAAATTAAAAATTTGAGGTTTTAAAAAGGTGAAGTTACCTGCAGTATATTACCTCGTCGAAGAACAGGGCATATCCATGTGCAGCGGAAGGGGCTAAAGGTTCTGGAGAGAGAGAAAGAGAGTTCCTGAGTTCAGTAATGAAGATGAATAAGAGCCGTCCTGAGTCAACTCGGCCACATCCGAGCTCTCTGAGAGCTTCCACCACTTGGGACGGCCAAAATAGATAGGAAGAACGCATCACCACTGGTAAATATGGTAGAATTGATCTCCAATCTTCTCTATTCTCCATTTTTCTTTTATTCTCTTCACAACGGAGTAAGAAAAAACTGCTCACAACTTACCAAGCAAAGAGAATATTTCAAAACCGGAATTATTATTTTTATTAATATTACAATTGAAAATTGAAATCTTGACACTAATTATTAGATTTACCCACTCATAATACACAAATCAGAAATTCCATCCAGAATGCAAGCACGCAAGCAACTATCAGTAATAGCATTTCAGGGAAATGAAAAAACCACCTAACAAATTTAACAATGACCAGTATTTGATTTTAATAGACTCTAAGCCTAAGATCTGTCCTTAAATTGCCTGACAGCCATGATTGGGCTCTAGCAGATTCTGAGCCAAATTTAAACGCCGAATAAAAGCATTATAGTTAATACAGTATAACTTTTTTTATATTATAGTTAATATTCGTTTACAATATAAGCTCCATAACTTGAGATATGAATTTATATTGCAGTTGTCAGGGCAATTCCAAAGCAGTAAGCATAATAATATTGACAAAGAAGACCCTTAATACATTCTTATTTTTTTTAATTGGTCCAAGTAACAAAATTTGGCTATATGAAGACAAAATAAATAAAAAATCGTAAAACATTCGGTATACTCATCATGTTAGTTGTAACACAGTCAAATCTTCACCAAGATAATTTGCAATTTTCGAGATTATTGCAGGAGTTCATATTTTCTAAATTTTATTGTACATTTGGGACTGGTGGCGTGTATGATTCAGAAACAGTATCAAAAAATTTACACAATGTATCGAAATCAAACTCAGTATGATATATAACATAGAAATTCAATTCACTACCAATAATCTGAACAAGAACACTTGCCACCATGGAAATGATGAAACCGGTATGAATCCCTTACTATGATTTTCCTACCAACAATTTTACTAACTAGCTTGAAAACAGAGTGGCAATCACCACAAACACGAAGATTCTTAAAAATTCTAAGAGGCGAGCCTTCGGCACTATTGATTAACCCAAAAGCAAGGGCAATTCTCTCACTATGGTTCCATAGATTATGCTCCTTTTGTTCTTCATCTGTATCTTGTAACGCATAGCTTGTGTCTGGCACGTGGCCTTCCTCTCTAGTCATCTTTCTGAGCTCTTCCAACTTTGCATAGATTTGTGCAGATTGTGGATGAAACTGGTCTCCCATCCCAAAAGTCATAACCTTGTTTTTCAACTTGATCCAACTACAGGCAGGTTTCTTCTTTAAGCTCTGTGATTCCATTTGCTTTCTGACATTCTCTACATCTCCCCACCTTTGAGTAGATGCGCAGACATTTGAATAAAGAACATAGGCTGAATCATCAGATGAGTTCAGCTCGAAAAGACGATCAGCAGCTTTCCTCCCGAGCTCCAAATTGCCGTGTATTTTGCAAGAAGCCAACAAGCTACGCCACACGAATTCATTTGGTGGGATGGGCATCTTATCAATGAAAGCTTCAGCCTCGGCAAGCCTTCCTGACCGGCCAAGAAGATCAATTATGCATACGCAATGCTCTATTCCAGTAGGGACACCAAATTCAGAGGTCATTGAAGAGAAGTACGCAAGACCCTCATCCACCAAACCCCCGTGGCTGCAGGCAGACAGAAGTGAAACAAATGTGACGTGATCAGGTCTCAGCCCGAGATCAAGCATCTCACGAAAGGCCTCTGTGGCCTGGAGGAAAAACCCGTGTCTGGCCAATGCTGATATTAAAATGTTCCAAGACCTCTTTGACCTGATTTTCGGTATCGGAAGGATTCTAAATACATCATCAATTTCTCCACATTTTCCATACATATCCATCGTAGCATTTAAAATGTATTCATCTAACTCAAACCCAAGTTTAATAATCCAGCTGTGAAGCTGCTGACCCTCATCCAGTACTGTCAAGTTACCAATAGTAGCAAGAGCTACGGAGAAGCTAAACTGATCCAAGTCAACCCCATCATTTCTCATCCTTGCAATAAATTTTAGTGCTTCCTCACCAGGACCATAATGAGCATTTGCAGAAAGAATGGCATTCCAAGTACTAGAATTTTTATTAGCTAATACATCAAAAATATAGCTACTTGTATTAAGATCACCACACTGGGCATACATTGTAATCAAGGAGCTTTGAACATACGTATCTAATTCAAATCCTGCCACAACTATGTGTGCATGGATTGGCATTCCATGTTTCAAAAGATAATCAGGAGACATACAAGCACCAAGAAGATTGACAATAGTAATGTAGTTCGAAAGCAAACCTTCTCTTCTCAGTAAGTTGAATGCTTGAATTGTGGCATTTGGATCTTTGTCATTAGCATGGCCACCTATCAGTGCATTCCATGTTACCACATCTCTCTCAGGCATAATTTTGCACACTTTTTGTGCTTCATCCATCAATCCAAACTTCCCATACATGGTGACCAATGTATTACCTATGATTAAGTTGTGATGTACACCAAAATGAATCACAAAGGCATGAACAATCTTTAGTTTTTCTAAATTATAACACGCAGATAATGCAGTTGTAAAAGTTACATAGTTCATTGCCTTTCTTGTTTTGAGCATCTCAATCAAAAGTAGTATGGCATGTGAATACTTTCCATCTTCAACATGGCTTGCCAACATGGAATTCCATGAAATTAAATCTCTCTCTGGCATTGTATGGAAAACAAACTCTGCATCCTCAGACGATCCAGCCTGAGCATACATACTTAAAAGACTATTACATACACAAACATTTGATTCCAATCCAGATTTTGTTATTAGACCATGAAGTCCTCTTCCCCACTTCAAATGTTGTGCAGAACCACATGCCGGTAACAAGGCTGAGATAGTAATATAATCTGTTTTTGGGTGAGTACGACGCATCCAAAAGAAGTGTCCTAGAGATTCTTCAAAACGACCATTATGTGCACTTGCAGTAATAATTGAATTCCATGAAATAGTGTCTCGTTCCTTCATGTTATTAAACACACAGGACGCCTCCTCTACACTATCATAATTACCAAACATGGATATAAGGGAGTTTGCGACAGAGACACTACTAGTGTCTAATCCAGATTTGATGACATCTCCAAGGATCTGATATCCCATGGTTTTATCTCCAAACATTCCGCAAGTTCTAATAACTGTAGCCATCGTATTTCCAGTACAAATTAGCCCGTTGTGTCTTAAATGCCGATAAATATTAAGAACTTCTTTTGTATGCCCATTATCTGCATAGCAAACCATCAAAGAAGTCCAAGAGACTATATTTGGTTCCTCAATCTCCTCAAAAAGTTTGTTAGCCTCAGAAACCGAACCATGTGTACCATAAAAGTGCAGCAAACTAGTACCAACAAACACATTAGACATCAAACCGCATTTGACGACATAACCATGAATCTGACGTGCCCCTTCAGCCATGCACCCTGACCTATCACACGCAGTCACCATACTAGCAATTACATAACTGGTTGGCGTGACACCATTTTCAAACATGTGGCAAAAGAATTGCATGGCCTTGTGGTACCAACCCGCTCGAACAAACCCCGACATCATGTTATTCCATGAAGCATCATTTCTATCATACATCTTATCAAAAACATGTTGGGCATATTTTATGCTACCAAATTTGGAGTACATGTTAACCAAGGTGTTTGTATAGAATGTGTTTTGTTGAATAACATCTTTCACGCAAAGTGCATGCAATGCTTTCCCAACATTTCCTTCAGAAATTTCAGAGAAGCCCTTTTGAAGAAATCGAGAAACTTGAGGGTTAGAATGGTTTCTGATGAATGTATGGATGCCATAGCTCAAGAATTCGTTTTCTTTTACGCATGTTTTGAGCTGGTTTTGGCAGTTCAAAAGGGGCGAGTATGGAGTGGGTGGGGCATGTACAACATTAAGAGTACACAGCGTTCTACTATTCCTAGCCAGCTCTAATAATTGAAGGAGACCGAGCCAAGGCAGAAGACAGGACAAATAGTCGACACTTGTGAGGAAGAACAGCAAAGGGCTTACTGCAAAAAAAAGTGTGGTTGTCCCATATTCTCAATTGGTGTTCTTCAATCCACAATCTGATTCATCCAACAATATCAGAAAAATTACTCATAACCAGAACCAACGTGAAAAAAATTTACACAACTAAATAACAGATAAATAAGTTCAAAAATGGCATGTCTTTGAGTAAGTCATCCCTAACCTTTCTCTAATCTTACTCAAAACTTTCAAGGTAATAAGCCTCCATACCCAAAAGCAATGCAAGGGTATGAGGGACTGAGGGAGAGATAAATGGAATGAACCTCGTGAAATCGAAAGATGGCACCGTTTACAACTCTAACCCAAATGGAGGGGAGATACTGATGACTAAGTATAACAATATTCGCATTCAAGACCCTGAATATCTTCATTTTTTTCTTAATCAGTCCAAGTAACACAATTCTGCTATATGTCGAAGAAGTGAAGAAAAATAAAAACTAACCCAATTTAGCTAAAAAAATATTAATAAATTTCACTCCAATCATGAACTTTCCTTTCTCAAAGACATACCACTCTAACACTGTTAAACGTCATAAAACTAATCCACGATTTTCCTGATTTATAATAGAGTTTCAAATCAACATCCTAAACAAGCCAAACAAAGTTTTCACTATAAAAAAGTTCTAAACAAAATAATCGGTAGTCTTAAAAGTAAGTTAAAAACATAACATGTACATACAATGACTATGAAGCACGGACACTCCTCGGATTAGGCGTGTCCCGACACGACACCGACACTTGTAATTACACTGAATTATGTCATTTTTTCAAATTATTAGCTGTGTCGGCGTGTCAGTGTCCGTATCCGTGATTCATATACAACATTCCGAAGCACTGATACAGACACAGCATTGACACTTAAACATAGACAACAATAAATTTAAAAAAATGAAAGTGATTGAATGTAAACCGCAACACTCGGCCGCGTCTTCAATCTAAAGTGTCATTTACAACAACCTATTGGAAATTAACTAAAAACTAGACCATCTACCCATGCTCCGCACGGGTCTCACTGACTAAAGAGACAAACGCTTCATTATGTATAACCAAGGCCAAATGCTTCATTACTACCATCCAAGAGACAAACGTATGCATTAACAAATAAATTAATCATCTACTTATAACTACGATAAATTTGTGATAAATGATTCTACAGCAGGTATTTGATCAAATTCACACACATTTCAAGTTACATTCAAACATTTATAAAAGAAAATCTAAACATCCAGAACTACTAAGTAATTTGTGAAACAACTCATTAGTATTATGATAATTAAACAATTGATTTATCTATCATGAAATAAGAGTTATTAAGCATGAAACGCAAACACTCACATGGAAGATTATGCGGGTTTTGACGCTTTCTTTCTCTTCTTCAAACTTCACTTCACTTCTTCAACGAGTAAAGAACGAATCGTTCGAAGTCTTTCGCCTTACAGTTAGTAAGAGTTTGAGAGAGAATTCTTGTTTTCACTCTCAGTTAGTTTTTAATCTAATTATTTGCTAAGTGGTCCTTTAGGTTTTTCTAAGTTTTTTTTTACAAAATTATAACATTGTCATACCTCAATTTTTGACCTAAGGTCATACATTCATACACCGTTCGACGCTGATTTAGTGTCTAACTTTTCAGTAAAAATTTCGGCAGAGGTATTTTAAAATACCTCATATTTGGTTCCGAGTCGGGCCCTCTTCTCACTTTATTTTTAGTTTTATTAATTGTTATTTTCTCTTCAATTTTCATCTTTTATTTAATTTTAATTTTAATTTTTAATTAGTCATTTATTTTTAATCACCTTTTTTTATTATTGTTATTATTAATTGTCCAAATAATGTCCAAAAATTAATTAGCATCAATAGGTCATAAAACACAGTCCAAGGGCGCAAGAATTTTCTTTTCTTTCTAAGAAGTGTGCCATAATTTCAGGCGGAATCATAGGGTCAAATTTTTGTTTCCAAATCCAATAACACGGTTGCTGCCTTCGCAAGTTGTTTCCTTATTCTTTCCAACCCTAATGCTATAAATCTAAACCTGCAAACACAATAGAAAAACACGAGAAAAAACCTATTTTTCACGAACAAAAAAAACATCAATTCTTTCAATTCCAAACCTGCAAAAAACGATCAAACACACGCATACCTCAGTCAAAACCTGCAATTTCCAACATCAGCCAATTCCATAAACCCACAATCACAAATCGGCTCATCCCCTAATCACAAACCAAATCCAATCGACACAAACAACATCACAGCCATCAACACAATCCGAATTTGAAACCTGTTTCAATCAATCAAACCCACACAAAATCACTCCGAAAAAAACTGTCAAGCAACATCACATAACCTCACCACAACCAAACCGTCCCCAAATTCGAACCAGCAGCCGTATCCAATTCCACAACCACAAATCCAGATCTGAAACAAAAGGGTATATCCCTTTCGTTTTTTTTCTTCTTTGTATATACATAGTTTCTTTTGTTTTTTTGTTTTGTTGAGTCTAAAAGAAAATAGAGGAAGAGAAGAAAAATCGTAAAAAACAAAAAAAAAAGAAGGAAAGAGCAAGAAAATGAAAGAGATGGGGACGGTGGGGTTACTTATGTAACCTTGTGATTCAATGCGTACGGGTGCAATGAATATTAAAGCGATCAATGTGAAATTAATTGGCTTTGTGTACTGGGTTTATTCCACTCTATATATATGTTAAAAAAAATATTGATTTGTAAATGAAACATGGGCATCGTCGACTTAATTTATAGCCAATTAACTAAAAAATGTTCAACTTTTTCAATACAAGACTTAGAACTGTTGAATGAGTATTTCTTGGATAACCATGATAAATCTTTGTTTTCCCTCAAACTTATTTATGGAATTTCTTAAATAATGGACTTCATTCCAGATCTATATGTTGAAGATTTCAGATCTGTTTATAAAAAAATAAAAAATAAAAAAAAAACAGATCTAAAAAATGTTACTCCTAAAACAACCTTGCTCAAAGCTTCCATGGATAAAGTCAACATGTGAAGAAAATGCAACATATCTATAACAAAAAGTATTTATCTTTCCTCAATGAACATGTGATTGATCTTTTCAACACATCAAATATATTGATGAATTGATGTTATTCTTTGATTCGTAATCATATAGTTTTCATTTGGGGATGTTGGAAATGGAGATGAGAACGAAGAGTAAAGAGAGAAGAGAGTGAGGTAAAAAAATCTAGTGTTTAAAGAGCATTATAATAATGTGTTCTTCATTTGATTAAATGGTTAGATCCAACTTACCCGTGGTGAAAAAGTTTTTACCTTTTCCATGTTAAAGGCCACCTTGAGTTGCAATATGATTTAAGGATGCCTTTATGTTGAAATGCAAAGTGAAAAGTCGATTAAGACATTGTTGTAAGGCTTCAAGGCTAATTCGAATAGCTCTAATTGCTTTTATGTATCACTTAAAATAATGCATGTAGGAATTGTCTTGGTCAATCAAATTGTTTTTGATGTTGTAGTTTGCCGTAATTATTGTGCTTAATACATCATCATGTCCCTTTTTTTTCAGTTTGGTCCCCTAACTATAAAGTGTCTCAATCTGGTCTCATAACTCTTATGCCGTTTACCATTTTGGTCCTCTCCGTTAGTTTTTAACCTTAAATGTCTAAGGTGAACCAACTTCGTAGGTGGTCTACCATAGACTTTATTAAATGTTTTAATTTTAACTGTTTCTTTTTTTAAATGAATATTGTTAGATCATGGAGGAATCTATTGTAGCTTATAATGAACCACAACTACCTAATATTTTTCTTCATCTTCTTCCCCTACCAATCTTCTTCATATGCATCTTTATTCATCTTCATCTTAAACAAAAACCTAGAAAATTACAAAATTTCATAGCTATTTTTCAGAAATCCCAACAAAGCAAAAATTATTATTATGTAAAGTCGGTTTGAGGTTTGATGTCTCATAAGATGGTGCAGGAGGTGAGATCCTATGTTGGCACTATACTTTATGGTGAGGTGGTTAGCTCGGATGGTCTTGGACCTACTCTTGATGGCCCAAATAATGATTGGGTTATGCCTTCAAGGATTGTTCGAATACACCTCTTAACTCATACAATTGATTTTCAAGTTTTTCATGAATGTAGGGATGGGGCTTACCTCATGAGTAGGGAGTCACTCATCTTGCCGATGAGTAGAATCACCATTATTTGTCGTATGGTCCTTCTTCAAGCGGCGAGGGATGTGCTTATAAAAGACACTATGACTCTCAAATAAGTGATAGTAGGTAACAAAGTATGTAAGGTGTGAATGAGATGATCGTACTTGGGAGGCGAGACCCTTAATTTATGTTGATGTAATTGGCGTGAGACTCCTTGGTAATTGTTATTATTCGTCATGTGATTTAGTGCCTTCAGTTATGGGGTACTTTAGTTGTTTTAGGGTAACCTCGTCCAAGATAGGTGAAAATGCATATCAGATTCAAGTGATCCCCTTGTAAGTAGGGACAACTTGGTGCATATTTGATAGTTTGTTTGATGTAACTGAACCCGAGATAGGTGGGAGCTTTTATTTTGTTCAGATGAGGTCCATGTGATTAGGAATCAACCTGATAGCTATCTAGAGGTTGGTGGATCATGTTAGTGCTCTAATATGAAAGCATTGGTTCTTGATATATCTTAGAAAGTTATTATCTTGATTTGCACATTATTTTGAAGTGATCCCACAACCCAAAAAATCCAGAAAGTACAACAACAAAACTAAATAACAACATCCATCAAATTTCACGGGTTTGAAGAAACAACAAAAAATCAGAAAATACAACAACAAAAATACAACTCAAAAAATCCAGAAAACCAACATTCATCAAATTTCTTCTTGTTTCTGCCTTGTACAATGGCTGCCGTCGAAATTCCACAAGAGGGTTTGAAGAAATTGAAATTCGGAAACATCTCTAATTTCAATTGCGGCTAAGTGAAATTGAAAAAAACTGAAACTCAAAAACATGTTACTTGTTCATATCGCTGTGATTGCATGAGGAATGTTTTCTAAAGTAGGAACAAAGACTTGTCTTCCACATCGGGTTTGCCATCGTCGTCAGTTTCGGCGTTGCTGTCGCCGTCGTCTCTTTTCCATTTACTGTTATTGTTTTGTTTTCATTCACATATCTATTCTCACATCCATCTATTCTCACATCCTCTTCTAATTTCAAACACAAAATACCAAACAATCAAGAAAGAAAACGCGAAAAAGAAGAGAAATCTGAGGAATTGAAGGTGAAAAATGTGAGGATCTGAGTTTGTGTGGTGGAGAGAGAGATTTCCAGAGAAGTGTAAGGGAGGAAGAGAGAAGAGACAGAGAATGTGACGGAGAGGAAGAAGTCACGTGCCCTTTCTTTTTTTCTTTTCTTTTTTGATTTTTTCTAATTCAATAAACTCATAGTGACATTTTTATATTTTTTTTAATTCATTAATTACCTACGTGGCATGCCATGTAGGAGTTGACTCAATCAAAATTACTAAAAAGAACCGCTATTGTAAATGGGTTAATTCTTGTAGGAAAAATTTGTCATTTTTTGTTTTTAGAGGCCAAAATTGCAACTTTTTAAAACATAACGGAAAAAAGTGTACTTTAAAAAAGAAAAAAATATATATAAGAGGAGTAACAATTTTGCAGCCAATATCCAAATTGCATTTCCACTACTTTCTCTCTTACTACACTCCCAGTCCCCTGACATTGTAGCACCACCGCCTTCCACCACCACAAACTACTACTCTGATCGCCGACACACCACGCAGCATCTTCACTGCACACCGCCGCTCCTTAGGACAGTTCCCGCTGCTACTGGTAAGTTGATCGACCAATAAACCTTCATTTGGGTTTTGAATTTCCTATTTTTTGCATCTTCAATTTTGAAATGGGTAAATCATTGTTGTCTGTCGTTGGTAGGATGTTAATTTGTACTTTTTAGAGTACTAATGATATTTAGCTATGAAGCACGGATATAGATACGACACTGACACGCCGACACCGCTAATAATTTGAAAAAAATCATATAATTCAGTGTAATTATATGTGTCGGTGTGTCGTGTCCGACACCGGAACACGTCTAATGGATTAGAATCTAATCATTGTAATTTGTGAAAAGAAGATAGTGAGTGTCTCAAATGGCTAGATTCAGTACAGAAACCAAACAATGAAATTTTGGTAGTGCTACAGTCATGATGTAAATATTGTTATAGTCATGAAGTATATATACCGTAATGCTTCAAAAATTTAGTAGAAATCAAAAGGCTTATTTGCAAATGTTGCCATTGCAATGCTACAAAATTATACTTAAATCATTCTTATGAGTAGACTGAATCCACAATAGTGAAGTGAACATGTAATTGCTCACTCTTTTAACCAACAGTATCATATTTGGACTGAACCTCTGCCCTTTAATGGGAACAAACAGAAAGAAACAAACTGAAATAAATGACAGTATCATGCATTATTTGCATTCTGAAAAGAAAGAAAATAACAGCCTCACCAAAATATCCATAGTCTAAGATCATTTTTGCATCGGCCCAGAACACATTTGTGACTTGTTCATCACAATCCATTTGATATGCATGGATAAACGATGGATTCTCCAATAATTGAGTTTGAAAATACTCCATGAGACTACCAATTTCTCCATACACCATGCTTCGTTGTCTTCTTGCACGGAGATAGTTCTTAGCATCCAATGGTATATATCCAAGATTAGTTCTTCCTCCAGTATGTGCACTCATAAGCTGAAATGAAGCCTTTTGCATTAATCCAGAGTCCACTGCCATTTCAATTTCTTGTGCTTGAACTTCAGATAGTGTGATGCTAGCATGTGTGTCGTTTCTTCAATTTGTAAAGGGTGGTTATGACCCTCTATGAACTCATGAATTACAAACTTCTCATTGTTTGCAGTAAGTGCAATTCTTACTGGCCATTCAGTTCTTATTTCAGCCCTAGGCTTCTTAACCAAAAAAGATCTTTTATCTGTTGTTCGCTTACCTTCCTTGCAACAAACAAATCTGAAAGATCTGAGCGATCCATCTTCTTTCCTTTTGTTGAAGTACTGCTTTCTAACACCAAAACCTTTTTTTTTTGCCGTAATCAACCCAAAATTGCCAGGCTTCGTCGACGCTGTCAAATTCCATGTCAACACTAGGTGTTGTAATGATCGTCATCATTAAACCGAGCCTGTAAGATCAAAATATATATTAAAGATTATGCAGGATTAAAATTATATTAACTATTTCTTCCTACACCTGCAACATCTATTTAGTCACGTTTAAAAAACGTAAGAACTCTTAGATGAGATGACACAAAAAAATGTGGTTAATTCACCCAAGAACGCTTAGATAAGATGACATGTGTCTATTCTAGCTTAACCAAGTTCCTGGTTTTGAATACAACCTTGGGTGTGCATTAGCTTTACAAATCTTAGGGAGATTTTGCCGCCCATTTGGGTCTTACAAGGCTTAAGGGATTAGTCTACGCAGATGCGCGTGGAGGAAACCGGTTTACACAAAAAAAAAGAAGGTTAATTCAGTTGAGTAAATGGTTGATTCAAATCAGAGTCGAAATTGTGGCTAATTCAATTACATGATTAACCACAATTTCACAATTTTCAACGTGATCTAAATTGATCATCTATTCAACTAAATTAATCACAATTTTGCATGTGGTTAAACCAAATGTTGTAGATGTAAGGAAAATTGGGTGTCCGCGAAACATTTTTGTACAAACAATAGCAACAATCTTGTGAATTAAGCTCTTAACAACAACACATTGGATTTTTAATTTAGAAAAGTTAACCGAAGTGTATTAAAACATCAACATATCATCCTAATAATCGAGAGCTGATACGAAGAACACATTTACAAAGAGGGTTATGCCAACCTACTTAGCACAATTTTCTCCAAGAATAATTAAAATTCTTTGGGAGATTTTGTCCGTCTTGGTTTAATGAATTTGGTGACAGATCAGAATATAGTATAGAAAAAGAGGCTGCATTTTATTCATGTTCTCTTTTTAGACTTAATGATTCAAAATATGAAATTGTGCTGAGGAAAATTATAAGTTATGTCATAGAGATTCGACAAAGTCTTACATTGGCTGTTGAGGCCTAACACAACCCTCTCCTTCTAACCGGGCTTAGGGCCGGCCTTGGCAGGATTAAAATTTTAAGCTATGTATGTAATTTATTTGAATTCGAATACATATCTTGAAATTTTATGATTTTAATATTGATGTTTCTATTTTTATATGTACGATAATAATTATTATTTAAAGTTAAATAATTTTGCACACCCTTGATTCAGGTTCTTGGATACGTCATTGTTTAGGCTCATGAATATTTGCTTAATAACTGGTGGAAAATTGCAGTTCACAGCTTCTCATGGCAGCACTGCGAGAAATTTCCGCAACCTTGCTATCTCGCTCAAAACCCCACACCTCTCTCTTTCAACGACTCTTCCTTCGTAGAAAAACTTCCAAGATTTTTGTTAAAGGTACATTTTTTTGCTTATAGCTGTTTCATGTTTTTCTACAGTCTCAGATTGAGCTTTTTTTTAATACCTGGGCTCATATTAATTCAAGTTTATTTTTAATTGTCTTCAAATTTTAATTACCTTCAATTCAACTACTACAATTATGAATGATATAGATTAGATATTTTTAGCCCCTAGACTATTAGTATTAGCATGTAAAAAAATGAATCTATGGTTTAACTGAACCCTTAGTTTTAGTATGTGAGTAAACTAAATCTATGGTTTAATTGAACATTTCTTTGAAAAAACATTTGAGGAAGGTGGAATTATTATTTATTAAAGTTACAACGGTCTCTGGCAAGATTTGAACTCATCCCTTGCAAGGTCAAACACTTAACACTGAGTTGACACCTCATAGACGTTTAATCGAACAGTTAGTTTGCACAGTCTCTTGCACTATATACCCATGAGCTTAGTTTTTAAAAAATGTACGCGATAGTTATATGGACTCCGACATCAAGGCTTTTGATATCCCCATGTGATTGAGGCTGCATCGGTTGCAATTAACCGTGATTCTCCATAATATAAAGGGTCGCAGTACAATTGCAATGGTGATCACGGTGACAATTTAAAACCTTACTCGCTTGTACATGAACCATATGTTAGCCATGAGAAAACTTTATCCCATGAAGAGGGAAGTCAATTTTGATTTGAAAATAAAATTTGGCATTACATTCCATACATGAATACATCAGCCAAAGAATTCAACTTTCCTATTTGTTTATCAAATAAAATTCAGGACTCCGCATAATTGATCCTCATGATTCTATATAAGAAAATGGTTATGATTCTATTGTTAGCCAGTTGATCCTTATGCTATCATTTACTGTGTTTTATGTTGAATTTTTAGTTTGTAGAATGCTTTCAAAAATGTACTCAATGAGACCTTTAGTATGATGTAAGAACAACTAAATGATACTCACTGTATTTACACACCATGGAATGCATCAGGCGTTACTTTGGCCTTAAATGGGATTCACAAAGCCTCCCAAATCCTAGATTACTTGATCCTTGGTGTTGGGACCCGAGGGAGTGCCTTTTGAGGTAAATAATCATTATTTAGGAGCGGAAGGAAGGTGTTCTGCAGGGCTGAAGTATACCTGGGCGCTGCTGTGTTTTTACTGCTGCTACAGCGGTTGTTTTTACGGTTAACTATATTGCTATCACAGCTTCGGGAGCTGGCACAGTAGTGGGGCACAACACTTTATTTAGGTGCTTTTTTCGTTTGTGTTGGGAGCATTAGGCGCTGGTCATTTTGTATGGTGATTTTCTTAGGTTTGATTTGTACTGTTATTTCCCCTGCTGTTAAGTCTTGTTCAGGTGGGAAGCATTAATAAATTTGCTGATTCAGAAAGAAAAAGAAAACATCATTTTGACTAGGAGTATTTTACTATTTCATCTAGATACCTTTCCATTCTTGCTTGTAGTATTATGATACTCATAAATATTTGTCTTATTAGTTTCAACATATCCAGTTTTTAGTAGTGCTGCTGTGTTGTTTTTTTAAAAAGGGAAAAATGGCCCCAACTTAATAATTTGGCTGATGCCGTGACCTTAATCTTGATGCAGGTTTAGCCTTTTCTACTACAGAGGAGAAATTAGCTGAAGCTTTTTCTCAATATGGAAATGTTCTCAAAGGTAGGCGTTTACATTGCCGTCACAAGCCCAAAACCTCTCAAGATTAAAACACTCATGCGTGAATCATTTCATTTTTCCAGCTGATGTAGTATTGAATAAAGCCAAGAAAAGATGCAAAGGTTTTGGATATGTGACTTTTGCTGAGGAGGAAGAAGCCCGGAAGGCACAAATTGGCATGAATGGAAAGGTTAGAATCTACAAACCTAAAGTATCCAAACTGTGAACTACGAAATTCAAAAAATGAATAAACTCTTTCTGCAGATATTACACGGACGTGTCTTATATGTAGACATGGATCCACCTAACGAGCAGAAGAAAAAAATAAAGCAGGCAACTAAAAATACAGAGGTTGACAATGAAGATGTGCAAATGGATTGATGTAAACAGACAGGCCTACAAGGTAAGACAGCACCTAACCTAAGGAGGGAAAGAGCCACGTCTCATCCGAGCACTTATGGTTGATAATGTTAATGTACAAGTTTCATATTTTGATCAACCTTTGAATATATGCACGATACACGGTCACATCAATCAATGATGAGTACTTTTGCACAAACAGTCTAGTTATTTTCTATCTCAATTATATTTTTGGATTTCAGATTCATTTTCCCAATCCAATGTATATAAGTCTGTCCAGGATGGAATCTTCAAGGTTAATTTTGAGAACTTGGTTTTTAGAACTGATTTCAGCTAAAGGTATTTTTAGTTTCTGCTTGATCTGATGAGATTCTATGTTATGAGTAAGTGCGAAACCAGACCTTAGAATTTGATTTGCCTCTAGAAATCAAATTAGAACACACACTCGAAAACATGAGTTTCTCCATCCTTTATATGACAATTTTGTTTTACACAACATTAGATTGAAAATGGCAATGTGAGAGCTTTAATGATTGATATGATAAGAAAAAAAGTTAGGAACTTGTTGTCTATTTCTAAAAAAAACTACGCTGCCAACATAGATTGGAGACAGTCAATCCTTACACAGCACACAGACACATTTTTTATGAACACAATATTGCTTCGTTCAAACATTCTTTGGTCTGTTCAATGTTGCGGTGGTTTATGTTTTTCTGTCCTGCAAGTTCATTTGTTTTTGTTACCATAAAGGTCTACCACTGTTGGTAGATAGTTTAAGTCTCTCAAATATGCTTTGGGTGTTTGATTATGGCTGTGTATGTATGAAAAATGACTTGTTTGAAAAGGCAATACTAATTTCAATGATGTCTACACTACACCTTAGTGAGAATTTGCACTTGTTTGGATGTACGTTCGAATTTTCTTTCCCCATCCCAAGGCTGTTTTGGACATGAATTTGGTGAAGCTACAAATAGTAGTTTATGGATGGCTGCAGGTCAGAAGCGATCTAGACGAGGTTTCAAACACACATTTAGTCTCTCATTGATGGTCGAGGACACCTTCACCTTGAGATGAGATGTCATTTGATTCACATAGCCGACCTCTTGACTTGGTGGGTGAGTGCTCCCTTAATCTACCACCCCTTGACTTGATTGTTTATACTACAACAAATAACTGCATTTTCCATCTAGAATGGACCATTGAACCTACAACTTGTATAGGTACACATATTTGTCACATATTATGATATTACCCCCTCCTTGGACCGTCACAAGAGAGACGAAAATCCAAACTATTTGATTTTAACAATTATGTGCTGTATATTCATTTGTTAATGTGCTGTATATCCCTTGCAATTTTCTTTTGATGTCCTCAAAGTCACGTGATTTCAATCAATAAAATACTATAAAAAAACAGTCTACAACGTTTGAAAAATTTATAATGCACATGCTGAAAAAGGTTACCCCAATTCTGAATCCAAATGGTCCAAACTTCCCAACCCCTATCTGGATAATCCTCAGAAATTCATCAATTCGAACTACATAGTTTTAAATTTTCATAAATTCTCCTCTGGACAAAAGATAAAGCCAAATTCTGATATTATTGAAGTCTGAAAATGATATAAGATCCCATTTATCTCAACGGGACCACAACAATGGTACAAATGGTAAAATGTTATACACACACTCTACATAAAATAGTCACATCAAAATCTGTATTCACATTCATCAACACTTGTGAATGTCTTTAAAACAAGTTTTGGTCCCATATACGTCAACACAATATTTAATGCAATCCTTACTTCCTAACAAGCAACGGTCATATGTCCAAGAAATCTAGCCACATGTCCCACACCTGCAGCCAAACCTATAACATGAAAAACTCAACCATTGCTCCAGTTTGGGCCAATAAAAATCCACCTACCCACTTTTATGGCACTACTGCACGAGGCAGGTCGACATGATTTTTTAGTCTACAAAATTGTACTACAATAGCCAAGGAGAATTGTTCCATGTGATCCGTGGATTGCTCAACCTTTGAAAGAAATGGACGATCGGATTTAAAGAAAAACGATAGTGTAATTTTAGATAGGTTTTGTGCAAACGGAAGTTATGATTGATAAATCTAAAGATCTTATCCAAAGATGTTAGAATCACATGTTAATAAGAGGAATCTGTAGAGTCTTGTTTACAAATCAATATCAACAAATCTTATAAACAGCAATATCATCTTGACTTGGTAAAGAAAAACAATATCATCTTAATTCTTAAAACAAATGAAAATTAAATCCCATCACCATCTGATAATTCTTAATCGTATTAGTCAAAACTAAATAAAAGCAAAGTCAAGATACATCAACTTAATTCTTAAAACTAATGAAAATTTAAATGCGATCACCAATTTGAAAATTCTTAATCATCTTAGTTCTTACTAAACTAGATAGATAGGCCATTTCTAAAGAACTAACACACAAACTAAACAATTTCACATTACTAACTTGGTGATTCACTTCGAACTATTTGATCAAAAAAAAAAAATACATCACATCCCTTCATTAATTTCCCATCACAGTGAGAAGGTTTTAGAAACACACATAAAAGGACACAGGAGAAGAAGAAAAAAAGATGTATAAATTTAGAGGAGTTTTATTTGAACAACCAATTTGGTTGACAATTTATATGACAACCATAATTTGCAAAGAAAAAATAAGTATTTGCACGGAAATCAAAACAATAGAGAGATAAAGTAAAAAATAATGTGAGTATAAGAGAGAAAGTTGTCACTAAATAGATGTTCAAATATCATTTTTCATAAATTTATGTATGTGTGCTCAAATGATTTTTTGTCTTGGGGTTACAAGTTATAACCAACCAAGTAATTCTCCTTCAGAGTTTATCCCACCAAAAAGCATTAGTCGACAAAATTGCAATAAAATGTCAGCCAGGGTAATCCATAACAAATGAATTAAGCACGTACTAAAATTAATTGTTGTAGAATAATAAACTGTTCTCAGAAAGAAAAATAACCATATCTTTGAATCTCAATAATCAGCACAACTCAGCTTTGCCTTTGAACTAAACATTGTTTTGAATTTGAAAATAATCAGAGTTCAACTCAGCTTATAATAATAACACAACACAATTCTCTTCAAAAACAAAAAAGATAACATAAGAAAGTATATTGTATTCTAAAATATAGCTTGCAATAAATATTTCAATAACTCATAAATTCCTTCATAAGAAACTCAGTCCCACTTCCTACATAAGCAACATAAATGTACTGACAGAATCTTATACAAAGTAGGAAAAGGAACTTAGAAACTAATGAAGTAAAATGATAAGAAAAAGAATCCTGTTTTGGAAGAATACCTAACCTCTACAGGATTTTCTTTTCTAGTAGATAACATAAACAGTTCAGAGAGAAAGAGTTCTTTATCCCACTCCCTGAAGTTTTAGGTAAAATATGAAATAATGAATGACAAAAATTAAAGGGAATGAAAAAAACGATTATCCTTCAGGAACTTTGCAGCCATCCACCTTCCATGATTCGGGGGGGCTTAAATTCACCAAAAGAATATGCACCTTAAGAAATTAAATTAAATAACTATGACAGCAAGAATGTAGCAAAAGGGTCAAATTGAATGACTAGACTACAAGTTGATCCAGCTGCAGTTGCTCAAGCCAAGCTCCCAAAACAGAGTGATCAATGCCCTCCACTTGCGGGTTGGGATTCTTTTCAGCAGATGGAATTGGGCCAGAACCTGCAAGCTTCTCTTTCTTCTCAGGTGTGGGATCCTTGACAAGGGAATGGACCCAACCTACATCAGGCTCTTCTCCATGATTTCCATGCTCAAAAGAGGTGGATCTCTGTGTTTGACCGAAGTCATTTGGATTTACCGACCAATCTGCTTTTCCAATAGGGGATGATCCCCACTTGGACCAGGAGTTAACAGGGGACCCAACAGCTGAGACAGGATTGTTACCACCGAGCTCTCTTGAGCTAAGGCTGCGCAGCTGTTGCTGCTGCTGTTTCTCACGCTGAGCAAAAGCTGACAACCGAGAACTCATTGGAGAGAGGGCTTCCATACTTCTTGGTGACATCCTTCCAGGAGAAGAGAGCCCATATGACGCCTGGTGGAATAGGGGATGCTCGACATTTGTAGGAGACATGACATTTGTGTTGATGGGTGATAAGGAGCTTTGGAGCTGTTGAAACTGGTTGAAGACAGCAGATTTGTGTGTTGGGGAAAATACAGAAGCCGTGGCGGGGTCAGAATACCGAGGAGATGAAGAAATCTCAGCACAAAATAGATCATCCAGATTTGATGGAGTTAGTGTTTTAGGTCGGCCAGATCGACCAACTGAAATAGCACCAGGACGGGGCTGTGAGAAACAGCTCAAGTCATTCAGTATCTGCTGCTGCCCATCAAAGTCTTGCAACATATTGTTGAAGTCATCATGTGGCGGCATATCACGGGCACTAAGAGATGATCTCAAACGACTAGTTTGATTAATGCTTCCTGGTAAATGAAGAGCTGGCACATTGGGCTGTGGCCAAGCATTATTGCCATTTGCAGATGGAGATAGAGGAGGCTGTGCAAAGGGAGATTGAGACATCAAAGAGATTGATGATGGTGAACCAGGGAAAAGGCTCATAGCAGCAGCCATGTCCATGACATTAGCAGTAGAAGCAGCTGACCGGGGTGAAGGAACAGCAGATCCAGTGGACACATACAGTGGACGCAGCTCTTCAGGTGAGTGAGCAAAGAAGCACACCCTTCGGTTACAACCCATGCCATCTTTGCAAAGCCTTGTCCGATACTGAGCTGGGTGTAGCCAGCACTCGAATACTCCATGAGCATATTCACACATATCCGAACGTCTGCAAGCCCCTTTTCTAAAATCAGGGCATGGCACACAGCTGTAGTGAAACTTTCTAGGGTCTCTCCTTCGAGCATTCTCTCCAGGATGCACAAAAGGACACTCAGTCCAATCGTGAGAGTATGCACGAGAACAAGGACGAACCTTGAATGAGTACATGCGAAATTCATCGGTGGCATACATGCTGTTTTTTATGTCAGGAAGAGATGGGTCAACTGGATACTCTTTCTTCTCTGATGTAGAATTAACAGCTGAGTCAGTAAACTTTGGAGCCACAGGAGAGGATGGAGACCCATTTTCAGCAGATGATAAAGGGGCAGATGAACCAGGACTCGATGAAATAAGAGACAGGGGAAGAGAGCAATCATCCACAGATCCTTCAGAAGCACTGTCTGAGAGAAGTTCTTCAAGAATTGTTTTCACACCTTCGAGCTTATGAGGAACAACAATAGGAACAACAATAACATCCACAGGGCGTTTCCCATTAGCATCCACAGAATTGATATCAGCGCCAGCTGATAAAAGCAATTTTATCGCATCAACAGCATTAACCGAACCACTTGAGGCAGCACAGTGAAGAGCAGTGCTTTTATCAGTCCCACAGGAGAAATTAACATCAGCCTCTGGATATGAGAGTATAAGCTTTAGAATATCAATACTCCCATAGGAAGCAGCCACCATTAAAGGGGTTCGGTGCTCAAGAACAATTTGGTTAGATCCCTTTTGACGGACATACCAGAAACCAACTTCATTAATAAGTGAAGCATCACTATCTAAAGCTACCTTGAAATCTTCAAAATCATTGTTGGAAGCATGTTCAAGTAAGCTGGAAAAAGAATCATCGGTGCGAACAGTTAGATTTTTCATGTCTTTGACAGTATTTGAAGTTGAACCTTCAGCCGCAGATGAAGAGGAAGACGATGAGGTTGAAATAGATTTTGATTTGTCAGGTCCACCGCACATCCTTCAATTAACTGAAAATAAAAAATAAGGAAAATAAATAAGTGAACAAAAGAAATAACAACAAACAAAAAGTTAGTACATTCACCAAAAGAAGTAACGACAAAAAGTTTGTTAAATTCACCAAAAGAAGTAACGACGCAAAAACAAAAAGATGAATCTACCGTTTAAACACTAGACAGGTATTACACAAATATAACTAAAGTTGTCAAATGATTACAAGACAGATCACTAGCCGAGTATTACGCCAATAAAACAAAATTCATCAAATGCTTACAAGAAAGATCACTAGCCGAGTATCACGCCAATATAATAATTAAAGTCGTCAAATGATTACAAGACAGATCACTGGCCGAGTATCACGCCAATATAATAATTAAAGTCGTCTCATGATTACAAGACAGATCACTGGCTGAGCTTTACGCCAATATAATTAAAGTCATCTCATGATTACAAGACAGATCACTGCCGAGTATTACGCCAATATAACAGAAGTCGTTGCATGATTACAAGAAAAATTTCAAATAGAATCTATACTTCATAATTACATTCTTGTAGCTTAAACAAATTAATTCGGTTCCTGAAAGTCAACAAGGAGTCTAAATACAAATTTCAAATACCATAAGTACCACTTATACTTTCCAAAAACCAAGCCCAACATATAAAACAATTTAACCTTCAACAAAATATCAGGGCTAAACAATATGTCAAAATAGCAGGTACAGACATTAACATGATAATCAAGTGCAATTGGACTTGCAATATACAGCTAAAGTAAAACTATGAAAGCAAAGACACAGACACCGGACATGTACACTGACACGTTTAACTCGATAAAATAATGTGTCGGTGAGTGTCGGACATCGGAGTGTGCTTCATCAGAGAACATATATAAGGGAAATTCATTCATGGCACAATAAGCAGAATAAGATAAGCATACCCTTTTATAAGAGTTGAAAAACCTATGCTAGAGTAGATGTCCAAAAATAGAAGTAACCTTAGCATGAACATTACAAGTACAAATAACATAGATATTATGAAACTCAAACACATCAACTAAATCAAAATCAAACATAACAAATTATATATACAACAAAACATGATAAAAACACAAACCATTCAACATGTTACTAATCATACCTCATCAATATGAAAACTTAAACATAATTTCTCAACCAAAACACAAAAGTTGAACTAAACAAAAGTAGAACATAGTTACACACAACCAACAACGTAAATAGTACTATATATAAAAACTTAGGCAAATAAATATTCCAAAAAAATCGAATAAGCACACACAAAACACATGATTCCTTACGCAACAAAATAGATCTGAACAAAATCAAGAATCATATCAAAAAGAATAATTAAAGTTAAAACCTCGTCAACTAAAATATTAATTAAATTAAAAAGAAAACAGATACGCATGATTCTTATTCCCTTTTTTAACTTAGTAATTATCGTATCAATTTTATATATCTAAAAAAATTCATGGAATCATAGTAAATTCATCAAATAAGTCAATTAATATTAAAAAAAAGAAAAAAATAACTAAACAGTGGTCAATTAGACAAAAACAGTGTAATTTAATTTTAGAAATTTCTTTTATTACTATTTCAACTACTATTATTATTACTATTTTTTTACTAAATTATTGCAAAATCAGAAAATCAGTTCTACGAGTAAATTAATACAACAGAAAAAACTGAAAAAATTAATAAATACATATAATTCAACGCATAAATTTAGTATAAAAATATAAAAACCGAAAAATAATAAAATCATGAACAAAATAAAATGGTATAAACATTTATATACGATCGGTGATGATTTTCATACTAAAAAATTTCAGATCGTGAGAAAATTGTTTACAGAGTGAAAAACTCACCAATTACGAGTGGTTGTAATGAAGATCGGGTTGAAAATCAATGAAGTAGAAGAAAAAATCTGAATGGAAAATGGTGAAGAGTGAATCGGAAGAAGAAAACAAGATCTGGTGAAGTAGAGATTCATTTCAAAGCTTCCATTGATAGAAACGAGGAATCATGCAGAGAGAGAGAGAGAGAGAGAGAGAGAGAGAGAGTAACGTTTTTGAAATTGAAATGAAATGAAATTGAAATGAAGAAGAAGAAGAATTTAGAGTGAATTTAAAAAAAGGTTTTGGAAGAAAGTGAAATGAAATGAAATGAAAATGAGAGTGAAATGAAGTCCAAATGAAGTCGTGAGTGGGTCAACCGGGAAACCGGGAGAGACGGTAAGAGAGAAAACTGAGTGGAAAGTGATTTGAAGAAAATGGGAACGGGTTGAAACGGTTGACGGTGGTGGATTTTATTGAGATTATTAAGTGGAATTGAATTTGAGATTTGGAATCCGCCAATTGGAAAGTAGCATTTGGAAGGTGAGGTTAAAAGGTGGTGTGGTCAATTGTGGAGTCAAATCGAATGAATGTGTCACCAAAATTAGGGGTATGTTTCCTTTTATAAATTTGTTAATAATTAAGTATTTAATTGAATGGAATTAATAAAAGTATGATTGGATTTTACAATGACTAAAAAGAGAATAATTTGATGTTACTAAAATTAGTATTCATAATTATATTGATTTGATCTTACAATAAATTAGAAAAGAACAATTCAATCCCTCTTTCAAAAATAATAATAATTTGATACAATGACAATTTGTTTAAATAAATAAAAATTCTAAAAATGTTTGTAGATGATAGTTGTTTGAATGATATAGAAGAAAAATAGTAAAGTATGCCACTGATCGGATAAGAAATTATTTAAAGATAGTTTCTATGATTTTCTTTGAATAAAAAGATAGTTTTTATGATTGATTTCTATTTTTAACTTTTATCAAGAACAACTTTTTCTTTTTTGCGATTTTTTTAAGAGCGATTTCGATCTTATTCAATAAAATAGACAACTTTTTCTTCAAAAGTGATTTCGATCTTATTCAATAAAGTCGGAACTTATTCCTTTTTGCGGTTTTTTCTTCAAGAGTGATTTCGATCTTAATAAAGTCAATTTTGAAAGAAATGTTTATTTTTTATCGAGAACAACTTATTCCTTTTTGCCTCTTTTAAATAAATAATTGTGTTGTTAAAAATGTTTAATTTAAAGGAAATGGTTAAGAGCGATTTCGATTATTCCATAAAATAGATTTTGATCCAATCGGTTATTTTATTTTTATTTTTTTACTTTTTGAAAAAATAAATATTTATATTATGTATTGAGAAAACTAATAAAGGATTTGACATAATTGTTAATTTTAGACTTTAAAATTTTTAAGGTCTAGTGATCAAATCAATAATATGTTTGACGTAATCACCACTAATGTTTGATAATTGTTAAAAATTATGAAAATCAAACTAAGTGCTAAATAAAATGAGCAAAAACATTTGAATTTAAAGAAAAAAAATTGATCGATACGATTTATGACAGGGAATATGTTGATGGTATGAAAACAAAGATTGTCAAATTGTCCGACTTGACAATCTATGTAATAAAAAAAAGTTGTCAAATTGAATAAATAATAATAATATAATAAGTGTATAAGTACCAAAAAAAAAAGAATAATAATAGTATTTACACAAAAATTAGCAATGAAAATTAACAAAGTGAGCGTAGCACCAAAGAGAAGAAAATAAAACTTCATGATACGAGTAAACAACATAGATGAATTTGTGAAACATACCACAAATGATGTTTTTCTTTGTCTTCTTCCTTTGAACTTCTACCACCCTTGTTGATTTTTCTCTTAATTCTCTCACAAATTGCTTCTATACTTTTTCTTGCTTTGAGGGAGGCTATTTATAGAGATGTGACAATGCAAATGGATATGGAAGACCCAAAAAAATGAAATAAAATTGATTGTAGAATTAATCGGCCATTAAATTAATTGATTGAAATTATTAATTAAATTGATTACAATTATTATTGATTAATTTAAAGTAATGACTTAATTTTATCTCTCACAATTTTCTCGCAATATAATTTAATCTTCACAACAATAAAACCTATATTAATTTGCGAGGTTAAAGAAAAATTATGAAAGATGGAATTAAGTCCTCACTTATTAAGCTATTCTCTTTTGTTGATTATTCTTATTCTTATGTAAGATTAAAAAGTAACATGTTAAAATGATAGTATCCTTAAAAAAAAAATTTGCTAAAATAATAGTACATAATTTTGAAGTAAAAAAAATTAGGGAAAATTACACTCACCTCCCCTAAATTCTTTTCAAATGATTCAAACACCCCTTCTAGTTTTAAAATAGACAATGACCTCCCTTAAGTTTCTATTTTTAAGTAAATACCTCCCTTCTCTCTTAACCCCGTTATTTTTCCGTTAAGATAGGAACAGGTGAAGTTGAAATCCTTGAACGATTTTTCCCTTATCAAAGTGGAAATCCATTTTCAAATTTTCCTTTTCATGTTTCACAAATTCCTTAATTAAAACTAAAAGGTGAAATTAGTAAATGATGAGGTTAATTGGTATTTTATTTCCTATCCAAATCTCTGAGCTTTTTGAATCCGGTGGTAAACACTTAAGCATATAATTCATGCTTCCAGCCATTGCATCCTCTTCCCAATTTTTAGAATCCAAAGTCTCTGTCAGCATATCATATAGGTGCAAGCGTTGCATATCATGGATATGATTTGGAGAAGGTTGGTTATTTAACTTAACTAAATGGAGACAAATAGATAGCTGAAGATTTTGAAAGCATATTTTATCTGAAAATATTAAAAATGGTAGAGACACTCATTGAGTTTGACTTTGGGGGTGTGTTTATGACAAGTCCCCTGTGCTTGTTCCATATGAAATCTTCTACAATGAAAAACAAATCCAACCCTACAAATCAAAATATCAAACCCTAGATATTGGTCTTGTGACAGTCAAAGAAATGTGTCTTCTACTTAGGTCAAATGAAGTTC
>Ga0315914_1001806_pt1 | contig 32575 bp, 17 predicted proteins | sample MpolenodulesMG_FD_203920 | JGI IMG/M metagenome (GOLD analysis project Ga0315914, IMG submission 203920) | Medicago polymorpha root nodule microbial communities from Los Angeles, California, United States - elongated nodules | ecosystem: Host-associated > Plants > Roots > Nodule | place: USA...
AAGTTATATAAAGGAGTGCAGTTCATTTGTTTTGGTTCCCTAAGCCTAACATCTCTATTCAGAAAACTTACACCATCAAAGTGAGATTGTGGAAGGTTTAGAAGAGCTCAACTTCTTCAAGCAGAAGCAATGACTGGAGGTATGCCTTGATCCTAATTTAAGTTTCCGCTGTTTAAGTAGTTATTTCTTTTGTTCTTTATGAAATAACTTACATACCAAATATCAAAAAGAGGTGTACGGGTGGAGGATTTGCGGAAACCCAATCATTAAGATCCATAAGAAAATGCTTATACCTAATGTTCTTTCCAACTGCAACAAACATGGATTCAGGTTAATCTGTTCTAATAATAAAGAAAATGAAGGGTAAGGAAAACTCACCGGTATGTTTGACAGAAGAGGAATCGGTAATGGATCCGTGTAGAGAAATGTTGGTTGAATTAAGAGCCTCTTTGTCGACCTCAGAAGAATTAAAATCGCCATAAGCACGAATATGAATATTACCCATAATCCCGTTAGCTCTAAGGGCAGCCGTAATTGAAGGTGCTAACCCCAGAAGGCACGGCACAGCTGTCAAGGTGCCACCATACTGAAACCTCAGGAAAAGAAGAAGATGATGAGAACTGACCCACTAGAATTCTGGTAAAAACCTTGCGAGAAAGACAAGAAGGGAGAAAGGAGAGATTCTTCAGAAAAAGAGGAAACATTGTCGAGGGTGATGGAAAGAGGAGAAAGGACGATGTGCAACGGATAGATAGCTATTCAACAACAAAGAAAGGGTGGCGAAGAGAGAAGCATACGGTTTTTTTTTTTTGAGGGAACAGAGAAAGGGTTTGTTCTATTCTCTTTTTAACAATGCAGGCGGCGGTAGCACTACAACAATAATGATGCACTGCAACCCCACTTTTAAAGGACTAAAAGAAACTTTTTTTTTTCTTTTGACAAACAAAAGCAAAATTAATTGGTTGTCTTATTGGTAGTTGTATTGTATTCAATAATAATAATAATCAGAAAAGGTTTTCATTTTTAATACACTTTATTTATTTTATTTTTACTTTTTAACTCTTTTGTTTTTATCTTTTCATTTCAGATCTATTTTTCATTTCGAGGGGACATTATTCTCTAGTATATTTATAGAGACCAAAAATATATTTAATCCAAAAAAAATAATTCTCTGGTATAGTTCGAAGGTAAAGAAAAAAAATACATGTAGTAGAATTTTTCTAATCCTTGCGCCGCTTGCAATGCTTTTTTTTTTTTTTTTTTTTTGTCTTGGTAGGTTTTGGTGTATGGTGCTTGAATAATCCCCTTTGTTGGTGCCTCTTTTCATCTCTATTTGTGGTCTTTGTTTTTAGGAGAATGCTAACCATTGTCCTTGGGGCATTGGTTAAAGTATTAAAATAAGTAAGTTTGCATCGAAAAGTGGTATAATTATTGTTAAGAAAAAAGTAAAGATTTGTATTTTGAAGACATAATTTCTATTAATGGAATTCTTAACCATTGCTCTTAGGGCACTAGTTAGCAAGACCCTTGTTTTTATTATCTAGTGGTTGGTTTGTTTTCATCTCCAAGCGCCCGCCTAGAAAACCACCTTAAAAACTTTGGTCATTCCATCACTTTCTAGTTTGAGATCTAATAATAGTGTTAGAGTTTTTATGATTTTCTTGTTTTGTTACTTTCCTTATGTTTTATTGTTATTTTAAATTTGTTTCAAATCATTACTCCACTTGTTTGTTGAAATGGTTGAGAGTTACTCTTTTTGTCGGTATCGTTCTTTCGGTAAGAAGTTTATTGTGGCTATCATTACATTCAACATTTGTTCAACCTTACAAATTACTTGCCAACATGTGGTTGAATTCGTCATTTTCAAAGACCACCTATAGTCAAAATGAGTGAACACCTGCAACAATTTTTTTTCCAAGTATGGATGCAATTAAAAACTTTGGATCTTTCATTATTATTGACCACTGGCCACATGTGAAAGAGTTTAATTTGGTTGTTAGAATTAAGAGTTTGGTTTGTTAATTTACCTTTGGCTTCTGAAATTCCTACGAGTATTGATAAGATGTATTTGAATTTCAAAATGTGGATGAGAAATGTCTCAACTCATATCTGGTTTGATTGTACACTTGTTTTTTTTTTTTTTTGAAAAAGGTAAAATGGAATTTATTAAAATCGCAATGAATCTTAACCAGCACAAGAAGTGCTAGGCTAGGAGTCTTAAAGTAGTAACATACAAAGGATAGATGAAGAGCCCCCAATGGAAAACTCATTCACCCATGAATCAAAGAAAAATCCTAAAAACCTATAGGAAACGCCTCCTAACAAATTGGGTTATCTTCGAAATCAATAAATAGAAACACCAAAACAAAGCTAAGATCTATTTTTCATTTCACATTACCCTCTCACATCGAACCGCTTCTTAGAATCACTTACACAATAGAATCGCTTAATAGAGTGCCAATATCTTTTGTGAAATTTTTGGTTTTATATTTTCAAGAATAACCAACTTTTGTATACATGTCTTACTTAGTGTATGTTTGGTTCCACTTCTATAGTTCAACTCACTTTTATATAAATGTATCCAAATACAAATCACTTTACCTTTAATTTATTTTTAGTCGGAATCAATTTTACACAATCAATTTACTAAAAATCAATTCTACTCAAACCAGAACCAAATATACACTTAGTGAAATTGCTAGTGTTATTCAAATTTAACTATGTTTGCCTAAATAGGCTTTTTGATGTACTTCTATAAAGGCTTTGTTGAAGCCGATGCCGCTGAAGGGCGCTTGGAAATATTTGGTCTAAAGCAAGGATGGCGGGCATCATTTGTCATGGTTGATTTGACCACAGCGGAGCACATTTTATTGATTGTGCTTTAAGGTAGATTGCTTGATTCTCAAATGCTCAGATGATTCCATCACTGCTGGTGTATTAGAGTGGACACGTTCTTAATAATTACTTAAAAAGTTCTAAGCTCTTGTTTCTCAGCTTTTTTATTTAAAATTTCTTGCATTTAGGGCTTGTGTAGTTCATCTTCACTTTCCTGTAGATGCTGATAGATTATAGCGAGATCAACCAATAAGCGCTGCACATAAGTGTAGTCTTATTATTTGAGCTCTTGGCCTATAAAATTCATACTATATCTCGACCCTCAACTAAAACACGGGCTAGGTGGTATAGTGCCACTATAGCTGGCCAATTTCTTAAATTTTATCAAGACGTAGCCATTGCAACTATATAGTGGATATGTTATAGTAGTAACTTATATTGTGGCTTGGGAATGGACTCTTCCATAATTTTTTGCATTGGACTAGTATTTTCGATTCAAACACCACAATCTCATTTTTCTCTATTATAAAACCTTTTCTCCCCCTAAATGTGGGATACATGATGTGAGACGGAGGGAGTATCACACAGAATAACATATATATTATCATCTCCTTTCGTATTCCATGCCATATATGGAAGATACAACTTGTAGGAAAAACAAAGGAGTATACATTATGGAAGAAAAAAAATAGTCTACAATAGTTTCTTTGTACAAACATATAGCAATGCTATAGCTAGACTATAAGACTGAAGACCATTCAATTTGAGGTAAAAGTAATGACGATCAAACAGTGTTTACAAAATTATATATTCTGATCTATACGTAAACCTCTTAATTAACTAGCTAGCTGGTTTACTAATAGATGACAACTACATTATCCATCAATAAAGAGTAGGTAGATGTTATCCATCTTAGTTGACACAGATCAAAATCATTCGTTTGAATCCAACTATATATAACATAAATAATGTAAGACAGATAGATAACTTCGATGGGTGTCAACTCATATAGGTAACATCTACCCACCATTAGAATTTTCCATGCTAATATTCATACCACGTCCGAAGGGAGGCTTGGCTGATCAGTTCCTTGGGTTGAATCAAGATCATGATGAACATGCGTTTCTGTGGAAACTGGTGAGCGTGTTAAGTATCTATGAATGCATTCTTTAACCTTTGAAATGGTTTTTTGCCAAAAAATAAGTGTTTCAGAGACAAATAATGCCAATAAGGTAGAAATGCCGGTGATTAAGAAGAGCCCTGCAAAGCTGTGAAAGGTAAGACTTGGTGAAGGTGAAGATATTTGCGAAGACAGCTGTTGTAACCCTTCAATACTCTTCCCAAAATATTTTTTCTCAATCTTCTCCATAAATTCATGATTTTGTGTCACGTTCAATATTGCTCTTGAAAAGTGAGCAGTAAGATTGGAGTTCAAAGGGAATGCCTGAAAATGTATAATAAAGCAAGAGATTTATCCTCTAGTCTACAATGCCATACCAAGATTCTTTTTTTCTTTTTTTGATCCCATGACATACCAAGATTCAACGACTAAAATTTGATAAGACAAAGATAGAAAAAAGTACTTACAAAACCAAATCCATCTGTTCGATAGGTGGGGCCGGATATGATATAATTTGATCTAAACTTTTGAAGGTAGACATTAAGGTAGGGCACTTCATCAAATATAGCTGTGACACCCCCACGTTGGCTTCCAAGCTTTAAAGCACGGTGATAGCTCGAAACATTGCCATATGCCTTCAATTTCAATGGATTAAACTTCAATTGATGTACCAACAGATCACAAACGAAAGAACCTGCTTGATATCCAACATAATGATCCCCTTTCCTTAGATCATTTACGCTGAGAAAACTAGGTTGCATCTTATCTAAGGTCAATATTGACGTCAAGTTTGCTGTGTAACTTTGCATTAGGACGAACGCCAACAGAAGCCAAACCATTAACACAAATCTTGAGCAGTTCTTGGCAACCACTTGTCCTACAAAACAAAGTTTAATTTTGTTTTTGGTCAAGGAAAACAAAAGTAGAAAATTTTGCATTGAAAAGCGATCTCTTTACACTTTTATGAGTTTGACTACACAAGTTACGGGCACTACTTAGCATTTGCCTATAATAAATAGAGACAAAAGAGTGTTAAATTGATTACTTTCGGGTAGGACGGCTTGTGATATCGGAAACCATAAGATGGTTATTGCACTGAGCTGTTTTTTAAATGGCGAACGCTCCTCCTGATGATCATTAGGAAGGGTATGTACATTCCTTTCCATGATGAGTATGACAGACCCTATGAGCATGGATATTATGAGTATGCTCAACCAAAGTTGCCAGCTGAAGGGTTTCACAAAAATCCACATGGTTTGGTGCCTCCCATGTTGAACTGAAACTAACATTCTAACTCCTGATACTGTATATGGAAGTGTGAAATCTACAAACTGTGTACGACTCGCCACGATTGTTATGTCCCCAACCACAACATCATACTGAAGTTGTAGGAAAAAAAAAATATATGATGAGATAGTAAGATTATTATCTTTGCCATTAAAAAAAAAATATATTGGGATATTTATGATTTCACAAAGTTAATATACGAACTGTACCTTTTTTGAGACCTGTTGGATAAGTGAGTCATATGATCCAGCACTGACTTTTGATTCATTAACATAAGGTTTGATTTGTAGAGAAACTTTAAAAGGTAAATGGTTTACAACGGCATTGAAAATATCCATGCAATATCCAGAGACATTGTAGTTGTTTTCATGAGAGTTCCAGACTACTTTCACAAATTGGGCGAAACCTTCTTTTTTAGGGACCCCGACCCTCAAATTGATCACTCCAATCGATGTTGCGTTTGACTGATCATCAGTACTCACAGTTTGCATCTGTACCACCAGAAGGAAAAATGTTAGAAACCAAGAAAACCACAAGGACTTGGCCATCTTGTGATTATACCGGTGATTGATCATTAATGATGGTAATTAGATCCTTTTGCTTCTCTTTATATATACAAATTGTGTTTGAATGGTTCTTGCTTATACTTAATCAATAATAATGAATTCAAATACTAAAGATTTTCCAGCATAATATAGATTTTATTTTGGAGAATCATTTACTACCTATAAAAAAAAAACATCTTGGTTTTACATAATTTAATCTTTGGCTAAATTGTACTTGTACCCTCAACTTTCACAATCTAACGATTTTGACCTCTTATTATAAAAATTGCATTTTTGACTCCTAATTTTAGCCCTTTTGCAAAAGCTAAGTGTGCGCAGTCGTGGAAATTAATTAAAATAAAAAAAAATAAAGGTATGACTTCTCCATGTCAATCATTCTCTTCTCCAACATCTTACTATTGGATGCCTTTTGATTCCCTCAATTTGTTTTAATTGAATTTGTAAACTAATCAAAGAAGGATCAGAATGAGTAACTATGGAGACAACACCTTGGAACCAATCCATGACAAATCATCCAAACTAGACAACTATATGTGGTTGTGCTATACATTTCATAGGATGTGTCAAGCGATCTCTTGAGGTATAGTCACTAAAGATGTTTCGGTGAGGAGAAATGAGACAGCGATGGAAGAAAATCAGAGAAGTTGGATATTGCCTCATGTGCGATGGGCATTATAAGCTCCGCGACGCTCAACTTGAAAGGGAATTGAAGTGTGCAACTACAATCTCATGCGCGACGCATGCAAGGTTGTGTGTGTCGTGCACAGACGTTTCTGAAAATTGAGGAAACACGAGCCTATTGACTCCTTATTTCATTGAAAAGGCAACTTTGTATGTTATTAACCATAGCTTTTAGGATACAACCTAATATTAACTGTTCAATGTGTAATAGTTTTAAACATATTCTATTACCGTCTTTGTGACAACAGTTTTAACATGCACCCAAACATTTAATGCTTATAGGCTCGCCTAAGACATATAAGGGGATTGTGATCAAAGAAGTGAGTCATGTACCAAGATATCATACCTAACTATTTTGTTAGAATGTCGTAAATTTCATCACACGATGACAATTTAGCACACTTGCCAAATCAACCCTCATTAATCCATACTTATTATTCAAATTTTGCAAATTGGTCCCTATGCATTTTCACATAATTGTAAATTGGTTCCTATAATTTTTCAAGAATTGCAACTTCTTTTCTAATTTATCATATTTTAAAACTGACCCCCTCAACTTTTTGATATCTCATAATAATAGCCCAACAAATTTTAAGATTGAATAACTTTTTTTTTTTTTGAAGGAGATTCAATAACTTTGTTATTCTATGCGAAGAAAAAAAATGCAGGGTATTTAAATGAAGTATTTAAAATGTCCAAAATTTTAATTTTTTTAGAATTTTCAATTAACTCATCCAAACACATATGAGTAAGACTAGAATTTCTAACCTTTTCTTTGTCTCTGGATATTTCTATGATCTATCCTTGAGATTTTTTAATGCATTAAAATATTTCGTTTTATATTTAAAAATAGTACGTACAGCTCTTCAATATCTCTCAAATTAATTTTAAGGTTGCAATCATGCTGATGAACCATATTTTAAGATCCCCGAAAACTGAATCTTATTGAACAACATTTTATTTATTAAAAGTTGTTTCAACACCCCATATACCCAGTCAAATTTTTTCAGGAAGAAGAATTCCCCTGAAAATAAATACATTAATTAATAATCAAACTTAAAAGAAACGTAAATACATTATCAAGCATTCTTGAATATTATTTTATAACTTGAGACTTTATTCAAATAAAGAAAGTAGCTGAGTCTTGCATTGCAAACGTGGTATTGTAGAATTGATATGTAGCTAGTAAAAGATGTTCCAAATGAACTTGACAAACGACTTCAAGCAATCAGTTGATAAAGATTGGACTGGTGTACTCAGCTCCAATGGACCATGCTTACTTCACATTACACTGTTAAAAATTGTATTATTACGTGTAAAGAATTATTCTATCGAATCAAAAACCTCTGACTTATGTTTCCATCTTTCATTCCACCTTCTGGGAAGCATCCAGTTAATTACGAGGTGATTCCTCTTAGTTTTCATGATTCATGAACTGAAAACTGTCTCGCTTTCATTAGCGAAGCTAGATTGAGACAAATAGAAGTCAACACCCATGATTTTCCTATACTTTATTTGAATTGGCGTCAGGGAATTTCTCACCATCACAATTTAAATAGATCAAATTAATATTATAAGAGTTTAATAACCATACCCAATATAATAATTTAAAGAAAATGTCATGCTAAGTAGTACTCCTAACCATAGTCAGATAATTCTTAAGAGTATAGAGTTTCGGTACGCGTCGGTATATGGGGTATAAGTGAAATTTTTAAGTTATATTTCTTTTGAAAAACCAATATAAATATATGTCCAAGTGAAACCCTAATTTCATCATCTCCCTCCTCCCAAATCAGAACAACCGCCACACACTTTCTTCAACCCATTTTCATCACTTTCACAAAAACTTTTAAAATCTCACCAGCACTCTAGATCTATATCTAACTTTTCTCTTCATCTTCATAAAATAAAGTCTGGATTTACCAGTAAGTTTTTTATTTTTGGGATTTTTTGGTGCGCTTGTTTCTGCAAATTTGAGCAAACTAACACGGGGAAGTACCGTCGCGCGAACCAATTTGCGGTTCTCCACTGAATTCAACAAATTGTAACTATGCTTTTGATACACAATTTTTTTTAAGGGACCTGTGCATTAGTTAAAGAAACTAAATGTAGTAATGTTTCATTGGAAACAACAATTTTAAAACTTTTTTGGCTTAAATTCTCTTTTGGTCCCTTAAGTATTTAATTGGTATCGTTTTGGTTCCTTAACTAAAAAAAAAGATTGTTTGAGCACTTTAAGTTTCTTTTTAGTCTCGTTTTGGTCCCATCTGTTAGGTTTCCGTTATGTTTAATAAAAAACGTTAAGTGTGGACACGTGTCACTTTGTCATTGGCTTTGAGAATTTTTTTTTATAATATTTTTTTTATAATATATATATTTTATTTTTTAAAAAATTCCCAGAACCAATGACAAGGTGACACATGTCACTTTGTCATTGGCTTTGGGATTTTTTTATTAAAAAAAGTATATATTTTTAAAAAAAAATTTGTAAAAAAAATAATCTCAGAGCCAATGACAAGGTGACACCTGTCCATGAGTTAATTTTTTTTTAAACCCTAACGGAAACCTAACAAAAGGGACCAAAACGAGACTAAAAAAAACTTAAAGTACTCAAACAATCTTTTTTTTAGTTAAGGGACCAAAGCGATACCAACTAATTACTTAAAGGACCAAAAGAGCATTTAAGCCAACTTTTTTTTACAACAATTTTTAAAAACTTTTATATGTTAAAAGAAACTAAATGTAGTAATTTTTCATTGAAAACAACAATTTTAAAACTTTTATAAAGAGGAATTCATCATTTTCAAACATATTATTTATATATTTGATTACTTAATCAATATTTTTTACACAGTTGGACGTGTAGGTTAGCATGCGTTAAATCTAAACTGGAAAAAAAAAAACAAGTTTGTAAGTGACAAACATGTGAAAATAGGGTTTCAAAATTCACCAGAAATTGAGAAAACTTTCTGAAATTTTATTGAATAAAAAATTGCATCTCTAACAGACCAAAAATCTAAAACATAAAATAAAACGGAAATTATTAAAATTGAACTGAAATAATGTTCCCGGAAGCTTAACTCGATTGGTTGGACAATGCATAATATATGCAAGATTCGGGGTTCGAACCCCAAACAAAAAAAAAACAAAAAAACAATAATTTTCTACGATTGGTGCTACATGAGTCCCAAGTTTCATTTAGATTCAAGATTTTATTCAAAACGTCATTATCAGTAATGTTATTTTACTATAATAACATTTATATCAACTCTTGTTAGTATTATTTACTAAAAAATACTCTCCCCCCTTCCCTCATAAAATTCAATATTTTAACATGAGTTGCAGAATAACACATTACTTGTTGTAAGTGAAACTACAAGTCTAGGAAGCTCCCTTCTATTTCACTACAAGAAAATTGGGTTTTAGAGCCAGCAGAAAAATGGATGCTAACAGCCAAATTGTAAATGCTAACAACCTTTTAGCATCAGTATAGAGTCTAAAAAATTGATGACAATAAAAGTTTGGATGTTAAACACTAGCTTCCTACGTACGCTAAATAGCATATATAAAAGTGGACGCTAAAATTGAAGCTAAAGGCATATTAAAAGTGTATATAAATGCGGACGCTGATTAGTATTCACTGGTTTTGGACGCTAACTTAATAACACTGGTTACATTTTTAACCGACTTAAAAAGTTTCATTTTAATAAAAAAATGTTTTCCTTCACTACATATATACTAGTGATCGGATAAATGATAAACATTTTGCTAAACCATCACTTAAAATTCTAAATCAATTGAGGTAATAAACAAACACAAAACAATCACTTAATAGTTGTTACTTATCACCTCAAAAGAAATCTACCTATTAGAGTGGCACAACATTCACAAACAATTATTCATTTGTTGCATGAAACTGACACTCACTAAATTGAATTACACAACTCCAACAAACCATATCCAGCACTCCAAATACAGAAAATCTGCCACTGAGATTGTTGTTTTTGGATTCCTAAACTGTTGTATTTTGGTTTTCCAAATTCTATTTTCTACCGAAGTTGTTACTAGGTTGAGTCACGACAGGTCGCTCTCTTTAAGACGTTTCGTGGCACTGCCCAAAATTGTGCAAGGCAAACTATCAACCACGCCGCCTCTAGGATAAAACAAGCCCAGCTACAACTGTGCGGTTAACTACTGCACTGTAGAAAACCGTTCGAGAATTACACCTTCAATATGGTACTAAGACCACTCTTTTAATACTAAAACCAATATGGTACTATAAACACTTTATTATGGTGTTGAGACCACTCAAATATGGTGTTACCACCATTCTAATTTTTAACTTCTCCAAATATCACTATGGTATTTCAACCACTCAAATATGGTGTTACGACCATTCTAACATCTAACTTCTCCATGAATTGAAGAAGAATATATATGTTTAAGATCATTCTTATTATACCGAAAAAGGACTATGATCTTAAAATATTATTTATTCTAAAGATAATGAATTATCGAAGGGACTATACTCTTAAGACCATTCTTATTTTCGAAAGGATAATAAACCGAATAAGGACTATGGTCTTAGGAACACTCTAAATTCCGAAGGGACGGAAAGGAGTAGGAAAAGGAGAAGGACTTGTCAACACAAGTCGAAGGAGGGAGAAGAGAGGAAAAGCACAGGAAGCATCAACTGTGACTTTTTGGTGTATGGAATGCATTGTGTGAGCTCTCTATTTATAGAGAAAGTTCACAACTAATAAGTGAGAAACTTTGGGAGCAAGTAATTCTCATATTAGATCTAGTACAAAAATATCTCAAATTGAGTATCAAAATATATCATATTGAATTCAAAAATATATTATTCAATACATGAATATATTATTGAGTACAGAAATATATTATTGACTATCAAAATATATTTCAGATCATGCACTAAAATATATTAAATTGCCTACCAAAATATTTCAGATTGTATTCCAAAATATTCTAGATTGTGTTCCAAAATATTTTAGCAAAACTTGGGGACTAAGAAAAACACTTTCTAATAATGATTAAATTAATTATTTAATTTATCATTTCCAAATAATAAAATATATATCAATATACATATTTTTTCTCTAGTGTTTACTTCGTTCACTTAATTATGTACCCCTATTAGAGGTACACCCCCACTATAAACACTACTAATGTGTGTGTTCAATCTGATGTGGAACTTCCACTTTTTTTCAATTCACACAACACTAGTTTTACCCAACATGGGAATTTGTGTTTAGTCTTTTAACTCAATTTCCACACATGTTCCAACAGAGACTCATTATCTTAGATAGTTACTAATTTATAGAGTATAATACTAAAACTTAGACTCTTACCATAGTAGGATAATCTAGAAAAACACTATCTCAAACTATATGGTAATCCGTAGTAAGATTATAGGATAAATGAGTTTTTGCACGCCTTAGAGTTGTTTCGACTAAGCTTTCAAATACCCTTTTTTATCTTATTTCCAACAACTTATATAATGGAATCACTAACATGTGATTGAAAAATGAAAGTGAGTGGCCTTACAACTTAAAGAACATAATGATGATATACCTTTGGTAACTCAAAATAATAGAAGAATGAGCTAGTCCATATTGAAGAATTGGAATTATCACGATATGGCCTTCAAATTGGACAGCATAAATCTAGGTCAAATCATGCTTCTCCGGTGAAGAGTTAAAGATTCATTATAGCAGCCTAGTAAAAACAAAAATAATCACTTTCATATCTAGACTTAGAAGCTAGATGCAAGTCTTTAAACAAAAATAATTACAATCTAAATAAACAAATGTATATTTGGAATTAAACAAAAACACATTGACCTCTGCAACCAAAAATTCCTTGTGCAGAAACCATCATGAACCATTCTTTGATAGTAATCTGAAAAATGTAAAAGCATGAATCGTTCAATAGCAAAAAAAGAGCTTAAATGTAACAACTAGAAGATGCAAATATAGTTAATTCAAATATGGTCACAAAGTTAACACCCATTATGGTTAATTCTCTCACATAATTCCACTACAATCCATACTAACCGGTGATGCATAATCATGTGTATTAGTATACATCAAGCCAAAAGAAAATGGTAAGAGCGAGACTGAATTCAGGCCAATAAACATTAACCTACCTTTAGTATAGAGCAAGACTAAACACTTTGTAATCTATAGAATAAGCATTGATCATCCGAATGGGTGTTGATTTTCTGGAACAAGTGTCCCGGGTCTCTGCCAACCTAAATTCATCAAGAAAGAGAACCAGAACCAATTATGAGAGTTAAAGGGAACAACTTCGATAAACAAAACGACACATGCTCAAGTTTGAACTAGAGAAAAGAACACTCTTTTAAATGGGTGATCTTTAAATGGCACTCTTTAATCGTGTTGTGGAATCTTACTGTAGTACACAATGTGAAGGGTGCTATTGTGTTATGTTATTGTTTCTTATTCGCATAGGGTATTAACAATGTATGTAAGAGATATAAAATGTTCATGGGAGATTGATGAATAAGATCATGATAATGGGGCTTTGTTGGAACAAAAATGTATGAATCTATTAACAATGAGTCTTTGAGGTGTTGAGGAATATTTAAGTAAAACATTTTGAAGAAGTTTGTGTCCAAGAATTTAATATATTTAAACAATGATAAAGAAGTTTATATCAATTAGAAGTTGACCTTATACCTATCAAAGCATTGGACAAAAACCATAATTGATGAAGATCACGTTTACCATGGTGACTATAAATAATTCTCATTGAGTCCTTAAAGATGTGAAATTACAAATGCCAAAGAAAGAAATCGGTAAATTGTTCAAAGAAGACGAGGAACCTAGCTAATATGTAGTTGCATATAAAAAGTAAGTTTCCATTGTATGCCAGTATGCCTTCGTGCATCCAAATTGTAGGTGGCATGAAATCATATCACTTTATTAGTTAAACCAGCAAATTTAGGTATGAAAAAAAGAGTTAAACACCTGAGTATCTTAAGTCATTGAATCTACTTCATCCAGAACAGTTATCTCAGACAAGTATAACCACTGAAATAACAGGAACTTAAAACAAATAGACAGTTACGCAAATCTTATAACTTCAATCTTGAAAGAAAATTGGATTTCACATTCTTCTTGTGCTGATTGGTACCGACAGCCACAGCTGTGAAATCTTTTATCTTTGCCCGAACACATTAATACCACAGTCATTACTAGCATTTAAATCCCGAACATTAGATTGATTGAGCTCAGGCCTATAATATATGGTTGTTACATATTATAGAAACCTGGAAGGGATTAAATGTATTGATTACAACTTAACAAATCCGTAAATCAATTTGAAAAGAGTGAGAATACTAATTTACTTAACACAAAAAAAAAATCCAAAACATGTTATTATGAGTTAACTCACGTTACATTATTATATAGCAGTCAACATCTCATTTTTTTTCCATTTCACATAACTCAATCTCTAAAACTCTCTCAAATCATCTAACACCAAATTTCTTCAAATTCAAATTAATCATCCAACAAGTAAGTTTTCATAGTCCATTAACATTTTATGTTTATATGTTACATTTTTTTCTATAGAAATTAAAAATGTTTTAGTTTTAGAGTTTATGTAAATTTTGATTTTTCTAGTAGGAAATGATTAAATGTTTGCATGTAAATGCTAGGAATCCTTGTTAAACTAGATTTAAGTTGATTAAATGATTAAATGTTTGCATGTTTATGTTTTAGTTTTTGGTTTTAATGTTAACGTATATTTTGCACTCTAAGGGTGTGTTTGAATGGAGGGTTTACGAGAGGAATGAAGGGGAGGACTTAGTTTTCTTTTTTAAATTACAGACAACATTATAAAATGATTTTTACAAAATTGAATTAGCAACATGATAAATGACCATATATTACTTCAAAAACACTTAATTTATTTTGAAAAAACATTTTACATTATTCGTAATTTAAAAAATAAAAGTGAGCCCTCCTCTCCCCTCCTAAATCCTCAATCCAAACACACCCTAAGTGTTTGATGAGATGTTTGAATGAATTTTTCATTGATTGTTTTTAATTTCTTATGATGTAGATCTGAACCAATGGACATTTATCCAGTAGATTCAAACACGATGTTAGTTGCAGTATGTTTCAACGGTGGAAAGCCCAATTTGTTCAAGGTTCGGGTTGATGTCACGTTAGTAGATTTGAAGGATCAACATAATCAAATCAACCAACGACTCAACCACAGAAACACAAGGAAGGTGTGTTTGGTATCGACGTCCATCGATCGAGTTGGATGTTTCTTTACTCAGATCTTCTGAAGATATTCTCAAGAGTTTGATTCGGCCATATGAAGATGTTTAGGTTGAATTAAATTGTATTATTATGTTGTGTCGTTATTTTGTTGGAATTAAGTTTAATTCATGGTAGTTTATTGAAGATGTTTGCATTAAAGTGTCTTATACTTAGTGTAAAGGTTTGCAAGTCTCTTTGAAAACTCGAAAGAATGAATAGAACACATGTTGCATTCTACCGAATCAACTATATAGGTTCTCACATCGAATTCCTTCGTATAAAATGAGTGTGACAAACATGAATGCATTTCTAAGATATTATTTTGAGCTTGATCATGCTCCTCTATCAATTAAAACTTGTCAATTGACAGGGCAGTAGAATTAAGTTCAAAAGAATATATTGAAATGCATTCATGTTTGTCACTACTCATCTTATATTAGAGAATTTGATGTGAGAACATATATAGGTAATGCAAAAAAAAAATCGAATGTTTTTTTAGAATATGAAAAAATTTAAAAATGTCTAAATGTTGGAACTTCTGATTTTTCTGAGGAAGTTTCGGGAGGAATAGCTAGAACTGAACCAACGGGGGGATTTGATGATTAGTGTAAATCTTCAATTAGTTTTTTTTTCTCAAACAATACTGATATATTATTTCAGGTTATATAATCTGAAGTGTCACACGGTCATTTTTGTAGTTTCTGGAACCTATTTTCTTGTTGCGCAATGGTTTAAGAAAAAAATTGACAAATTGCCACGCAATGGTTTAAAATTAGTTTTTTTTTTAAGAAGGTAAGATGGAATAAATTACTGAAAGCCTGAAGATTTCAACACAAGGAGTGTCAAACCCCCAGCTGAAAGAGTCCATTACAAGTAATAACAAGCCAAAACAAGCTCAAAAAAGAAAGCTACCCTATTATAAAAGTATTCTCAAGCAAGGTAAATGATTCAACCACCACGAATGGTAGGAGGAAACAAAACTAGGACGATTTGCTTTCAGCCACCAGTAAGATTGAAGCTTAACTTTATCTAACAATTGATTAAAAGAAGCTTCTTTTTGGTAAAAGATCCGAGCATTCCTTTCAAGTCAAATCACCCGCACACAAGATAGCCAAATAAGGTTAAGAGCTGAGGTGTCAAATTGATATAAATGATCTGACACATTTTCTGGAAACACTATGTTGTAACTAAGCCGGTTTAAAATTAGTTGTAATAAGAATTGCTCATGCATTTACTTGGTTTTTTACATGCAAATTTTTTGACAAACTCTATTTTATTTTAAGGATAACAAACTCTATATTCCTATAATTAATTGGGAAAGGGCAAGAACAAATTTGAACTCTCCCTTTAACTACTTCTCTAAGACAGTTTAAATGTTTAAAATGAACATAGTAGAATCGAACATATAGGAACAAAAAGAACTCAAAATTGGCACCAGAGAGAATCGAATCTGAAACCTCGAGGAAAAACACACTCCCAAATCTCAAGTCAATACCACTAGGCCAACCCAAGTAGGTTCAATATACAAGTTGTTATCTTTATATTTTCTCATTCACTAAACTTTGAACTATTATATTTTAACTAATCTATTCTTGAACTCAAACTAATTCAACTATGCAAACCCATAGTTTTTTTTTTCCCGAAGAAAAACCCCTAGTTGTTCGTCATACTTAATTGTGAATATCTAGAAGAAGGGGATTATGTAGAGATTCCAGCTACATGACCTCCAAAAAATTAAAAAAAAATAGTTTTTTTTTTCCTTTTCGAGCACATGTAAATTTTCTTAGTTTCAAAGAGTCTAGTGACGAAATCCACTCACAAAATGCGGAGAAAACGTGTATTGCGAGTTCAAACCTGTTGGAGTCTTGTACCATCCGAACGACGCTTAGGGGATGGACACATGTCATTATTACTAATGTAAAAGAAGTAAAAGGTGTTGCCAAAAACAAAGGATAATAAAAGTGAAGGGCAGTCAAAACAAAGAGGAATAAGGGTATATATAATCGTCACAAGGCTATGGTAATGAAGATGAGTTGGAGAAACAGAGCTTTCATGAGATGATGACATGAGAATGGTGTGACAAAGACCCCCTCCGTATGAGTAGGGTAGAAGGTAGATATTATCCTTGGACAAATTCGCAGGGCATTTCAACTTGGAGTTGGAGTTAAAAAAAGGTAGTAATGAAGGGTCCCTTGGTTAAGGCCCTTGATGCACCATTGTCTTAAAAGTGAGCAAAATGTTCCCTTATTAGCAAACATGTGTGCTGTTCAATCTTTGTTATTTTCTACCCACTACTTCTTTACTGATGATCCACTCATAATCCACACATATCATATCCTGTGCCTCACTACTTCAGCATATCAATATATGCTGTCTATTGCATCTGTATGTTTCTTTGTTTACTATGTTGTAATTATTCCTTTATGATCCTGGAAATATTATACATAGGATTTAGTAAGATCAGGAAAGCTAGGGTACTGTCAAGTCCATGATTGAAAATAACCTCTTAGACCTTAGTGGCTCTATAAAAAATAGTTGTGTTATTTGAACTTTATACATATTATGTGTTTATTTATAACTTTTAACATATTTTAAAAATACATATAAAAATTAAAGAACATTGTATATGTAATCAATATTTTGATATCGAGAAATCATTTCACTCATGAACATTTGTAACGTAATCATGCATTCCAATATATCATATCATTGAAATTACAAGTTATATCCATCCTAGTACAAATTCCCTTGAGGTTACAAGTTGCATCTGGGTGAGCTTTTTCAGTGCTACACTTATTATTGAGATGTTGATGTCACTGTTCTGCTTTTCTGCTTACCGCCTGTTGAATGATTACACAGGAAATTAAACTTCATTCAACTCAAAAGTGGAATGCATTTGTTGTGATGTTACTAGTTAACGTACACAGCAAAGTGCAGTTGGTGCAATTTAGTTAGTAAAAGGTTGCATAAACATTTGATATACTGAGACGCCGCACATCCTAACCTAGAATACTTCTTTACACGGAATGCGTGTGAGTTTCGTTATTATACTCTTTGCATTTGATACACAAAAAAGTACATACCAAAAACTTGGGTACACCGATCATTTCCTCGCCACCACCCCACACTTTGGGCCACGTTTATTGTCCTAATCCTTAATTAGGTTTCCTTGGACCCCTCGTCGGCCGCACCTTGTGCCTGCCATTCCCCCCTGTTTTAGATAACCCCTCATCTGTCGACTTAAATTAATCCGATCATCCTCTTAGGCAACTCACGCCTGGGCCTGCAATTTCTAATTCTAGTCTTAGAAGATATGATCATGTTATTGATATTCAATATATTAATTTTAAAATTTATATGTTAATTTTAATAAAATTTATCAATATTCTTCAGCGATTAGTTAGTAGTATTTGCTATTGATCACTAGTGTTTGCAATTGTTCAATATAAGTTAGTGATTCTTGATATTTAAGTTAGTGATTCTTGATATTTTTATGTGGCTCCACCAAAATAAGGCCATCGGAACAATAATCATTCAGATTTATTTGTGATTCTTGAATGCATGCTTATTTGAAAGTAATTATTTTGAGGAATTGTAATTTTTTAAAGGGTCGTGCTAACTTGTTAAAGATAAAAAATAGAATTGATAAATTTCATGTAGAAAAAGTTTTTTTTTTTTTTTTAATGTGTTAAATTTATGATTTTTAAGATAAAATTTCAACTTTAAGCTTCTTAACAAGTGCCCTTAAAGCAATTGTTAGCATTCCCCCTTTTAAAAAAGGAAAATTTTATGATAAGTTATGTTTGGTGTTGTATCACAATGGACCAGCACTTGAAAATAATATGAAACTCTAACGGACACCTCATAGTATACGAAAATTTCATAATTCTACTCGTCCTAACAAATTAGCCAGTCACTTGATTAATATCAATTCGAAGAAAAAGAAAACGAATATGAATAGCTCAAAACTCAATTTATATTTCTTTCTCTAATTTATTTTTGTCAAACCACGTCGATCAACATTCGTCTCGCTCATAAAAACAATCATGATCGTGGATTTCTACTTTCAATAATTGCTATGGACCATGGATGATATTTTAAATGTTAATCTATGGTAAACTATTTATCAAATTGGTTCACCCTACAACCCTCTTTTTAAAATGTTTCACTTAAAAAGGTCTTTCATCATTTGGGTAAGAGGTCAAAAGTGGAAAATAAAAAGGGACCACTAACCAAACCATCCTTCAATTTTTATTATTTTTCTTCCTTTCCAAGTCTTATTAATTTGTCTCATCATGTTGACAAAAAATTTGACAAAATGTCCTATCACAGTTACTCATAGTCTCAGGTGGTAGAAGCAATAACTTGGTTGTTTCTGTTCATTATTATTCTCATGATTCATTCAGGAGAATTTTAGTAGTTTGTAACAACAATATCAGTATCGTATCCACTCGACGCTTCCATGTTTGGATTAGCCAATCCAACACAACCAATTGGAGTTTGAAACCTTTTACTAAACAGTTACATGAAATTCTACAAAATTGAAGATGAAGTTATAAATAAATCACGATGCATTATATGATTAGATTTGTGTGCGATACAAAGTTAAGAAAGATAAATGTAGAGGAGAGCCCTATGTGTTTGTTGACCCCACCTAGCTCCCATGACTTATATAGTCAAATTTGGAATCATTGACGTGGCCAAGGTGCTACCAATGGAAATATTAGTGCTCTTCATACTCAGCTTATAACTAAGTAAATAATTGTTCTGATTGGCCCAAAAATGGACCTTGCTACCCAATTAATTTGATAGCAATCATCATTTTGCTTACGTTTTGAACTGATTGGGATTTTTGTTGCAATCTTGTGGGCAGACAAAGTACGCAAGCATCGTGTAGATTAATGTTTAGCCATGGTATTGGACTTTTGCACCCATGTAATTATGCTTTACTCTGGCTGTGTATGCTTTTATTTAGGCCTCCATTTGGGCAAGGATAAACCAAGACTACTAATCTACTATAAAGTGTTGGCTCTTTTAATTTTGAGCCACATGAAATTTTACCGGACAAAAGCTCCTTTCATACATCTTGCCAATGAAAAATACACAATTGAGCATAACTCTAAATCAAAAGTATTGGATACAAAGAAAAATAATCTAGTTACATCACTTAATATCATTTCACTTTAAAATTTTATTATCTATGTGTGTGTCCAAAATATAGACCTTGCTTCCCAACATGGTTTTAAAGGTGGCCACAGTGATAACGAACATTGCAATTATTTTAAGGTGATTTGAACCTAGTTTGAACCCCTGATTAAGGGCATTCTCATTCTTCATTTAGGAGAAATTTAGAAATAAAAAACAAATTATTTTAGAGAGATTTGAACACTAATGAATCTCTAAATAAATTTTGATCAATTTAGAGATTTATTTGCGAAATATTGTTAAACTACTAGTCGCTAATAATAACAACTAAATTAGTGATCGATTTTCAATTTTCGTAAAAACACAAATAAGATGTGAACTGCCATCGATCTTTTCAAATGATCAGCACAACACACTATACTGCTTCTCTTCTTCCTTTAATCATAAACTCAACTTCGATATCAACTTCAAAAAAACAAGAGAAAATCTCAACATAAGAAGAACGCGTACACAAGATCCAAATAAAGAAATAAAAGACAACTTACAAACTTAATGTGGTTTGACAGTCTAAATGCATCGACAATTTTACATCAAAATATTTAATCCCTCGTGGCAATATTACTCTGATTAAACTATTTTTATCCCTCATATATAGTACTAAGATATCATTTTAGTGGCGGATAACTCGGGTATATTTATGCTCTTGAGCACTCTACCTGAGTTGCAAAATAACCATAATACTGAATACAATTAAATCAAGTGAAATTACTTATTTTGCGTAATTTATTGATAACCACTCTTTTCAACGTCATTACGGTAACTTTCAACTAGTATCCTAGCGACATTTTCCTTGGGTTTATCATCTTGTGATACTATCAAAGTGTTAAAATCTTGGGTCGGAATATAAGGTATGATTATGTATTTTCTTAGAATTTGTGTCATGCTTGACTCAAATTTACAAATAGTTTAAAGATGGTGTTTTTCTTCACTTATAAATATATTGGTAAGTCGTATCTCATTCAATGTGAGACTCTTAATACACCCACATATTCATGACTAGACAATTGGAGTGTGACCTGAGTCGTATAGCACGTCCAGGACTAAACATCTGGTGTGTGACCCAATCACATGAAGAAGTCTTGAACAAGAAAGAAGTAGACCATAAATCACTTCCTTCTCTCCAACACTCCCAAATATTTCTTAACCTTCACTCTTTTTCTTTTTTCTTATTAAAGATAGGAACTGGGGTGGAGGAATGATCTATCAACTTTTATTTCTTCACTTTAAGGTAGAACTGATTTACCAAAAGAACGTGGCCAGAACAAGGTGTACGGCTTGTAATGTACACTTTATGAGTTCTGGTGTTTAATTTCACTATGAATTATATGATAGTCAATAAAGCATATGTTTATAGAACATGACAGCAGGACAACCCTTGCTTTGTATCTCAACTCAAGACTCAAGTATGTCTTTTATATTCATACTTTTTTAAGATGGGAACTGTCGAAATCATAATGTGGCAAATGGAAGATGTTTAGCTGGTTTTTCTTCTCCTTGAAATTTGTCTACTTTTTGTTGAAATATTATCCTTTTCTGCTTTAATAAGTGGGATCATTAATGAAAATCCAAATAAATTTGTGGGGTTAGTCCAAAAGGATGATAGACCGGTCTACACGGAATGTGGACCTTTAGCACCATATGTAGCTAAGCTTCAACAAGTACACATCTTTGATAGAGTTTTTCTTACATATCAAAGTTCAAAAAGAATTAACAATCTCAATGAAAATTTACAATAAAATTTATGTATAGCTATCAATTATGAAATTTTAAACTAGAACTCAAGTACAAAAGAAGACTTCACCATCACATTCTTTTCTTCATCTTTTTCTTATCTTTTTTCATGAGTTCCTTTTTTTCCTTTCTTTTTCTTTCATATATTGAAATCTCTCTTACACACAATGTTATGCTTTGTGAAGGCATCACTTTGCTAGGTTTATAAATCGAAAATGACTGCGATTTCGGTATCAATAACCATTGTTAAATTACTAGAAGTTAAAAGAGAACAACAATTGAAAACAAATAACTTCTTGCTTATTAAGGCGCTGATTGATGTTAGAAAAACCGACATAGAGAAAATAAAGGAACAGAGTCATAACACAAGAATATAATGTGAAGACTCTAAAACCGAATAAAAAACCATGATGTTGTCTAATTGTAAACCAACAACATTTTCAAAACAAATGGAGCTCACCGATATCATATTTTACTTTTGAATCTCATCTCTCTCTTTCTATCCGATATCAGCCATCAAACCTAGTCGGGTAGAAGCCTACCTACTATAACCGGCTCATATGTTTACCCAAGTTAGACCGCATCTTACCTTAATTACGTCATGATCAGCGCCTCCACATGATGCTTTACACCCACACTTCGTTTAATTTAATTTTTATACACTGTTTGTGTAAAAAATTTACAATATTGGTCTAACACAAATATGCATGAGACTTTATTGGTGATTAAGGTAAAAATCAAATGATAATAATAGTCCCGTCGTTATAATTAATTGACATTGTAAAATATTTTTTTACTTTCGGTGCATATGAATTAAGAAGAAAAAAAATTATTTGATCTAAAATATAAGCAAATTTTTTTTCTTCATAATTGATCTATTCTATATATTATACATCACATACATTTGAGAGAGTATATTAGTAGCAGTTTACGGGAAAGACCTAAAATAAGTTTTTCTTCCGAGAAGGGAACAAAGTATTCATTCCTTCATGTCATTTTATTCGTGTTTATGTTGTGATGAAAGATTCCAACAATTTTCCACTCAATACTCAGCTGGTAGCTCCACCTTTATTAGTTAGGCACTAACTCTTAATTTTTCTAATTATGGCCCACACCCCTAATTAACCTCTTCTCAGGAGCTTCCTCACCCAGCTGCCTTATCACTAATTATTCATTTTTTATCATAATCGTAAAAAACACAGTTAATTTAATACTAATATATATGTTTACCAAAAGAAAATATAAAACAAATATATACTTGTGGTCCAGTTTCTTTGTTTAAACTTTAAACCATGGATATGGACACTAAAGCTATACTAATAGAATTCATTATTGGTTGAAATGAGAGTAAAGATGATGCGACACGAAGGCATCTGTTTTTGGTTTAATCCCACTGCAAATAAAATAATTAATCCAATAATTTGCAACTACTGCATATGGAATCCAATAATCCCAAGGATTAAGCCTACCAGTAGAGCATGAAAAATTTGGGTTCAACAAGTTTGCGTTATATTTCCCACCACCAATTTAATTACTGTTTCGGATAGGGTACATAAATATAACTTTCGTATTAATAGAGTGAAAAAAAATTATTTGTTTTGGACTCAAGCTTCTACTTTGATGTGAGGATTGTCTTCGTTTATAAATATAAATAATTGGAAATTCGATAATGAAAACCTGATAGCATAACATATGATTAAAAAATTTGAAGTCTACATCTTAAAAATTGTGGTTAAATCTAACACAGTCATATAAAATCGGTATGTGAAGTGATGATTGTCCCATTCATACCATCTTTCAACCATTTTGAGATTTGTTTAACACAAATAATATTTTTGTTTTTCTTATTTAAAAAGGGATCATTTGGTGCAACCCCGATTGAGGCTACCTATCTGTGTACGCTGTTTGTTTGAAACGATTTTAGGTGAAGAATATGCGTGATTGACAAAAACACTTGAAGTATGAATATGATGGTGGTAGCTTGTGTTACATGCATTGATACATAAAAGGAAAAACTGACAGGTCTACTACGTGTTCATCTTTTTTTGTCGTAATAGAGAAATTAATCAAACTGAAATAATTAGAAAGAAAAAAAAAATCGACATCGCTTATTATCCTCATCAAAGATAATGAAAGCTGTAAAGCATGTGTATTATTGGACACTTGCCATTTCCAGGTTCCTTTCAAGTTTTTTGAGTGAAATTTTTAACCTTTATTTTATAGGTAATTGATGACTTTTATTTTAAAAAAAATCTTGTGGTACATATATATATGGAAAATGTTAGATATGAAGAATGATTTTATCAAGAAAGATTCAAGAATGACATGGCAATATGCAACGATCGTTTCATAGTACAATTCGATCCAATTAATCTAACAAATTGAACATCTGCACGTCTTGAACTCCACTTATGTATCAAATACATTTAATCAAATATAATAATTGGATTAAAGCACTGAAACTGCAAGCCACCAATTTCCGGTCCCAACAAATCATTTCCAATTAATGTAGAAGTTTTGGGTTGAATCAATATATAGTACTAATTTGTAAAATAATTGACATGATGATTAAATTGTAGCTTATTTAGGGTGACTTTGGAAATAAGTACGATCCATGTAACAAATATATAGTTTATTTTTCCAACAAATTTATAGACATATAGCTGCAGATAACAAGCAATGATTAAAAATATTTGTAAAAACAAACGACAAACCATTTTCCAGGAAATTGACATACGTGTAGTTCACTTAATCATGAATTTTAAAATGTTAATAAGTGGGATTTGGTTTGGATTTGTTTATTTATGAAATCTAAATCTATTCTCAACGCATTTGTTTCTTTGTCTTGATATCTTATTCGTAATGACTAGCAAAGAATAATCTTAGTGGGAAGTGAGTAAGTAGTAGTTTAATAAAAACAAAGGAGTGAATGTGTGGATCCTACACATAAAATAAAAATAAAAATGTTGATGTGTCTAAGAGATGTGGTTTTCTATATGGGAAATGAATATCGTAGTAGACCTACTGTCCTTGGCGTGTACGTTGGGTGGTGGAAGGTGACGACTGAGAGGGCAATGGAATGCTTGGGACCCAAACTTTGAACATGGTTTGAGCCTTTGGGGTCCATATACATTTTTAGTTGTTTCACTCACTACCTTTGTTTAAGTTTTTGCCATTACTTTTCCTATTCTATGAGTTTCTCACACGTTCTATTCGAATTCTAAAATTCAAAATATTTCAACGTGTTTTTGATGGTTTTATGGTGTTTTTATACAGTTCGGGTTGTAAAATCCATACTAAGGCACGTGAGAAACTCATATGATGAAAAAAGAAAGAGTCTTAAGTTTTCTCCTGCCTTTCCTGCTCAGACAATGGATAAGGATTGAATTTTGGTGTGTCTCAAGCTTTTACCACATCCTTATTCTCTTTCATTGTTTATACAAATGCTTTTAATTTAATGATGTCTCTGTACTTCAAATTTACTCAAAAAAATTCTTTTTAAATAGTAGCATATAATAGACCATTTATTAAAGTGATTAATCATAGAATCTACTTAAGTTTGAAGAGACTGTATATGAGGAGAAAGCTAGTGCAAAATGTTGGACAAGTAAAGCATGTATAATTATACGTAGTGGAGGAGTAGAGTGGAAGGACGCACTTCAATATTGTTTCAGATAGGTTTTTTACTAATTCTCTCCAAGACAAGAGGTCTTTGTCGCCAACCATTTTAGGGCGTGTGGTGCTCCTTGTGAAGGACCTTTCAATATCAAAGTCATAATTATTTGCACTATTTGGAATACTCTCCCTAGCTAATTGAATTTAAATGTATTCTAGCTAATTAGCACTGATGTCAGGTTTCGGTTATATGGATGTGAATAAAGCACCTACTAACAGATGTCCTAGAAGTATTAGTTAAGAAAACAAAGTAAAAAATAACAATTTTAATTTAAAGTCAACAAGAAATTAAAAAAAAATACAGTAATGAATACACAATTAACAGCAAGAATTAATGTCATGAAATAAAATATCCACAATATATGGCACAAGTCATTTCATTTGGTACGTTGCTAACTAAACTAGCTCAGCTTTCATACGTGCGCAACAAGTAAACCAAACACAATTCCGAAAAATCAGAAGGCTCATAAATGATTAATGTAGACAGAATCCAAAGAGCAAATCTTCGTGGAGACAAACAAAACATATCAGTCACATATCCATAATTGCAATTTTGTTAAGTTTAAATTCATAATCATAGTTGCTAACCGAGCTGGGATCCTCTCCAATAATGCGTCTACATCCCTATGTAAGCAGCACACTACAATTGAGTAAAACCGTAAAGATCCTCTATATGTTGTATTCCCTCCGTCTCAAATTATAAGCAAAAAAATTCATTTTCTTTGTCCCAAATTATAAGAAAAAAAGACTAACTTTTATCATATTTAATTATGTTGTTTCAAAAAATTATCTTTTTCAAAGAAAAATTAAATGCAAAGTGCATTCAATTTGCTCTCTCTTTCATTTTCTCAATAACCAATTAAAATTGTTTTTACATCTTCCTATAAAACTTATTTCAAGGATAACACAAGAAACTATGTTGCAAACTACTACTCCTTTGCAACATAGTTTCTTGTGTATATTCTTAATGTGATTTCAAGGATGTTATCACTAATTATTGCTTTTTATGAACCAAAGGGGCCGTGAAAATCACATTAAGAATATACTATATGCTATTTGTTTTGACCTCATGTCCACGACAATGTGTTTCTAATATATTGTACGATTTAGGTCTTATGTGAGTATTTTTTATTTTTGTCTTTTGTAAAAGATGTCTCATTGGATATTGAAGAGTGTGAGTGTTCCTTATAAACTACCAATAGCCTTAATTTTTAAGAAATGTTGGGCGTTTTTGAGGTACTTGAACGTAGCCATCAGTAAAAGCCAAGGAGTTAAAGGATTTGTCACCTCTCAAGAATAACATAGGCTCAACCCTACTTGACATATCAATTTTCCAACCTTAAACCCACAACACTGTGTTTACGAGATATTGTTCACTTTAAACATATTGTGAGCCTTCACGATTTTGTTCTTTGTAAAAATCGTCTTGTTAAATTAAAAATGTCGTTATTTATATTCAGCTCTTAACCTGATTACCAAATAACGCGAGATTCTTTTATGTGCAAAATACTACTTTATTTAATATGAGGGAACTTCTACGATACACTCACAAAGTGAGGTGTACATGTACTCTTTCTTCATAATTTTATAAATTAACGATTATTTTTTATGTAATAAATAGCTATTTGTCAATATTTATATTTTATAGAACATCATTTCATAAGAAAAAACATCATTTTATTGTTTATAAGAATCATAGTAATTTTTTTACATATTATCATAAAAAATAATCAATGCTCTCAATTATGAGTGATAAAAAAAATTTAAAAAAATATAATTTTATTTTGTTGACCTCTTTGATAAATAAGATTTAGTTATTATAATTATAAATGATATAAAAATAATATTTTTCTTAAAAAACAATTCATTTAACTATTAATTTAAAGAGTAGGTATACCGATACACTTAAATATATTGGATGTACCATAGAATTTACCTTAATATAATAGCATACACGTGGGTCTATTTTGTTTTCTTTATAACAAATAATTAAGCTCTAAAATATACACATACTATATTTAAAAGTATTTGTTAGCTTACGATATAAATACTAATACTTACTAAAAAAAACAAGATGCCAAGAAATTTCCGTCCTAAATAAACATAATTTAGCTAACTAAAAAAGAGAAGCCTAATCATTGCAATTTTCAAGCGTATGCATTACAATCTATTCATTTTTTTATGTTTTAAATCCGCAGCTTTTTGAAAAAAAAATGGTTTCAACCATCTTTCCACCCATTCATTAATTTATGCCTGCAGATTAAGGATACTAAAAAAGATGTTATAAATAAATAAAAATTATTATTTTTTAAATTGATTTTACAATTTTCAATGCAATAACTATTATATAACTTTCATTTTTAGTATACTTTATCGGTATTCGAGACACTGGTTAATATTTCCTTTAATTTATTTGTTGACACTTGACACACACATATATTCACTAAGCAACAAATAAAAAAAAAGGATGGGGAAGGTAAAGATGCCGTGAGAAATAAGCATACCATGGACGCCGTCACGGCATGCATGCATTACCGTTTCACAGAATAGCACGCAATTACAATGAATGTTGTTATCTAATCAAACAGCTGTAACGGAATGTCCTCATAGTTTTCAGTAGAGTACATTTATATGAGTTATATCTTGTGCTCATCAGGTGGTCTACACAGAATGGACCCCCAGTCTAAATATGATGTCACATGGTCCTATGTTACATTGTATATTTTTTTGTATTTTATTAAAACAAACAAACAAAGATATCATGGGAACAAAAGTAAGAGGAGGGCATCCAAAGCTGCATCATATTTATAATAAGAATTATTATAGAATATGTTAATTCGAAACAAATCCCGATCCCAAGCATTCTAGGAGGGGAATCTCTTTTTCTATATTATTATTCCAACTAAAATAGTTAATTGTAGAGGAACAAATCATATGATTAGCTAGTCGGTATCTCTTATCCGGTTTGTAATTGAGTTTACAATTTACAATTAAGATATGAAAGTTAACAAAAGTTAGATGCATGATACAAAGCCAGCCACCAGGGCATTTTCCCATTGTATTTATTTAAGAAAATACATAATCTTTATAGATTCCATTAATCCAATCTCATGAATGATGCATGCATATTTCGCTTATTAATTTAAAATTAGAATGTGGCCACACATGCATTTTGCTTGGTTTAGATAAACAATAGAAAATGGAATTTTGTTGCTATGATTTTAGAACTTATATAATGATATGATACAGTAAAGGCCACCAGAATCAGTAGATTCTTTGAGTCTGACATTGTGAATTTGAGATTTGAGAATTTATCCACAGGAATTTCTATCTAATTTAATTTGTTAGGAACTCAAGTTGGCTGCACCTATTATTGATTTTATGTGTAAACTTTCACGGTTTAGTCTTTTTTATAAGGTGTCTCTATAATAATTTTATTATACCAATAATAAAAAAATTAATTTTTTTTTAAACTTATATATCATTTAATTTAAATTTATGATCATGGCCATACAAAGTTACTCAGAATTATTGAGTTTGCTTGTTGCCAAACATACAATACAAGAGGATCATATTCCCATCTTCCTATGGGAAATGATTTTGATATGACCCTCCCTGAGTGCGCATCCCAGGCTCTAATCCTATCCTAAATGGAGTAACTCAAAAATCAAATAAAATTACTACATAAATTAAAAAATTACAAACTCTAAAAATTATAAACCACACTGGCCCCACTTGTTCTAGTCATGGAAAATGACATATTTTTTTATCTTCACTCACACACAAACCATACCATAATATAATCCAAAAAAAAAAAAACAATGAAACCCATTAGTTAACTCTCTCTATAAATACCTTTCCACCCCATCACCCACTTCACAACCCAATCTAATCTTCATTTTTAAATCCTCTCTTAATAATTCACCTCTTCTCTTCCTTCCTACTTACCAACTTCTCCTCTGTTTTCTCTCTGTTCTGTTCTGTTCTGTTATACACCAAAAATGGCTGCATACAGAGAACCCATGAACGTAAGTGAAAGAGCACCAATTTCATCACAAGTACCACACTCACCATGGCATTCACCAGTTCCATACTTGTTCGGTGGTTTAGCAGCCATGTTAGGTTTAATAGCTTTTGCTCTATTAATCCTTGCATGTTCTTATTGGAAGCTTTCAGGTTACCTTGAAGGTAACGGTGAATCAGAACGTGACCTTGAAGCTGGAGAAAGAAACAACGACACAGATCAGAAACCACAGAAACCTTATGTTGAAAAAATATTGGTGATTATGGCTGGACAAGATAAACCAACATTCTTAGCCACACCAAGCATGTCTTCAAGTTCAAGTACAAGTACTAGTACTAGTAGATCCTCTTCTTTTGGTGACAACACTAGTACTTGTACTTGTGACCATGACAAGGACCAGAAATCAATGGAAAATATGAATGATGTGAAACAAGGAAGCGGTGGTGGTGAAAATCATGTAAGAAGAACAGAAAGTGTGGAAACTCCTACAACAGACACAAATTCAGATCAGAACGTTTGATTAATCATGTTGGAGTTTTTTGCATGTTCCGTGATTGGTTATTATTATGTTATAGAGATGAGATGGGTTTAGAATTTTAGATCCTTCTCTTCTTTTTATGGGACATGTGTAATTTTCAATATCTACATAGTACAACTGTACATTGATATTTCGGGAATGTAAATTTGATGAGGTGGAATGGAAGGTTTGCTAGCTTAGTAGTACTAATTCTCAATTTTTGTTTTCATTTTTCATTTCTTCTTCGTATGTATGCATTTAGTTGAAATGACAAATAAACACCACACACTCAAATGACAATAGAGAGGTCGAGTTCGAACCCAGAAACTAGATAAGATTTGTCAGTGGAAATTTTAAGTAACATGAGGGTTAATTTTGGAAATATTTTTGGAAGAAATTAATTAAAGTCTACAAGAAATAGATATTTTAGGAAATTTGACAAACTTTTAGTGACTTTTGGGAATTGAGTTTAGATGTGGAGAGTTGCCATTGTAATGAGAAGGTTACGTGTAAGGGCTATACACAAAGAATGGATAGGAAAAACTGTTGTTATGTGTATGATGCGGCCAGAATGCACCATGGAACTGTTCCTCGTGGCACTATACTAATTTGCTTCAATTTAACTTTGGTTAATTCAGTTTATTTATTTATTGCTGTTATTAATTTTATGGGTTTCTATGTTTTTACATAGTATTCTGAATTTCCGGTATGAAAACAGCATCTGAGAATTCTTAACGTGTTGTGTCTAAAACGGATTCACATTTCACACTGTTCTCTATCTGATTCTGTTTTATTCTGTCCATGAATTCACCACAAGTGTAAACTTATTAGCCACATGAAATAACAATAATATATAAATGACTTTTTTATCCTATTGTTTTCTTTACAAATATTTACTGTAACTCATTTTTCTCTAGTTAAAATACTTTCTATTTTATATTTTTTACTTGTATTATGAATAAAATGTACTAGCTAGTTGGTATATATGAATGTTCTGATGTTAAAATATATTCTTGTTCTTGTGACTGTTTTTGGAGTTGATGATATTCTTTGAAGCATTAAAGTGGTGGGGTAAGGATGACGGTATTGTAAGTTTAATGCATGTCGATAGTGTGTCTCCCTGAATCATGTTCAACAATTAACAGAATAATTGTTTGGTATTGGTAGTATCATAGTGGGAATTTTGATATGGCACTGCCACACCCCACAGAAGGAGCTAGCTTTCTTCTGGAGAGGATTTGTTTTTTCTTTTCCTTTTATAGTTTCTCACCCTTCAAATATGTAGATATTTTTATTTTATTTTTATATAACTAGCAAAATTCCGTGGCCCGTGCGAATTTATATATAGAGACTAATTATCTTCTGGTTTAATAATTTGATAAGGGAAAGATTTAATTACATATATGTGAAAATTTAAAGTTATAGTGGAAAAAGTAATATAAGTAAAATCAACAGCATTATAATAGATATAGCTTTCCATTTTGTGTTTTTTAAGTGGCAAAACACGTAATTTTCTGCTTCATAACAAAATAACAATGGTAACACATACGCCAAATGCAAAATCAATGACTTTGCGCCTTCAATAATCATTTTTTAGGCCTCCTTTGAAGTAATTATTTCTATAAGTGGTGTGTTAACTCTCTAGATTGTATGCTTAGGAAGTAGCCTTCCATTGAAATGCCTTTTTGTACTTTTTCTTTTAATATTTCAGTATTCTTGCTGAAAAATAATAATTCAATTATCTTCGTGATATTAATAGTGATACTGAGGACTAAGTGACAAATTACAAGAATATGATTTTTTTTTATTTTTTAAGGAGACCACAAGTATATGATAATTAAATACGAGAAGTACTTCACAAATATGGTTTAGATAAGATAAACTTAATCCTATTTTACTACAAAACTTGTAGTTTTCGACCTAAGGCAAAAGGAAAATACAAAGGAATTTTCGTACACTAATTAATGTTGAATATAGGTGGGTTGAGCCCATTGTTTCAAATATTATTTCCCTTTTCAAGCAAATTAATCTAATCCTCGCCAAGTGTGTGTGGGCAATTATTTGCATTGCTTTCGTGAAAAGTAACGCCATAAACAAAGGTTTTCTAAAATATATATTTTTAATGATAATTATGGAAGTAGATAGCATTTCTCAAATAATTCGTGAATGAAGAAAGATAAAAAGATGAAGATGACATTCCTTTTGCTATTTGACTAGTACTTCTATAACTTTTAAAATATACAATGCGTCCTCTAAATTGCTTAGTGTAGCGCACCATTTGCCCCCTTTAGGACGTTTGTACTTTCTACCCCAAAATTATGTTCAAATATTATATAATCTTCACAATCTACTCTTGTGTTTGTAATGTGTATGCATCTCCCACGAATTTCAATTTTCAAGATACAACAAAACGTGAGGGTAAGATTTTCTAGTTAGCTTCTAAATCATCTTGATCTTGATTGGGGTTTCAACTTTCAAATCACATACAAACACGCAATATGGCATGTTGCATGTACATGTTTATCAAAGTTAAATTAGTACTAGGTTTTATTGTACGAGTTTTTTTTTTTTTTTAACAAACAAAAATGGTGTATATAAAAACAACTGCAGTTATCC
>Ga0315914_1001807_pt1 | contig 32558 bp, 14 predicted proteins | sample MpolenodulesMG_FD_203920 | JGI IMG/M metagenome (GOLD analysis project Ga0315914, IMG submission 203920) | Medicago polymorpha root nodule microbial communities from Los Angeles, California, United States - elongated nodules | ecosystem: Host-associated > Plants > Roots > Nodule | place: USA...
TCAATTTTACAAAATGGTGAGAATAGAATGACTAAAACTGCAATTAAGTCAACCAAATAAAATATTGTCTATCATTGTTTGAGTTTGTCGGTGTCATTTCTACTAAGATGTGAAACTCACCATTTTGTCGATGTAAGTTGGATTGAAAAGTCAAAGATCTAAAATCTAAGGATGGAAAAGAGGTCAAATAAAAAAAAGTATTGAAAACAGTCATGGAGTCATGTGAAGCTATAATGGAGTTTGATTGTGCAGCATCATGTCTTGATTCTCTACGTTTGTTCAAAATTATATGTGCAAAGTTTGCAAAAACTTTGGAATATGTTGGAGGTATTAGATTGGGGCCAGTGAAGGAGAAACTAGTAAGGGCTTAGATTGATTGCATTATGCATATTGAAAATACAACAAAAAAACATGGTCGAATATGCCCACAATAAGTTAAAAAAGTATAAAGGGATAATTGAGGTGATATATGTAAAAATTGAGCTCTAACTAATAATTTAATAATTTTGTAGCAAATTGAGATACAAGTCTTGTTTCAGTAGAGCATGATTTTAATGAAACACATATTCAAAGGAAAGATGATGTAGTCAAAGTTGGTTGGAAAGATATCATTAGTGCATTGCATTCGATTGTAGATGTGGCAAATCGATTAGAGAGTTGTGGTATGGATAAATTCAAATGTGGTTGCTTAATTAGGACAACATACAAATTGATGTGTGTGTAATTATTAAGATGTTGCACGATAAACTCATTCATTTGTATGATATTCACACTCATTGAAAGAGGTTACATTTCAACGATGTTTGTGTATTTAATGAAGATCGTCCATACTATCTCTTCTTCCTAAATGGGAGGAGATGCAAAGTCCGTATATACTTTGTCTCTCTTTATTACAAGTCTCGAGGGTGTTTCGGATTATAGAGCCCAAACTAAGCGAAACATATTTGGATTGTATAACTATAGATTGGTTGCTGATTTTGAAGTTGTCAAAGATATTTTTTAAGCTCATTCGGATTCATTAGTTATAATGATGATGCCTCATACCATTAACCTATATGTTTGCATAGAATGATTAGTTATAATAAACTCAATCATGCTCAAGGTGATGTGATAGTTGTAGATGATGATATAATAGTTGAAGACCTTGAGAAAGATGAAGAAAATAAGAAAGTTGAAGATGATAAGAAGGTTGTAGATGTTGTCAAAATTTATGATGATGGTCTTGAGAGCGTCGAGGATAATATTGTAGATCTCACAAAATATTAGTTCAAATGTATATGATAGGGGAACTAAACATGTTTTACATATACAATGATATTTAGATATAATTATCTATGTTTTTCGTTGGTCAATATGCATTTGTGATGTTGTTTATTAATGTCTGATGCGTTTGGATTCACGAATCTGAAACTCCAAAAATACACTTCAGACCATAATTCGAACAAGGGTAAAATTGATAAATGGTAGGACACATGAGAAGATGGGGAGGGGGTGGCAAAAAAAAATTTCACGTGAAAGAGACACCACATTTTAGCACAAAACCTTAAGACATTGAGTTTATGGGTTCTCTCATTTATATGTTATTCAACTTTCTCTTTTCCAAGCAATGCAACCTCACACTTGCCACAACAATCTCCCCATGAAGTCTAAGTCATCAATTTATTATGCTCCCTCTCAAGTGGAAGCTTTTTCATGCAGTTGTCGCATGCACCATTTAGACATGTCTTTTGATCACCATTATCGGGAAGACTTTCAACACAATGAGCAGGTCAAACTCTTCGTCAAACTATCAAATCTGATATCATTGGTGGGTCGTTGGGAACTTGTGAGATCATCCATATTAGGCCAAGAGCAATCATATTAGTGAGATAGACAATACATTTTACCCAAAAATCTTTAAAAATTGCGTTTATATACCCTCTCACTTATATGTTGCTCAACCTTCATTTTTCTAAACAATACGGGACTTAACTAAGCTCACACCCCAAGACACGATGCACATATATATAAACACATGCAAGTATTACTTTTAATACTTGGTAATAAACACATGCAACATCCTTTAAACAAACCTATCACTTAAGTTGGAAATAATAACGATAAGAATTGGTCACAAATAAAGAAAAATTATTATTAATTAAAGTGACACTAATGAATATTTAACAAATTGTTTTCAAGATATTTGAACCTCGTCCTTTAAAGTTATAGAGCATACCCTTACAACTAAGGTGACAACAACTAACTACCCTTACCAACGATCAAATGAATTTCCAAACAGAAACAGAGTTAATTGGTGTTCCCTTCCATCCAACAAGAAGACAATGACCATTCATATCAAACGTACAAGAATTTCCACAAGGAAATCTTTTAGCCACCAATTCAGCTTGATACAAAGACTTCATACTCAATTCTGTCTCCACCATTCCAAATCTTGTGAAAAATGCTCTCCACACATCAATCTTCACATTCGTACTCTTCCTTTCAACTCCTTCAGCCAAAATATTCCTAATACCATAACTGAAGTACAATGATTCTATAATCATTCTGTTCTTCTCATCACCTTTCATACAATCTTCCAAACAATCAAAAAGCGCACTAAAGTAAAAAAGTGCTTCGATGAAACGGTTCACAAAAGATTTAGAATTGTGATTAGCTTCAGTCTCAGCTACAACCATTACAATAGGATTTATAGTTCTAACCACTCTCATGATTGTTTCAAGTTGGTCTGGTTGTTGAATATTGCTTCTAAGAGCAAATTGAGAGTAAACCGCAATGGTTTCCTCAGAATCTTTCTCGAAAAGATCTTCTCTTAGATGTAACAAGTTAGATACAATAATTGTATTGAACGAAAAAGGTATGTTCAAACTTTGTGCAAAATCCTCCAATCTTTTCCCGGTGTCTTCAACTATAAGCTTTGAAGTGCATCTGTTTCCGGTAGCAATAGCTGTTATCTTTAGAAGCTCAAGTGGACATTCGGTTCTCAATTGAAGCGCTTGCATTAGGATTGTCCACTGCAACCCTTTCCGAATTTCGAGATCAATAACATGAATCTTCTTTGCATCTTTAAGGTTTTCTATTAAAGCTTGTACGCATGTGAACATTGAAACTTTAACAAATGGAAGCTCTTCGAAAAATGCAATAAGGGTTGGATTTAGATCCTTGCTAACCTCTTCAGGATCAAATAAAGATTCTATCTTTTGCGTATTGTTAGATGGAACTCTACCTGTTTCTTTGTCGATTCTTTGGCTAAGTGCTTCGACAAAAAAATGAACCACACGCTTAACGGGGTTACCTGTCTTCGAAGATAAAGAGTTGATATGTGATAACAATTTTCTAGCGCGTTCAAATTGTTGATATCCAACTTTTTCAGCGCAGGCCAAAAGTGATTCAGCAATTAAAACATCTTCTTTCTCTTCTTCGGAGAGACTGGAGAAAGACAAACCAAAAGGATGATTAAGAATCAAACCTGATATAGATTCTGAGGAAGATGATGATTGTATGAACCTTGTTCCAGCTATCTTCATGATATCTCCAGCTGACAACTTGCTCTCATTTTCATTATCTGTGACTAAATCAAAATCATTAACAGGATGAAGGACTTTTCCTTCATCCGGTAATAACCTCTTGAATCCTTTGCCATAATTCTTCAATATGTCGACTGGTGTTAAAGGCGATGGTTGGTAATATTGATTGTCTTTTTTTGTGTCACAAAATGGAAGAATTCTTGTAGGACATCGTTGTTCATCAAAGTGAACCATGTCAAAGTTTAAGTTATCAAAAGTTTCATAATCTTGATATGGCTGCTGTTGTTGATGATAATATTTTAGCAACCCTTCTTCTTGCAATGGATCATCTTGAAAGAAGCCAAAATTAGAGCAAAGAAACTCAGTTCCATTACAGTCTCCTAGATCTTCTGCTACAGAAAATTGAACATTTTTCATTGTATCAAGTCCCTTGGTATCCCAGAAAGTATTATTGGATGAACCGAGTTTATCCTCAGTTACACCAATATTGAACTCACCAAATTCCCACAAGTTTTCCATCACAGATTCAAACAATTTTTTTTTAGTATTATGAGTTTCAACTAATTATTTTCTTTATGCACTTCATTCTCTATATAACAAGATTAACAAGATTGTGATTATTGTTATAAGTCATTGTCATACTTTGCTTTATTTTAATAATAATGAACCTTTGTTGATTAAGTAAATTAAGGTATAGTTTGTGCTTAGTTTAATGTGAATTTAACTAGCTGTAACACTAAATCCGTCCAGTAAAGTTAACATTGATGTTGTCATCATCGTGATAATGTGTCGATATGATAAATGTGGCTGGGATACAAAAGGTCATTAAAATTGATAATAAACAAAAAAACTACTCATATAAGAAAAAACTGACAAGGTATATTCAGACAAATATTCTTTTATTTTTTTGAAATTGTCAAGAGGGCACATAATCCAGCAAAGATGGCGTTAGTGATGACAGGAAAATAAGATGGTGAATTACCGGCTGAATTCTAAAATTTTGAACTTATTCTTTTGATAACAAATGAGAAATAAAAAAAGAAAGAAAACAAAACGAAGAAGAGACCCTAACTAGAGTCGAACAAACTCAACGCCCATAATATTAGCTAAGAGAATAGATGACATGTCAGGGGAGGCTTCATGGAAGATAACAAAGTTATCATTGTCACTCAAAGCACTCTTCTTAGCTAGAAAGTCAATTGTAACATTACCCTCATGCAAAATGTATTGGAAAATAACCACCCAATCTCTAAGCAGAAGCTGCTTGATAGCTCATAACAAATTTCTAAAATTTTGAATTTGATTTTGTTTTAGGAAAATGTTATCAAGTCCTTCCCATTTTATATTTGTCATGTCCCAAATTAATGCAAAATAAATAACTTAAATACCCCTATCTCTTAAAAACCGAAAAATTCAACTCATGGTCAATATCCTTCCCCACATTCCATTCATAATTGTACTCAGACTTAAAGGGTACCTGCAAATAGAATCCATTGAAATTTTTATATTTAATATTTGAGAAATTATACTTCCACTGTTCCACATACTCTTTTTGGACATTTAAGACCAAGTTCCTTGATCAATAAATTAAGAAAGTGGAAGTTTAAAAGGCAAAAATCATCAAATTATGAACCACATCCAGTTGCAAAGGACCATAATAAACAGGTGTAGTTGATATCCTCAACGGCTCAAATGAGCTTCTACACCGTGGACCTTGGTCTCACGACCGTTGTGAAAAGGAATCATTTCAATGTCCCAGTAGCTACGAAAGGGTTTGCAAGTTGCTACTTTGGGACACACCATTAGAGCTAGGTCTCATTACACTTATTCAATTACTACAACGTTTTTCATAAGCTTGCATGATTTTATACTGGTTGCATTTTTTTGTTCTTTTGTAGTTTAATCATGTACATGTTCCATTGAGTATTTTTTTCACCTTCTGACGATTATAGTTCAAGCTAATTATGCTGCTAGCCTGGTATCACCTATTACTTATAAGCTTGAAAGGGTAACAAAGATTATAGTGTCATTTGATCATCTTTTAATCAATCGATACAATATTATCTTCAGAGTATCATATGTTCGCTATCTTTTCTAAGCATAAGACATTTTCCCCTTTGATCCATGGATTTGTTACAAGTTTACCTAATCTCATTTCCAAGACAAGCAAAGGTTGCATAGGTCATTTGAAATAACATCGAGTGCTTATGACCTGTTTGCTTAATCACATAAAATAGATTTAATCCGCGATAAATGTACTCAAAATGCATTAAGTCTTTCAACATAGACTCAGCAGATTCATTCTTAAAATGACCAAGAGACATTGTAATAAGAAGTGCAACATAACATTTATTCCATTTTAGAACGTGAATAAGCAGTAATATCAAGCTTTGGATTGTCCTGCTTTTACCAGATCTTCGAGTGCCTTCAAAATCTGTGGCTCTGTCATGCCTTCCAGTTTGATGCCTTTCTCAACACCCAAATCTAGTATTAATGATTAAATTATAGGATGTTAGGATATATCACAAATAGATAATCGGAATAATGCAAATGAAAAGGATGAGCTACAACATATGATCAGAAATGTGAACCATCTTTGAAGAGTAAGTATACCAAAATTTACAGTATGTGACTTAATTTTCTTTATGCATTCAAGGCCATCCACAATACGCAGAGTAATCTTAAGTAAAAATCACAACCAAATTGACATTATACACAACTTCTAATTGGGTCAAGTTTTTTTAACCAACCAATAAGGGGGGAAAAGTTCTTCCAACTCCAATTTTTCCATTCATTAGTACTTGAAGGATATCAAACTCCTTGCGATTCATACAAACAAATGTTTGTAAATAAAAGTCAAAATTGATATAATATTTAAAATTAGTTTTGGACAGACTGCTCATACTATAATATTCTCATCTCTGAAGGCGTAGCCTAGTGAGTAGGGTTGGGACACCAAAAGAACACTATACATGAGACCCAGATACTAACAAATTTATCCCCCTCTAACAAATTAACCACCAAAAGAACGCTATGAGTTATTGGCCTTTAACATTGAAATGAATTTAAGGGAACAGTGCTGATTACCATATTTTCGGTGTTCTTGTAACACGAAAAAAAAAAAAAGAAGAAGAAGCATATTTTCAGTGTTAAAGCATTATGTTAACTTCCTACAAATCCAAGTTAAGGAACTAAGGAGAACATGGAATGTGAATGCAAATCACATGGTACGAAATGCAGAGTAAAAATGAAAGAGGTTTAAGATGGGCGATACCATATCTTGCCCACAATTGGGGTTCAACTCCACTGCATTCACGGATCAATATGGGCAGTTTTGGGTTCAATGTCTTTAGTTCCTTATAATTCTTTTCAACAAAAGCCCTGAGATAAGAAAAAATAGAAAGAGCTCATTAAAGATTCAAGTATGTATGAAATTTAATAAAAAAAGATTTTTAAAAATTAATGCTATGAAATTTTAGGTCCAAAGATAGGGAAAAAAATAATATATAACCTTGCAGATGAGCTTGCAGGTGATGACTGGCACATCAGAAGTCGAAGCTCTTTGATGTTCTTTGAAAGTTGTCCTCTCCATGCCATTGCTTTTCCAAAGCACAAAGTTATAATATTTGTGAGACTTTACCTCATCTTAAAGCAAGGAAAAAAGCGGATAAAGATCTAAAATTAACAACGCAGGCTAGACTACAGCCGACATCTAGTGGTAGTCTGACTTTAAAAACCACGAGATGTTGTTGATTACTTTTTCAAATGTAGTAGCCATGATTTTCTCGTATGCTTCACAGTTAACGAGTTAATCACTGCTAGAGGTTCAGAGAGATTAAGGAGGGACTACAATTACAAAGACGTTAAGATTTAAGAGTACTTTGCTTGCCCGGTAATCCTACTTAGGAAACGCCCCTGTATATTCATCTTAACGACTTTTACAATTCAAAAAGTGTTTATGCTGGTTTGCTATTCAAACCAGTATTGTCAAATAGCGGCTATAATGTGCTCTGGCGCTATAGCATAACGGAACATGAACAAATTTCTATGGTGTGTGACACGCTATTTAGTACGAAGTGTTATCAAGTAGTGGCTGTGGCGGTGCTATAGCACGTAATGGAAACTGAACATACTGCAATTTTCCACGATCCGCAGTTGACAACACTGATTCAAACTCAAAAAAGATTTTGCAATGTGAAAAAGATACACTCAAGAACAACTTTTTTGAAACCTAGTGGCTTTTTGAATGGGATTTAAGCAAATAACAATAAATTGATACCTTCTCATTAGCATGGTGTCATAGTTTGACAATTCATCTTAATGTGTATTTTGAGTTTCCAAGTAAAAGACTTGTAAGCTATAACTTCTTAAGATTGATTTTCTTTTTTACTTCTAGTTAATGGCTTATTGCTCCTTCATCTTTCTGGAAAAAAAATGTTGAAATTTTAACCGAAGACTTAGGACTTGTTTGGATTGGCTTATTTTTAAGCTTATGCAAAACAGCTTATGAAAATAAATAAGCTTTTATGTATTATTTCATAAACTTTTCAAAGTAGTTTATGAAAAACCAACTTATGAAGACAAAATTATTGTTAGTGAGAGAAAAGCTTATTTATTTGCATAAGCTATTTTTCATAAGCTAAAAAAATAAGTCAATCCAAACAGGCCCTCATTGTGTGGAAATTTGGACCAGTCCACTTTTACTTTTATCTTTCAGTAAATAGTAAATAACAAAGTTAATCCTTAAAATTGTAGAACAGTATCACCCTAATCCACCACCTTATCAATTTCAAAATAACCCCTCAAATTGCAAAATGTTAATCGAACTTCTTCCTTAGGGGCCCATTTGGATTAGACTTATTTTGAGCTTATGAAAACAGTTTACAAAGATACAATTTTCGTTAATGAGAACTTATAAATTAACAAGAAAGCTTATATATTTGCATAAACTGTTTTTCCTAAGCTCAAAATAAGTCTAATCCAAACGTGCCCTTAATCTATTATCAAACGCATCTCTAACATTACTTAATTTCAAATTCTTCCCCGAAATTTCCATCAAAGGGACAAATTTGATTAAGATTTTACAATTTGAAGGATCATTACGGAATATGCATAATGTGAAAGATTAAATTAGGTTTAAGATCAGAGTAATTACGAGAAAAGCATAGAAAATCACAGAGTTAATAGTTGAATTAAAATTGACAGAGGGGTTGTGAATATACCAGCGAGATGCGATTTTCAAGGAGCAGCAAAAGAGTGAAGAATGTGGACGGAAAATTGACCGGCGACGGTGGTCGGTGGATCTCCGGACGGAGCTGCGGGTGGAAGGTTCAAATGAGAGATGAAAAAACGCTAACTTTCTCCTCCATATGACTCTTTTTAGTTTTGCCTGAATTTTCCAACAATAGATAAAATTACAAAAAAGTCCTTTTTCATTTAATAAAGTATTCCCAATAAATATACCAACTTCTATTCCTTATAAAAAATTTCATCTTCACTTTTGATCCCTCTTCTAGGATAAACTCATGTATAATTCATATTTTTGAATAAAATTTTGCAGAAAAATTCATAATATTATAAGAATCTTTTAAAAAAAATTAGAATTTTTTAACAAAACATGAATTTAATATGAATTTTTATATTTTTTACGGTTAAAAATTCATATTTAATTTATCTTTTGTTAAAAAAATTCTAATTTTTTTACAATATTATCATTAAAAAAATACAAATATTAACTTAAAAATAAGGATCAAAAGTAGTATTGAAAATTTTATTTGGACTAAAAGTTGAAGAAAATTTTTATAGGAACTAAAACGAAAAGTTGATATATTTATAGGGACCAAAAACATATTTGGGTTAATACCAATTTTGGTCCCTGTAATATTAGCGAATTCCGGTTTTAGTCATTGTAAAAAAAAGTTTATATTTTGTACCTATCATTTTAGATTCTTCCACTTTTAGTCCCTCGATTAAACACATCAGCAAAATTTGCTGACATGTCTTGATGACTGTGTAATTCTTTTATTTTTTATTAAATTTATTTTCACGTGGCTTTTCTATGATTTATAATTATTTCATTTTTGAGGGATATGATTTATACTTATTAAAAAAAAACTTTTAAACATTATTAAAGTAGAAAAACAAAAAAATTGAAACAAAATACCAGACCCTCGTCATCTTTTTTTTTTGGTTCCAAACCCTCTTCATCTATTTCTTTGTTTCACATTTTTTGTTTCAACCCATCCCATTTTGACGCAGTACGGAAGCATAGGCTAATGAGCGCTGAACCTAGGTAGAAAATAACAAGTTTGTAAACGACAAACCTGTAAAAATAGGGTTTCGGAATCCACCAGAATTGAGAGTAAATCTCGAATAATTTTTATTGAATCAAAAGTGTGTCTCTTAAACTACATAAGTTCTGTTTATATAGTGAAAGAAATAACAAACCCGTGGACCGAAATAAAATAAAACAAAATAATAATAGAAAGTTCTAGAATATTACTAAGATTTGGCTAAATAATAAATACTACTAAATTACCAATAAAACCCTCCTGCATCAGTCTTCTCCACCTCTGAAGAACTCGACCTCGAGTTCTCATCATGATAAAGAGCTCTCATGCATGTTGACTCCCTCAATGAACAAGAGACCACCCGGATCCCATTGTTGGAATTGTAAAGTCTTCGTGGGAAGAAAAAAAGAATATCCAGTGTCACCTGAGTCAAATTTCATAGAGTATTTTGCTTTGATTTTTATCTGCATGTATTTGCCATTAACTTGAATTAAAGGGACTCTTGAAACTTCAAAAGAGGCAGCACTATGCATTGCACTTGACATGATAGCATTACAGCTGTAATTATCCACTACACAAAGGGAGACTTGTGATAGAGAAAAAGCTAATTTTTTGTATTCTCCTCCAAGATATGATTCCAATAGCAAGGCATTATTTGATATAACCAACACACACAATTGAGTGCCTTCCCTTGCCACTTCTGGTGTATCGAGTTTAGAATAAGAATAACACCTTTGTTGTGTTGCAATTGAAAGAGTACTACAAACATGGACAATTCATGAACATAAATAATGCCTTGTATATCTCCACTCACGATGTGTAATTTTGCCCACTGGATTATGTTTCGGCAATGAAGACCTAAACTTTCATTCGATATTTCTTCTTGACCAGATATGAGTTCAAGAAGAATAACGCCAAAGCTATAAACATCACTCTTGTCAATTAACTGTTGGGAAATATAGTACTCAGGATCAAGGTATCCTACTTCAAGTGTTCCTGCTGCTGCTATTAGAATCCTCAATGCTTGTTGTAAACCAGCTCTCACATTTTCTCTATCAATTGAATTCAATTTGTAGCTGATCCTTCCCTTGGCAATGTGTTGGTCTAGCAAGGCAAGAACATCATTAGGAGTAACATAGCCATAACAATGACCCATAATTTTTCCATCTGGTCTAGGACCAAATGTGATTAAATTGCCAGCATAGTTATGGCCACCAATATGAGAACATGCCAAAACTGATATCTGATCTTTCAATCCTCGGAGCTGAATTTCTTCATTGAACTTGTCAATAAGCACAGAGCTATAAACACCACAACTCACGTCGCGACTTCCATCAGCGCACACAAAAATATATGAACATGCTATCACATCTTGCAAAATTCTTGTAATTGGTTCACACTGTCCATCCAAAATCATTCCACTCATAACTTCTTTTGGTAGTGAGGGAGTTGACTTAGATTGGCCTTGCAATAGATACTTTTCAATCAAACTATCATCATACTGATTTACACGACCTGATTTCCCAAGCAAAATCAAAGAATTTTGTTTATGTTTGCTTGCAGGAAGTGGTGGAGGCAAGGTGAAATTCCGTGTCACTTGAAAATCCACGAGAATTTTTTGATAGCTTCGATCCGGAGGTTTGGGCAGTGACGACAGTGTATTCTTCATATTTGGAGGTTCCGGCGGCTCCGATGGTTTTGGCGGTGGTAGAACGGTAACATGTTGATATAAATCTGGTGGTTCCGGTGGCTTGGGTAAAGAATTGCTCTTTTTAGCGGGACTTGAATTAATCTTTTTAGTAGGACTCAATTCATTATCGATTTTGGAAAGTTCTCTGCTTCGCTGCTTCTCAAACACAATTTCAGCTAACAAACCTTGTTTTCGTTTCCCTGACTGTTCCAATTCAGATTCATAGCTCCCTTTTGACCGAAGAAACAACCTGAATAGAGTCTGAATTATCTGATGGCAACCAATTACCTGAGAATAAAGGGGATGCCCTTGATTTTTGAACATCATCTGCCACTGAATTTTCTAACTCATCAACATCCAATTGAATAACAAAGTCGTTATTTCTATCTTCTTCAGTATGCTTAAACATTTCCAAAATCACCTTATCATCTGTGGTTGCACTCTTTCTGTCTTCTTCAATTTGTTTGACACTTCCAACCTCATCACTCGTCGGTACCTTCAACCCTAGAAGAGATGCAAAAGGTGTCGACTTCCCATCAGTCTCCTCAATACTAACAATAGGTTCGGTGACTGAATGTTCTCCAACCATACTAATAGGTTATGTAGTTAGTGGAAAGCCGTTGTTTATCATCTCATCCAACAAATCAGTCTCCTCCACACTAACAATAGGTTCGGTGACTGAGTATTCTTCGACCGGTTCCGTCGGAAACACTTCGGTCGTCCGAGCAACGTCGATCTCCTCTGTCAACGTTGTAAGAATTCTTAGAATATATGATATCAACACAGAATGTCTAGCAATATCTTTAATTGGCTTAAGTGAGTTATCTGCCATTCTGGAAGCATGTCTCAAAAGATCGGTCAAGGAGTAATCTTTGTTGTAACAAAACAGACAACGATATATTGAATCAGAGATTTCAAATTGGTAGTAATCATCCTTCAACTTTGTGTAATATCTACGCTCATAGTATTCCAAATCAGATTCATTGGCATGTTTTGATTTTCGGTACGTAACAATAGTAAGGATGTTATTACAAACCCTAATAATCAGAATTGGTTCTCCTCTGTTCGGATTGTTTTTGTTGTTGTTGTTGTTGTTGTTGGCGTTGTTGTTGTCAACCTTAGCTGTCCACGCTACCATCTGGTCTAACAAAGCTTTGATGGTCGTGGTAAGAGTCGGGGTTATGCCTGCAAACTCTTCCCTCGTCATCAGTTGATCTCCCATGGCTGATCCATTAGAAAAAGAACAGGAGAAACCTGCTCTGATGCCAACTGACGCAATACGGAAGCGTAGGCTAGCAAGCGCTAAACCTAGGTAGAAAATAACAAGTTTGCAAACGACAAACCTGTGAAAATAGGGTTCCGAAATCCACCAGAATTGAGAGAAAATCTCGAATAATTTTTATTGAATCAAAAGAGTGTGCGTCTTGGGCTACATAAGTTCTGCTTATATAGTGAAAGAAATAACAAACCCGTGGACCGAAATAAAATAAAACAAAATAATAATAGAAAGTTCTAGAAAATTACTAAGATTTGGCTAAATAATAAATACTACTAAATTACTAATAAAACTCTCCTGCATCACATTTCAAACACTCTCTTATTTCTAAATGGGAAAATTCTACAAATATTTTTTTTACTGTTTTTTATTTCTAATTGATGATATTTAATACTCCCTTCGTCCCAAATTATAAGCAAAAAAACCTCCATTTCCTTTGTCCCAAATTATAAGTAAAAAAGATCAACTTTTATTATATTTAATTATGTTTTTTCAAAAAATTATCTTTTCCAAAGGAAAATTAAATGCAAAGTGCATTCAATTTGCTTTCTTTTTTATTTTCTCTATAATCAACTACCAATGAAAATTGTTTTTACATCTTCCTATAAAACTTATTTCAAAGATAACACAAAAAACTATGTTACAAACTACTATGTTTTAGTTTTCTTAATAAGTGTGATTTTTTTTTTGCTTATAATATGGGACAGAGGGAGTAGAATTTAATTAGTATGCGATGAAATTGTACCATTATTTTACGCATGTAGTAAATGATGTTCTATCAACTCAATTAATGAATATGAACACTTGGTTTCCAAGATAAACAAATTGAAGTGTAGTCTATCTTTAACAATTTATAGATAGATTATGGAAATAATGTACTTCTTCCGTCCCATATTAGATGACCTATTTGACAATGTGTATTATTGACCTGATATACTTTGATCCTATTTTTCTATAATATCATACTTTGACTTGGATTCGGCTCGATGAATATTTCCAAAATATTAAATTTTCATAATTTTTTTTAATAGTTAATTAAAAATATTAAAGATAAAAAATATGAATTGGTGTGTGTGAAAAAGTCAACTATGCTACCTACTATGGTACTGAGGGAGTATCTATCTACTCAAAATTACTACACTTCAATTTGCTTACGATACGTTTGAAGTTTAAAATAAAGGCTTCACACTCACTCTCACGATATCAAGGCCTCACGTCTACTTTCATATTAATTCTTAAGATAAATAAATAAAAAAATGTCAAAAAAATAGGATATATAAAAAATGGTTAAATATATTTTTGGTTTAATATACATATCTTTAACATGATATGACTTAAAAGTAGAGACAAAATATACGGATAGATTTTTTTTGAAGACTATTGAAGAAAATTTTTAAAAAAATTCAAATCAAAAGTTATAAGGACAAAAAACATATTAAACCATGAAAATGTTAAAAACATACTTAAGTTTGATAAGATCTGAATAAAAAAAAAAAGATACAACGATCCTTTTCTTATTACACTTTTATTTATTTAGATTAGATATTATTCTCATTTATCTATCACACAATTTGTTTTGGAGGGTTGGGATCACAAGCACACTCGTTATTAAAACACACAGGAGGTTGTTTGGTTGGACAATCAAGCTCTTTGACAATTTGAGGCTTATGACAATCTTTATCTGTCTTACAATATAATGTCAATGCTTCAAATTCCATGTACATATCTGCAAGAAATAGAAAATACATAGTAGTATTAAACATAAGAAAATGTTTGTATGCAACATTTAAAAGAGATGAAGGAAAATCTTTCAAAATGAAACCAAAAAACATAAAACGGTGTACAGAAAATTCAAAAAGTATTTGCTCTTTGGCTCTCAACCTGTTGCAATGACGAGAAAAAATAAGAATGCCAATCTGAAGAGAGAATTTCTTGTTGTGTCCATCGTGAAATGTAGAATCTTCTCACACTTCCAGTTCTTGCTTAAAAAATATTAATATGTTAAATATGTTCTTTATACATGTATTTATATGCAAATGGCTTGGGATCATTGTTTACCATTCAACTGCTTTTGTTGATGTACATTCTCCGGTCATTACTATAAGCAAAAATCAACATTTTAGATTTATTCAATTAATAATGTATTTAATCTTTATTATAAACCACATATATCATTTATTGAATGAATCTGAAATATTGATTTTTGCTTATAATAGTAACCGGATAAAGTGTGTGAGATAAAGTGGGTCATCTCAATTATTGAAATTTTCATAAAAATGTATTAATTTTTTCTTTGAACGGCAAAATTTTATTAATAACCAAATTTCTGCACAAGACGAACAGAGAGACTGGTACAACAGAAACTACAAAACAATGAATGTTGTATACAGATAGAACATCCAAAAAAAAAATCATACACCTTAAACATCAAAAACACCAATAAAGTTAAATAAAAATGCATTAATTGAGTAAAAAGAATGGAGAGTTTTTGTTTAAAAGAAAATAATTGTGGATGAAAATGGTCAAATCCTTATCCATATTCTTTGAGAAAAATCTACTTTCTTGGTATTTTCTATAAGACCTTAAAACAAAAATCATAGATATTTAAAAAAATTAAAATAATAAATTTATCTTAAATGTATATGACTAATATTACCTCCGTTCTTAAATATAAGACTTTTTTGAGAAATTTTTTTGTCTCTTTTTATAAGACATCTTTGGTATTTCCTAGTACATTAATTAATTCTTTACCAACATACTCATATATATTTTATATCTTTTTCTTCAATCAACATTAAATACTATGTTGAAAACATACACTAACACTCTTCCTTGAATGATAAAATTGTAAAAACAATATTACCTCCATCCCTAATTATAAGACCCTTTTGAGATTTTTTTGTCCATTTTTATAAGACCCCTTTGTTATTTCTAATTACATTAATTATTTTTTTATCACCATACCTCTATTTATTTTACATTTTTTTCTTCAATCAACAATAAATATTATGTTGAAAAGATAAACTAACTCTCTCTCTTAAGGATACAATTGTAAAAACAATAGTAATTATAAACAAATTTAATACTATTATCAACTTTCTTAATTCTCGTGATTTTGGCAAAAAGGTCCTATAATTAGGTACGGAGATAGTACTAATTACAAAAAAAATTATTATCACTTTCAATTTTTTTAATTCCCGTTATTTTTTCAAAAGGGTCGTATAATTAAAGACAGAGGTAGTACTAAATTATTTGTTGTGTATAAATACATTTAATTTTTCTTTTTCATATTCCAAGACAAATTAATAATAATTAGAGAGGAAGAGATCAAGAGACTATCATTATTTTTTTCTTCTTTCATCAAACACTACTTTTTTTGGTGGTGATACAAACACTACGTTTGACTGCTTAGAAGTATGTCTTTGCATATTCAACTTATAAAAAAATCACGTAGATTGCGTATAATAAATATAATTGGTAAATTATAATCAATTTTTAAAATATATAAATGACATATTTATTGAATTTGAAAGGAAAAAAATGAATTTCTATAAATTTCTAGCCATTGATTCTAGCTGAAGTACAAAAGCATAAAATAAACATCTTAACTACTCTATAACTTTTGCACCTCAATAAATTGATTAAAATAAAACTATTCTTACAGAAGTAAATAGAAACACTAACAATATTAGTTTTGATTTTATTAAAAAAGACATTATTAGTTTTCAAATATCGTGTCACTCTAAAAATTGTGACGGATAGAATGATCAAACTCTAATCTTTCTAATCTTTCTCTCAATTTTGTATGTGCATGTTTTATCATAGAGTACTATTTTCGAGAATGTATTACGGTTTAAAGAAAAATGAAAAGGGGAATCTGTTGTTTTTGTTCTTGAATGTGAGATATGTTGCCACTATAGTCTTTGGACATGAAAATTGGTGATAAATCCATGAATGTATCTTTTATTGGATTTTTAGTCCTCGTATCTATGTTTTGATAGTCAATTTAGTCCTTGAAAATGTTTTTGTTGGTCTTTTCAGCCCATAAATCTACTAACAAAAGAGACATTGTTATTGTGTTTTTAATTTCGTTATATTTAGATACTATAAAGACAACTTCTCATAACCATGTAATTGAGATCAAATGGTTAATGAGCTCTATCAAATGATAAATTATTTACGAGAACCTGAATTTGATTCCTGGATGGAACAATTATTGGTCAAATTGTACTTACCTTTCAACCGAACTTCAGATTACCAAGGGTCTTTTCCCTGAAGATCGGATGTTTACCCAACAAAATATAAAGACAACTTCTCACAATATAGAAACGTTGTTTGGTATAATAAAAATGAAAACATGAGGTAAAAGAGACATGGACACTATAAATACAAAATGATCTCACACTCAGAGCAAAAAGATTAGAATGATCAAACTCTTTATTATTGAATGTGAGAGATATGAGAGATATCAATTACACTTTACATGACTCTTATTCATAGGACTATACACTAGTTAGTTATTAACTAACTAAGCACTAACCCTAATCATAATTGGGTTAACACTTTAACGAACTAAACTAACACATACTAACTAACATTAATATATGAATTATACTTCAACACACCCCCTAATTCGGATTCTTCTAACATCTTAAATTGGAACAACAAAGATTATTCCTGGATCCCATTGATTGACTTGTATCTCAACATAGATAGAATAACTCCTTCGCAAACAATGAGTTTGATCAACCAACTTTATTGAAGCACTCTTCGATTTCTAGCTTCGCTGCTTCTAACCATTGTAGAAAATAGAACTTTCTACTCCAAACCTTGCTGTATTTCTGAAACTTCATAATGTTTCCGTATTTGCTGTTCATAATGTTCTCAAATAATTGAACATTTCTTCACTATAATTGGTTTGTCATGATGTATGCAAGTTGATCCTTTGATCTGCTAAACATAGTTAAATGTCTTCTGAACACTTTCACAACCACCAACATTCTGATGTGATCTTCATTAACATTCTGAACTTACCAGAATTTCCATTAACCTTCTGTAATGGTCAGAACTTGGTTTTTCTGATGCATTGCCATGTTTACTCACATTGAAAATCTTGCATTTCAAACTCAATACTTTTGATGTATCTCCTTTGAATTCACTTCATCCACACTCTCGTGGATCTTGAAAAGAGCATTTTTTATCCCCTTTCATGGATTTCTCGCAGGAAGCCTTCTCTTCCTCTTTATACCTCTGTGGATCTTTTCTAGAAATCATTGGAAACCAAAAATTTCATGTATCCTCACTACACACTTCTCCTAATTCTTGAATTGAGAAAACTCGTTTTCAAAAGCCATTATTGACAACACATGTGTCAATAACCAAGTGCTAATTTCCCTTGCATAAACCATTACCACAAAGCCTTGTTGCTCGGTTGATAATGAATTGCAATCTCTCTGCGAAAGATATGTTGGAAACCCCATGGATAATGAACCAAAGGCTCTGATGCCGCTGATAGTACATGCACATATAAAATTGAGAGAAAGTTAAGAATGATCTCACACACTCAAACATTAGAATATGAATTATACTTCAAGACTTTATCCTATTATCTCAACAATTGCACACAAGAGACTGTATTTTGTAAAAGCGAATGGTTCATTAAAATAGGTAGAGAACGACATGGGGTTGAAGATTGTGTTTTTGATTTTCGGATATCAAACCATTGATTGATTTGAATTATGAAATCTTTGAACTTTCTACTTTTATTCGTGGGAAAGGAAAAAAAGAGAGAAAAACTCTTAGAGATTGTGGATCCGGGGGTTGGTTTCGAAAAGGGAAGGTTTGACGCACCCCTAAACGACTACGGTACTCCGTAGGAACCTCTTGTCTAAATTATCCTGCTAAGTTATCTACTTATTTTGAAAATACTAGCATAAATGTCTAAGTGAAAAAATGGAGGGAGAAGAAACATGTTTTTGTTATTTTACTTGTGGGTATGCCTACATACCCACAAGTGAGATTAAAACCAATGTAGTTCACCCTTAAAAATTTATTTGGTGAGTTGGATTGATTTTTTAAAGTTTTTCAAAATGGTTTTAAGAAGAGAAAAGAGGCTTCAAAGGCATAGAAGAATAAGAGAGGTGGGGTTGTTTGATTTTAATTAAAAGAAATCCAAGTCTAATATGGATATTAAAGTTGCTTAAAATTTGATTAAAGAAAATAAAAGGAAAACAAACTCTTGGGTTAAAATCCAAGGTTTCTTAAGAAAATAATTTTGAAGTTTGACACATTTAATTTTTTTGGTAAAAAAGATTTTTCTAAGCTAACGGTAAAAAAAAATAAACGTTTTGACATGACGTAAAAAAAATGTGAAAGGAATTACTAAGGATGTTGGATCCCAAGTAAAATTTTATCCTAAAATTACTAATTGTTCATTTTTAAGGCCCTCAAATTAGTCCAAAAATATACCCTATGTTTGTCACTAATTTATTTGGTCCTCGATTGCGATCATGACATAAAGCGGTAAAAATAAATTTGTGAGGTGTTGGTGCATACTTCTCATTTATATTTACATTTGTCCCTAGATACATTCTAAAGCATAATAAGCAAGGAAATAAAATGGCAAATAAATATAAAATGCATGATATGATATTAACACTAAATGAACTAAAAAAAAACAATTAAATAAATAATAAAAGAAAAATAAAAAAAAGATGAGATAATAATACTAAATAAAAATAACAGCAAGTAAATAAAAAACAAAAATAAAAGAAGAAAAAGAAATAATAATTACACTAAACTACACTAAAAATAAAGCAAATAAATGAACAATAATAAAAAAAAGATGAGATGATAATTTAAAAAAAAATTAAAAACAGAAAGTAAATAAAATAAATAAATAAAAAATGCAAGAAATAAAAATTCTAAGAATAAATTAAATAAAGAAAGTAAATAAAAAATACATGAAATAACACTAAAATAAACTAATAAATAAAATAAATAAAGGATCCTAAAAAAATTAAAATTAAAATGCATGAGATAATGTTGCATATTTCTAGATATGCTTAAAAGGAAAAAAATGATAAAAAAAAATAAATAAATAAAAGCTAGAGAAATAATAATAGAAATGCAAAAAAAATAAAATAAAAAAGGGGGTGCAGATTTGAAAAAGGGGGTGCAAAAGAAATCTGCACTAGAGACAAAAGTGGGTCCCATTGGTCAAGGGGGAGAAGTCAACATAAGCTTCATGTGAAGCTCTCATGGAAAAATACCATCATTCTTTCAAAACTTAAATCCTCAAATGTTCACCAAATCTCACAAACTAAAATGCTATTTTGATTGGATTTTCACGCTGATCATGAATCTAAGGTTAGATTTCGCATTGAATGTTTGTATAGAGAGAAAAGTGAAAAATAAGTTTTGACCCAAAAAATAAAACTAAAAAAAAACAGTGAATTAAGTAAAAATAATTAAAGGGAAAACATCATAAAAACTCCAGGGGTATCAAATCATCAAAATCCACCTTAATTAAGCTTTGAAATGGTCTAACTCATTATCACTTTTTCTTGAGAAATTGTGGTTTTGAATTCACAATTTTGGGTGATTTTTCTTGAGTTTTTGGATGTTTTTTGGTTTGTTGGAAGTGTTTATGTAACTTTTGGTTGAAGAATGGTGAAGTTTCATGGAGAAATGAAGATTTTGGAATTTTTGATGAAGATGGTGATTTTGGCAATCCACAATTTCGGCACCCTCTCTCTATGAGTTGTTGGGTACTTATAGATGGAGTAACTTGGTCATCAAGAGTTAGGTTAAGTGGGGAGTAAGAAAGGGTAGTTTGGAATTTTTGTAAAAAATGAGTTTTTGATACTTTTTTTTTATGATTTTTGGTGGTGAGTGATGATATGTTGGATAATGATGACGTGTTATGTGTGAAGATGATTCTAGATGTACAAATTATGGTGAAGGAAATGAAATGAGAGTGAAATGTGCATTTTGGGTGAATTTGTGAAGTTAGTGTTTTTTTGAATTTTTGAAATTAATTTGAATTTTGTGATATTTGAAAATATAAAAAAAATTGTGTAAAGATATGATTTTGGTGATTGGAAATTCAATAGAAATGAAAGGAATTGGAATTGAAATGTTTGGTGTGATGTAATTGAGTTTTCTTGAGAACGAAGTAACAAAATAAAAAATGTAAAAAAAGTAAATAAAAATATTCATAAAAAAATGAAATTTTTTGAAGTTAACTTGGAAAACAAGTAACTAACAAAATTTATGGAAATGCATTTGGCGTAAAAAAATGTTTGTTGATTTTTGTACAAAATTTAGAATGAAAAATAAATGGGTCAAAAATTGGGGTATGACAAAGATCTATAGTCACATAGTTGTATGTTTTCCACAAATGAGTTTGAATTAAATTTATGTGCTAGTAAGGTTAGAGCATGATCATTCATGTTATTATAAGATATGGTTAAAACAACGATCCGATTCACACAAATAAAAAAAAACACAATATTTGATAATAAAGTTCAACAAATTTTATCACTCCTACAAAATACTCCCTTTAATAGCGTTCATGCGGGCGTTTAATAACGCATGTAAAGCGCTAAGAAAATCTCCGCTATTAAAGGTCAGAACCCCTATAATAGTGCTTTCTTAAACGCTATTAAATAGCAGCGTTTCAATAACGCTTTCAAAAAAGCGCTAATATAGCCTTACTTTTGTGCTATTTTTAAACAGATGTTTCTCAGAAAGCGCTATTTTAACTATCCTCTCTTTATTAGCACTTTCAAAAAAGTGCTAATAAAGGCGTGCTATTATAAGTTTTTTGTTTTTTAAATCATGCATTCGAAAGTTCAATACTGCAATAAATTATCAAAGCAGTCAAACATCTCATTGCATCCATTGATAAAAAATAAACACTAGTAATATGTTCATCAAAAACTTGGTTACAAAATAAATCTCATATATTAATCAATCCTAGAGAACGACATCTAATTTACAAAACTAAAAAAATTGTAAGGCCAATGCGCATAGAGAAGGACATTTAATTTACAAAACTAAAAAAATTGTAAGGTCAGTGCACATATAGCGAAAGTAGTCGCAACCAACAAAAAATTGGACTAGTTTATTTTAACAAAAAAATTGGATTGAAGAATGAAGGGGTTTGGAAGAATCAATGACATATCTCTTTACGACCATATTTTCACAATTAGCAAAGAAATATAACAAAATCAAAACCAAGAAAGAAACCAAATTGGAACAAACTAAGATACCCAACTACGATAAACAAATTGCACCTATTTCCACAACACAATAGAAAATAAAAAACGAAAGGTACCTTGAGGTCGACTAGCTCTCTTCTTAGTAGTCTTATAAACAAGCTTGCCCCCTACATATCCAAAACACAAAATCCAAACAAAATTATCAAATACCAAAAACAAAAGATAACAACAAATATGAGATTCATCCTTTAAAAAAATGAGATTCAAACTCGAAACAGATGAAATTGAGATTTACTAAAATAAAATCTTACGGTTTCAATTGTTCCTGGTTTCAATCAACGGTTTGAATTGTTTGGCGGGTTCAAGCATCAATCGATGAGTAAGAATGATTGAGTAAGTTCGGCTGAGGTGGGTAAGTGAGATGAAGAGTAGAACAGTGGTGAGTGAGTGAAAACAAATGAGAGAGGCAGCGAGTGGGTGGAGGAAGGTTCTAGAGAGATGGATTGAAAATAGGAAGAGAAGCGAGTGAGTGGGTTAATTTGGAGAGAGATGGGTGAGTCAAAGAGACTAGTTTGGAGAGGACGATGGTGGTTTGGAGAGTGAAGGAAAGGTTCTGTAGAGAGAGAAAAGAGCTTATGTGAGGTTAGTGGCTTTGGAGAGAGAATAGTGTTTGGTCTCATAGTGGCCCACTAAGTAATTTCTTTTAAAAAAGATCAACAATAGAGTTTATGCGGAAACGCTAACTTAGGGGTAGTCATATATAGCGTTTCTACAAAAACGTTATCTAAATAAAATAAAATAACAGCGTTTATAAAAAAGCGCTATCTAAACTGACCTCTGAGCAACATATAATAGCGTCCGACCCTAAGCGCTATAATAGACCAGTTTATTGTGTTTTTAATAGCGCTTTGTAGAAAGTGTTACTAAATTGGTGTTATTAAAAGCCAAAATTGTAGTAGTGTTTATGGTTTCAATCGACGGTTTGAAGAGTTTGACGGGTTCCAACATCAATCGATGAGTAAGAATGATTGAGCAGGTTCGACTGAGGTGGGTGACTGAGATGAAGAGTAGGACGGTGGTGAGTGAGTGAAAACAAATGAGAGAGGCAACAAGTGCGTGGAGGAAGGTTCTTGAGAGATGACGGTGGAGGTTGTTGAGTTCGACGATGATGGATTGAAAACATGAAGAGAAGAGGGTGAGTGGGCTAATTTGGAGAGAGAAGAGTGAGTGAAAGAGACTAGTTTGGAGAGGAAGGTGGTGGTTTGGAGAGTGAAGGAAAGGTTCAGTAGAGAGAGAAAAGAGCTAATGTGAGGTTAGGGGCTTTGGAGAGAGAATAGTGTTTGGTCTCATAATGGCTCACAAAGTATTTTTTTATAAAGATCAGCAGTAGTGTTTATGCGGAAACGCTAACTTAGGGGTAGTCATATAATAGCGTTTACAAAAATGTTATCTAAATAAAATAAAATAATAGCGTTTATAAAAAAGCGCTATCTAAACCGACCTCTGAGTAGCCTATAATAACATCTAACCCTAAGCGCTATAATAAACCGGTTTATTGTGTTTTTAATAGCATTTTGTAGAAAGCGCTATTAAATTGGTGCTATTAAATGCCAAAATTGTAGTAGTGTATCTTGTCTCCTACAACTGAGTTGATATTAACTAGTATTTCAAAACAAGTTGTACACGGTAAATTCTAAACAAAACCTACACAGTCTTAACATATGTTCTTAAAATTACAATTAAAAATGTTTACTAGTTTGCTAATTTTTAGTTAATACTTCTGAATTTGACGATTGGTACTCTAAATCTCTCGACGAAAAAAGGGAAAAATGACACTTTTTCATTAATCAACTAATGTTCAATATAAGAAGGATAAGAATAAAAAATACGATGACTATCTTAAGAACAGGCCACCCTAGCTAAAGTATGAAAAAAATGACACTTGGTATTCTAAAAAAACTATTTACGATAGAGCACACATTCTCTCAGCGTACTCCTAGCTCAACAACCACCTCAATAGGTCTCTTGTTTTTCTTAATCCTATTATTAGTAACAATAACCTCTCTACTTGGCCGACTGACGACCATCAAACTTTTTTGTTATGTAGACTTCTTTGAGTCATCTTTCCGACTTAACCATGTGTAGCACTAATTTTTTTGTCGGACTCTATTTGCAAGTTTGGATTGGAAGGGGGAGATAACTTGGAATCAAAGGAAGGAGGAAAGGGAAATGAAAGAAAGGATGATCTCTTAACTTGAATATGAGGTTCTTTTTCTTCGTAACGCAACATCACATCAAGAAGGAGGAACTAAAAAATTGTATCAAATGAATATTTTAGATGTTTAGATAAATTCTTCAAATCTAATATATATTGTTATAATACTCTCAAAATTAAAAATATATTAATGATAACATTTATTTATCATTCTCTACAATAATTCTATCAAAAACTATGAAATATTTATCTATTTTTTCTCACGCTCTCCTCCATGCAAAACTCTCTCTTCTCCTCTAAACTCGCAAACACAACCTAAATGATTTGTCATTAGTAAAAAAAAAAACCTATTATCTTTGCATGGCTCTATGGAGCCCAACTTCTCAAATGAGATAGGATCACACACAAACCAGAACCTTCATTCAAATATTTTAAGTAATGTGAAATTAATTCTCAAATTCAAGAATATAAGAATATGTCTAAATGTAAGTAATTGAGTTTTATAAATGAGAATATGTCTAATATGTAAATAATTCACCATTGTTTATCAATTAAAATGATTCTTTATGAACCTTTTTAGTTGTTCTAGTGTATGTTTTTTCGAACTTTTGCATTAACCGACCTTATCCTTGTACTCGAATATCAAGTTTTTTGGGGTTCAAACCTCCAATATGCCATAGTGGAAAAAGAAAAGGGACAAAATATAAAAGGATTGAGTGTGAACGTAGAAGGGGGACGTGGCTAATTTCTTTATAAACGAAAAATACTTGAAGGACATTGTTGTTTGAAGACATGGGTGACTTTAGTGTTTAATTATCTGAACACACAACTTCCATACACAAAATAATAACTTATTATCTTATGGCAACATTTTTTTTAATCGTTTGTCAAAATTATATAATTTAAAAAAAAAATACAAATTAGAAATTCTAATATAAGTCTTCTAGTATGATTTTCAGAAAGAACTATATTCAATTTTTGGGGAAATGTCATGTAGGGTGAACTAATGTTGAATGAGAAATAGTTGAAAGGAAAAATTGATATTTTTAATGATTTATATGAAAATGTATTTGAAGGAATATAGGGTAAATTTTTTAAGAGAGAGACAAATATAATTTTTTTTGAAGTAATTGAAAAGTGAGAGACAAATATAAAACAAGAGGTTAGTACACATTTGCTTAAATCTTTAGTGTTTGATATGCGGTTTTTTTCCTCTTCTGATTCTGGTTATGTTCGGATTATAGAAATTAAAATGTGTTCTTCATTTTGGTTTCAAAAACTCGAAATGTGCTCGGACATGCAAATTGTTTATTTTTCTCATTGATTTTTTGATCGTTTTATATATGAACACACATTCCAATTGAATTAGGGGTAAACCAAATGACCATGAGTGCCTCTACTAAAAAGGAGCGCACAATGAAGCACAAAGGTGACAGGCCCGAACCGTCTAATGAGCCAGAAACTGAGCATGTCCCTGGGCTAGAGGTAGAGCATGAGAATGTACCAACTCATGTACAACATTAGGAGGCACCGGCTTAAGAGTCATATCATGGTGGCCTTTGAAACATGTCCTTAATTTTATTGTAAGTGGACCGTGTGGCAAGACGCCAAGTGTGTTTGAAAATTTTATGTGGTATACGATACATTACTAATTTATATGGTTGACGACCCAGGTAAACTTCTATAAAATGATGTTTTGGTTTATTTTCACTCTACACCACAACTTACTTACTAAAGCTTGTCTGATCAAGCTAACCCTAATCCTAAATTTAACCTAGCAATTTCCCTCCTATTCTACACATTTAATTCTAGGTTTGACCTCCTCACCCTTTTAACATGCAATAAATTCATTTCATTTCAAATTTGAGAGCATTTCCTAATCAGCCGATCTGAATTTATTTCTAGCTTTTTCTCTCCCATTCCAACGCAATTAATTCACGCCTTTGATTTCCCCATCCCTTTAACACGCAATAAATTCATTTCATTTCAAATTGTTTGTCATTAAATAAAAATCTATATCAAGTCAAATTGGAATGACATCATATTTTAGGTACTCCATATATTTTGCACGTTACATATCTGTATGGTATAATTGTAGAATATTTTTCAATCAATTATATATTAACTGACATGAATAACACACGGTTGCAAATTTCATTCAAAGAAAAAACACGGTTGCAAATTAAAAAAATATGTTTCAAGTCAAATTGGAATGACATCATATTTAAGGTACTCCATATATTATGCACGTTGCATATCTTTATGGTATGATTGTAGAATATTTTTCAATCAATTATATATTAACTGCCATTGATAACACACGGTTGCAAATTTCCTTCAGAAAAAAAAACAGTTGCCAATTAAAATAATATGTTTCAAGTCAAATTGGGATGACATCATATTTAAGGTTCTCCATATATTTTGCACGTTGAATATCTTTCTGGTATGATTGTAGAATATTTTTCAATCAATTATATATTAACTGGCATTAATAACACACGATTGCAAATTTCGTTAAAAAAAAAAAACCACACGGTTGCAAATTAAAATCAGTCTATATTATCATTACCGTAATTGCTTAATTGATTCAACCTCATTTCTTCTTCCATTATTCTATCATTGATTCAGGAAATGGAATGTCGTGGTATTGAAACTTTGTTGTCCTATCACTGCTTGACAGGTGATACGGTTATTTTTTTCTCACAATTACGACGTCTGTTTTCAATATCGTTTCCTATTTTTTAAAGCTTTATGATGTTGCAGGTCCTTTGCTCAAAAATCCTGCTTCATCGTTTGAAAGTGTTGTCAACAAGTATTGTGTGAAGCTTAGGACATACATAGTCGAGTATGATGTTGAAGAGGTGAAGATGGTTTTGTCTGACATGTTTAATTTTTTTGTTTAATGTTGTTATCTGTAATGGTTCTAATCGTTTTTGTTGTTGAATCAGGGAGCTGTTATGTTACCTAACATGTTCACAAACGACTTTGGGGACCAAGTTCAACGATTTGCGACTTTGATTGATGCAAAGAGCAATCAGTTCGAGGTGTTGGTGGAAAGAATTGATGGGTCTGTGTTTTTCTCCAAGGGATGGAAATCCTTGCGTGATTTTTATGGTATCAGCTTGGGTGCCTGGGTTTCTCACATATTTATGGATCAAATGAAGTTCGTGATTAAGTTGAAGGATAGGTTTGGCAAAGTGATTAAGCCTCCGGTATTTGATCCTCCTATGCATTTTATGATTGACAAAACAAATGTCGAGAAAACTTTTGATCCTAATCTCCCCGCTTTCACTCCTTTGATTTCTTATCATCACGATGTTAACAACTTTCAGATAGAGTTTGTGACGAAGTTAACAGAATTTGATGTAGCCAAGGGTTTTTTGGTATGGAAAATGTTTTTTGTGAGCATATTTATATTTACCAGCGCCTGTCTTTTTTTGTTAGGTTGTTGACATGTTAATTTATTTTCCGTGTTAGGTGCTGATTTATGAAGGAGAAGTTGCGAAGATAATGGATATCAGAACTACTTCTATCAAGTTGGTGGATGATTGCGGAAATGGCTGGGATTGCGTGTTGATTTTTGGATCTACTCCATACCAACACGCCATGTCTGGTGGGCAGTGGAAGCGTATTGTGGATGCTCGTAGGCTTCATGAATGGGTTCAGGTCAGACTTGGTGTGCCAATGGCTGGAGAGAATGATACAATCTATTTAATTGTCATTGCTGGTTAGGATTGGAGGTTGCAGATGGTTTATTGTTGATGGAATTTTCCAGTTTATTTCAATGTTTTCCCTTTCTGTTTTTTCCTTTGCGTTTTCTTTTATGGAGTGTAGTATGCTTCATCTTTTATGCTTTCCTTTTGTTTTGTCAATCAAAAACTATGATGTTTCAGTTCTTCACTATCATTGTAATGAAGCATCATCTTGCCTTATTATGGATGCTATTTTAATTTAAGGAGATCTTTTCAGACTTTACCTTGCATTCTTCTCTCAATGTTGTTATATATATTACAAACAAAACTTTAGCAAGTAATTTCAGATTCACATGAATTCCGAAATATTTTAAAAGCAAATAATTTTTCATAATGGTTAATGTTAAAAATAATTATACCACCATTAGAATTATTGGCCTTGGCACTATAACACAATTTTTCGTTTTTTTTAAAGGAACTCAATTTAAATAGAATTATTGTTATATTTATTATGACTTATTCTACTATGGTATAATATTGCCTTAGATGAAATTGTGAGTTTCTACATGAAAATAAGACATGTGCGTCAGCACGGGTCATAGTTCTAGTAGCAGTAAATACTTATTCAATCGAAATAAACTCTAACCTAGTTGCAATTTACTACAACACGGGAAAACCCAGTTCATTTATGATCAATCTTGATGTTGAACTGTTTAATTTGAAGGATCAATTGGACTGAGTGGATGACTGTCTTAACCACAATAACACGAGAATAGTGGTATATATTGAATATCGTCATCCGTCAATCCACTCATATGGACGCATTCAGTTCACCCCAAAAGAAACTTCAGACGACACATAAATGAAAACCATGTTATCTATATTTGTTGAGTATAGTTCCAGGGATCCCTTACTTTTGTGGGATGTATCACGTGTTATCCATGCTAGTGATTAGTGATCCTTGACCGGAAAGTTATGGACCTACCATAAATAGATGTTTAGTTGTTAATTAGACGTCGAATAATTTCTAAAGGGTCACGCTAACGAGTGCTCCTGAGACATTCTTTATGAATTTCAAATTTAAAAATTATTCTTAAAAAAAGTTAAATGTTACAATAGTTTTCCAATGCGTTGAATATACACATTTTCATAAAAAGTATTACCATTTAAAATGTTTAAAGAGTATTTCAATAACACTCATTAGCATTTTCCATTTCAAAAAGAAGTTGTCACAACATAGTGACACTTTAAGTTTTCAAGATAATTTCAATTACCTTTTCCAATTATTTTTCTAATTAATACTATGACATCATTCTCAAGTTATTGTTTTTTATACTCTATAATTATGATAAATAAGAATTAATCACTGGTTAATTATGTTAATTTGATAAAATTGTTATTCTCTTTTTATCATTTTTTTTAATTTATACAAAATATCTAATATGATAATCAGGGGAGGTTTGGGGGGTGTGTAGGAGGAACGACTGAACATGACCTAAATTTTAAAGGGCGTCCGTTTTTTTCTCCCTTTATAACTACTATTGTTGTACTTAATGTAGTTTATATTTGATGAAACTTTTCTTACATACTATTTTATTTTGTTTGAGGTTGTATTAAAAGAATTAATAATCAGTTGTTTTTGCACATCTTTTATATTAAAGGCTATATGCAGGGCCATCTTAATTTTTTTTAGATAATCTGTTTTAAATTTGGGTCCTCAAAATTTTGAATGTCGGAATTACTATATGGAAGAACTTGGGTCCTTCAAAATTGTTATATGCATGAATTTGAACCCTTTAACACTTGAGAGCCCTCAAAATTTGAGATTTATTGATATGATTAAGTTAAGAACTAGACTCTCAACCCGCGCTATCCTGCGGGTTCGTTATACCATAATATCATTATATATTGGATTCATTATTATCATATGAAAAGTATAATTTTTGAATAATTATAATTTATAGACCAAACTTCGTAAACTGAAATAGTACATCAGTGAGATGCAAAAAGAAGATGAATACTGAAGAAGAGAGAAAACAAAAATAAGATGAATTAACACATAATGGAATAACAATAACAAGGCTTAAATATTGCATTCGTCCCTGCAAATATGACCTGTTTAAGTTTTAGTCCCTGTAAAAAAAAAATTGTTTTTCGTCCTTTCAAAAATTTTTGTTTTTTAAAATAGTCCCTAATTTTTTTGCAGGGACCTGTTTAAAAAACAAAATATTTTGCGGGGATCAAAAACTACAAAATGGGTCCAGTCATCATGTGCCACGTATGCAAATCATCACAAAAATGGGGTCAGGGACTATTTTAAAAAACAAAAAAAATTTGCAGGGACCAAAAACAATTTTTTTTACAGGGACCAAAACTTAAACGGACCATATTTGCAGGGACGAGTGCAATATTTAAGCCTAATAACAATAATAATAATTAACCAACAAAAAAACAATAATAATATTAATTATTATATAATTCTACAAAAATGAACAAAAAGCTCACAATTGTAACTTCCAGTGTTGATCTTCCATCTGTTTTCAACACCATGTGAGATGCTATCCAAACCCTAAAGTATAAACGAAACAAAAATCAAAATCATCAGAGGAATCATCAGTCAAAATCGAATTGAGATAGTATAACCAACAATGGAATCGTCAGTGAAATCGTCAATGAAATCTTTAATCGAAATCGAAATTAGAAAGAACAAATCGAATATAAAATTGAGAATGAACAAATTTAATACCCATCGACGGATAATTTTTTTTATTAGAGTTGATTACGAAAAGCCACCACTGTAAAGATCTTCTCCGTCTTCGTCTGATGTGAGTATGGGATTGGAGTTATGGAAAGAAATCAGAGTGGACGGTTGAAAAGATGCAAAAATATCCTTTTAGAAAATAAGAAGAAGAATGGAGGAGTTCTGTCAAGAAAGAAGAAATGGAGCGATCAGGACGAAAAAAGAGATGTTTTAGATGATCTTGAGTGTGGCAAGTAGAAATTAATTGGTGGGTCAAAGTAGTTAAGTTGCGTTTATGTCATGATTCTAGAAAGTCTCCAAATTATTTTCTTCTATGCATTGAGCAACGCGTATTGAGTGGCTCAAGGCTAAGGAAAATGTGTGACATTAATTGGTGGGTCAGAGTAGTTAAGTTGCATTTATGTCATGATTTGGGAGGGAAATAAGGTATTAGGGTTGTCATTAGGGTTAGGGATTTCTTCCTATCAGACTACCTTAGATTTATATTAAGTAAGATTTCAAATTTGATCCCTTGCGGATTTTTGAGTGATCACTTGGTTGCAAAGTACTTTTTCATATTTGTGGTTCTTGGTTCGAATCCAGCGTAGAAAAGGGAATTTAAGCCCTCAAAATTTTGAGGCATTGTGCCATAGCACATGTTGCACATGGTGATGACCAACCCTGGCTACATGCATTAAATAGTTAAGGGTTAACAATATATTTAAGTCTCTATAAATATTGCGAATTTTATTTTTAGTCATCGTAAAAAAAGTGTTAGGTTTTGGTTCCTATAAATATTTTTAACACATAATTTTAGTCCCCGTTAAATTAAAATTTATTTGATAATGCCTAAACTTTTAAATTTTTGATTTGTTTTTTACCGATATGTTAGTAACATTCTTATTTTTTTTTAATAAAAAATTAGAATTTTTTGACAGTAATGACCCAAATATGAATTTTATTAAACTTTAAAATTTCAAGATAAAACTAATGAAAATTTGAGTTTAAAAATCAAATTCTGTACTAATTTTTTGTTTTTGTTTTTGCAGATGAACTTCTTTTAAACATAATTAAATAAATTTTAATTCCACAAAGTCTAAAACTGAAATTTTTTATAGAGAACAAAACATATCATTTTTTATGAGATTAAAAACGAAATTGACTATATTTATAGAAATCAAAAACATATTTAACCTAATAGTCAATTTATACATATATATTCTATAAAAAAAAAATACATATACATATATTTATATATGCATATTGTATTAAAATAATAGATATTTTTACCAAAATAAAATAAAGATAAGTCATTGAATGTTGATTTAGTTGGTAAAAAGTTACGCACATGTAAGATGCGAGTTCAACTTATCTTGTCCTAATCTTAGTGAGCCATCTAGTCCAAGTATCCTAAACTTTCAATTATTATTAAAAACAAAGATAAGGAGTGGGGGAAGGAGATATTTATCAAACTATTACGTACAATCTAATGAGTAAGCCTTCCCTGTTCGATACGAGTCCAAATAGAATCTCTGGCGTGTCCAAATATTATGTAATGGAATCAATATATTCCCGGATATAGTTATCGTAAATGAATCAAACATGAATTTTAACCCCAACATGATTTGAAAAAGGAAAATTCTATGGTGAAGTCATGAGAATGACTTTTTTGGTGAAGTTAATCCTCAAATTATATTATATCTCAATTTAATTAACAAAATGACCCTTTTCTTGAAAACTCTAATAAATTAAACCTTTTTATGCTGATTTTTCTCAAGGTTCCAATTCTACTTATGGGGAAAGAAATAGAATCAATGAAAAAATTTAAAAAAACATGTGATATTATATACCTAAAATTAAACAGTTATAAACTGATTTTCACAAGGTTCCAATCCTTCAATTAACAA
>Ga0315914_1001808_pt1 | contig 32556 bp, 21 predicted proteins | sample MpolenodulesMG_FD_203920 | JGI IMG/M metagenome (GOLD analysis project Ga0315914, IMG submission 203920) | Medicago polymorpha root nodule microbial communities from Los Angeles, California, United States - elongated nodules | ecosystem: Host-associated > Plants > Roots > Nodule | place: USA...
TTGTTGCATGAACAAAAGGGTGTGTTTGGATCTGTCTTGTTTGAGGATTTATGAATTTTTGGGTTTGGGTTTAACACTAAATGGGAAAAATGGGTTTATTTTTGTTCCTGTTGTGGTTTAACATGTGAGTGATGCTTGGTACTTTCAGACTAATATGTTAATGCTTAAGATGGTAGAGTTTTAATTGGGGTTGGAGATGAAGCAGAAAAAACACGAGGGAGAGGAATGAACAAAATGTATGTTTTTTTAATTTCATCCCTTGCAATTTTGCGTTTTTGGTTTTGGTCCCTCCTTTCTAGTCACTCATCAACTCTCTTGACACATAAGCAAGTTTTTGCCAACTCACACTTCACCGCATGTGTTTCTCTCTGCCCCACAACGTTTTTGTAACGGCTGTTAATGGGAAGGACGAATTGCAAACGGTTAGTAGATTACAGGGATGTTTTTGAAACAAAAAAAGATACAGGGACGATTTGCAAAAACACGCGAAATTACAGGGACGTTTTACATATTTAAGCCTAAATTTTAAACTCAAACACGGATTAGTTAGTCATTCATGTGCGTTTAGTTGTACAATAAAAATAATCAATTTTAAATAAATTGATTATGATTATAGTTTACTTGAATATACTTAAATAGATTCATGTTTTGATACAAATATGTTGAATAAATTTCGAAACAAAATATATTATATATGCAAATGTCATATTGTAACTTTAAATTATAACAAGTTATTTGGCAAAATTAACTATACACGATAACATCTAAACATGTGAGGGTACAAAACTCGGTCCGGTCTTGTAACCGTCCCAACTTGAACATAACGGGTCGGGTCTAACACGTTCAAAATACAAAGTAGAAATAAGATAGGGATGATTTCAGGTTACCTCTTCCGTCTCAATTTAGTTTGAGGACAAATACATTTTTTTATATTAGCTTATAAGTATTATTTTATGACATGTCACCACACTCAGTCTCTAACTCTCACACTTATACTTGTTTTTTCATGTTTTAGCTGTTTTTTTTACCGGTTTATCATGTCTAACATTTTGGTTGTAGAGCTTGAGACACTATCTTACCAACTAGCATAAAAAAAGGATAACCGCTTATTTTGACAATTGCACTCTTTAATTTATGCATCGTTTATTTTGATTATATATGTTACAAACTGTTAATTAACTTGTAATACAATGTTTCTAGTATTTTTTTTATTATTTTAGTGTTTTTGCATTTGATATTGAAATATTATGTTGTTGTCATCTGGTGATCCCGGACAACACAACATATTTAGATTGTACTAAGATGATTGGATTTCATCTTGATAGAAAAACATTCTTATTTAGCTAACCGATGGTACCAAATTGTGAAAAATTGTTGTATATACTACTGATATATTATGCTACTAGAATATTAAGCAAAGTTGAATATTATACTAATAAAAATGTGTGATTCCTGGAAGAGAAATGATATTCGTACAATTATTTTTTGACAATTTTTGTGACAACTTTTTCTCTCATATTCATATTATGTTTTTACTTTCTTTCTCTGTTGCTTTAGTTTTCATATCAATAACTATTTCTTTTTGTAAATTAATGGTTGTCTCAAAAGTTGTTACCAAAATGATTGTTCATAACACATCTCTTCCTGAAATTACTTTACTATTGTCCTATGATTAAAAACATTTGTTTATTAATTCTTTTTCTAAAAAAATGGTTATGTATTGGTAATTAGCTTTTTTGGGGCCAACCCATCTTGTCTTAGGTATTGTCATGTGTTTAACAAAAAGAGGGTGATGACAAGAAGAAGAGGATTCGAGTTTTGTTTTTTTGTTTAATAAGTGTTTTTGTTGTTTTTCTCATCGTTAAAAAATTAAAACTAAATAAGTAGATGCCATGATTTTTATATGCCGCCTATTGAATAAGCAGATGCCACGGTTTTAGATATGGTTTAACTAGCAATGACAAAAAATCGTCGCCTAAAAGGTATAGGCCATGGCTAGATTATTCCCACGCCTACAAAATCATGGCCTGAGATAAATAAGCCACGATTTCTAGCAGTAAAATGAACAAAGGAAATATGCTCGTCAACGTGAACAAAACTGTGGTATATTAACCTTTAGGCAACCATTTTTCAGCCGCGGACTAAAGTTTCGTTGCCTAAAGTGAAAAATGTTGTAGTGTTAGCTTTATTGGGGTCAACCCATCTTGTCTTAGGTATTGTCATGTCTTTATTAAACATGTACCTCATCGAGTTTGATCGAGTTTAGAGTTGGATTGATATATAAACAATAAAAAAATACTTAAGTTAAGGTTAAGATCGGGTTCAAGTCACATATATACTACTCAGTCTAACTCGTCTTTTGTACATCCCTAAAACATGTTAAGATTAATTCTAACTCTAAAGTGCAACCAAAGATACATTGAAACAAATAGTTCATCGCAATCTTGGCACATTTTCATAAGGGTGTGGTATTCAACCCTAAACAACCAACCAAAATGAAAGAAAATGGCAATGGTCGTCAAAAGGGTGCAGGATGATAACAATCAAGCTAGAGGAGAAACATTTGCATCGTCAACCTAAAATAAAATTTTTTTAAGTACACACATCATCTAATTTTTTTATCTTTTATCTTTTTTTTTTCATTTTAATTCCTAATAGTTCACTTGATTAGAGTAAATGTCAAATTAGGATGATTATAGACCAATAAAACATGTAATTTGACTAAAATAAAGGTTTAAATTGAGTTTTCATTTAATTAGAAGAAATGTTCAACCTTTGGTGACCAAAATAATAGTTAAGTTGTTTAGCAAGTAAAGTCTTATTATAGTTCATTTCATTACTCTAATAGTAAAAGTAAGATGATTATAGACCTAATAAACAAGTAACATGACTAAAATAAAGTTTTAAATTGTGTTTTCATCAAATCAGAAGAAAGGTCGGACCTTTGGTGACAAAAACCATAGTTAACTTGGCTAGCAAGTAAAGTTTTACTATAGTTCATTTGGTTATAGTAAATGTAAAATTAGGATGATTATAGACCTAATAAACAAGTAATTTGACTAAAATAAAGTTTTAAATTGAGTTTTTATCAAATTAGAAGAAAGGTCGAACCTTTGGTGACCAAAGCCATAGCTAACTTGGTTAGCAAGTAAAGTCGTACTATAATTCATTTTATTAGAGTAAATGTCAAATTAGGATGATTATAGACCAAATAAACAAGTAACTTGACTAAAATAAAGTTTTAAATTGAGTTTTTATCCCATTTGAAGAAAGGTCGAACCTTTGGTGACCAAAATCATAGTTAACTTGTTTAGCAAATAAAGTATTATTATTGTTCATTTGATTAGTCTAATAGTAAAAGTATAATGATTATATGTAACCAAAAAAAAGTATAATGATTATAGACCAAATAAACAAGTAACTTGACTAAAATAAAGTTTTCATCCAATTAGAAAAAAAGGTTGAACCTTTGGTGACCAAAATCATAGTTAACTTGTTTAGCAAGTAAAGTTTTACTATAGTTCATTTTATTAGTCTAATAGTGAAAAGGTGATGATTATAGACCTAATAAACAAGTAAGTTAACTAAAATAAAGTTTTAAATTGAGTTTTCATCCAATTAGAAGAAAGGTCAAACCTTTAGTGACCAAAACCATAGTTAACGGACTGCCTCGACATTGATTCAGCCTGCCTTGACGTTTGCGCATTTCTGGCGTCGGCATGTGGGCTTCGCATTTGGCCTGTCTTGAAACACGAACCAAAGAGTCTGACGTGTGTTTGAGTCGATGGACGAGTAAACTGGTAATGAGCAAGGAAGTTGATTGGTGGGATCCTCTTGTGGGTTGCACCACCGACAAAGAGGAACAAATGCCTTATATTCCCTAACTTTTTCACCATCAAAAAATATTTATGTCTCACTTCTCACACATAAACATCGAGTGAATATCTTTCAACCACCCCAAAACATAATTAACAATGTTGTTATAACCTCTTTCTAAATAATAGTAGGGTCACCCCTGGGGCACGATCGCCTATGGCTTATTAGAGGATAATTATTTTGTATAACTCATTGTATTTATTATTTAGATAGCAATGTAATCTTAGCCATCATTGTCAACAGTCAACAGTCAACACTAGCAGAGGTCAATTGTATATGAGTCACGACCATTATTCCAATTTGGCCCAGGTTTGTAAGGGACAAAAAAAATTATAGTAGGGGTTTATATAGAAAGACAATTGCAACATTTACCTTCAAACAAAATGCACGAGAGGCCCAAAAATTATAACAAAAAAAATTACTTTTGAGTTTAGAAACGAAATGCAATGCTTGCTTGGATCAACAAAAGGTGTTGCCCTCTTGCTTGTTGCCTTCAAACGACTTTTTCATTCAAACTTTGCCTCAACATCATCGCCTTCAAATGACTTCTTATTCAATTCATAATCACATTACTGCCTTCAATTCACAAGCACATTGTTACCTTCAAGCGACTTATTATAGGGTTTTAAGGGTGGTGTCTGTGACGATAGCATTGGCAGAAAGAATTTTTTTAAGAACAAAAGTTAATTAAAACCTACTTGAGACCATCATATCATAAGAGAGATTGAACGGTTTGACAACTTTGTCAGGTGATATGCTGGAGAACATTGATGTTGATGTGAATATAAATGATTTTTCATCTTAAAATGCTCGAAGAAACTGCTTTGTATGCATTTCCGAGAAAAGAGAAGTTAATTTTTATCTTTTGTAAAACTATTATGACGTGTTAATGCGTATATTGTTAAATGAGCTAAGTTATTTTTTGTCCTTTATTGAAATATTTTCAAATAGTCATGTAAGAGAGTCGTTTTCTCACGATTTGCTCAAGACCCATAAAATATCAGAAACGGTGCTGAATAACCGTCATAATCTCTTATTCCCAAACATATTAAGATTGAGATTTTTTTTTAGAGGTATTGACATTAAGATTGGATCTCTCATTCATTTGGACTTCTAGAGGAATACCCTCTAAGTAATTAACCGCTAGCTTCCAAACCTTCACTAACATTTTAAAGAATGACAGGAAAATATAGCTATGTTGCTTATAACTAAATTAAGAATAACTTTGGGTTGATTTATTTTCAAACGTTACTTTAATTTTTCCTGTGTTCATTGTGGTTGAGGGAGAGAATCGCTTGAGCTAAGAAGCGCTGATACAGACATGAACACATCGACATTTGTAAAAAATTTAAAAAGTAAAATAATTGAGTGTAATCTATGTGTTAGTATTGTACCGGTGTCACACCGACATGTGTCAAACACTGGACACATCTTCCGTTATAAGTGTCGGTGCCACAAACTTGTCAAGGGAGATAAGAGTTTGTTGGAACTTAGGACAGTGGTGCAAAGCTTAGCATTTAGGGAACGAAAATGCAGAATATTTAAAGTAGTCGCTTGAAATTTAAAAACTTGAGTTGGGGCATGTGTCCCACACCCTGACCTAAACTTGGGACGTGAGGAGACTAGAGGTAGCTTTCACGTTGTGAAGTTTATTCATTAAATTAAAAATAATTGTATTATTTTCTATCTCTTCTCTCTCTTTTTTTTAACAAATCAAAATGAGATTAATAACACCACTCATTGTTTCCCCCGCACAAGGAGTACAAAAGAGGAACACCGAAAATATTTACAGAGTCATAGAGTTACTCAACAAGAGCAACAGACAAAAACAAAAGAAGTTACAGATGCAATCCCATACAAAGAAAGGGATGTGTCCACCATTCGTGGTATTCATAAACAAAAGGCATCTGCTTAGATTCCAGCCTTAAAAAAGAATTTAACTTCACCTTTTCTAAAAGATGATAAGGAGTAGAAACTGTATGTTTGAAAACTTTGTTGTTCCTTTCTTTCCATATCACCCAAACAGTTACAAACCAAATGATTTTGAAGTAGAAATGTGAATGTCTTGGCAAGCCCGCCATCTTAGTGAATTGTAGAAAATGTTGTCGAAGCTCACCGGCATGGACTAAAAAAATTCTGAACCACTGCCACACCTGATACCAAAGAGCACTCGAAAAAGTGCAGTGAAGGAAGAGATGATCAACAGTTTCATGTAAGTCACACCCAGCCACGCAAGCCATGTCAGTCGCAGGCATAATTCCACGATGCACCAGATTATCTTTTGTAGGAACTCTATTACGGAGCAAGCGCAACACCAGCAGGGACACCTTTGACGGGATTAACATGTGCCGAACATCTTCGACACCAGTTCTCTCTAGTTTGTCAGCAGTATTAGAAATGAACCTATAAGATTCTCGCATTGAATACCCATGAACTGGATCCAAATGCCACCTCCAAGTATCATGAACATTAACCTGCAAAACAGTGTTATGTAATAATAAAGAACACTCCCTCAAGCACTCTTCTTCCCATGCAAACAACTGACGTCTCCACACCCACGCCCCACCATCATGCTCCCATCCGCGCCTTCACATAGACTCCATCGTACTCTCTTTCTCCAAAGCCAACTCAAAGAGTCGAGGGAACTTGAACCTCAAAGGAGTATCCCCCACCCATTTATCATACCAGAAAAAAGTCTCCCTCCCATCACCAACTACCCTACGAATGTTTTTGTCAAACCAATTCCCCACCTCCTCACCAATCCCTTCACAAACATTGCACACCATCCTCCACCACACTAAAGAGTGTCTACCCCCTTCCCTTAACCGCCCCCTCCTCACCATAATGGGCTTTCAACACATGATACCATAACCCCTCCTTCTCCATCAACAGCCTCCAACACCACTTTCCTAGCAAAGAAAAATTAAAAACTCCCATCCTCCTAACCCCCAACCCCCCATCCTCCATATTTGAACAGATTGTATCCCAATTAATCCAGGCTATTTTCCTATGTTCCTCACCACCCACCCAAAAAAATCTTTTAAACATAGATTCAATAGAAGAAATTATACCTGCAGGGGCTTTGATAAAGGAAAGAAAGTAAACTGGTAGAGAGGACAGGACAGACTTCAGCAAAACCAGTCGGCCACCAAAAGAAAGAAATTTATTACTCCACAATGACAAATGGGCCTTTATACGATCAACAACGGGTTGCCAAAAGCTCAATTTCCTTGAATTCCCACCAATCGGAAGACCCAAATACATAAAAGGCAACAATTTAACACTGAGGCCGCCTCTGACAACAATGAATTAGAAATATTTACACCTGCCAATAAACTTTTATGAAAATCGACCTTCAAACCCGACACCTCCTCAAACAAAAGCAAAACCTCCCTCATTGTCCGCACATTTAACCAACTTTTCTTGCCAAAAATAAGAGTGTCATCCGCATACTGTAAGTGAGTTAAACGGACATCTCCATTACCAACACCATAACCGTGAAACATATCAGCATCAACCATCGCATTCATTAACACATTAAATCCTTCAGCTGCCAACAAAAATAAGAAAGGCGACAAAGGATCCCCTTATCGAAGGCCCCGCTCGATAGAAAATTCTTCTGTCGGACAACCATTGACAAGAATCGACGTTGTTGCCGTCCCAACACATTCAGACATCCACTTCCTCCAAAGTGTTGGAAAATTCATATGGACCATCACCGCATCAAGATAATTCAAATCCACGGAGTCATACGCTTTTTCAAAATCAACCTTAAACATAAGTAGTTCCCTTCCTCGGCGTCTCACTTCATCCACCACTTCATTGGTTATCAATATTCCATCTAAAATTTGTTTCCCCTTGACAAATGCTGACTGAGCATCGGAAGCAACACTACCAATGACCATTCGTAATCTATTAGCCAAAACCTTTACTAACACCTTGTACAAGCAACCTACTAGCTAGAGAAATAGGCCGATAATCGTTGAGGCGTTGCGGACTAAGCACCTTCGGAATCAGAGCTATAAAAGTAGAGTTAATGCCCTTTGTCAATTTACCGTTATGGTGGAATTCTACCAAAAATCTCATAAAATCTTCCTTCAAAATATCCCAATTTTTTTTTAATAAAATCAAAGTTTATTCCATCCGGCTCCGGACTCTTACACCCATCACAATCCCACATTGCATGCTTCACTTCCTCTAATGAGAGTGGTTTTGTTAAGTTTTTGGCTTCACCAAAAGATAGTTTGCGGAAATGCAGCCCTGCCACATTTAAGCATGCAGAGCGGACGAGGTCCCCAATAATGGAACGTGGTCTGAAAGGCCCCTTTGATAAGCTACCTGAATACAGTTTGGCCACGCCTCACACCACTTCTCTGACAGTAAAAAACGGTCCAGCCGACTCATAGAAACTCCATCGCCTCGATACCAAGTATACAAACGACCACAAATAGGTAAGTCAATCAGTAAATTTTCTTCTATAAATTTATTAAAAAAATCCGCTTCCACCTTTCTGAAAACTGTACCCCTTTCTTTCTTCTCATCGCTATACTGAACTGAATTGAAGTCCCTACACACACATAAACACACATCAGTATTATTCAATACCAACGGATTCAAGCTTTGCCATAACGCCATTTTCCCTTCCGAGTCACACGGTGCATATACATTAATAATAATAAAAACATCGGTAGTCTTCAAAACCTTTCCTTTAATTACTAAAGCATGATCAAAACTCATTGAATACCAAACATCCACCAAACTATTGTCCCACACTATCACCAAACCACCAGAAGCCCCCACCGACGGTTGATAGGAGTATCCATTGTTAATGTCCCCCCCAAATAGAATTTATAAACAAATCATCAATCGTTATCAGTTTGAATTCTTGAAGACACAATACAAAAGGATGCTTCTCTTGAACTAAACACCGAACCTCCACCCTCTTTTCCCCACCGCCTAAACCCCTCGCATTATAAGACAACAACTTCATTATACTCACACCCACCCCAACACCACCACCCTCCACCACCACTTGCCCGCCACTCTCTTCTTCCTTCCTTAGTTAGAAGATTAAAGCTATTAGAGGTATTACATTGAAACTTGATGCCAGCCTTCTTGCCGATATCTCTAACATCATCCGCCACTATCTTTGACTTATCATGTAACATAACCCAATTTTCCAAATCGTTATTGACAGAAGAAATTGAGTTCTTTGGGGAATCAGAGGTTGAAGTCCGAGCTGCATTTGATTTTTGCTTCCCTTTACAAACCTTCCTAGAGTTATCATGCTTCTTCAAAATTTTAATAATCTCCTTACGGTCACTAACAGACATACGTGCGACACGTTTAATAAACCCCACTGATCTCTTAACATGTCCAGATATTTTTACCATAGATGAAGAGTTTGACGTACAAAGTCCCATCTGAAACACTGGCATCGCTACTGTTCTGTTATTCTGAGAACCTTGACCGGCTGAGCTTGAAGGTTTCAAAGCTAACCAATCAAGGCTCCAAGGCACTGTTCCATCTTGTTTATTCCCAACATCACTCTGCTGATTTAAATTGTCTTGAGTATTAATATCAGCAGTTGCAGATAAAGCTTGCGGAATTGGTTTTACCAATGTATTTTTTTGTTGTTCCAAACAAACTTTAGCATCCTCCTTTATTTCGCAAACTTGAGTTGGTACCTCTGTAACTTTCTGTTTCCCATCAATCTTCCTTTCATGCATGTCCCAATCTTTGTGTAAATCTTCCACTAACTCATCCAACTCCCACTCCCCTTACACCTCTTCTATTCCTTCAACATTATCAATAGCTACTGTTTCCGGATTAGAGTCAGTCACCTCATCTGACATAAACGCGTCCTCCCCCAAACAACATCCCCACTCTTCCACAATCTTGATAACATACTTGCATCCATCAATAAAAAATTCTGACATGGTATTCACTATTTCTGTAGAAGGGGTCGAAATAAGAATACGCGCATAGTCCAATCTGGCCTTATCAACCGTACAATCATCTGCCCGAATAAACCTTCCATTGTCCGATACACAAAGTCTGAAAAAATCAGAGTTTCATGCATGAATGGGTACTCCATACAAACGCAGCGATGCTCCCCTTTCATACCTTACGTCCGATGCCGACCATCTATGTAAATTGCCAAAAAGCATTCCAAAAAAATTCACAGCGTTATTGAACTCCTGCAAAATATCACTACCGTATGAACAATAGAGAAACACCCTATCTTCACCCATAAGAATAACATAAACATGGTTAAACCCTATCTCTTCTCTTTTTACTTTTACTAGTATTCATATTTGTTTTGAAGTTGTCTTTATCATATAATTTTCTAAAGCAAAAAGGAATGTTTTTAAGTATTTGAGCCTAATTGTTTGGTTAAAGATAAGTAGTATTGTAGCTAGATCAAAGTCATATTTTTAAAAATATGATATATTTTTCCTATTTTGTTTGCAACTGTACTTAGATGTTTTTTAAAAAAAAATTGGAGAAAATAAAATTATAATTTATAACGATGATACTAGTAATAATATTTTGCAACCGTTTCTGTGAGCTTAGCTTGGTAGGTATAACACATAATATATGTAAGGTCTGGGGTTCAAATCCCAAACACCACAACAAAAAAAAAAAAAAAAATTGCAACCGACCATTATGAAATTTAAATTATCTTTTAAAATTATAAAATCAAGATTTTTACCATTGAATGAACACCTCATGGACCTAATATGTTTTGTACAATGCTAGTTTGCAATTTAAATTGCTTTACATTTGAATATATTTAAGGAACCGTATATTTTGTACTAATATAATATATTCATAATACTATATTTAGTTAATAAAACAATTTAAATGATATTTTATTTTTTAACTATAGGTTCAATGAACAATTTAATCAAAAGAGGCGGTTTTGAAATTCTCATTCATATATAAAGGAATTTGAGGCAAGTTTTTATTATTGTCTTCGGATAATTATTAAAAAAAATATATGGTGGTGGTGGTTAGGGTAGAGGTTTTGTGTCGTGGTGGTGATGTGGTTCGTTTGGGTGGGAATTTTTGTGTTGTGGTTGTGGTGGTGGTGGTGCAGTGGTGGATTCTAGATGATGATATAGTGTCTTCGGTGGTACAGCGAAAATGGTGGTGAAAGGTGTCGTTGGTGCGGCAGTTCGTGGTGGGCTGGTGGTGAAAGGTGGTGTTTTGGAGTGTTTTCATGGTGGTTATGTGGTGGCTATGTGGATGTGTTGGTGGCTCACCATATGGCTACGTGACGGTGGTGAGGTAAGTCTCGGTTTTGGTGGTAAGAGGAGGTGATGGTGGTGGTTTTGGTACGATAGCTGCGGCGTTGCTGTTTTCTTCCTTGCGGGTGTTGAGTTTACCTGTTAGAAAAAACGCAACGCAAGTTGTCTAGTGTTTTTGTGTGATGGTTGTTTCTTCCGATCCTGATCTATGTGGAGGAGGTGTCGGTGGATCCTCGACGGTTGGGTTCGATCAGAATCTTCTCATTCGGCTCGACTACTCTGTTATATGGTGGTTTGTCGGTGTGGATTGATGGTATTGCTGCTATGAAGGTGGATTTTGTTGTTGCGCTGGTTGTTGTTGTTGCAAAGGTGGATTCGTTAAGGTTACATCGATTGTTGTTGTGGCGAAGGTGGTTTTTGTTGTTTTAATTGTTATAGTTACCAATTGTTTTTCAAAGGTTGTTGGTTGTTGTGTTGGTTCTTGACGTTGTTGTTTGGGGTTGTGTGCGAGCTACGATGGGTGGTGGAATGATATTGGTTGAGGTTTTTTTTATGTAAGGTGGGTGAGGGTTTTGGTACAACTTTTGTTTTCCTTTGTATGTTGTTACTTTTCGACTCCTAGTCTAGCATTCCTTGTGTTGGTTAGGATTCATTGTGATTTTAATAAATTCTATTTGGACTTCTTCAAAAAAAAAAAATATTATTGTCTTCGAATAAAGAAAATAAATATTATTTATATAAAAAATAAACTTAAAACATTAATTAGTTTATTTTACTATATTAATTAATAATTAGATTTTATTACCTTATAAAAAAGTTATTGAATTTTATAATATTATTATAATTAATGAGTTTGAAATTTTTAATAAATATAATTATAAATTTTATTATGTTTATTTTTATTTAATATTTTTTATACATTATATGAAAAAGTTGAATATTTTATTTAATTAGTCTCATTAAAATCTAGCTAGACAATGAAAAATGTCTACATCGTTCAATGATCGGTCCAATTTTAATCATTTTAAAATTCACCCTCAGTCCTTTGAAAAATATCGAATTGCACTATTCTTCTCTTTTTTTTTTTTACTACAATGTATACACTTCTTCCTTAAAATATGTATATGTTAATCCCTTTGATCGTTTTTAAGTGTCATTTTGAAATAGCAAAACCAAATTAAAAAAGTGTATTTTTGCACTTTTTTTTTCTTTCTATTATACCCTTATTTTAACTCACAAGCTTAACTTAATAGGTAAAAACAATTTATAATATATGGTTTTCTTCTTATGCTGAGGCATATGGTTTTATTCTTGCTTTGGAGTATGCAGCTCAACATGGTTGGAGGAATGTTTGGTTAGAGAGTGACCCAACGAGTGCTCTATTGGTCTTTAAAAACCGCTCTCTAATTCCGGTTTTACTACGTAATCGTTGGCATAACGCTTGCAACCAAGGTATACAGATTATTACCTCTCACATCTTTAGGGAAAGAAATTGTTGTGCAGATTTGTTGGCTAATATGGGTCATTCGACACAAGGCATGGTTTGGTTCTCAGTGTTGCCTCAGACTCTTCAGACTGATTTCTTCTTGGACCAGAGTGGGTTCCCTCGCTCTAGGTTCCTGTAGACAGATGTTTCCTATTTTTGTCTTCTGTTTATTTTTCTGCTTTGTTTCTTTTTGTTTCTTGTTTTCTTTTGAGGGTTTTGGCCTAGTCCCCCCTCTTGTAATTTTTTTCCCTTTTTTTAATAAAATTTTTCTCTGAGTTTGCGGCATAGGATGGGGGTTCTGCGGGGTGCCTACCTAGTTAGGATGTCGTTGCTTCGCCTTGATGCATGTCCATTCTCCTAGCTTAGCAAAACAAATGTATAATATATGAAGGGGACGAATTTCGAACAATTATATTTTAATAAAAAATCTAAAATAATTAATGCCATTTGTGTTTTTATAAAATAATAATGATTAAATATAAAACTAAATTTTTAACTTTACCATATTTAAATTACAAAAAAAAAATAAAAATTTATCAGTTTAATGACAATTTACAAATTTTTTAAAAGTATATAAAATAAGTAATTAATGATGTACAAAACAATATTTAAATAATTTTTTAATAAAATAGTGTTGAACATTTTATTGAAAAATAAATAAATGCCACTTTAATAATTTTTAATGTATTTTATAAAACAATGGTATATGAATAACTATTTATTAATATATATATCTACAATGTCTAGTCAAAATATTAAAATTTATTTATATATTTAATATTATATTTGTAAAACAGTATAATGTATCTCAAATTTGTCTATTTAAGCAGACAACTAGAGTCATAAGAAAAACATAAGAGAAAGCATTTTCACAACTTCCATTTTGTCTTCTGATCCTCACTACGATGACTATAAATAAGGTGAAACTAGCATACATAACAGGTGACTCGAAGAGGAGGATTACATTTAGAAAGAAGAAAAATGGTTAGATTTAGCCTCTCCTTAATTTTCAATAAGCATGTATAGATTATCTTTGTATATCATACATATAGCTTTTTTTTCCCTAGAATCAACACATGTTAACACTTTTTTTTTATATTTTCTAAATTTATAATTAATAGTTTTGAAAAATTGTAATTTAGATTTCATTTAGTAAATTTTAAATTTTACCATCGATTATATATTGTTTATGGATATAGATTTTTTTAATAGGAATTATGAAGAAGATTAATGAAATTAGCACCCTATGTGGAGTAGAAGCATGTGCAATAATTTCAGAGCAAAACAACCCTCAAGTGGAGGTTTGGCCATCAGATTCAGGGGTCAGAAGTGTGATATCTAGGTTTAGGAGTTTGTCTGGATATGAACAAAGTAAAAAGATGGTGGATCAGGAGGTCTTCTTGAGGCAAAGCATTGGGAAAGTCTATGAGCAGTTGAAGAAGCAAAGGGAGGAAACCATGAAGAAGGAAATGACCAATATCATTGATCATTATATTCAAACCATAGAATTTAATGGAAACTCAATGAGCAAATATGATCTTAATGATTTTTCATCTTTTATTGATGAAAATTTGAAGGAGGTTGATCGGAAGATGAAAGAAATGACAATTAAAGATCAAGAGGAGGTTGGAAATGGAGTGGGATTATGAATAGGACTAAGAAGCCGGAAAATACTAGTTATGAATAGTTTCTTTTTTCTCTTTTGTTGTGTAATATGGAGTCTTTTCTCCACTATCATTTGGTTTTACTGTCTTTTCCTTTATGTTTGAAAGTTTGTCTTTGTGCATGTTTGTTTCAAACATGTAGACTTTATTTTTTAAGTTATGTTTACTTTTAAACTATTGATGATAATCAATGGAATAAATAGATACTTTGTTTTGTGATCTCCAAATGATCGGTATAAGAGTTCATTTATGCAAGCCTATACACTTGACTCAAATCCACATGAAAATTTCTCTTTAGGCACCCAATGATTTTTCAGAGGCACCTCAAGTTGACCAAAATGCCTCCAACAACTATTTACTACTGTCCGTTTCCAAACTGCATTTATTTATCGTTCCAGACCTGTCATAAACAATAACACATAAACATAACTCATGGTAATTAATTACAATTTAACTCATTAAATATATTTACCATCTCTTGCACAAATCATGTTTATAATTATGGTTTGATTCTTGTTAGAAACAGGACCCATGGCCGTTCCATACAAAACATGTTTTTACTTACAAATAAGAATCCTAAAAGAGTACCCCCCCCCAAGAAAACCAACCCATAGACAAATACTGCATGTGACACTGTGTTAACATATAATGGGACTTACGATTACTCCTGCCCCAATGGCATCACTCAAGATTAGAAGAGGCTGAGATTGTTTCTTCTTCCTTTATCAGGAAGAGAAAAAAATTGATTACTAGCTCTTCCTAGCAGTACTATTCAAACATGGGACGAGCTTGAGGAAAAAATTCTTGGAGCGTTTGTTTGTAGTCACCAAGTTGATGGACAATCATGCTAAAATCACACATTTTGAGCATGCTGATGCAGAGTTTTTGCATTACACATGAGAGAGTTTTTTTATTGTTACTAAAATGGTGTCCTGGCCACAATATATAGATGAGCCGAACCAAATGAAAATCTCCACTCAAAGGTTGAGAGCCCAAATAAGAATGATGTTAGATGCCTAAGTTGGGAACACCAAGAAGACAAAGTCAGATACCGAGGTCAGAGATTTAGAAGAAAATATGGTGAAAAATAAGGTTTATAGTGTTATTGATAAGGGTGCAAAAATGAAGGGAGTTTTAGAGCTTGAGGAAAAAAGTCTTGGAGCGTTTATTTGCAGTCACTAAGTTCATGGAAAATCGTGCTAAAATCACTCATTTTAAGCATGTTGATGGAAAGTCTTTGCATGACACATGAGAGCATTTTTTATTGTTACTAAAATGGTGTCCTGGCCACGATATAGATGAGCTCAACCAAATTCAAATCTCCACTCAAAGGTTGAGAGCCCTAATAAGAATGTTGTTGGATGCTTCAGCTGGTAACACCAAGATGACAAAGTCAAATACTGAGCTCTGAGATTTAGAAAAGGTGCAAAACAAGTTTTATACCGTTATTGATATGGGTGCAAAATGCAGGGAGTTTTGGAGTTGGATGCCTATAGTGCTTTTATGGTCAACCACAACCATATGGTTTCCCAATTCGTGGCTCTCACCAAGAAGTTAGCAGCTTCATGCTCTAAGTCACCACAAACAGAAGTATGGAAGTGTAATGATGGGAAAGAGAACAAGGAAGGCATTGTTGAAGATACAACTGAGGAAGCCAACTACATGGGTGATTACAAGAGAGGCAACCCATTTTCTAACATCTACAACAATGCAAGGAAAAATCATCATAATATGAAGTGGAGCAACAACTTTCTAAATCAAACACAAGCACCTCCACCCAACTAGAAATAAAGGAAACCCTCTAAGTTAGAGGAGATTATGTTGAAAGTTCATGAAATCCACACAAAACAATCTTAAGGAGCTGAAGGTGAGCCAAGAAACTGCTCAAAAGAATAAAGAAGCTCGTATCAAGAATCTAGAGATACAAATTGGCCATTTGTCAACCAAAATTTCGGCCACTCCTCGTGAAGGTTTTGTGGATATGATAATCCCAAGAATGAGGAGTGCAAAATGGTGAATGTTAATGATGAAAGTACTGACATAATGAAGGAATAATCCAAAACGAGGACAACATATGAAAACAACACATGGGGTCATGATGATAATCAGTCATGTATTTTTAGCATAATTTAGGAGACATTTTAGAGTGTTTCTAGCAAGTTATAATTCGTTTTAGTCAAATTTATGTAAATAATCCAATGGATGTGCTTGTGATATTAATTTAAAGCACAAGGCCTTGAACCACAACAAATCACCTAAAACAAACAACTATGTGGTCATGCTGCACTTTTTATAATAAGATCAATCAAGTGGCTTCTTGAGGTATATCCAACACACACGTTTTGTTGATGAGAAATAGAACAAGAGATGGAAGATTGAGAAAGGATGAGTCACTGCGTCTGATGCGTGCTAGGATTCGCGCATCACGCAACCACGAAGAAATATCAAGTGTACAATTAATAGACAATATGTGATGTGTGCAATGAGTTGTGTATCACGCAACATGGAAAACGGTTGAAGGTGTTCAATCACTGCATCATGAATGATGTGTAAAAGGTTGTGCGCACCGCACAATGACTATTTTGGAAATATTGGAAATTGCTTGCATATAATTTGAAAACAGTTGAAGGTGTTCAATCACTGCATTATTGTGATGCATACAAGGTTGTGCACACCACACAATGACTATTATCGAAATATTGGAAATAGCTTGCCTATAATTAGAGAGGCTTACCTCACTTGTAAAATAGGCTATGAAAGGGAAAAACGAGCAAAAATGTAATTTAGGAAGACTACCAATGGTTGGAGACATCCCAAAAGCGAGGAATGTACAAAGGATGATCCTAATCCATGTATTTCTTTACGTATTCCTTTGTTTATGTTTAGATAGCATAAATAGATAATTTTGGGGTAGGTCATATAGATGATCCTCTATGTGACTACTCAAACCAGGCAAAGCCCAAAGCTACAAACACCCTTACGACATGTTTTGTTATCATGTTTATTAAAATTTTATAACAATAATAATAAAATAAAGTTTTTCTATCCTGTGCAAATTTGTACATGTTAAAAAATATAAAATGATAAGTGTGTCTTGAAACTTGTATATTTTATATTAAATATATAATTTTTTAACAAATAATTGATTTTTTCAATAAAAAATTGACAAACCCATAAAATAATAACAGAAAAACCCTTTTTTTTAAAGAATAATTGTAGAACCTTGTAAAAAGTAACCTATTTAAGGTTAAAAGGTGGACCATACGAGGGAACTGCATCTAGGGTCTTAGACATGTTAAGTCATAAGATTGCTCGGCGCTCCCCTCGCCATTGCTCAGTCCATCATATCGTAACTTCCGATAAACATTTTTTTGCTTAAAAGGTGGACCAGATTCTAGGATTCAATGCTTGTTTTTCTCACTCCATGTGAAATTTTAAGCAATTCAAGGGGTCCTTGAGTATTTACCGTCAAGTCAGCGACGGGAGACACCAGCACACAAATCCCAGTAGAAACAAAAGCTCTAACAACAAGTTGAAGCAAGTTTTTATTTTATGGCATAAAGTTCTTTTTTTTTTTACAAATTATGGCATAAGTTGAAGCCCCCTTAACTACATGTACCATTTGCAATATGTTAACTTATGATAAGCGCATGTTTGGATAAACAATTTAAGTAAGTGCTTATAGCTTAAATGCTTGTCATATAAGTGTTTTTGTGTCATCTATTTATACAACAAAAGATAAAATAAAGTCGAACTATTTTTATATAAGCTATACTTGAAAGCTTATGGAAATAAGCTTAAAACAGTTATAGATATGCCATAAGTTTTTTCCATAAGCTCTCTCAAACAATCGCACAAGTATTTATACAAGTAGATAAGTTCAAATAAGTCAATCAAACTAGACCATAGGAGTAGTTGAGTGCAAAAAAGTGATCCATAGCACTTCCAATTCATTTGATTTCTGATAATTATTGTTGAATTGAACTCTGAATTGTGATGTATTTTGTTGCTTCTCTATATATCAAAGCATTGCATGAATCAAAATTGTTTTTTATCTTCTAATAGGCTTGGTGATGGAACAAGGTTTTGAAATTCACGCTCCACCTATTTGGGTTAGCGCCTCTTTTTATACATGTTTGATGAGCAGTTACTTACTGATCACGGTATTTACATTTGTTCGTTGTTCTTTGTTTTCATGACGAAGTGCCTATAATTTATTTTTGATAGAACACCTGACAGGTTTATAACAAGAACCAGTGTGTGAAAAACTGAAAATGATTCGATGAAGAAAGAAAATAATGAGAATTTTGAAGATGAAGAGAGAATGAGGGAATTAAGATGATACGCAATCAAAATTGTATTGAATGATCACGCATTGATTATTATGTGATTGGGGACTATTTATACAACATGGGAATTAACAACCGACTAAAACTAACTCGAAACTTGTAGCTCAAGTTACCTAACTAATTGTTAGTTATTTAACTAAAGGCCTAACTTTTTTTCTTTTGTTTTTGGAAAAGCCTAACTTTGAATCATATCAACTAATAATTTTTCTCCAGCTAGTCTGCCCGCTGTCGAAGACGCCCTACATACGTGAATCCTTGCAACATTTACACAAGTTGGAAGAAATTTCAGGTGCAATGTATGCACCAGGCTTAATGATGGTACTTTTTACTCCAACAACCTTGTTCTTTGCCTTACTAATTGGAAAATCATTAAGGAAGAATTGAAAATGGTTGGAATCAAGTTTCAAGTTCTTCATGCCTGCAAACTTTTGTAATGAGAACATATTTTCTTACAGGCTCTGCTAATTCATTAATTTTTGTATCATTGTATTCTATCGAATATGCTCAAAAACGCACCATATAATTGTGTGAGTTATGGTCTAGTGTATTTTGTCATAGATCAGTTCATTTAGAGAAGGAAGTCGTCTACGTGCTGAAAAGATTATTAATATGGTTTTCTTTTTCAATAAGCTTTTATACTACTTGGTATTTTTTTAATTCTTAGACAGGTGATCAAAGGACACTACATTTGACCTTGCAAGTATCTTTATTGCATACTTGACTAGAAAATTGTAGTCAATTCCTTGAAACGTTCTCTTTTAGTGACTTGAAGGCAGGGTTTGTATTTGATTTTTTGTTTGAAATCTCTCTCTCTCTTCATACACACGCACACGAGCGCGCACACACAAACACATATATAGGTGTGGGACATTACTTTTCACACTCTATGAATTTCTCGCGCGCCCTATTCGAATTCTAAAATCTAAAATATTTTAATGTAATTTGGTGGTTTTTATGAGGTGTTTATGTCGTTTAGATTATATAATCCGAACAAAATAGGGTGTGAGAAATCAATAGGACGAGAAAAGGAGTCATATAGGTGTGTGTGATTATACATTGATCTAAACAAAATAATGTATTTAATTACTTTATATATTAATTCCCCATTGAAAGCATCCATTCAGAGTTGTTAGTGAGGACCGTTTCTTTCTGCATGGAAAATAGATTGAATCTAGCTTTTGTGGTACGTGGTGAAGTGTGGACTCTTGACTTGGCTAATTGGTCGTGACCCCTAAGAAGGAAGCTTCTATGAAACTTTTGGTCCATCCTTGATTATTGGATGAACTCTACCATAGTGATTGAATTAAAAGTTTAGTGTTGATAGAGGAAAAAAGAAATAAAGAAACAATGACTTTCCCTCCCTGTATTTTTTTTCCTTGTGAGATAAGTTTGTCTCATTCTTTTGTAACTTATGGTTTATTAATTCATTTTGTAGAAAAATTAGACAGAATTTGACGTCAAAATTCGTCTGCAAAATTTTGAATGTATTTCCAAGCTGTTGATAAATGGATGTGCACTTGCACTGGATTTGCTGTCTTGTATGTACTTGTTTGTTCCTTACATGGAAAAAAAATCAAGAGAATAATTGCTGGAGAAAACAAATAAAAATGAGAGAGAAAAAGAATTTAGCAAAATATAAATTTGGTTGAGATCAAAACACGAAGGAAAAATAATAATAAAAACAGAAAGGTAGGATAAAGTGCTTACTGAGATTAAACCCACTTTGACCTGAATAAATGAGTTTATTATTTTCTTATCATCAACCTAATAACCCACCAATAAGTCAAGTTAGATTGGGTCACCAAAACAGTTGTAACCCATACTAGCATATCCACATATGGATTAGTTGTTAAATATTAATTAATCATGTTTGTTTTTCTAACCAATTCAAAATATAGAATATATTTATTAATAAATATATTCTATATTCTCTAATAGATAGGATAAAATTCTTATTATATTCATATTCTTACTAGTAATTCATATTAATTATTAGTAAGAAATGAAAATATTATAGAATAAACTTTAATTTAATATAAAAAAACGAATAAAAAAATCTTCAGCGCAAGAACGCTCGATCAGTGAGCTATTACGCACTCTTTCAAGGGTGGCTGCTTCTAGGCAAACCTCCTGGCTGTCTCTGCACTCCTATAAAATATGAAAGTTGTAGCATTTCAAGCTACTTGCAAGATTAACAATTGCCTCCACAAACAAACACAAGTTTTTTCAACTGAGTTTTATCCTTGCTCACATGCCCTGTGAAAAAACTTTCTAGGACACATTCTACTATGTTCCAAATCAAACTTTTCTTTGAGAACCAATGTTAAAACAAAAAAAATATGCATTGTAAACAGGGTAGAATGACATACTTTGGAAAATTCATCATGTATAGTGAACCAACAAAGAGAAGCTATAAATAATATTTCAGCAACATTTGTAAATCAACGTTTTGAATGTGAAAATACATGGACAAATTTATCATGCCAATAGACAAAACATCTCTTCATTAAATATTGAAGATGATAGAATAGGTACATTACATGTTATGTTACAATTATACATTTTTCACGTCAGGCACACTATTCTCATTTTCTTCGATCTGTTCCCATTTCAAATGGCATTTTGCATTTTGCTTTGTATATAACACAAACAAACAAACGAATAACTTGGTGCAGGAAGGTGATCTTCCACCTTTTCCTCCGAACCGATGCCTCTTTCAACACATTTTAAAGAAACAAAATACACATATAAACAAAACATTTAGGTGTCAATATCGAGGTTAATGATCAAAGGTGGATGGATATCATCGTTCTGAGCTTGAAGTTCAGTTTGTGTCGGAACTTCATGCTGCTCCTGCTCACGGATCCTGCTCATACGCTCTATCAATTGTGTTGCCTTTCTTTTGCCTCTGTCTGTGCCGTTTTGAGCCAATTCCAACAATGGAGCCATCACCCCTAGCTCTTGTGCCTGTGCTATATATTGTCGATCTCCAGAACAAAGGTGAACTAAAACCGCGGCTGCGTTCTCTTTGTTCCTTGGGGATCCATTCCCGATAAACTCTACCAAAACCGGCACTGCCTCTGCAGCACCAATGGCAGCTTTCCCTTCAGGATGACTAGCCAAAATTGCCAAAATGGCCAATGCTTCATCCACCATTCCCCCATTACGTTCTGTCAGCAATCGCATGAGCGTTGGAATAACACCAGCCCTCACTGCTTTTCCCTTGTTTCCCTGATAAATGCACAAATTGAAGAGTGCAGTTGCAGCATCTTTCTTACCCCTTTGGGTACCCTCACTCAGCAGTGTCACCAGTGGTGATATCGCTCCTGAAGAACCAATTGTAACCTTATTTTCATCGATAACTGAAAGGCTGAAAAGTGTTGCTGCTGCATTTTCCCGAGCTTCCATGCTTCCCCTTTTCAGTACATGAACTATGCCTGGAACTGCTCCAGAAGAAACAATGCTTCCTTTGTTACTCTCATATATGGAGAGATTCAGAAGCGCTGTAACAGCATGCTCTTGAGTTCGGGAGTCTGGCACGGAGAGGAGACCAACAAGGAGAGGGATTGCACCAGCTTCAGCAATAGCTACACGGTTATCTGCATTGCGTTTTGCAAGAAGGCGGATCTCTCCGGCAGCTGACCTCTGGTCTTCAGGACCGCCGGATGTGAGCTTGTGGATAAGACTTTCAATCTTACTTCGCTCAGCTGGGGTGCAGGCTGATGCTGATTTACTTGGCTCGGAAGTGCTGGGTCGTTTTGGTGGCTCTATGCCATTGGCTTCACACCATTGTTCTATCAGGCTTCGTAAGACATAGTTGGGTGTGAGAACAGTACTGGTGAGACTCTGCTGTGTTTTTGGGCACGTCCCGTGCCCGTCTTGCAACCACTTCTCAATACAAGAACGCTCATAAGTCTGCAGATGAGAACAAGATGTGTCTGAGTATTAATAGACAGTTATCAGCAAATTGACTCTGAAACGGGTAAAATGTCAATAATGCACACTGGATTCATCATGTAGCCTTCAATTTTTTATACAATTATTTAAAATTCAACCAAAACTTGTTCCAAAGAAATTTTACAATATATAATAAAACAATTGTACATTTTGCAATATGTCCGACTACATTAAATCTCAATAACATGATCCTTTTTGTTAGTAAAATGAGAGAATGATCATCCAGGAAATATTGAAAAGGCTATACCATTTTTGGTACAAATCATTTATAACTAATAATAATAAATTGAAAACAAGGTAAGTTTCTGTAATTATTAAATGGAAACAGATTATTTTAAGTTTTCTTAAACCAAATAAACCTTTAGATCTATTGAGAAAATTGTGTAAAGAGCATGGTTCCGTTTGCAGATATCTTACACTCAAGCAGAGACATATATGCAAGATAAGAACTTTTCAAATTGAAGTCAAGAATGATAATGAAATGACCAAACCTTAATGTCTATAAGAGAGTATCATAGAATGTACATACCTGTCCTGTTGAAACAATGACAGGATCCATCATCAATTCCAAGGAAATCGGACATTTAAAGTCACTAGGAATAGCAGGGGCTTGATGATTCGTATCATTTTCCCCTAGTCCATAAAATCCTGAAGAAACGCCTTTTGCTGTTTTAGTATCATCCTTGACTAGGTTTTCTATTTGCACATGATCCTTTATCTTCTTCAATAACATTGACATCTTCTCAATGCGCGCCCCTGGATCCCCACCACTTACAGCCACCATCTCATGCAAAGCGAGTGATTCTTGTGTAAGATCGGCTATTCCCATCAGTTGCAATTTGTCTGCTAATCGACTTAGAACAGCTGGATCTATAGCTGCATCACTGCTATTGTTGTAAAGAAATGACATATCTTCATACAACTTGGCATCTGGTTCATCAACTCTCCCTTTGGCTCTTCTGAACTGGGTAAGAACCAGTTCAACCTAAAATGATAGCGAGAGTTACACACGATTATATGAATAGCAAAAATGTTAAGATAAAGAAGCTCCATAGTCTTGTTTTAATAAAAAAATTATAAAAAAAAATAAAAAGATCGTGCTGTGGTGGTGTCTATTCTACTGTGAAGAGTTATCTAGTAGTGTTGCACAACATTGAATATATATAACAGAAGTATTTATACCTGCTCTTTAACTTCATCTGATATGTCAAGTTTATCATAGGAAATTCCATCCAGTGGTTGTTCCAACCGAGCTGTCACCTCATAGAAGTTATTCATAATCCGGTCCCTCTCAAGGACCTGTAAACATGGATCAAAACAATTGAATGAACATCTAAGGCAGCACATGTCATTTTATTAGAATTAAGTTTTCATAATGCTCTCTCTAAGTATATTGGTTTAACTCATAATTTTTAGAATGGGATTCACAAGGGACTTTAAACTGTAAGCAACCAAAGGTCAAAACAATCATATGAAATGCCTCCTATGTAACTGTAAGCATGGTAAGGTTCCCATATAGATAAAAAGAAGTACAATACTAACAATTATTAGATACACAGTATTATTTGGATTCCAAATAGTACAGATATTGTAAATTGTATTGAATTATTAATTATTAATTACTAAATTTTGCAAAAACCTGGATTAGTTTGACCTTTTCAAAGTTCATCAATGCTTGAAACACTGGGCACAGTTAAAGGAAAATACTCTTCGCTCTACCTCTACATTTTACCTTTTTAACTTCCTGTGCAAAACCCCACACAACTGAAACCAGAACTATCTTAATAACAATGGTCCAAAGCAGTTGGACCACATGTGGACCATTGTGACAGAATCACCAAACAGCTATAATCTTACCCAAGTTAAAAAAACATGGTTTTGGAATCCTAGGGTACCTTTGATAAAAGAGGGTTTAGTCGAATGAAGATTGCCGATCATGATCCATAATATATAGCATGATAATTAAACATCAAGAGTAAAATGTTTTTGGTATACTAGATCAACAAATAGTACCAAGAGCTTCAAAAGGGAATGCCCACAATATGGTCTTTAAGCTGAGAGAAATTTACAGCATTCAGAAATCTCCTTTTGTCGCTCAAATGTTCATGTGTGCAAAAGACTATATCTTCAGATTTCACATCTGGAGTGTGGAAAGCGTCTCAACTCTCAAGTGAAGAAAGAACAAGCATAGAAAAATATTTACTCAACTCCTCACCAAAATCCTTTTTAACAATAGAAATGAAAGGGAGAAAATTCTTCTGTCGATTTTCGGGGGTTCATGAGGTGTCAGCTAGGTTGTAAAAGTTCGATCTGATAACCTCTACCTCAAGGAATAGAGTTTAAATCCCCCTCGATAATAATTGTAAAATGATCATTGCCACTTTAATTAATAGTAAAGTCTCCTTCCCGAAGAAGACAAATTGAGTACCGGTACAATTTGCCGGAGATCTCGGAAAATTATAGGCTTGTACCTTTAACAGATTACATCCAAAACATCGAATTGAATACCATACAAGCTCAAAAGACAGAAATTCCTTTTCATTACAATTCCTAAACACCATGCAATATATTCTCAAAATGCCCAATTTAGCACAAAAATCCATAATTATGAAGGTTTCACTCACCCACCATAAACAAATCAAAGTACAAAAAAACAAAGAACTAGTATAAAGAAATCAGATCATAATCACCAACATAAATTTAATCAAAAATCATAATTCAAGACAGAAATCAATTTTAAAAAAAAATTAACAATCCTATTGAATTAAGAAAAAATAACACAAACTAAATAAAACATTTCTACAAATCTGAAGTAAACATAGCCAAGAAGAATAATTTTATTAAATTAAAAAAAAAAAAAAAACCTTATATAGCAAAGTTCAAAGATATGTTAATACTAAAAATAACTTTTAACTACATAAAGCAAAAAAGATCAAAAATAACAAACCATATAAATCTTGCTTCCTTCACAACCAAATCTGAGAAGTTCCTTAGCTGAATCAAGAGCATCTTTAAACAAAACCAACGCTTTTGAAGTATCATTCGGAATCGAATCTTTCATATCTCTAATTTCCTCAAACAAAGGAATCAACAGCTTTAACCTTCGTGCTAAGTTACAATATTGCTTTTTCACCATAGGTCTGAAGTCTGAGATGTTCGCTATCTCGTTAACCAAATCAATCACCACGTTTACTTTCTCACCTTCCATGGTTATAACTTATAATCAAGTTTTGTTTTGGTTTGGTTTTTTAGATCGGTTTGAAAGGTGTGGTTTAGAAGGTGGAGATTTGGTGTCGGAGATTGAGGTTTCCGGTCATGTTTTTGTCAACGACAGATAGTTTTCGGACACTGAGGTTTTTTGGACAGACAGATATAATAGAGAGAGAGAGAGAGACGCGTGATGATTTTTTTTCTTTCTTTCTTTCAATTAGTGGCTTTTTTTGTGGCGCGGCTTAAGATAAGAAAGTGATTGAAAAGGGTATGAACTTTGATTGAGATTAGATGAGAAAGTTAATTAAAATTGGTTTCAATTATGATTTATTTCTACAAATTAATTTACATGCAACTGTCAGCTGTTTATTTCCATGTTTATTTTTTATTAGCATATTTTCGGTACGGTCTTTTAACGATGAATAATGTGTATCAAGACATGTAGACTCGTAATGTAAGGTGGATTTTATTTTTCCTTTCAAATTTCTTTATAAGCAAGAATCACGAATTGAGTCTCTTATTAGTTGCTTATCTATTCTCATGTTTAGTGTAAGGTGGATTTTTTTCCCTTCCAAATTTCTTTATAAGCAAGAATCACGAATTGAATTTCTTACTAGTTGTTTATCCATTCTCATGTTTAGCTTATTGTAAGGTGAACTTTTTTTATAAGCAAGAATCACGAATTGAATCTATTACCAGGAAAAATACTTACTTGGGCACAAATATTTGAACACTAAATTTAGACACACATACACAACTAAGAAAAGGTAGAAAGAGAAAATAATTAATAATATTTTTTTAAAATAATAAAATCAAATGTATTTTTATGTATGTGTGCCTAAATGGTGAGTTCAAAAGCTTGTGATCATGTAAGACTTTCTCGTTTTACAGTTGCTTATTTCTTCTCATATTTAGCAAGTGAGAAATTTTATTCTCAGAATAAAATACAACTATCAATAACTACCCTTTTCTATTATTTTTCAAAATGCTATTGTGTTTTAAAGTAAATAAGTTTTATAAAGATTTTTAGATATATCAAGAATTTATCAAATGAGATTAATGTCTATTAATGTAACTTTGTATATGTATTCAGCCATATCATGTCAAATGAATAATTATAGAAATATTTTAAAAATTGACATAATAATGTTGCATGTATGAGTAAAAAAATTATATTATCAATGTATACAAATTAAATTTCTTACCAATCAAAAAATAACATGTTTTTGGAAATAATATTCTCAGTATGTGATTCCTTTTAATTCACGCAATACAATGATAGAATTCCTAAAAAAACTAATTGTAGAGTTAATCTTGAAGTCATGAAATTGTGGTGGCTCGGCTCATTTTGGCTTGGCTTGGCTTTGGTTGAAGTAGTACGGCGCTGAAGGTGAAATTCCGTTAATTCAGTTTAACTAATGACACGGTAAAACTTGTACAAATATGTAAGAGAGAAGAAACGCGAAACAGTCTCCGATGGCTACGGATAAAATCTTTGAGGAGTGAGAGAGACTGTCAATTTTATGTTTCGGAAAATGACAAAATTGTTTGGCTTCAATTGAAGATCTTTTAGTTGATTAGCCAAAACAAGTTATGTAAGTTGTCACCTAAAAAACAAATTATGTAATTTGTATATAATAATGGAGTCACCTAAAAAACAAATTATGTAATTTGTATATAATAATGGATTTACTTGATGTCTATTTAGTACGACATAATTTTGAGTGTATAGCGTATAGTTTATATCTTCTAAGTTTATTGATTAAAAAAAATATTTTTGCTAATTATCATATTCTCACAAATTAATAGTTTATTTTTATTATCTTATAACATATTTTGATAAACTAATCCATATAACTTATAGTTTAGCATTATTTATCTCGATTTTATCTATGTAATTAAATACATTACTTTTATGTTACTTTATATTTATAAGTTAATTCAACCGCTAATTTTTTCAAACACAACAGATTCAATCAACAATTTTATTTTTTATAAGCTCGTTTGATATAAGCTAGTTTACCATTTATTTGCTATTTTTTATAAAACCAAAGTCTTAGTTACTCTCATCATTCAGTGTGTGATTTCTACATAATTTGTTTGTTTCTATTTAACTGTCATTTTGATAATTTAAAGGTATAATTTATCAATTATACTCTTTCTCATTTACTCATACTTACTCATTTTTTATAAACTAATTTTTTTTCAAATAAAGTTTTATTTTTGTTAACCCTCTGATTCCTAAAGGGAAGGGGCCCCTAGTAATCTGGAGTTTGGTCGACAAGTAAAGTATGGTTAAGAATTGTTCCCACTAAGAATAACATCTAGTATTATATTTGATATCATGGGACAACTTGTGGAAACAATGTTAACAAGTTTTGGAACTAAGTTTTGGACTATAATTTCACTGTTGTAGCCCACGCTACATAACTGTTGCAAGACTAGGTATTCCCCCGTCAAACTTTGACTACATCAATCCAAGCTTTTCAGCCAAAAACATATGTCCCTCGATGGCAAAACCCTACACATAGACGGTTCAAATGTAACATGGATGCTTCCTTTTCTACGAGGCTAAGTAGAGTTGGTGTTGGAATGTGCATTCGGGATGAAGAATGTCACATTGTCCTTGTGAAATCGAATGGTATGCTCCTTTGTGTGCCGTAGATATAGGCAAAGCAATTGGCCTCTTATCAGCATTACATTGGATGAAATACCTTCATTTAGAACATGTTGATTTTGAGTTATATTCTAAGAGAGTTGTTGATTCCTTGTAAAACAATAAAATAGATATGTCTGAATTTGGTTTTGTCTGTAGCAGGTGCCAAAATACTGGCAACTCTCATTTTAAAAACTTTAAGATGGAGTTTGTTAGAAGACAAACCAATGAGGCAGTTCATTTGCTTGCGAGAGCATTCATATGTATATCTAGTTTTCATATTATGACTGATATAAATGTTTGTATACAAACAATTATTATCGATGAAATGTTTTAAGCACTTTAAAGTAATAAAAAAAATTGAGTGCATTTGACTTGCAAAACATATGTACTGGACATAATAGTATATGACTATACTAAACTATGACAACTTTTTGTACTTCGTTGTGTTTAATGGTTGATGCACAAAAGAAATAATTTTTATTATCCTTAATTTGATATGCCTATAGAATGACAAATAATATAACTTTTACTATGATACACACACACACTAGGACGGAGAAAAAAGGATATGTAGACATAGAAAGACAAGAGGGAGAGTTAGAGAGAGGGGAGAGAGAAATAGAGAAGAGATGAGTAAGTGAGGAAAAGGGAGATATATGAAATAGAGAAATATGAGAGATATCAAAGACACAAGAAGATGAGAGAGAGAGATGTGAGAGAGGGGGAGATAGAGAAAATCGTGAGAGAGGGAGAGAAAGACGAGAAAGATAAAAGGGAGATAGATAGAAGATATGAGGTAGGGGTGAGCAGAATTTCTTACCCGACCGAAAACCGAACAAATCGAGTGAACAATCGGGTGGGTCGGTTCGGGTTACGGGTTATAAAACTTAAAAAATCAGGTTGCTACGGTTAACTATGGTCGGGCTCGGATTGAAAAACTGAAACCCAGTGGTGTCCATACCCGCCCGAACCATGATAGCAATTCACTCAAATAATCACATTCTCCTATGTTATGCAAGATTTTAATGTGTTGTCCCACAACTACACCTGCACAAACAGACACATCCTGCCACATTGAAAAGCAAATGTCACGTCCAACTATATGGACTAGAGAGTAGACACGCAAGCCACTAATACTGAGACAATTTCTGCAGTTTTTTTATATTAATTATCATTTTAATAAAATACTAGTATAAAATAATAGCTATTGTGTAAATTAAAAATAATTTGTCCCCTTCAAATTAAAACCAATGACTTATACAACACAAAACCAATGACTTATTATTTCAACACTGGTAGTTATTCTCATCCCATTTCTCTGTCATTTCTTCTATTCCACAACCCAAAACCAGTGACTTATACACATGCAGTCATACACCATTCCTCACATCCACTCATAGTGTGTTGTTTCTCATCAACTTTATGCAAACGAAGCTTGTAGATTGAAAGTATCTTACAAGGGAAACATGTTCTTCATTCTTCTTTCTATATTTATAGATTTACACTTCTTAATTTTTTCTTTCTTTCCACTTGATTCAAGAAGGAGGATTCAACTTGTTACGATTCTTTTGAAATTTGGGAAGCTGAAACCCGCAACAACCGAACCGCGAAATCCGATATCCGTCAAAACCGACACCCGACAAACCCGTTAACAGAATCTGACGAAAATGGGTCTCAAATTATCTTGTTTGGTTAACCATCAGATGCAAAATTTCAATCCGAAACTGACTGAAACCGCTCGTTGCTCTACCCTAATATGAGGAGAGACACTGATAGATATTTATGGTATATATGATTAAAATCAAATATAATAGTCTTATATACTTAATTGGTTTTTAATCCATCCCTCACTTTAGGTACAATCTTAGCTAGAGAGGTAAAATATAGAGCTGTCAAAATGGATCGGGCCGTACGGGCCGGCCCGAAAGCCCGAATAAAATGTAGGGCCTGGGCCGAATAATTGCAGCCCGAATTTTTTCAGGGCTTTTTAGCCCGGCCCAAAAAAACCCGTAATCCGTTCGGGCTACGAGCAGCCCGCCAGCCTGCCAAAAATACAAGTTTTTTTTTTGTGGTCTGTATGTTACTGCTGGAAAACCCAAATACAGATGGGTTTTTTTCTCTGTTTTCTTTGCAGCTGAACTACTATGTCCCAATCCAGAACGACTCCAAGTTCACATTCAATCAAATTGTATCATTGGATTGCCTATTCAAATAAAATCACCAATGTAATGTGTATAATAAATGAATGGAACAGTAAAGAGGGGAATAGTTTTGTGGTTATTTATGGTGGAATTGTTTAGTGGAAAGCTCAACTTCAAATACAAATTAAATAAAAGGGAAATAGAAGAAAGTTTCACGTCCCAGATCTACTTCTTTAGGCAATTTGTTATTCACCCCCATCATCACATGATCCATTATTCTCTGGCTCCTTCAGTGCACGTGCGTTGCTATTTATTACATTGCAGTCCTTAAAGAATGAAAAAAAAAACAGATACGTGCAGGCTTGGGCTGGCCCGTTAGCCCGGAAGCCCGTATAGGGCCGGGCTTGGGCTCAATTATTCTAGCCCATATCTAAACCGGGTTTTTTAGCCCGGCCCTAAAAAGCCCGTTACCCGATCGGGCCGAGCCTAAACGAGTGGGGCTGCCCGTTTTGACAGCTCTAGTAAAATATGACAACGTGACATAGTTAACTATTGTATCATGTTGACTCATATTTTTAAGGGTTAATAGGGTTTTATCCCCTGTAATATAGGTCATTTCCGATTTTTCCCCTGTAAATTTTTTTTATTTACCCCCCTGTAAAAATAAATTATTTTGATTTAACCCCTAATAGGCAAACAAAAACCAATTTTTTTTTTCAAGAAATTTTCGTTTTTGTTTGGCCTATTAGGGGGGTAAATCAAAACAATTTTTTTTACAGGGGCTAAATAAAAAAAATACAGGGGGGAAAACCGAAAATGACCTATATTACAGGGGTAAAGACCTATTAACCTATTTTTAAATGATGTTTTTATAACAATCATGTTGGCTTGTTAAACATTGGATTATGACTACATATGATAGTTTATGCTATCCTGTCTCTCACCTTGACTACCAAATTCATCGTTTAAGTCATACATATGATTCATTGTGGCTTTGTTGATAGCATAAAACTTTTTAAACATTGAAAGATATGTTAACAAAGGATTTAACAATAGAACGATCCAACTAACATAATTGCAAGCTTGAAATCATAGGGTACGCCTTCAGCAACTTTAAAAAGAGTGTTGTAGATAAGAACATTTGTAATTATTTGTATTAGTAGTATTTAGCCTATTAAACAAGCTCATTAGATATCAAAATAGTCTATTTAAGACAATCAATGCTTTTACTCATTTTGGAAACTTTGAAATATATCATAAATATATCTCATTGGGTTATATCCAAGGGTTTTAATGGTATCCCAAAGTACCTCTCGTTGGTATCAGTTTAGAGGTTGGTATCCAACAATTGTTGCTTAGGAGGTCTTGCTTCAATTGCCACTGGCTAGTGTTAGGCACAAAAACCGAATTGAACCTAACAAAAAAAAAAAGTCATTACTAACAATTCTGAAACTGACTAAAGCAGTTCGGTTCGGTTCAAAACAGTTCAGTTTGGTAACTAAAATTCGATTTTGTTTGTTTTATTTTATATTTTTTTTCAATGATACCAATAATAACAGTTCAGTTCAGTTTGAAACAGTTCGGTTAAGTTCGAAATGCAAACAGTTCGATCAATTCATTTATTTTAGATTTAGCAAACAATTCAGTTTTCATCCCGAACCTAATCATACCCACCCCTAGCTAATGCTACATTTGATACGAGGGAATTTGGAGAACTTGTTGGTTTTGGGCCAGAGGTAAAGGCACCAAAAAAAATTGATTTAAAAAGATAGTGATTATTTTCGTGAGTTTAATAAAATAGAAGGACCAAAAGGGAAATTAAGTCTATAACCTTATATGAAAATGAAAAATTTCATTCAAACTTGACATTGTTAAATCTAATTTCAAACCTTTACCAAGTTCACGGGGACAATTTCAAACCTTTTTATTGCAATTAAGATTAAGAAAAATGTGCATATTGT
>Ga0315914_1001811_pt1 | contig 32532 bp, 30 predicted proteins | sample MpolenodulesMG_FD_203920 | JGI IMG/M metagenome (GOLD analysis project Ga0315914, IMG submission 203920) | Medicago polymorpha root nodule microbial communities from Los Angeles, California, United States - elongated nodules | ecosystem: Host-associated > Plants > Roots > Nodule | place: USA...
AAGAATAGTACTTTGATTATGGATCCTGCACACTTGAACAAATTGTTTAGCATATCCAATTGATTATTTTTAATACCTTGTTATTGTCAAAAGTCAATAGGTGACTTGTGAAACACCCTTGTTCCAACACATTTCTGCACACTTGATCAAATATTAGCATATCCAATTGACATTTTTTAATACCTTGTTATCATCAAAGCTCAAAGGGTAATGTTAAACACATTTTGTTCCAACATAGAGATGTCTAGCTTTAAACCAACTTCACCAATTTTTCCTTTCCTTTTGCAACGCATATGGTGGAGAGTCTCAAACACCGTTAAAGTGTTATCCCTGATAGAACGGGAGTGAACAAAGGCAGCTTGTTTTGGAGAGATCCATTTGTTAATGAGAGGATGAAGGTGGTTGGCGAGTACCTTGGAGATGGCTTTGTAGAGCACATTACATAAGGATATCGGACGGAGGTCCTTCATAGTTTCTAAGAAATTTCATTCAAAAATATGAAAGTTACACATGAGTTGACTTAAAAATAAAGATTGAAAATGAGGTGGCATTTAGCCTGGGAATGGATATTTCTTTCCCACCATGGGAAAGGTCCATATCCCAGGACAGCTGGCAGTTACTTAACTGGTTGAGAAATAAAATAAAAAAATCTCTAATACACCTCCCTCTTTTGCTAATTGTAGACCTTACTTCAGAATTGGGTACGTCAGTCAGTTTAACGTCATTTGTTTTTTTCAACCTTCCGTCGTGTTTTCATTCCAACAGCTTATAACCGGAGCACATCACTTCATCTTCTCCGGTGACAAGTTCTTAGTTTCGACGAATCCGACAAGCAAAATCCTCTTCTTGTATCTATCATTACAACCTATTATCAGAATTTGATGCAATAATGAAATTAAAGATTTAGCCCAACACAATCACAATATGAAAACCAGGTAAAAATAAGGATTCACGATTCCTCAAATATATTTTTGTTGTTGTTTAAATCTAGCAGGCCAGAACAATATTGTATTGAACTTGTCTTTCTAGTGCTGGAATTGTGTTTTTTTTTTATATTTTATATACTTGGAGGTTGAATTTTACATTGAAATTTTAATGAACTTTTACTGTTTTCTTTCAGTTCTATCAAAAGTGTGGTCAAGTTGAACACTCGATTTGAATTCTTGAAGACTATCTCAAGATTGTGATTTTCGACCGTTCTCGTCTTCTCCGTCAAAAGCTTCAACGCATGAATCTGATTTTGTTTTGAACGATGGATTATTCATGTTCGCACAACGAATCTAGTTTGGGTTTGAACGATGATTTTGTTTTGTAAAATAAAATTTCAACAGGGAAGGAAAAGGATTGTTGAGATTTTCTCAAGTGGATGCGGTAACAATGAGGAACGGAGAAGAAAGGTTGGAGCAAAAGAAAGGAATATAGACTGTTCATTGAAGAACACAAACAACACACGTATGAATAAATGAAAAATAAATTACCCTCTTTTGTACCAAAAAACAATGAAAAATGAATTACATCTCAAGTGTTAGTTTAGAAAGAAAACAATTAAAACATAAAACATCAAATGTTGGGACAAGTGTTAATGTATAAAATAAAAATGTTAGACCTAAACCAACCACTTATAGACTGTTCAATGGTCTATTCAAACTCTAAAGTCTCACTTCAAATGACAGAATCTTAGACTTAATTTAATTATAATACTATTTTAACTTTGATATTTAAAATAGTAAGTAATTTATTGGAGGACATAATTAATCATCATGTTATTTCAAATAGTAATTTTAAGAAATAAATAAATTAATGTCACACATTATTAGTGACACACATAATTCATGTTAAAAAATTTAATTTTATATCATACTCCCTCCGTCCTAAAATGTAAGTAAAAAAAAACTCATTTTCTTGATCCACAATGTAGGAAAAAAAGACAAACATTTATCCTATTTAATCTTGATCTTCTAAAAAAAACCATCTTTTCCAAGTTTTTTTTTTATTCTCATGAAATTAAATGCAAATAACATTCAATTATCTATCTCTTTCATTTTCTCCGTAACCAATAACCAATGAAAATTGTTTTTACATCTTTCTATAAAACTCATTCCAAAGATAACACAAAATATTACTATACTCCAAATTCTTATGTTTTAGTTTTCTTAATAAGTGTGATTTTTTTTCCTTACAATTTGGAACGGAGGGAGTAGAAAATAGTCCAGATGATTTAATTTTATGTCACACATTATTTATTTTTTAATCGAATTTTAAAAACTTAATTCCCTCTATAATTTAATTTAATGTTGCAGCACTATAAGAAGTGGAAATAACAAAAATAAAAAAACCAGCATTGTCTACATTCTGAAAATTAAGGCTTACAAACAGCACACCCAAGACAAATTTATAAGGTCCATTGTTTGATAAAATGTATTTAATGATTGGTGGGGTCGGTTTTTTTTCCATCATATAACCATCAAAAATTTACTCCCCTTACCAAGTCATAAATCTGGACCATCCAAATAAATAAGTATTAAATCTATGGTTGTCATTAAACTTTCCCATGATGGGAAAGAACTCCCCATTCCCATACTAAACCTCACCTGAAAATGATTATTAAAAACCTTAAGACTAAAAATCAAAGAATTTTTTTATAAAAAACTAAAATAAAAATTTGGTATTTTCACGGAGATAAAAAACGTATTTAACTCAAAAAAAAAATAGTCATGTTAATTGGTGCCCCGTGACACAAAAACTGAAAAAGGAAAGCTTTAAAGCCAAAAAAAACATGTTTAACGTATGTGATGGTTGTACATCATTGGCCCATTGCCTTACACAAACTTTCCAACATTATATTGCCACAAAGGTCGCAAATCAAACACGGAACCTACAATTTTCCACAAACTTTACTATAATATCATTCAAAATTCAACAAAGGAGGCTTTATGGCTATTATAAATACTCCCTTGCTAACATTCACAAACTCATTAGCTAGTATAATATTACTACATACTTCAGTTCAGTGCTTGCTCTTATTCCAAGTTCTTAAATCCCAACCATTATCTTTATTTAAATCATGTCCATCCCCAACAATCTAATTGATTTTTTGGTAAACCAAGCCAATGGTGTAAAAGGTCTTGCTGAGCTAAATCTCCCTACTGTCCCTCACCAATATATCCAACCTATCCAAGCTAGATTAGACAGATGCAAAATTATCCCCCATGACTCAGAAGAACAATCAATACCCATCATTGATTTCAATAACTGGGATGACCCAGATGTTCAAGATTCAATTTTTAGTGCTGCAACTAAGTGGGGTTTCTTCCAAATTGTGAATCATGGTATACCCAATAATGTCCTTGATGATTTGAAAGCTTCTGTCCATAGGTTCTTTGAATTACCAGTTGAGGAGAAGAAATCTGTGAAAGAGAATTCACCCCCTGAAGTTGTGAGGTTGTCCACTAGTTTTAGCCCTCATGCTGAATCAGTTTTGGAGTGGAAGGATTACTTGCGGCTTGTGTATACTTCAGAGGAGAAAATTCATGCTTATTGGCCTGCTGTATGCAAGTAAGTAATAGTTCTCTTTATCTATACACCTTATGTCGCATATTAGATGACCTACTTTTTTTTGATAAGGCCAAGAAAAAGGTTAGACATCCGGGAAAATCTGAAACATCCCAACTAGGTTGGCACCCAACAGACGCTCCCATCCTGTGCCGCCTTTCCAATACGTAATATTATTAATAAAAAAAAGGGGAAAATCTGTACAAAAGAGGGGGGGCTAGGCCAATACCCTCAAAGGAAAAGAAAAGAGCAAAAATAAAAAAACAGCAAAAATAAAAGGAACAAAAAAGCTAAGGGAATCTGTAGTTGGGGAGCCCATTCTTGTCCCTAGCAAAGTCCGCCAATAACAAAGGAGGCAAAGTGGTGAACCAAGATGTGTCCGTAACCGCATGTCCCATATCAGCAAGCCCGTCCGCACAACAATTCCCCTCACGGAAAATATGAGAACAGATAACCATCAGACCTCTGTGAGTACAATTGTGCCAGTGGTTTCGAAAAATGATGGGAATAAGTATGGGTTTATGAAAAGCCTGAATTGCACTGGTGGAATCCGTTTCTAGCCATAATCGAGTCCAATTATTAGAAACCGCGAATTCCATAGCCAAGATGAGACCCAATATCTCCAAGTCAAAAACCGAGCCCCCACCAATATTGCTAGCAAAACCACCAACAAAGGTGCCACGGTAATCACAAAAAATACCACCGCAAGCAGCCATAGTATTCCTAACCGAGCCATCGGTATTAGCCTTTACCCACGTAAAAGTTGGAGCCTTCCAAACAACCGGAATGATTTCTCGGATTCGTATGTCAATGGGAGTAATAAACAGATTATTCAATATATCTACATCCGTAGCTACACAATGCCCTTTGGAAATGGTACCTGACATGGATATAAAAGAGGAAATTTTTGCCAAAGTTGCATGAATAGATACCTTTGCTGAATTAAATCTGAGAGCATTCCGAGCTAGCCAAATTGAATAAATCGTATGCACTACGGCAGCCACCATAACATCACGGATTTGAGAGCTGCATCGTTGGGGAATACATTCCAGCAGCGCGGCAAAAGAGACAAAAGGGATGCTGCATTCCAGCTTCAAGCCGAGCCAAATCCAAATGTTTCTCGCGAAATCACACTCAAGGAATAAATGTGTAGAACATTCAGCATGCTTGTAGCAAAGTAAACAAACAGAAACCAATGTGCAGCCACGAGCTTGCATATTATCATCCGTAGGTATCTTGGACAACATAAGCCTCCAAAAGACAAAGGAGTGTGAGGGAAGGATGCAAGTTTTCCAAATTGTAGATGCCCAGTCAAGCGTATTAGGAGAAGGGTGCAAGAAAAGAAATGCGAGGAGACCATCAGAAGTATGAATCCAAACGCGCTTATCCGGCAAAGGAGAGACTGGAAGCATAATTTGCATGATTTGGTTAGCAACCTGCGGGTAATCGTAAATGAAGCGAGGGATTTGCCATTTGCCATCAACAATAACCAAGGCCAGAGTGGCCTTCAAACGAGGAAACACTTGAGGATGTAAGTTAAGAAGAGCAGCAAGTGTATCGCCCAACCAATTATCGAACCACAGACTAATATTCTCGCCATTACCAATGATCCAACGAGAATTGGCAGCCACTATATTTAAATTATCCTTTACACCTGGCCAAACAGATGACTTGAAATATCTGTTTCGAGGAAGGCCGAAGGAGAGGAACCTTGCCTGAAAAAAAAAAAGGAGCATTGCGAGGTTTGTGTGAAAAGCTTCCAACTCAAATGGAGAAGTAATGAGTCATTAATGTGACGGGTGGACTTGAGGTCGAGCCCACCGGCATCCCAAGGGAGGCACACCTTAGACCAAGCAACCATGCAAATTTTACGGGTGTTTATATCACCACTCCAAATAAAGTTCTTAATCTATTTATCTAACATATTCAATAAATGAACCGGCCACCGATAAATGTGAAAGGAGTAAACTAGCATGCCATGAACAATCGACTTCACCAATTGAACTCTCTCCATGATGGATAAGAGAACACCTTTCCAAGTGGCAAGTTTTACCTTGATGCGGTCAACAATATATTGAAAATGAATGCATTTTGGCCTTCCTTGAAAAATAGGGCATCCAAGATATTGGAACGGAATAGTACCTACTGTGAAACTTGAGAGCTGAGCAAGCATGTTTCTCCTAGCAACCATCATAGCACCAGTGAAAATCTTACTTTTATCAAAGTTGACAAGTTGCCATGAGATCTCTAAATATGCAGTAAAAACTTTTAGCAGACATCTAATGTTCTTCTTTGAACCCACACAACAAATGAAAACATCGTCGGCATAAAGAATATGTGTCGGTAAGGAGACACCACAACAATAGAACTTCCTCCGCAAGACAAAATAAGAGAGGCGAGAGGGGGTCACCCTGACGGACACCGCTATTACAAGGAAAAAAACCCACAACATTACCGTTAACAAGAATCGATAAACGAGCTGATCTCAAAATGGCTAAAATCCAGTCACAGAATAAAGTATTGAACCCAAACTTACGAAGAACCGCAACTAAGAAGTTCCAATCCAATGTGTCGAAAGCCTTGCGGATATCTACCTTAATAGCAATGTTGCCACCAAATTGTTTCTTTGTTAACAAATTGACCATCTCAGAAGCTAATATAACACAGTCAGAAATATGGCGGTCCCGGACAAAACCATGTTGCTGAGGAGAAATGATGCGCATACAAATAATAGCCAGTCTATCAGCCAATATTTTCGTTATAATTTTGAATTGAAAATTGGCCAAAGCAATAGGACGAAAGTCCGCCATAGTTGCAGCCCCAGGCACTTTGGGAATCAACACTAAAACATTAGAGTTCAAGTTAGGAATGATGACCCCTGTACAGAAAAATTCCTGGGCGGAACTCACCACATCCGCAGCCACTATGTCCCAAAAATGTTGAAAAAAGTGTATACCAAATCCATCAGAACCTGGCGCACCATCTGTGTTCATGTCAAAAACCGTTTTTTTTATATCATCAAAAGAAGGCATGACAGTCAGCACAATATTTTCCTCTGTCGTGACCATAGTAGGGATAGTTCTTGAGACCAGATCATTAGAGATACAAACATTATTGGTACCAAAAATGTCTTGGAAATAATTCACCGCATGAGTTTCAATATCTCTAGAGTCCGTGATACGTACCTGACCACCCAGTAACAAGGAAATAGGCTTAGTTGTAGATTTAATACGAGACAGTCGGTAAAAATAAGCAGTGTTTCTGTCCCCGTGAATGAAGCTTTGGTTTCTAGCCTTCTCACGCCATAACTGATCCTGACAATTTAAAGCCCGCGTCAAAGTCATATGGGCCTACTTAGTAATGTGGACTGTCTAACATATTTTGACCATATTTTTTTTTACTAATATACAAATATAAATAATATCATATAAGAAGTTGTTCGATTCGTCACGATGAATATTTTCAAAATATTAAATTTACATAATTTTTTTTAATAGATAATTAAAGATATTAAAGATAAAAAAATATGCATGTGTGACACAATTGACTGTGTCACTTAATATGGGATGGAGAGAGTATATGATTTGCTTTATGTATCACGTGAATGAGTAATGATATTTAAACAACTATTTTGGTACAACTTTTGGGACAACCTTGTTGTTCTCTTTTCTTATAAGCAAAAACAATAGAGAGAGAAAACGAAGAGAAACAATAAGAATCTAATGTAGAAGCTTGACCTATTCAAAATATCCAAGAGCAAGCATGATCTATTAACCAACATAAGTTTATTTTTAGATTTGAACCTAACTCTTTTGAAAGTTTGATGATAAATATTGATATCAGTTTCCATTGACTATCTTTTTTTTTTTTTTTTTGCAGGAATCAAGCACTAGAATATATGAAATATGCTGAAGCTTTTATTAAAAAATTGCTAAAATTACTTCTTAAGAAACTGAATGTGATGGAGTTAGACAAAGAAAGAGAACACGCTTTAATGGGTGCAATGATATTAGGCTTCAATTACTACCCAGCTTGCCCTGAACCTGAACTAGTATCAGGGGTAGGTCCTCATTCTGATATATCATCAATCACTGTCCTTCTACAAGATGATATCAGTGGACTTTATGTAAGAGGCAAAGATGGTGATAGTTGGATAAATGTTCCTCCTGTTAATGGAGCGTTGGTGATCAATATTGGGGATGTGCTACAGATAATGAGCAATGGAAGGTACAAAAGTATAGAGCATAGAGTGGTTGCTAATAGAAACAAAACTAGGATCTCCATGCCAATCTTTGTCAATCCAGCACCTGATGCTATCATTGGTACTTTGACAGAAGTGTTGGAGAATGGAGATGAACCACATTATAAACAAGTAGTGTTCTCCGACTATTTCAACTATTTCTTCAGCAGAGCTCATGATGGGAAGAAAACCATTGAATTTGCAAAAATATGATCTGCGCTCATCATGGATACTAGTCAAAGTCAACATTGGTACGATGAAATTTTATTTGGATCTACACAATGAAGATTTGTTCTACTTTGAAAATGTGCTTGAATAAATCTACTTTTCTGTTTGGTTATTGTGTGCAACTACTTGTTCTTGATTATATATAGAGATAATCAGTTATAAAAATCAGCTTTGGCTTCTTTACAATTTTGACGAACATGGTTTATTTCAATTTTCTTAAGAAATAGTTGACGCCAGTTGCTATGATGAAAGGAAATTCTGCATACCCCTTTAGGTATGTGGTGTGACAAAGGAGTTTACGTAACACAGACGCTAAACTCTATTTGACGCAGAACGGAAGCAAGGCATAGCAAGCGCTAAACCTTGGTTGAAAAGAAACAAGTTTGCAAGCAACAAACTTGTGAAAATATGGTTCCGAAATCCACCAAAAATAGAGAAAACTCTCTAAAATATTATTAAATGAATAAAAGTTGTCTTTTAGGCTACAACTGATAAGCTTAAATTGAGAAATAACAAAACTCTAATGAGCCAATAATAACATACTGAAACAAAATTTGAAAATTACTAAAATTGGGCTAAATAAAAATAATATAGTAAATACTATGGAAAACCTCCTACTTCAGTCTCCTCCACCTCTGAAGAACTCAACCCCGAGTTCTTATTCTGATAAAGAGCTTCTCATGCATGTTGAATCCTCCGATGAACAAGAGACCACCCTCCAAGGTCTCATTGAGTTAAAAGCAAAGGTGGTTTGGTTTGAAAAATATAGCAGTTGCTTTTATCCCATTGAAGAAATGTAGTTGCATGCTGAATAATTTAGATCCATCATTTTAGCTTCGACTTTAATCGTGGAACTGGATGATCAATCTCTGAGTAGTGGGAATTTATGTAAAGTAACATAATCAAATGGTTGGTCGATACCTGTAGCAACATGTCGATCCGGTGGTTTCTTCGACAGTGGCGGTGGTGATTAAAGACACGATTGTTTCAATGGCGAAGATGGTACCGACAGGAAATAATAGATTGACGATGACTGTTATTTAATGGTATTCTCTATAAGACTCTTAACTTGATTAACCCTTTTTTCAATTTCTTCTCTATTACTCCCATTTGTGACTAGTAGGCTAGAATCTTTTGTAATGACAACTTTGGCGGTAGAACCAAGCATATCCATACTAGCTTTTTACTAAGGTGAAACCCACATCTTCTCTTATCACAGTACCTTTTTTTTTATAAGGCAAGAAGTAGGTTAGGCATCAAGAAGCATCAGAAACATCCCAACTAGATTGGCACCCAACCGAAACTCCCATCCTCTACTGCCTACTCCATATATATTATTAAAAAAAGGAAAAATATATATACAAGAGGGGGGACTAGGCTAAAACCCTCAGAAATCAAAAGCTATTCCTATCCCTAAAGAAATCTAAAGACAAAAAAGACGGCGTCGCGACAAACCAAACATAGCACTTATATTGTCATTCAAAATTCAACAAAGGCGACTTTATTGTTATTATAAAAACTCCCTTGCTAACTTTCACAAACTCAATTCAGCGCTTTTGCTCTTATTACAAGTTCATTAATCCCAACCATTATCTTTATTTAAATCATGTCCAACCCCATATATCTAATTGAGTTTTTGGTAAACAAAGGATATGGTGTAAAAGGTCTTGCTTCTCTCTCTCTCTATCTCTCTCTCTCTCTCTCTCTCTCTCTCTCTCTCTCTCTACTTAATCGTTGCATTTAGACTATGAACATTGCATCAGACTCTGAACTCTATCGGTCTCATATAAGTGAATTCAGTTTTAGGAGAAGAAAAAGTTAACACAATTCAACCCCCCTTCTTGTGTTTTTCTCACCTTCAAGAGGCAAAGATGGTGATAGTTAGATAAATGTTCCTCCTGTTAATGGAGCGTTGGTGATACTATGGAAAATACTACGGAAAGCCTCCTACTTCAATCTCCTCCACCTCTGAAGAACTCAACCCCGAGTTTTTATTCTGATAAAGAGCTTATCATGCATGTTGAATCCTCCAATGAACAAGAGACCACCCTCTAAGGTCCCATTGAGTTAAAAGAAAAGGTTGTTTGGTTTGAAAAATATAACAGTTGTTTTTATCCCATTGAAGAAATGTAGTTGCATGCTGAATAATTTAGATCCATCATTTTTGCCTTGACTTTAATCGTGGTACTGGATGACCAATCCGTGAGTGGTGGGAATTTCTGTAAAGTAACATAATCAAATGGTTGGTCGATACTTGTAGTAACATGTCGATCCGATGGTTTCAATGGCGGAGAATGATAGACAGTGCCCTCAGGGCATTGGTTAAGCAACAAAATACGTAACTTTTTTAGAAAAAGTTGTGTAATTACTACTTAATTAACAGTCAAAACTTATATTTTCAATACAAATTTTCTATTTATAGTTTCCTTAAAGTGGAAGCGTTTCCTTTTAATTTTTAATTTTTTGGTCAAGTAGCCTAGTGGCTAGAGCTCACACAATTTAATTGTGGAAAACTGGAGTATCCGGGGTATATAATATACAATTTCCCTACCAACTGAGTTAAGCTCACATGGATCCTTTTAATTTTATTTAATTATAATAGGTATATGTATAATAGGCAACAACTAATCAACTGCAATAATAATGAAAAATCAGAGTATTAAATTGCTCTTATTTCTTGTTTCTAGTAAAGCATTGATTAGTGCAGTGAATGTTCTCATGTCAATCACGCTTTAAGGCTACTAAGCATGGTATTAATACAAACAATCGGGTAGCACCTCAGTGATATTGGGGTGTCAATGTCATGTGACAATGGCCAACTATAATGTCATAAGTGTACAAAAAGACAAAAAGTATGGCTTTATTCTCTCTCACTTACAAGGATTTTTTTTGTCTTTTTGTACACTTGTGACATTGTGGTTGGTCAATGTGACATGACATTGACACCCCAATGTCACCCAAGTGTTTTCCCAAACAATCAGGCGGGTGTGGGCTCTGATGGTTCAAATATTGGCATCCGAACCGACCAACACATGTCAATCTTTATCCGTTTCTTGACCCGTGTGACCCACCTATCCGACTTAATCCGCACACTTCAGTTTTTTATGGGCCGGTTTGCACGGTTTCAGACGGATATGGACATGTCAATCTTTAACCGTTTTCTTAACCCGCCTACCTAACTTAATCTGCATGCTTCGGTTTTTTATGGACCACGGTCTAGGAAGGATATGAATATTTTGTCCAACCCTATTAATACTAGGCCTTGGATAAATCTTTCCAACACTATATTGCCACAAAAATGTCATTCAAAATTCCACAAAGGTAGCTTAATTGTTAAATGTGTTATTTAAACGATCATTTTTATAACAATCTTTGAACAACATAAATTTAAAAAAAAAAACAAAAGTATTGATATGAAAATCAAAACAACAAATAAAAATAAATAAAAATAAAATGCAAGCATAATTGAGAAAGTTGTCAGAAAATCTCTCTCTATCTTGGAGTTCACTCTCTATCATGGCGTTCACAATCAAACACGGAACCTGACAATTTTCCACAAACTTTAATGTAATGTCGTTCAAAATTCAACAAAGGTGGCTTTATGGCTATTATAAACACTCTTACTCCATGTTTTTTTTGCTAACTTTCACAAACTCAGAATCTAGTATTACTTGCTTCAGTTCAGTGCTTGCTCTTATTCCAAGTTCATAAATCCCAACCATTATCTTTATTTAAATCATGTCCACCCCCATAAATCTAATTGATTTTTTGGTAAACCAAGCCAATGGTGTAAAAGGTCTTGTTGATCTAAATCTCCCTACTGTTCCTCACCAATATATCCAACCTATCCAAGCTAGATTAGACTCATGCAAAATTATCCCCCATGACTCAGAAGATCAATCAATACCTATCATTGATTTCACAAACTGGAATGATCCAGATGTTCAAGATTCAATTTTTAGTGCTGCAACTAAGTTGGGTTTCTTCCAAATTGTGAACCATGGTATACCCATTAATGTCCTTGATGATTTGAAAGCTTCTGTCCACAAGTTCTTTGAGTTACCAGTTGAGGAGAAGAAATCTGTGAAAGAGAATTCACCACCTGAAGTTGTGAGGTTGTCCACTAGTTTTAGCCCTCATGCTGAGTCAGTTTTGGAGTGGAAGGATTACTTGCAACTTGTTTATACTTCAGAGGAGAAAATTCATGCACATTGGCCTGCTGTATGCAAGTAAGTAATAATTCTCCTTATCTATACATGATTTGCTTTATGTATTACCTTAATTAGTATCATCTGTGTACAATTATTTTACATATTCTTCTAATGATGTGTTGTTATGTTAATCAATAAATATGATAACTTATGTGTTGTCATATTCATTAATTGACGTGACATCATTAGACGCATGCGTAAAATGATTGTACTGACAGAGTATACTAATTAAATTTTACTTAAATTTGTAATTTATATGATATTTTTTCATGAACTTTAACTATATAGGTTAGGCCAAATACCACTTTTGGTCTTTTTAATTTGACAGAATTATCAAGTTAGTCCTTTATGTTTTGAAAGTTTTAATTAGGTAGCCGTTAAGTTGTTGACTTGGATCAAAATGCTGCCTTTTAAAAGTTCGAGGGTGTCAAAACGCTACATTTAATGGTCACAAATGATCATTTATAGTGCTAGAATGATCATTTGTGACGATTAAACGTAACGTTTTGACACCTTGGAGCTTTTAAAAGACAGCGTTTTGATCCAAGTCAACAACTTAACGACTACATCAGCATTAGTTAATTGTTAACTGACAACAGGAGTAACGGTGAAATAGTTTATCAACTAGTACATATTTGAAACTTTTGGAACTAACTTGAGAATTCTGTCAAACTAAAAGGACCAAACGTAGTATTTGGCCTATATGTTATTAAGAGATTGAATATGAAATGGTAGTGAAGAATGGAATTGATTTTTAGGAATAGATGACAGGAATGGAGAAATCACCATTTTATTTTAGTTTTTGTACAATTGTTTATGAACAGAGAAGAAAATGTCAATAAAGATATCTGAATTTATTTATAAATCATAAACTGTTTATTGTACCTTTTTGTGCTTATTGCATAGAAAATAATTAGTAAACTTTTCTACACACAAAACATCAGGAAGCTTATTCCAAGTATGAGCCATGCCTTAACAAGTATATAAAGGACCAAAGTCATATTTACAAGATGAAGAGTAATAATGGAGTTTAAATTTGAACTATTTACTCTTTTGTTTGTCATGTGAGCATTTCGAATGTAGCTTAGTGTAGTCAAGGGTACAATTCTTAGAAGAGTAGAGAGGAGGTAGGTTGAACCGAGGTAGACTTTGCAGAAATATATAGGTTTGACCTATTCAAAAATCCAAGAGCCAGCATGATCCATTAACTAAACATAAGTTTATTTTTAGATTTGAACCTAACTTTTTGAAAGTTTGATGATAAATATTGATATCAGTCTTCATTGACTATCTTTTTTGCAGGGATCAAGCACTAGAATATATGAAATATGCTGAAGCTTTTATTAGAAAATTGCTAAAAGTGCTTCTTAAGAAGCTGAATGTGAAGGATCTAGACAAAGAAAGAGAACACGCCTTAATGGGTGCAATTATATTAAGCTTCAATTACTACCCTGCTTGTCCTGAACCTGAATTAGTATCAGGGGTAGGTCCTCATTCTGATATATCATCAATCACTGTCCTTCTACAAGATGATATTGGTGGACTTTATGTAAGAGGCAAAGACGGCGATAGTTGGATAAATGTTCCTCCTGTTAATGGAGCGTTGGTGATCAATATTGGGGATGTGCTACAGATAATGAGCAATGGAAGGTACAAAAGTATAGAGCATAGAGTGATTGCTAATAGAAATAAAACTAGGATCTCCATGCCAATCTTTGTCAACCCATCACCTGATGCTATCTTTGGTCCTTTGCCAGAAGTGTTGGAGAATGGAGATGAACCACATTATAAACAAGTAGTCTTCTCCGACTATTTCAACTATTTCTTCAGCAAAGCTCATGATGGGAAGAAAACTATTGAATTTGCAGAAATATGATTTGCACTCATCATGGATACTAGTTGAAGTCAACATTGGTCCGACGAAATTTTATTTGGATCTACACATTTTAGTGGAACATATTTAAATTTCAATCAATATGAAAATTGTGCGGGGGCTGAAGAAGTGTGCTAACTTTGATAATGTGCTTGAATGCATGTACTTTTCTTTTGGGTTATTGTGTGCAACCACTTGTACTTGATTATATATAGAGATAATCAGTTATAAAAATCAGCTTTGGCTTATTTACAATTTTGACTAACATGCATGGTTTATTACTATTTTCTTAAGAAAAAGTTGACCACAGTTACTATGATGAAAGGAAATTCTGCATACCCCTTTAGGTATATGGTGTGACAAAGGAGTTTATATGTAGCACAGACCTTTAACTCTATTGTTCAGAACCTAGAACAACATCCTGTTATTAATATTGTCTGTCCTTGTCCTTACATCTCACTAAATTAGACAGATAAGGCGAATTGTGGGAGGCGGAAGAGTTTGTACTCCCTGTCTTATGTTTCGACCTGCAGGAGCAGCTGTTTGTATCGGTTCCGGCAGGGGGGTTGTGAGTAACATGTTAGCGTTTTGTATTATGTGGCCACTCCTTGTATTTCTCATTACTTGGATGTGTTATTGAATAACATTTTTGCTGTTTCAAAAAAAAAATACATGTTGTTCCTTTTATGATGCGTTACTTTAGGGAACCAAACAAGTTATTTACAGCATCAACCATAGAATTAGACAGAAACATTCATAATTAAAAAACTACAGAAGATGCATCTTAGACAACTATTTTCATAAGGGAAATAGCTTATAAATTTGATTAAAATTCATATCCTATTCTGTATGTTTCCTCTATGCAAGTGAATGCTTGAATTTTGAGCACTGGTATAAGAAGACACGATATTATTGGATACATAGTCTATCTTCTGGTTTTCACTTGGAATATCTTAGGCTGCCAAAAACATGAGGACTCGTATTCATCCTGCTATTTTAAGTTTTTACAAGTATCAGTTGTGTTGATCTTTGAAAAATATAGACACATCATGAGACTTCAAAACCCATGACATTAATCAGTAAACTTACCAAGATAATGATCAAGTGAAAACTTACTAAATTAGTATATTCGCGGTAAAAATACATCACAAAACTAAAGAATTGCATATCCATAAACAATAACAATAACCGAAAGTGTGGAGTGTGGACAAACAAACTTAATCAATAAACAAAGACCGAATCTCTTCGAATTTGTGTTTCGGTGTAACACAAATTCACAAAACCAACTTGTGGGTTGATGATTGTCATCACTTATAAACACATTTAAATTATCTTTTAACCGATTTGGAACTCTTTAACACCCCCTCATATACAACGTTATTGACTTGGTGCGTAGAAACAAATGATGGGTAGCACGATAGCGAAAATCTGATAACAAATAATCCAATAAGTCTTAGGGTGTGTTTGTTTCAAGTTATATTTGTTGATTCCCGAGAATAAAATGATAGGAATATATATGCCTATGTTTGTTACAAGTTTACTAAATTTTATTCCCGGATATAAAATGTTCCTGGGAATAGAAAAAATTTCCCAAGGAAAAGGATGAGAATAAAGTTCCCATGGAAATGAGAATAAATTCATAAATAGTTACCTATTATAATCCCTATTTTTATGGTTCCTAGGAATATTATAAAGTTAACCAAACATATTTTTCCTAAATACCTTAAAATAAAATTTCCATATTTATATTCCAAGAAATGTTATTCCTAAAAATAAATTTGATAAACTTAAAACAAACACACTCTTAAAAAGAGACTGATACCATCTTAAAAATCATTGTTGATACTAACATAACTCCACAAAACAAACTTATGATATGAAAATTGTTGCTACTTATAAACATCGCTCGAAACCAACTCACAAACTTTTTAAAGAATCATTAACAATAAATAAATGTGAATAATTTTTTAACCATATTGTTAAAAGAAGAAAAAAATTAAAATAGATTACGTGGAACAAGACAACAAGCCAATCAGAGCGAATGCTTATTCCCAAAGATAAATTCACCAATCACTTTCTTGCAAAGGAAGGGACCACAACCACAAGCTTAGATTAGATACCTTCCTAGACCTATATCCTATGAGCTTTGTTTCACGCACCATTGTCTGCTGGTCTCACTACACACGTACGCGAGTCCATTTTCAACATTCCATACCCACATAGGCGGCGCGTCGATACACCTCCGGCAAATCTGCTCCTCTCTCCCACTCTCCTATCACACAATCATACACCAAAACAAATCCATCTCTTGACTTCACACACCCACCAACTTGGATCAGCACCACCTTACCTCCCATTCCCACACAGCTAAACCTCGTTCTCGTGTCGATTCTAATCGGCGATCGCATTGGCGGGCTTTTTATCCTACACCATTCACCAAACATACCGCCGCCACCACCACCGCATTTTCTTTTTGCATCAAAACTCCAAAAGGAAAGCTCCACTGTATGACTAGTCAACACGTATATTTTCCCGGCAGCAGCGCAAGCAGCCACCACGCAACCTCCACCGGGCACCGCCCGACTCTTCTGCCACGTACGTACCTCCACTTCAAACAAGTCCATTGAACTTGCATACGCCGCTGCGTGAGTCTCACCTCCCAAGCTAGCGCGTGAGAATTCATTTTGCTCCAACGCGCCAATTCTCAACCCGCCAATCACGTAAAATATTCCATCCCATGAAGCTCCAATGCAACCGTACCTCTTCCTCGGCGCGTGCGCTACCACGCTCCAATTATTTTTAACTGGATCATACTCTTCTACCGTGGCTGTCTTCGAACCTCCCCCTGCGATGTAGATTTTTCCAGAAACAGCTGCCATTGCGAATTTCTTTCGCGGGGATATCATGGCGGCGCGTGGGGTCATTTTTCCCGTCCATATATCGTACACCACAGTAGTATTTCTTCCGACAACGAATATCCTGGGACCAATTGAAGCAACGCGCGCTTGAGATAAGAGAGAAACAGCGTCGAAGCAGTGGAGGAATACGGTGGGGCTCCAAACGCCGTTGAGGAGAGTAGCGGTGGAGAATCCAAAATCGGTGGCTGCAAGGGCGATGACTGTGTGGTGAAGGAGGTGGAGACGGCGGCGCAGGTCGGAGAAGTCAGGGGAGTGGAGAAGGCGAGACCAGCGACGGCAGACGAGGGAGAGAGAAGGAAGGGAAGAGGGTGGGAGACGGGAGAGGAAATCTAAAACGATGTCGTCTGGGAGGGAGGATATTGTGGTGGCGTGTGTATGGGAAGTAGTGTGGGGTTGCGGTTGTGAAGAAGAGAGTTTTATTGTTGTTGTTGTTGTGGTTTCATGAGGATTTGGGAAGCAAGATTTCATGAGCCATGTGAAATGACGAGAGTTGCAGGTTTCTCTGTGGGGACTCCTCATTTGGTTGAAGCAAGAGAGAAAGAGAAGAGATAGTGAACTTAATGAGGAAGCTGCCACTCCTAAAAATGGTGGTTCCTTCTTTGCATTAGATTTTACTTCGCTATCACTTTATTTTGTTTATTTATTCAATAAAAAAAATGAAAAGAAAATTAGAATATGAGATAATAAATCAAGTTGATGTATCTTTTTTTCTTCTTCTTGTAAACTAAGACAAAAAAAAAAAGTTAAATTACATCATCATCATCAGTCTTTAAGTTTGTGGTTTGTAAGAGATTGATCCTTTAATTATTTTAGTCACACATAAGTTCTTTAGATGTGAGGTTTGTAACAAATTGGTCGTTTAAGTTATTCTGGTCACACATAAGTCTTTTAAGTTTGTAAACGTTTTCAATTTAGTGTCCTTCTGCCACATCATCGCTCTGGTTAATAGAAGGATTTTGTTAAAAAACAACACATATATCGGAATCAATATAATCTTACCTTAAAATAAGCTTGTTATCATTAAAACATCAATTTAAGAAGGATTTTGTGATTTTCATCGACACATCTCATATGTGAGTGAAAATATTTTGCTTGCTTACACTTACTTTGTTTTAGGAGACTATGATAAGATAAGATGTAAGCCTAATATGGGCAAGGAGTGTCGGCCACTTATGGTCCATTTTAAGAAGAGTATTACTTTTCCCACCCTATGGATTTCTAACGCGCCCTATTTTTTTTTCGAAAATACTCTTGTCCGGATTATTTGTTCCGAACAACATTGTTAGTATTTTTCAGATTTATCCGGATTTTATAATCCGGAATGTTCTTTTTCTAGAATTTTTCATTTTAAGCTTTCAAATTCGTAAAATAACTGCAAATAGAGATGTAAAACAGAAATAAAAAGACAAAAAAAATAAAACAACTTATTTTATTGATATATTAATAATACATTACAATAATTTTGAAGCTTTTTAATCTTATTACATAAGAACCTAAAACTATTTCTAAGGGGGAGAGGGTAAGCTATACCAGTGGCTCCAGCCACTATTGGAGGGGAAACAGATGGGGAGGAAAGAGGAGGGAGGGGGAGAAGAAAACAATGTTGCTGATAGGACATACAAGTAGCTTCATTGTTGGAGGGGAAATAGAGAGGGAGGAAACAATGCTAGAGGAGGCACAGGGGCCTCTAGGGAGCAAGAGACCATGATGGTCAATATGACACCCATACAGATCAAACTCATACCCAGACAAATCCCTTCCCCGTTGACCGATCATATAACCCCTGATGGATTTCCAAAGAGGCCTCTTTATATGAAAGGCCAACAATGGAAACACATCGTTGTAGAAGGAAGAGGAGAAGAGGGTGTGAGAAATTATGAGGAAATGCTCTTCTATTTATAGGGATGGCGGGTAAACAAAATAGGTGGGAAGCCATAGTTACCGTCAAAAAACGTGTAAAAACATGTTTTTCAACTTGACCATCGCCCAAAACGTTTGAAAACGTTTTCTTTGTGGTGCATACCACCAGCCAAAAGTTTCTGATGCAGTCCGGAATACACATGGATTCTGATTTATATATTCCAGAAAATACGATCATGGTGAAACTACGGGAAACTATGCTTTTCCTATAGGGTGATGGATGGTTCAGATTTTGAAATCCGGAAAGCTTCAGCATTGGATTCTTTTGTGTGATCCACATTGCACCAAGAGTTTATGTGGTCCACAATGCCCAGATAACTATATAAATAGGGGTCCCTATTTTTATTACAAGTAAACTACACCTGGAAAAAAAATCATGGAATTCCCTAGCTTTGAACCAAACACCCAGCTAGCGGCAGTCTACTACACTGGGGGAAAACAACACATCTATTTAGGATTCGCAACGATGTCACCCTCTCCGGGCTGAAGGATGAGCTGGATCAAATCAACCGTCAACTCAACCACAGAGACACGAGGAGGGTGGTTAGTGTTGAATATCGATGTCCATTGTCTGACTCAGCCAGATCTCTTCGGTTCAACCAGATGAAACTCACAAACGATGACGACGTGAGAACCATGTTCTCTGTCTTTGGTCAACACAATACTAGAGGACCAATCGAGTTGGACGCTTCGTTGGTTAGATCTGCTGAACAAATTCTGAAAAGTTTGAACTAGCCCAAGAACTACGAAGAGATCAGGGCTTTGTTGGAGGGACCAGATGAAGAAATTAGTTTAGGTGATCCGTGATAATGTGTCATGTTTTAATTAATCACGTGTTTTATGTTGTTTTAATTGCGTGTTAGTTATGTGTTGTTGAATTAAGTTGTTGCATTATGTTTTGAATAATATATATTATTTAAACTTTCATTATGTTTTAATTTATGTCAAAGATGTTCATTTAATCGATAAAATAACCAAAGATATGCATTCCAGATTATGAAATCCGGATTCACATAGGGCGTAAGTGTATTCCGGATTACTAAATCCGGAATAATTCAGCATAGGATCCTTTTGTATGGACCACATTGCACCAAGAGTTTATATGGTTCACAACATCCAAGGACCTCTATAAATAAGTGCTCTCCGGTTTTCAGCATCAATACCATCAAAAAACACAACCACACCAAAGAAAACCATGCAAATTTTTGTCATTAAGCTGAGGATCTTTCTCATGCGGTCGCAAATAGATAGCTCTCTATTTGACCGCGTCCGCGTGATGAAGATCCTTTGTATGCTGACAAAAGTATATAAATACAAAGAGGTTGCTCTATATTTGAATATCAAGATATTTCTATGAGTTAGATCTTGCTGCCTTCCAGATGAATAAGTCATTTGGCAAGGTAGCAGGATCTAACTCAAGGTAGCAGGATCTTGCTACCTTGCCTTTCTTCATTATGTTGCAGATCTAAAAGATTCATCATTTTTGTTATTATGGTTTTTTTTTAATTTTTAATTTGTCTTATGTTGCTTCTATTTATATTATGTACCTTTATTCTATTTTTTTCCAAGCCATTCGCCACGAAAACAAGGGTCTGATGCAGTTTGGATAATACAAACCAGACAAACTTCATGCATTCCGGAATATAAAATCCGGAACACCTCAGTTTCATTTTGGCTGGTGACGTTTCATCAAAGGTTTGGACGGTTAGTGGGGTGTTTAATGATTTTTGCACGGTTTAGGTTGTGGAACACATTTTATTTGACTGTAATTAAGACCTATGACTGATTTAAGGCTATAAAAAGACTTGGATCTTCTCCAATTTCCTTCATTCTTCTTCACCTCCTTTCTTACATTTTCTTCAAAAAAAATTTAGTTTTTTAGGTTGCTTTTAGGTGTGTCTGTGGTGTCATGGTCATTGTTGACTGTTCATACGACCCCTACAATTGCATTGCAGCTTTTGCGGGGTTATATGACGGTCAACAGAGACCCTTGACATCAAAGAAAGACACAAAATTTCATATTGTATTTGTCCGGATTTTATTTTTCGGAAACACTAACAATCTGGTTCGGAAAACTAAATCCGAACCAGAGGTATTTTTGAAATTTTTTAAGGGCGCGAGAGAAGGTGGTGGGAAAAGTAATACTCTTTTAAGAATAGGGAGACACTTTCTTTAACTATTCTTCTAAGACACATTTGGATGAAATTATTGTAGCGCCTAGTAATACTCAGAAAAAAAATAATATTTCTCAAACTAGGTGTCACATTCTAGAAAATTTATACTCATTGATAATTGATGGAGCTTGTTGTGAAAATGTGACTAGCACTAGGTTAGGCTAGTGTTAAAGCTCATTCTTAAAGTTCTCCATATTCCAGTACATACATACTATCAACTGCAATGTTTTTTTTTTTTTTTTTTTACAGAAGTGAAGTGCAATGGTTAATTGTATCAAAATTATCCTTCACCTTCTTAATCCAAAAATGTCTAATTTTGAAGACAATTTGATGTGGAAATTTAAAGTAGAAAAAGAAGAACAAGAGTTGAATGAAAATGAAAAGAGTTGTTGATCTCTTGTTGAGCATGGTTAGGGAAGATTATTCAAGGTGCTCCCATTATCTCATGGTATGATTCACAAGCTGCAAGTTAGTTCACATGCTTGAAAAGTAGTTCATTCAATGGAAGTTTCTTTTGGTTTGGTTCCCTACAAAGAGGTTAAATTAATTAAACTTTTTAGATTTATGTTGGATAACTTGTTTATTGCATTACCTAAGTTTTACTTTTCACATATGTATGTGATTCTGCAAATTTAATCATAATCAATGTTTTATTAAGAAAATAAGTAATTAAAAGTTTAATCATAATCAAAGTATACAAAAAAATAAAATAATAGATGAGTTATTTGTTGTTTTTGGATTTCCAAACTGTTGTATTTGGATTTTCAAATTCTATTATCTACCAAAGTTGTTACAAGGTTGAACCACGACCATGTCACTCTCTTTAAGACGTTTCGTGGTACTGCCCAAAATTGTGCAAGACAGACTATTAACCACGCCGCCTCCAGAATAAAACAAGTCCAGCTACAACTGTTCGATTAACTACTACGCCTTAGAAAACCGTTCGAGAATTACACCTCCAATATGGTACTGGACCATTAATATATTCCTAAAGACCCAAGAAACCCTCAGAAAGGCTCTCAGACCCTCCAGAAGACCTCAGTGTCCTTTATAAGGCCCTAAGTGCCCATTAGACGGGATTTTAGGCCCAAGGCGCGTCCTCCTCGTGACGCCGCCTTAAGCTGCTTCTAGAAGCCGCCTAATTACTTAATTAACCTTATTACTTGCTGCCTAAGTAAACATAAAATAGGCCCATAGAGGGCTATAAATACAAACCTTGAGAGTCTTCTCAAGGCATGACCAATACAATACAAACCCTAATACGATTATTGTACTTTTTAGCAAGTACAATTGGCACCGTCTGTGGGAAGAGGTAAAACTAGCCTTGATCACGTTTCTGAATCGTAGATCGCGATTTGGAAATCCTAAACCTAAACCAGCAAAGGCCTCTGAATCGTAGAAACCTTTTACGATTTGAAAATCCCAACCGTTCACAAAGAAACCCTAAATCGCACCTCACGTAGTGATTTAGAGAAATCCTCATCGCCATGGCCACTCCAGAAGAAACCGAAACGATGAGAACCCAAATCGACCAATTACGCGAGATGAACGAAGCTCTACAGGCTTCAGTAGAAACAATCCAGTAACAGCAAAATCATGAGAAAACTGACTCCCATCACGACGAGCTAGACGAACCGGAGCCCCAGCCACTATCTGCAGAGATCTGGAACGCGCCTATTCCAGAAGGTTTCGAATCCCCATCATTTTCTTCGTTCGACGGTATGGGCAATCCGGTCGAGCACATCACCTCCTTCAACACTCGAATGGCCGTCATCATGGCACCTGACTCTTTGAAATGCAAATTACTGGCGGGAACCCTGAACGGTGCCGCCCTACGTTGGTACATGAACCAACCTCGATTCTCTGTGGTAAGTTATTCAGACATGACCAGAAAACTCACTCACCAGTTCTCAGCATGTCGTCACCGTAAAGTGTCAACAACCAACATGTTTAACGTGCGACAAGATCCTAATGAATCCCTAAGAAGTTATCTTGCCCGTTACAATGACACCACTATTAAAGTGGTACACCCCAACCAAGAGATGTTCATTGGCGCTTTCTAGAACGGGCTCAAAGCCGATCCTTTTAATGAATCCCTCACTCAAAAGCCGGCAGACTCCATGGATGAAATTATGTCAAGAGCTGAATGCTACATCAAGGGCGAGGAAAGAAATGCAGAAAAGAAAGCTAGAGACACCAAAGAGCGTGGCGGCTCCGATGGAGATAAACGAAGCTACTACCCGCCACCAACCAGAGATAGAGGTACTTTCAAGAGACAAGAGATAAGAGCTTTCAACATCTATAACTTCACACCACTGAATACCAGACTGGAGCGAATCTACAGAGAAGTCTACAATACCAGGCTCATCCTGAACCCTCCTAAGCCCCGTAATGAACGCATGGGCAGTGATCCTGACGCATGTTGCAAATACCATCGAATCCGGGGACACACAACTGATAATTGCTGGCAACTCAGAAAGGAGATTGACAGACTCATACAAGAAGGAAAGCTTCGAGGATATGTGAAAGGAGGACGAGGCGAGGATCATCGTCGTCCTACAGAGGGAAAAACTGATGAAGATCATAAGAAAGATACTAAAGAACGACATACTCTCAACACAATCTCTGGAGGTTTCGCAGGAGGAGGGGAATTAAGTTCGTCCTGAAAGAAATATGCCAGGCAAGTAATGTTCATCAATGAAAGCGAAGCAAATCCACGGCGGGAACAAAGTATCACGTTCTCGCCCAACGATTTTGAGGGGGTGGTCCCCCACGACGACGAACCAATTGTCGTCACGCTGCAAATATTTAATTGGGATGTGAAGAGAGTTCTAATTGATCCAGGGAGTTTGGTTGACATTCTCTATTACGACGCCTTCGAGAAGATTGGGTTAGACCCAGAACAACTACAACCCTTCAAAGGAACCTTTGCAGGGTTCACCGGCGAGCAGGTTCATGTTCGAGGACATATCACTTTGAAAACCACGTTCGGAACAGGAGAGTACGGCAAAACAATCACGGTAAAATACTTGGTGGTCAACGCTCCCAATTGTTACAACATCATCATCGGGCGACTTTTTTTCAATCTTTTAGGCGCCTTCTTATCCACCCGCTTTTTGGTGATAAAATATCCTATGGAGAAAGGGAAAATAGGAACTTTGTGAGGAGATCAAAAAATCGCCAGAGAATGTTATCACAATAGCTTGAAGCTATGCAAAGGAAAGAAGAAGGTTCCCAGAAGAGAAACCCTTGAGTGTCAACATGATAGACCCCGACCCAAGGGAAGAGCACCATCAAGAGCACAATGAACCCTCCGAAGAGCTAAAAGAGGTCCGTATAGGCCAAGAACCTCATCAAGTCACCAAGTTATGGACGTCTCTCCAACCTGATGAGGAGCTTGCCTTAACACAACTTCTTCAGAAAAATCTGGACCTTTTCACTTGGAAGCGATCAGATATATTGGGAATTGACCCTAGCATAGCATGTCATCATCTCACCATCAACCCGAACATCAAGCCAGTAGTCCAAAGGAAGAAAAAACTAGGCGAAAAAAGGAGGAAAGATGTGGATGAAGAAGTAAAGAAACTTGTCGACACCCGGTTTATTAGTGAAATCAAATACCCCACCTGGTTGGCGAACATTGTTTTAGTCAAGAAAGCTACTGGCAAGTGGAGAATGTGTGTAGATTACACTGATCTGAACATGGCGTGCCCTAAAGATCCCTATCCGCTACAAAACATTGACTATCTAATCGATAGCACCTCAAGATTCAGAACCCTCAGTTTTATGGACGCCTATTCTGGTTACAACCAAATAAGGATGGATCCCCTTGACGCTCCAAAGACAACATTTATGACTAATAACAAAAATTATCATTACGAGGTCATACCCTTTGGACTAAAAAATGCAGGCGCAACCTTCCAGAGATCAATGGACACCATCTTCGCCAAATAGATTGGAAGAAACCTCGAAGTTTACATAGACGACTTGGTGGTAAAAACAAAGGAGGCAGACAGTCACACTGAAGACTTGAGAGAAATCCTACAGTAGGTCAGAGAGTACAACATGCGATTGAACCCAACTAAATGCACCTTCGACGTTCAAGCAGGGAAATTCTTGGGTTTCCTGTTAACAAGAAGAGGAATATAAGCCAATCCAGATAAGTGCCAAGCCATAATCAACATGAGAAGCCCTGCCAACATGAAAGAGGTTCAACAACTAATGGGAAGACTCGCATCATTGTCTAGATTCCTTTCATGCGCCGGCGATAAAGCTTTCTCTTTCTTTGCCTTCATCAAGAAAAAGGGAGAGTTCGAGTGGACACCGGATTGTGAAGACGCCTTTAACAAAATCAAAACCTTTCTGTCCAGTCCGCCCATCCTAAATGGAGCAATCCTCTTCATGTATTCATCAATATCAGACAATGCCATGAGCTTCGTACTGGTACAGGATTCCGACACAGGCAAAAAGCCTATATATTTCATCCGTAAAGTTTTTCGTGGGGCCGAACTCAGATATCAAAAGATTGAACTCCTGGCACTTGTTGTAGTCGTCACAGCCAGGAAATTACGGCCATACTTCCAGAGCCCTCGAATCGTAGTCAAGTCAAATGATCCCATCAAGCAAGTCTTAGGTAAACCCGTCCTCGCCGGGCGAATGGTGGCATGGTCGATCGAACTCTTTAAATACGACATCCAATTTCTGCCAAGAGGAAGTATCAAGTCTCAAATCCTAGCAAATTTCTTGGTCGAACTCACATCGCCAATATAGGAAGCAGCTCCCTATGTATGGTTACTATCCGTTGACGGCTCATCCAACCTGAAAGGAAGCGGTGCGGGGATTGTCTTGGAGGGACCAAGCGACCTACTCATCGAGCAGTCACTCAAATTCGGTTTTAAAGCCAGCAACAATCAAGCGGAATCTGAAGCCCTCATAACAGGAATGAATTTAGCACAAGAAATGGGAGTAGAGAACCTAAGGGCAAGGAATGACTCCCAACTTATGACAAGTCAGATCACAGGCGAATACCAGACTAAAGATACTTAGCTCACCAAGTACCTTGCCAACGTTAAAAAGCTTGCAAAAAACTTTAAATTCTTTGAGGCAATATTCGTACCCAGAGAATAGAATGCACGGGCTGATCTACTGGCCAAGCTCGCCAACACCAAAAAGCATGGGAACAACATAACAGTAATACAAAAAGTACTCTCGGAACCAAGTACGGAGGCAATGATTGTTCAGATGATAGTAGATGGAGACGAAGGCTGGATGACACCATTGATCAAATACCTGACGGGATCTTTCGTCGCCAAAAACTAGGAAGAAGATGCTTTGGTGCACAGAAGGGCGTCCAAATTCACCATGGTAACAGGGAAACTATACAAAAGAGGAAGGGCGACCCCTTTGCTCATATGCTTAGGAGAAAGCGAAACAAATCTGGTACTCCTAGAAGTTCATGAAGGAGTATGCTGGAGTCACATTGGAGGAAGGGCGCTGTCAGCCAAGCTACTCGGATAGGAAACACGCCCCTGCACACGAGCTAACATCTGTTTTCTCCCCTTGGCCTTTCTACAAATGGGCAGTAGACATCGTGGGACCTTTTCCCTCGCACCAAGACAACTCAAGTTCTTGATAGTAGGCATAGATTACCACACCAAGTGGATTGAAGCTGAAGCGGTTGCCAAAATAACAGCAGAAAGACTTAGAAGATTCTTTTGGAAGAAGATCATCTGCCGTTTCAGGCTGCCAAAGGAGATCATATTAGACAATGGGACTCAATTCGCCAGTCAAACAGTGGTGGACTTACGTAAACATCTAGGCATTCAAGCTAAGTTTGTCTCTGTCATTCACCCCTAAGCCAACGGGCAAGCTGAATCTACCAACAAGGTAATCCTGAATGGAATCAAGAAAAAGCTAGAGGCAGCCAAAGGCCTATGGGCCGAACAGCTGCATGAGGTAAACGCCATAAGAACTCTCTTTCTATCCAATATTTCACCCAAAATATATATGCTCTCTGTTTATAGCTTAAATAAACACATGTATTCTCTGCTATATCTCGAAACATCCTCATTATTGAGAAAAACAATTTCGATGAAGCAACATGTACTATGGTCTTATCATACCACCCCACACTCAACCACTCAAGAAGCACCCTTCACTATGGTCTACGGCTCAGACGCCATGCTCCTGGTCGAGATCGACACGCCCACTTGGCGACGTGAGAATTTTTCTAAAGAAGGTATGCAGTCTTATCAGTTTCACTAACCCTGTTTATGTTACAGGATATGAAAATTACTTTAATATTCCTAATTTCTAAAATGACTCTATATCCCGCAAAGCTAATGAGATAGGTCTACGATGCTCTATGGATATGATTGACGAGATACGAGAGGACGCCCACATCAGAGAGTTCGCCGCTAAACAGCGAGCTGCCCGCCGATACAACTCCAAAGTCATGGCCAGAGAAATGAAGGAAGGAGACCTCGTGCTGAAGCAAGTAGTCGCCCCCACCAGAATTGGAAAATTGATGCCAAACAGGGAAGGCCCGTATAGAATTAAAGAGAAGATGTCACATGGAGCATACAAGCTCGAGGAGATGAACGGAGACCTAGTACCAAGGACCTGGAACGCACTCAACTTGCGTCACTACTACAGTTGAATATTTACTTACTATTTATTTTTTCGTTTTTTCTACTAAGTAGTATAGACTAAGGCGAGCACAAAATCATGCAGTTGTCGCCTCCTATGTTTATTTTCTGACATTTGCAAATTTCTAATAAAAGAAGTAGGGTGGCACTCTTTTCCCTTGCAAGTGCAGGGGTTTTTAACGAGGCGCCCTATTTTCTACAAAATCGATTCTACTCGCAACATTATATCGCCATATTGTATCTTTTGCCTACATAGTACTCGCCTGTCAACATAGAACATTGTCAATTTTTTTTAAGCAGTCAACCTCTTGTGGCTCTGAACTGATGCAGCAAGCCCCTCGTGGCCCTGAACTGATGCAGCAAGCCCCTCGTGGCCCTGTAGTAAAGCAATCAACCCCTCGTGGCCCTAAACTAATGCAGCAAAAGCCCCCCGTGGCCCTGCAATAAAGCAGTCAACCCTCGCGGCTCTGAACTGATGCAGTCAACCCCTCATGGCTCTAAACTAACGCAACCAGTCCCTCATGGCCCTGCACTAAAACAGTCAACCCCTCGTGGCTCTGAACTGATGAAGTCAATCCTTCGTGGCTCTGAACTGATGCGTCAACCCCTCGTGGCTCTAAACGATTTTTAAAACCGACAACTTGAAGAACCAAATTAGAGAAAAACAAAGGGGAGGAATAAAAACTCCATGAACACCAATATAAATCTTCATCGCCACGAAAATGTAATTATACGTCGCAATAAAAATACGAGCACACATCGCCAACAGAAATAGAAATGTGCGAAGACATAGAGTTTACGTCACCACAAAATTCCAAAATCACCATAAAAGATCAACATAAAACAAAGAAGAAAGAAAAGAAAAAAAAAAAAAAAGAGGCGCTATTAACGAAATCAAAATAGTAAGAACATAGGTGGGAAGTAAAATCAACATAAGTTACGATAAAATTGTGAGCAAGTTTTGACGAAACCACCATAAGATGTCAAAATATTACACAAAGGTCACTAAAAAGTGACACGAAGAAAGTACAAGCAAAAAAAAAATTATCCAAACAAATGAAGAGACATCACTCCTCATCCACCAGCTCGCCATTAACCACGATCTTAAAAGAGTTCAACTCGTCAACCTTCGCATCAGGGTTGAAATGTAACACGTGCTCGGTGGCGCGCTTGAACCCACTTTCAAAGTAAAGAGCAAGCGCCCCTTTACCCTCCTCAACGGCAACGGTAGCCTTAGCCAGTTCACCCTCCAACTCGCCCACTCTTGTCTTCAGAGAATCCCTCTCAGTCTCAGCAGCTTCCTTCGCTTCCTTTAAACTCTCCATTTCCTCCTCAGCAGCCTTCTTTTCTTTCTCAACAGCTGACTTCTCTTTCAAAGCCTCCTTCAACCTCACCTCCAGACCTGTCGCCTTATGCTTCCACTTCTCCACATCTTCAACAACATCTTTATGATTTCCCTCCAAGTCAACATATTTCTTCTCCATGGCATGTCCCATCAGCAACACCCTTAGAACAGACACACCGACATCAACTACCAGATCACGAAACTTTGCCGCCACACCAGCATCTACGTCAACGGCAGCTAGAGGCACCTGCTCGGCCATATACCTGCAAAAGAATAAAAATAAAGTGACCACGGATACATGGAAGAAAGTAGGAAAAAAAACACATCACGAGCAAAAGCATACCGACGAAAGTCGAAGTCAGTACGCTAGAAGGATTCACACACCCGAGAGTTCATAGAAGAGCTCGCCTCTTATGCATCTTTAGCACCTTTAAGGGCAGAAGAACGAGTACGCCCCACATCATCACCCTTGATCATCTTCATCTTTTTCGGCGAAGGAGCACCAGCATGAGAATCATTAGCTTGGACGCCAAGAACTTCTATAGCCTCCGTTTCCACAACAGTCTCAGAAGGGGCGGCATCAATCTTCATGCCAACATCCTTCCTCCTAACCTTTCTCTTCACCACACCAGTAGGATCGCTAGCGACACATCCTTTAACTTCCTTGGCCTCAAGCGCGGCCAAGTACTTTTTCCTTTCAACACCAGTCAGCAGCAACATGTTATCTACACAAGAAATACAAAAAGACAATAAGCAAAAACACAAGCTAAAAATAAAAAAGAGGCTTAAAGATATTGGGGAAACACTCACGCAAATAGTCCTCCAAACTCTTCGTATCTCCCTCCTTATCTAGCAGATCATAGATATTGATAAGTGGAAATTTCTCCAAGAAGCACACGACGCCCTGCTCATACTCGGTCATCTTCTTAAAATCATAACTCATAACCACCACTAGGTTGTATGTCCAACGAAGGGGAAACTTAGGTTGTCCATTTACCATTATGGAAGCAATTGAACATTCAGGAGCCCCCTGCACCCTAGCAAATGAATCCTGCCAATCCTTCTTAAAATTCGACGGATAGGGAGGAAAAAGCTGCTCCCTTGGATGAGCACTAATAGAGATCCAGGTCCCCTTATTCACGTCCTTAGTTCCATAGAAATGGAAGAAGACGCCAACCGAAGGTTCTAAACCCATGGCCTGGCACAAAATTTTGAAACCACAGATAAACGCCCAACTGTTTGGGCGAATTTGCGAGAGCGCCACATTCAGCAACTTCAGAACGCCCATCTCAAAATCAGTAAAAGGAATTGTCACCCCCAAATTCCTCTAACACTGTCATGTACATCAAAAAGGATTCATCTAGAACGCCATCTGACTCTTGGTCACAAACACACTCATCCTCATCACAGGAAAGCACTACTACATCCTCCTCGTTATTGGTAGCAGAGATATGCAACTTACTTCAGAAAAATTCAACATCAGACACTTCTGTATACATAGAGTACTCACGACTAACTTCTTCCGCAAACTGACTCATTTCCTCGGAACAAATTAACAAAGGCACCGTACCCTCCACCTGTGGCGACGATAACAAGGAAACACAACTCCTTTGGATCTGCTCATGAGTTAGCATAAAGAAAGACACAGTCAATATCACTGCTCGAGCTAGCGCTACTCTCACTAGAAACATCACTAAATAACGGCTTCTCGTAAAGGGCTATCTCATACGCCTCCCAATCAATCACACCATTTGACCTAGTGGCATGCCTTAGGCAATCCTTTTTCAGTTGATCCCTCTCAGCGGGGTTAGTAGGGTTAATCGCATTACCCAGCTCATTGCACTCTCTAATAACAACCATCTTCCTAAAGCCGACTACTGTTATAAAGCGTTAAACAAAAAGAGAGAAGAAATGTTACCTGGAAATAGTTTAGAAGGTCACGAACGAAGCATAAATCCAGAAGCTGCTGGAGAAATGAAAAACCAGGAAAACCAGAGGAAAACGTGTGCGAAATCGAAAAAATGAGGAGAGAAAAAAGGCAAGACCAGACCAGTGAGTGGAGACACGTGGAAAGAATCGTCACGATGCGAACACGTCGACGCTACGAAAGGTCGTGAAATCTTGATCGTTGGATTCAACGTGGGAAAGTTAAAACACAGCTCGCCCCAAATATACAGCTCGACGCCATAGTCTCGTCGTTGTACTGTAGCATGAAAACAACAAACCACTTCGTCTCTCACGAAGACTCGTGCTTGGGGGGCTGGTAGGAGAGAACTCGTGCCAAAGGAAATCTTCCAAACAGATTCCATACATTCCCCCCCAGGGGCAGTCAAGATAAAAGGATACACACCCCCTTGGGTGTTCTTAGGAAATGACCAGATCACCCCAGATACATCCTATGAAGATCAGACAGTAACATACAAAAGTCATACATAGAATACAGTTTAAAACGAAACCAAAATTCAAAAAAAAAAAAAAGCAAAGTTAAATCACTTCGCCTTGTCCTAAAACTCGTGCTTGGGGGGCTGTGGACCGTTAATATATTCCTAAAGACCCAAGAGACCCTCGGAAAGGCTCTCAGACCCTCCAAAAGACCTCAATGTCCTTTATAAGGCCTTAAGCGCCCTTTAGACGGGCTTTTAGGCCCAAGGCGCGTCCTTTTCGTGACGCCGCCTTAAGCTGCTTCTAGAAGCCTCTAGAAGCCGCCTAATTACTTAATTAGCCCTATTACTTGATGCCTAAGTAAACATAAAACAGGCCCATAGAGGGCTATAAATACAAACCTTGAGAGTCTTCTCAAGGCATGACCAATACAATACAAACCCTAATACCATTATTGTACTTTTTAGCAAGTACAGGTACCAAGACCATTCTTTTTAATTCTGAAACCATTGAACCATCCCACACCATTGCCTGGTGTTGCGGTGGCTTTCGAATTTATACGTATGCTCCGCTTAGATCTCCTATTTGGTGTCTTTTGCGGTGCACATGTATTCATTGATTTCTCAGACACGGTGCTTGAGATGACCTTTAGTTTTTCCATTTATGTCCCTAATTTAATTAACGGTTGCCTCAAATTATGCCTGCTCTATTGGTTGTTTTGCGCCCCTTTCGTGGATTATACCGAAAAAGGGACTATGATATTAAATTATTATTTATCCCGAAGGACATAAAAATATCGAAGGGATTATGAACTTAAGACCATTCTTAATTCCAAAGGGACATTAAACCGAAAAGGGACTATGGTCTTAAGAACACTCTTAATTCCGAAGGGACAGAAAAAGGAGATGAAGAGAAGAAAGACTCATCAACACAAGTCAAGAAAGGGAGAAGAGAGAAAGAGTTCCCGACAACTCAATGAAACTCTTTGGTGTGTTTTTTGAACTAGGTGAGCTCTCTTTTTATAGGGAGAGTTTGTAACTAA
>Ga0315914_1001812_pt1 | contig 32514 bp, 12 predicted proteins | sample MpolenodulesMG_FD_203920 | JGI IMG/M metagenome (GOLD analysis project Ga0315914, IMG submission 203920) | Medicago polymorpha root nodule microbial communities from Los Angeles, California, United States - elongated nodules | ecosystem: Host-associated > Plants > Roots > Nodule | place: USA...
TCAGATCACTTTTTAAGCATTTTAAATTAAGTGATTATTATTTAAAAATGTCAAAGTTTTCAATTTCCAATGCACTTTATCATACAAACTTTCATAAAAAGTTACTATTTAATTAACATTTCTCATATACTCCCTATATTACTAACGACTACGTAAAAATAATAATTTTGGTGCCCCTAAATAGATAGTGCCCTGGGCTGCCGCCCCTCAATCCCGCCCTCGGGGCCACCCTTGTATTTAATATGTGACTCTAGAAAAGAATTAAAGGTGTTATAAAAAAAAGTGGACTAGTAAAGTTTTTAGCAACAAAAAAAATTAATAAATTTAAATAAAATATCATATCTCTTCTCTATTTTTTTTTAAAGAATCATATCTCTTCTCTATTTTATATCATAGAATCAACTATTTTAATAAAAGAGAAATGATTTGTACAACTATTTTGTGATAACTTTTAGGACAGCTCTCTCTCATACTTGTATTATATTTTTACTATCTTTATTCTTTTCTCTCTATTATTTTTTATCAATAAAAGAGAAAATAAGTTGTCACAAAAGTTGTCATTAGATAGTTGTACAAATATTATTGCTCTTGGTAAAAATAAGGCTTAATTGATCTGTCGGTCCTTTAACTTATTTCTTTTATTCAATTTGGTCTCATAAGTCTTTACTTTCTCAAACACGTCCCTTGACTTATTTCTTTTATTCAATTTGGTTCAATTTTGATAATTTTAATCCCCTAAAAAAAGAGACCGTTGGATTAAAGAGGTCTATCAGATTTTACAGTGTATCACCAACACCTAATTTTTTATTTTATTCATCTTCATCTTCTTTCAACCTCCATCATACCATAAATATTCTTCACATTTCTCATAAAAACCTAGAAAAATAAAATTAAAAAACTCAAAGTAAACACCTCAAATATAAAAAAACTCACAAATTAAACCATACAAATCCAAAAAAAGAACTAAACAAATTCATATCAAACCTTTTCTCCCAAATCCAAACCTGCAATTTATTTCTTATTCATGGATCGAAAACAAAGTTTCGCACATCTCGTTCCAAGATTCAGATATAAAGGTTTGATGATTTGTAATGTTGTGCACACACACCCAGCAAGCCCAAGGTCATAGCGTCGTCATCCCCATAGAGAGCAGAGAAAGAGTGTATGAACCTTCTCTTAGGTTCACACCTCGCCACCATCCATGAAACCCTACAGGTTTTGGATAAAACTCATTCTTCTTCTTCCTTCGATAACAAAGTCACCTGGGAAGATGTCATTAAGATGGCTGAGCAAGTTTCTAAACAAGCCACCACAAGTACTTTCAACTCTTTCTTTTCAATTCTAATTCAATTGAATCTGTCTCTTTATTTACATGTCATAAGCTGTTTCGTTTCTATAAGCTCTCTCTCGAACGCTGTCATAAGTGATTATGTCATTGAATAAGCTTAAATAAGCCGATTAAAATGGACCCTGAATTTATTTACTTTCTATGCAGTTGGAATGATTTGGACCGGAGACAAACTGAAATCAAAAGATAAGAAGTGATGAAGGAAATGTTTAATTTTTTTATTTTCTTGGATTTTTTTTTCTGGAATTTTATGATGAAGATGAGGAAATTTGTTGGGTTTAGTGATGAAGAAGAAGAAAGTAAATAAATTAGGTGTTGGTGATATACTATAAAATCTGATAGACCTCCGTAATCCAACGGTCTCTTTTCTTAGGGGATTAAAATTATCAAAATTGGACCAAATTGAATAAAAGAAATAAGTTATGGGACGTGTTTGAGAAAGTTAAGACTTATGTGACCAAATTGAATAAAAGAAATAAGTTAAGGGACCGGCAGATCAATTAAGCCTAAAAATAATAAAGATTTAACTTTTTAACTCTTATTTGGAGGTCCATTTTAAAATGCTCTCGAATATGCCTCTTAATTTTTAATTTTTTTTTGGATTCGAAGTCCCTGCAAATTCATAAAATTATGTATAATATTAAGATATATGACAATAAATAGGATTTCACATAGTAAATCGAGTTATCAAATGTTCCACGATCAAATTCAAATATTAGGAGTTTTTATAGTACGGAAATCAATTAAAGTCACTTATTAAGTTGTTGGCTATGTCTTCAAGTAATCAAGCTACCCATCTTTTCACCATGAAGTGAGCATCCATTTTTCCATCACTAGTGTCATTATTTGTCTGTTCTCCATTTGCTAAAGTTACATAACCAAATGTGGATGGTTGTTTATCTTCGTTTAATGCTCTGTTTCGTAAAAATAGCGGATAGCTGATAAGTTAGTTGATAGTTTATAGCTGATGACTGATAGCTAATAAGGTAGTTGACGTGTTTGGTAAAATTTGCGGTTCAACTAGCTCATGAATGTAAACTTACATAAAAAAGAAGATATTCTTAATTCATAATAAAATTTATATCAATGATATTTAAGTATTTAGAATATCGTAATTTAAATTTACTTTGTTTGAAAAAGTAATTTAAGTTTATTAACTTAATATATCTTTTATATTATAAATTAAATTTTATTTGCTAAAAAGTTATTTTATATTTATTTTCATTTAAGTGTTTATATTTTATTGTTTCAAAAAAAAGTGTTTATATTTTATAAAATTAAGCATAAAAATTGACGGTTACTAAATGTATTATTTTTTGACGTAAAAATTGGCACACAATAATTAAATTGGCAAACAATTTTTTTTAGAGGTAAATTCAGTTCAAAAATAGGAAGGTATATTTTCATTAAATAAAAAAACACATATGAAGATTATATTGTATATATCTAAAAAAAATGAAAATGAAGTGGAAGGAAAATAGATGTTAACGAAGCATTTATTTTTTAGGCACGAGACAAATGTTATTCACAACCAAATTAATTTTCTATATCAAGAAACCGAAAACATACTAAGCAAATAAACCAAAAATAAAAATAAAAATAAAGGGGTAGAATGGGTTTTTAGAGAAAATAGCAAAGGTAAAGATGGAAGAAAAAATGATAAGCTATAAGCTATAAGCTCAAACACTACTTGAAATAACGTTTTAAAAATAGCTTATAAACTCGTGAAATAAGCTATAAGCTCGTGGTGAAAGACCATTACCAAACAGAGCTTTTTTTTGTCAAACGAACTTATAAGCTATCCGCTATAAGCTCGTTTGAGGGTCTTACCAAACAGACCCTAAATTTATTCAATAACAATAAATATCAAACTTTATCATAAATAAATTACGCTTCATGCATTATTATTAGACCTTGTCAAATTTAATAGTGTTGTGTTCAAGTGTGACTGATTACACTATCAAACTCCCAAAAAGAACAAATATAATACTCAAGCCAAGGATCTCAAGTAAAAAATAGGATGTGTTCACCATTAAACTTGATTTCTTTGAGCTATATTTTCAATGATAAAGAAGACTACAATTTAATAGGTTCCATAATGTTATCCAATACAAGATCTTTAGGTTTAAATATACTTGCATTTTGAGCATTTAAATAGCTCACATACGAGCTATCTAAATTGTATGCATCACTTCACGATGCACCTTTCGAAAAATTCAGGATTGGCCTAAGGGTAAGGCGACCCAAATCCTTGCTTCAGACCCCCAAATTTTGTACTTGGAATAAATGCCTACAAATTTATCTATATACATACAAACGAATAAAAGTCACACAACAAATGAATTATACAACTTTGTCATGAAACAAAGATGGTAGGCACGAGGCTTTATGATGCTTAAAACATGGTCTAACACTTCCTCATGCAACTTTACAATGCGCACTATTTTTCCGCCAGTGTTGCACTTACGGCACTTCCACTTATATAATGCAATATTTATTTTTCTTTTTAATTGTAATGTTTTTTCAATAATACCTATGAATTTATATTAATTACTTTCATTATAAAAGCCTACTATTATAGCCCCATTTAGGCTTCAAAATGTGTTGGGCTGGTACCAAAAAAAACATAAACCACGTAAAAATTAAACATGTTTGAATAAAACTATTTGACATTATACTACTAACTCAATCAATCTAAGACTAGTCGTATCTATAACATTTTTCAAACTTGTAGGTTTAGAGCAATTATATTTGACGTCCCTCATATAGTGAGCTTCACAAGTTCCTCTTCAATGATATTTTCAAAAATTAATATGAATTGTTTACTTTGACAGTTAAGTACAAAGTTAAGTACTTAAATTAAAGGTAATTTTTTGGTTGGTTGATTAAGATAGTCAAGTTTTAGATGAGAAAATGACTCAAGCATCGATTGTACTTTATCGCTGTGCCATACATGAATATTCATTGTGCATGTGTCAGATGCCCCACTTCCATTCCATACTCATGTTATGATAATAAGATAGGATGAGAGTCCCTCTCCAACTGCTTTTCATTAATATGGTAGGAGAAATATTACGTGTAGAACCTTCTTCTATTTTTTCTTATTAATTTTGTGGTTTTCTTCCATCCAACGAGGGCACGCCACCTTTCAATCAAGCTTTTCCAACTACATTCCTCCTGCCTACACTATTAGAAAAAGCAAAATTGGTGACGGAAAAAATGAAATTCCTCACAAATTCTTTGGTCGCAAAATTTAGTGACGAAATTAGAGATGAATTTCACGTTTTCCTTCACTAAATATCCCTCATTAATTTTTGTTTTTTTAGTAGTGCTACCTTAATTTTCAAAGGGGTTGATTGAGAAATTTAATATAAGGTTATGATGACAAGTCTTGTTAGAGTATTTGTTAAGGATTCAAAAGAGAAAATTATTTGTAAATTTTATGTAAAAAATGTTCCTTTTTAAAGTTTTAATGTGTTGAATACATAATTTTTTAAACAAAATTTCTTCTTTAGACTTCTAAACAAGTGTCATTGGGTATTTATTAACATTTCCCTTTAATATAAATGTGAAGTGAGTTAAGGACCCACGTGTTGTTTGAAAAATTAGAGGTTGAAAATTTTATAAACGAAATGATTCATACATCTAATATTTTAAGATTTTAGATAAAAATATGAGTTTTAACTCACTTGTATTGTTGCTTAAGGATAAATGAGAATGGTCATCAAACTTTTTCATTATCAAGCAGTGGTATTAAAATATAGTTTGACCGGCTCCTTTATTGAAATTCTTAATACAAATGTGTCAAGGTGACATGTTTTCTCGAGTGAGTCCAACAACAATGCAAATGTACGTCAATAAATAAGCTTCCGTTTGAAGGGGATATAATGAATTGATGACTCACATTTAAGAGAGAGATTGTTATGCAAGTGTGACGTGAGTTAGGTGTCACAAATAGTCACAAATATTTCATCGGTCTCAAATTGAATGCCGCTTTTGAGTTATACGCGATTTCTTAGTAAATGATTGATTTAATTGATTTCAATGGTAAAATTAACATCTTTTACTAAATTATCTTTAATAATTGTAGCTAGAGAAATGAAATGCAATAGTTATTAAGGGCATATTAGTGGAAAAATACATAAATATTATTTTATATTCTAAACTGACAATTATTTTGAAAGATAAAAAAAATAACACTTATGATCAAACCGAGCGAATATATGATTTTAATAATGTACGTGTTTTTAACAAATTAAGGAGTTTCTTAATAATAACACATATCAAGGAATATTTCTTTTAGGGGAATTAAGGAGTATTCTTAAAAGAAAACAAATTAAGGAAATAATCAAGTGCTAAATGCTATCTAACATTTTCATATCAAAATAAAAAGAGTTTACTGGTGGTGGGTTGACATTGACATTCTTTTAAAAAACTTATTTTAAATTTTGAAAACATTTAATATTCATTCACTTAAAATATCTATAGCTTTTAAAATTGGTATTTGTATAAGGGTCCTGCTAACCGGTGTCTCCGGGGCACTGGTTAAGCATACCATAAAAGGAAATTATTACCATAAAAGGAAACTGTTTTTGACTTTATTATAAATTAATTACACAATTTCAATGCATTAACTACTATATAACTTCATTTTTCATATCCTTAACCAATGCCCCGGGGACACCGGTTAGCATTTCCCTTTGTATAAATATTCAATTAATATTTTTAAGTGGCAGTTAATCAGGCCCATAATTGTATATAAACTGTAAAGTAGATTTCATCAAGGCTGTCTAAATAATTTATACTTTTTCAGAATTACTTTTCACGTGCATGTCTTTTAAATAAAATAATTTGTGTGTCCTAAAAAAATTGTTTAAGTGTACACTTTTAAATAAAATTTAATTTTACAACATTGTTTTTATTTTTAAATCAATTTTGTAAATTTTGATCTTAGAACATTCTATAGGCCAAGTTTTCTTACAAAACAACTTGCATTCAATAAACATGCTTCTATTGAAGGCAAAGATTAAGTGAACCACGTATATAGGCAATTCACCATGAATCATCATTTTCTTTTTGTTAGATCTATTTGTTGTTCAACATTTTTTTTGATAAAATATTTGTTGATAAATATTCAACGAGGCAATCAGGAACTTGAATTTATGTATATAATTGTAAAATGACCTAAATGTGCTACACCTTCATATATTTTTTAATTGACGGGTCTTCTTCTCTAACGAATCCGCCCAAGTTGCGCCGTGACAAGATTTATTTGAGTTAAGTTTTGATGTCTCACATGGGGAGATTATCGTTATTTATTGTTACAAAGAGTGTGTTAGTGTAGGAAAGAACAACTATACAGAAACTAAATGAGGGGTAGTAATTTCTAAAAGAGTTATGCTATATGTGAAAGGGAGAAAGAAAAAAAACACGTGAAAGGGAAATATACATAGAAAACGCACTCTGCAATACTTAGAAACATATGTTCGCGATGCTTTCGGGATAATAATGTTCGGGATATTTAGCATTTTTGTGTCTAAAATATCAGTTGTCAACAAATGACTAAACTGCGAAAGACAGGAATAAAAAAACATCAAATCATAATTCAATGAGCAACCAAAGTTTGCTAATACATTATCACAATTCGTCTCTCGATAACTATTTTAAATAAACACTTCCCGCTTCCTAGACAATGTTCATCAGCCGCTTGATCTTCGTGATGAGAGACCTCTCACTTGGAGTGCCACACACTCCTGAGTTAAGGACTTGCACCCGTGACATAGAATCCACATGCAACTCAAAAGCCCTTCACTACCGGCTATCTCGCATTCCTTACAAGTTCCATCCTATAAGACTGGCTTGACGACGTACCTATTCCCGAGGTTGGCCTAAGGGTTAAGCCACCAAAGTGAGGGTTTTAGGCCTTAAAATTTGGGTTGAAAAAATGCCTCAAAATAAGTCAATTTAGTTATAAATATATAATATGACATACTAATGATCAATATTTATCTAACTTAGTTGGTCAATTTTAAGGCCTCCAATTCTTTTGGACCAAAGTTCAAGTCTTAAATTCAACAAAATTTGATTTATTATGCTTTCAATAAGCATTGTGTAATTTTTTTTAATTCTAAAAGGCCTCATTATAAAAAAAAATGATTTCTGCTCTTCTCCCAACAAGATTTGCTCACGCCCAACTGAACTTCCGAAAATACCCCTGCGTGAATTAACTCACACATATGTTAAATCAGCGTGACTTAAGTCACGCTACGTGACATAAGGCACGCTGAAAAATCACGTTTTGAACACCAGCGTGAGTCATGTTGGTTTTGTTTTCACATATTTAACATGGTTTTGCATTGCATTGGCTTATATTCAAGGTAGAAGAATGTTTCATTCATTACCTACAAAAGTTGTCTCCCACCGCTTTACTTTAATCACACCATAAGTATATTAATTTAAATCTCATGGCAATACTTATCCGTGGATAAAAGATAGATTCAACAAACTCAAAATTTTGTCATTCTTTAATACAAGGTGTTGCAGCCTTGTTTTGTTTTAGTTTTAATGGTTGAGAATTGACACGGATTGAGAATGGTTTTTAGCCTTGTATTGTTTTAGTTTTAACTTTTAATGGTTGAGAATTGACACAGATTGAGAATGGTTTGGTTTGTTAGGTATTGAATTGAATGAGGCAGTGATGATTAGGGGTGGACAATGGGCGGTTCCGGTCGGAAATCGGTTGAGAAATCGAAATCCGTTCATAACCACGGTTGATACATACATAACCATTTTCGTCCGTTTGAGACTTCGGTTTCGTCGGATTCGGTTGTTTCGGGTAATAGTTAATTTCGGGCGGTTTTTTCGGATCCAACAGAAGACCAAACTAAAAAAATCCAAAATTTTACAGAATGACATCTTGAAAAGAAAAAAAAACAACTTTATTTCATATCTTCATAGTTATTACAAGATGAAAGTCAACAAAATTAATTACGAAGAAAGCAATTAAATAAACAATCTCAGATCGGGCCATGAACAAACATATTTATTGGATCTAGCCATGAAAGATGAAGACTTGTGAGGACATTTTATCAGATCTAGCCATGAACAAAGATCTATTAGATCTATTAGAAAGCTTCACCTTCATCGTTTTGTTCATGAAGCTTCACTGTTTTGTTCTTTTCGGTATGAACACAAAGAAAGATCTATTAGATCAAGCCACCAACGATCTGGTAATGGAAGATGAGGAAGAAGAAAATACAAGAAAAAAAAAAGGGTTGAGAGTAGAGAGAGGTTGTGGAGCGGCAACATCTTAGAGAGAGAGAGAGTTGATTGAGAAATGGGAAGAAAAAAGCTTTTTTATCAACCCTAATATGCCAAATGTTTAAGAGAAAATAAATAAAAGCTACTATCGAACGGTAATGGGTTTCGCTGGATTGGATATACCCATCCGAAACCGCCCACACTAAACCAAAGCAACCCATTTCTTTTTCCCCGCCTTACCCGTTTGACCCGCTTAACCCGAACCGACGCGTTTCGGACCCAACGGGCCGGCCGGTTTGGGTCGATATCACAATTCTTGTCCAGCCCTAGTGATGATGTATGAATGGTCCTGGCAAGGCGTTTCTATCATGTTGACGCATCAAAGAGCCATGCTTTTGGAATTTGAAAACTAGAGTGAATTAACTCACGCGGCATGACTTAAGTCACGCATGTGTAAAACTAACGCATGAGTAAACTCACACAGAGATTTACACATAACTCACGCAGGAGCAATTTGGTCATTTCAGTTGGGTGCAAGCAAAATGTATTGGATAAAAAGCAGAATTCATAAAAAATTTGTTTTAAGCCTCTTGATATGTTGGGCCGGCCCTACCTATTCCACCACTTTGTTAGCCTTAACTACCATAACATAACCCTCGACAAATTGCAACACATGTTGTACCAGTAGACTGTATGAAACCCTTCTTCATACAACTCCTTGTTCCTCCATGTCCGCAAATTATGACAAGGGAAGAAAATATTGGTGTAACTCCAAAATGATGTATTATACAGTACTTGTGATTGGTCTAACTCCATTAGTTCATAGGGAAAATCATAATAATTCGATTTCCATTGGTGAAAGCTTATTTAAATTAAGAATCGAATTCAATTGCTTTTGATCGACTAGATAGTAATTGAAGGTTATTAACTTTCTTGAGTAAATCATTTGATTGACAAGAGTTTTTATTATTTAGACTGTGTTTGCTTAAAGATTATTTTGAATGAAAACTCATTTTCTAAAAAACAAATTATTTTCGATGTTTTAGTTATGTTGGAGTAAGCTATTTTCAAAAGTTATTTTGTTAAAAAAAATTATGCTTACAATGAAAAGCTATTTTTATTGTTTTCTTAAGAATGTCTTAAAAAAACCTCTATGTTATTTGTATAAAAATCATTTTTATTTTAATCTATAACAAACAAATCTCAACACAATAATTATAAATGAATACGATTATCATACAAAAATTAATACAATTTATCTTTAAAAAAATTGTTGAGGAACATAAAAGTTTCAGAACACACAATTTAGTTAACAAGATTGTTCAAACAACACAAACAAACTTTAAGTTGAACTTTTACAAAGGAAAATGAATCCTGAACAAGTTGAAGATTTTTTTTTTGAGAAAAAATCAATCACTTTTAAGCATTCTCGATGTGCTCGTTACGTTTTCAAAAATAATTTGATTATAATTAAGATCAACATATGGAGCAAACAATCAAATTTATAATTATTGACAAAGCTTTGTTTACCTTCCAGTTAAACTAAATATTATTATGATCTCATTCTCTTAAAAACTGGAAGGTTAGCAACAAGAAAGAAACAAACTATCTTTAAATAAATTGAAAAAATCACTGCAAGATTCGATAGAATGAAGGGTAATATATATTTTTAATTTTAATAAACTTAATATTTTATTTATTCAATTTTAATTCTAAAAATCTATTATTCAATCCTACAAAATATAAAAGCATATACTTTTAATCCTTTTTTTACCGGTTGTAAGGACTAAAAAACGGACACAAGAACTTAATAAAACTCGAAATAATTATCAAAACTACAAATATATATTTAATCATAGAATGAAATAGAAATTTCGGATCATGATGAGAAAACTCATTACTCCAAAGAACCAAAATATGACACACTAAAAAAACCATGTGAAATCCACCAAAATGATACAACAACATCAGCTAAAAGTACAATCAAGAGGGGAAAAATCCCACAAGAGTATTAAACTTATGCTATAAACAAGTCTGAAAGATGTGCATATATATTATGCCATACCTTATTCTAACATAAACAAAATAGATAATCTTGGAATACCTTCCAACCAAAATAAAACCTCAAAATTAAGAGCAATTACATGTTTTCTTCATTTTCACTAAGAAAGATAAATTATTCACTTTGAATAGTGAGAGTCAGTAGGAAATTCGGAATTGACTTGTATAAAATAGAACTTATTTTTGGATAGTAAAGTAGACTTGTAGATAGTACCTATGACTCAAATCTGGGCTTGAAACACTATTGTTCAAGTTGGGTCACATCCTGTTCTAGCTCTTGAATTGAGAAACTCCTGCATCAATGAAAGAAAAAGTCCATGTAAAAAATGAAAGAAAAATATATATATTATTCAATAGTTCATGCCAACAATGAGTGACAACATAATAAACTAAAATTCTTATTTAGTCTTGCAATTTTAGAAACGCTTTCTAATGCAAAGACAATGTGGTATTTTGTTTGTATTTTTTAATCTTTATTTCCTCAATGTATATCTTTTAGTTTTTGGTTACAAGGCTAACATAAACCATGAACCAAGATTTTATTTTCTTTTCTTCATAAACCATGAAAATGAAAGTAAAAAACAAGTTTTTCTTCGAGGTGAAAATAAAAACAAGTTGAAAAAACAAACTTAAATCGGTGGAAGATAAACTAGCGGTACTTCAAAAACCCTTTTATACGAAAAAAAAATTAAAAGAGATAACCAAAAACAACATTTTCATTATCATTTAATCAGATGACCATATAAAATCTCATCAATAAGGGGATCGAGAAGAAATTTTGCAACAATATAATTTTGGGTTGAGTTAAGAAAAAAACACTATATAATATAATATAATAATATAAGCATAATCAAATAAATTGTAATATAGAGACATCCAAAAACAAAAATTGTAATATTGATGATAACGCGGATAGCAAAGTTTGCCGTATTTTCTATATAACTGGTTTTTAAAAAGAGGAATGCTAACAACGCACCTTCTAACACACACCTTCTAAATTCATATGGGACCCACATGCTTTGGTGGGACCCATGTGAATTTTAACCAATCAAAAAGAGTGTGTTGGAAAGAGTGTGTCAGAATGTATGTTACTAGCATTTCTCTTTCAAAAATATAGTTACTGCTTTAGTGATTTGCGCCCACTAATTTCAAAACTTAATATATTTTTGGAAGAATACATAACTATTATTATTAGTGTGTTTTGGAGTTCATGACTAAAAGACTAGGTTATTTTTCTATAGACCTCTTAGATTGTTCAATCTCTAAAATAAGTCGATCGGAAGTTACACTCCAGCATACAAAAAACAACTATCTATCATAAACTCAAGATAAATTTTGTGTAATATATACAGGAGTCCGTTTGAACTTCGAAGACAATAAAAAAAAATTGTATTGCAATCTTGTCGCATTATATTTAGAAACATGTTAGAACCCCACTTATTTTATTTTCAAGGAAACCCCCACTTTTTTTTCTTTTTTTTTCCTGAAAACTTCGTTCCCTAAACTTCAATCTATATGTTTGCCCCTTATTTTTGAAATTCTATTATTCTCCCATAAACTCACGCTGCGTGAGTTAATTTACTAACTCACGTAGGTTATAAACTCTGCGTGACTTAAGTCACATATGTTATAAAACCCTGCGTGACTTAAGTCACGCAAGGTATTTACGGAAGTTTGGCTGGGAGCGAGCAATTTTTGATGGGAGAAGAGCGAAATTCTATTCTTATTTTTGTTGATGCCTTGACATCAAGACTTCTATCCTAGCTAAAGACTTTGTGAACATGAGTTATCGAGATCATTACCTAGAGGATTATAGATGGCCGTATGGATAGTCTTCTTTTGGGTGAACAACGGGCATGTGATATAATCGAAGGAGTATATTTGTTCAAAGTTTTGAAGTTGAAAGGTGAAAAGCCATTAATCTTCATAATTCATTCATTGTTTCGTTTTTTCTTTTTATTGACTAATTGTTTCCTTTTGTTAATCTTGCTTGAATCATGAAATGCCATGTATTGTAGTCGTGATTATTTAGTTCGTCAATAATTTTAAGTTCAACTGTAGAAATCTAACTGTTGTTTGATGAAAAATATTTAACGATTTGTACCTAAAAAGCTTCAATGACCATCTAGACACAAATATGGGAAATATTTTGAGGCACAAAATTAATGCTAACATTAAACATCTTTTATTAATTTTTCCATTTTCTCCAAGTTAATAACAAATCTAATTGTACAAAAATTGATGTGATGTTATATTATATGACAAGATGTACATACAAATAAAAGTAAAAAAAAAAATTATATACAATTACAATTAAAAATAAATAAATAAATAAGAAGAGCTGGATGTAACCTTTACTGCAATGAAAACTGGGTTATATGCTTAAGATAATAATTGTTATGATTAGAATAAGGAATTGTTTCCTACCGGTCAATCAAGGAACTGTCCTGCCAATGCATCTACAGATCCTCCAGCCTGAGTTGCTTCAGTCATTCTAACTAGCATTGTAGCCTTGTAGACTGCTAAATCTGCATTCTCTGCAAGGGATTGAGCCTCTTTGCGTTTCTGTATTGCAAGTTCCGTTGATTCATTTGCAGCCGCTTTAGCTGCTTCGACCTCAGCAGCTGCTGCAAATGAATAGATCAGGGTGAGTTCTACGACGTCCATCTAAAGACACATGCATATACAATATACATGCAACTTGAGTCCTTCTTTTATAGTCAATTCAAAGAAACCAAACAAGATATTAAACCGAGGACAAACATTACAGATACAATAATCCAAAAACAATAAGTAAAATCCATCTAGAAATATATCAATTTAGTAACTTCAGTTGTTGATAATTCAAGATCTCGTATTTCATAAAAAATATAATTACATGGAAGCATTAGAGGAAAAAAATAGGCCAAGGAACAATCTGAGTTGTGAATTTGATCATCTTCATTTTCTATTTGTGAATTTGATCATCTTCATTTTCTACTCAAGTTTGAAAGCGATATAAACAAAAAATAGGCAGTGGGTCCCACCATTACTATCATTAAATGTTTTCAAACTCCTTTGGAGAGGATCCAATCCCAAAAAATCTTCGGCTATACTTTACCCACTACCCCACCAAACTCTAGATTATTAGGGTCCGCTTCCTCTGAAAACAGGAGGGTTAAAATACAAAAAAAAAAAAAAAAGGAGGATATAGGCTAAATTCTAGCAATATTAACAAAAGAATATGAGTTGAAGCACATGGATATCAAAATTCAGAACTATATATTTGTGTTGCATAAGGTGGATATAAAGAATGACAATTACATAGTTTTCTACTTAGATGCCAGAATAACAATATAAAAATTCCGCAAGTTAAAATACCAAAAACAATAAAATTAACGGTATATTGACAGAATCAGAGAAATCTGCAATCTATATTCCTGTTAACAATATGAAATAATGATAAACTTACCTTGCAAAACAATTGGATTTTCACTTCTATTTATTTGGCTAGGGTGTCTCTTAAATGACCTCTTCTTTCGCAGTGAAGGCTTGAGAACAAATGGAGATATCTTTGACTGATAACTCTGACAAAAAATCAAACCAACTATCACGATCAGATAATGAGATTGAACAGCAGTATTAAAAAATATCCTAGAGCTCTTCCAGAGTTCAAGAGACTACTAGATATACATCGCCTCAACAGTTCAAACTAATAAACTAGTAGTTTAACCGAAATTGAAAAAGAAATCAAATGTCTACCAACAAAATTTGTCCATTTCGATTTTCCAAGGGAGAGAGTTGCATGAGGATGAGCATTGAAATGTTTCAGATAAAGCAAGCAGTGCAACAATGGGAAAGTTACCTGGAAAATCCTAAGCAGTGATGAATGATTATGTTTCCGCTTTCTCATCCAATAACCATGTACAGCTTCTATAGCCTTCTTGCTAACAAGATTCTTACACCAGTAAGTCACAGTTTTTTCATCACAACAGTCATCTGGATTATAATGATAAGTCTTCTCCAAAGCATCAACAATTGATTCAAAATCATCCTCTGAAACATGTTCTTGAAACTCTTTATTGAACTTACTCGCCCAATCTTCATCACTTGAATCCATGTCATAAATTGCCGTTTTACTTGTCATTGCTCTGTAAAACTCATCACTATCTGTGGATATATAAGAATCTGGTCGATTGAAGGGAACGGTATAACTGTCTGCATAGTCCGAGACTTCACAGACGCCTGGTACTGGAATATATTTCGCAGCAGGAATTGGACTTTCGCGTTCAGAACACTCCTTATAGAGATTCTTAAAGGCAAGCCAGTCCTGACGATTAGCAAACTCTAGCTTCCACCCATTGATTAATGAAACCATTTTAACACGGGTGTACCTATTGGAAGAGCACGGTCTCATTATCTTATCAGCCTTGAGGGTGCATCGAGTTAATCCATCTTTCTTTACTGCGAGATGCCATTCTCCTGACTTGGGTGTTTCTTCTGAAGTAACCACTGCTCCTTCTACCCTATAACACCTGTCAGACTCAACAATCAATATATTTGCACAACAAAAAGACGAATCAATTGCTTCTTTTGAATCCTCCATGACAGACTTTGCCTCTAAAAGGTTTAAACTTGTGCAACTGTTAGTCAAACGTCTGGGTTTCTTATTAGAGGCCACACCAGCACTACTTTTCTCCCGTTCACCCTTTGAATCAGAAGGTAATTCACTGTAACTCATGTTCTTTGTTGAAGGATTCTGAGCTTCCCTTATCCTGGGTGAAGTTCTCCTCATCTGAACGCGTCGAACGTTCATGCTATGATGTTGTCCATTTCGACCAGCTAACTTGGAAGATGAGACAGATTCATGTAAAGATAAATCGTCGTTGGTTTCAATAACTTCAGAGGTGATACTAATGGTTTCAATCTCAGAAGTTTCTTTCATGTAGGAATCACATGAAATCTGCAGCTCCATCTCAAAATCTGATAGATCAACTCCGTCCTCGATATCAATAGCAACATTAACCAGATTACATGCAAGAAAAAATGACCTGAACATATATCTTAAAACCACTTCAGAATGTAGAGACTTGAAACATTGAGGAACAGCAGAAAAATCCACACAAAACAATGGTATGAACCTTGTCACCCCAAAAAACTGGCAAATCCCAAGGTTGGCAGTAACAGAACCCTGAAAGAACATTAAACTCATATTATGTAAGATCACCGTGTAAATTAGGAACACTAGAATTAATCAGCAGATAGATACTCAGCTTTACTTTTATTTTCATTTTTATCTTTCGTAATATATACAACTTAAACTTACCAATCTCAGTGAATTATAAATCGAGAGACTTAGATTGAAACTAAAAATCAAAATAATACATTATTAAGAGCAAGAGTAAATCAAGTGGTGGACCAACCCCTTGGCAGATAACAACTATTGAGATTCAATTATTTAATTTTTTTCGCTTTGTGTATGAATGAGTACTATTTGTTTTTTTGGTCAAAATGTATGTCTGTATGAGTACTATTTTATCACACCTTTTTCAAATCTTATCCCTACATCCACCCATCAGGAAAAACCCCACTTATTTTTTACCATAAATAAATACATGTAGTGATAAGTATAAAAAACAATAGTAGAAGAAAAGAGAAAAATCTTAATTATTAAAATTTTATACCATAGATATTAAATTAACAAAGTTGTCCACCACTAATCACCCTTCAATTTTTTTTACCATAAATAAAAAATTACAATAATGAAATAAATGTAGGGATAGGTATAAAAAAAACAATATTTTAAGTAAAAAGAAAAGCTTTGTCAAAAAAAAAAGTAAAAAGAAAAGCACTAATTATAAGATTTTTATACCAAGGATATTAAATTAACAAAATTGACCACCACTGTCAAAAAATAAATAAAAATAATTACTCCACGCAGTTTCCATCAATTTACAATTCATTACAAACCTCGAGGGGAATTAAATAGATTAATCATATTAATGCATTAAAAACAGTATAAGGTTCATCAGATAAAATATTTCGATAACTAACATGAAGATAAAAAAAACATTACAGTATCATATTTGACTAACAAAATAAAAAACATCAAAAAGAAACTTTAGCATAATTCAAGGACTGAGATTTTTACCTGTAAGAATTGTATCCCTCTTGATGCATAAACAGAACAAATAGGCTCTGACAGAACAAAAGCAGCGAGATCCTCGAATGTGAGTCCAAACATCACAACGGTTCTCAACACCATAAACAAGAAACACGAAAACAAACCAATATCCTCAGAACAAGGTTTCACAATAACCGCAATCTTACATGGATCCTTCATCCTTTGTCGCTGAATCCTGAAAATCTCACTTTCGTTGTTTTCAACGTTTCTTTTCCTCTTTCTGCTATACATTTTCCCGTAAAACCTATCACTGCCATCGTAATTCAGGTTTGTCTTCGCCGGTTTCTTCCTCCGATCGTCGGAGACGTTGCCGGAATCCGGCCATAACTGCCGCCCTGACCGTAACACACGTCCGGTGTCTCCGCCACCGCCTTTGATGACTCCAAACACTGTCGTCGTTTGCCTCGTGGCAACCGATGGTGATGGCATTTGAACCTCTTCCGGAATTGAATTCACAGTTACGCCGAGTTAATTCAACTCAGCAACGAGTTGAATTTAACAGAACTCGGATCGGAATTGAAAATCACAGAAAATGAACACAATCAACAATCTAGGAAGAGAGAGAGAAACAGATCGATGTTTAGAGAGAGAGAGGAAGCGGGAAAGAGAAGAGGGAACAGAGAGAGAGAGAGAGAGAAGGGGGTTAGGGTTTATGGTTGAAAAAACAACTGTGAAGAAATGAATGGTAAACTGGTACTAACTTCTAAGTGATGAGATCCGTTGAATGGAAGGGATGGACGGTGGAGATTTGTTAAGGACAAGATAGATAGATACGAGCGAGCGAGTGAGTGAATGAGTTCGAAGGTGTGTGTCAGGTTTCAAAAGTAAAGACAGGAGATATTTTTTGTGACACGTATGGTAAGTGTTTAGAAGAGTTGAATTCGATTATTAATGAAACAATTTTTATCCAAACTTCTTTTACTTCCGATCAAACTACAAATTATCAAGATCCGTTATGTTGAGAATCATTAATTTACCTTTACATGTTGTTAGATTCATGTTTGTGTTTGAGAATATCCATTTTTTAAGTCTACATTTTTTTTTTTGTAAACAAGAGCTTTTTTAAACTCAATTAAACTTCTATTAGATAGGTAGAACAAGAGATTTTGACTTCTAAAACAAATGATCCGAGATTCGATCAACTCTATGTACTCAAAAATTTTAGTTAAAGGAGTGCTTAACAATGACAGTGCTAAACATTTTGCTTAGGGGTCCGTTCTTACAACAATTTTTGATGGGTCTGTTCTTATAACATATTAACCAAAAAACTCATGTCATTTCATTAATTATACTAAAGTATTATGAAGAGAGGAATAAATTCTATCATTGTAATTTTTTCATGAGATTAAAATATGATTTATAGACCATAGTCATCATTCCAAAAAAAAAACGAGAGAGAAGCACGTGGAAAATTTAGATGAAGTTTTTTTAAATCCAAAACAAAATACTGTAAATCTCATCATGAAAACACATGAACCTAATGATTTATAACTGCCTAGTATGTATTTTTCATGAACATTTAAATAAAAGTCCAAATTTTGAGAAAGAAATGTGAGGAGATTATGTAGAATATCACTTCGGTAATTTCAATTTGTAAAACTGAAGCAAGCAAAGTTCTCTTGTTACACCAAGGGAAAACTTGGCAATCAACATTCCGATGATTGCGAATCCAACGAATAAAGATCAATTCTTCTTCCATTTTCGATTGAAGGAACAAGCCAAGGATCAAATGTCCTCGTCTTTATGTGTTTCTATGCTTTCTCTTGTGTGTCAACGATCTAATAGACAAAGTCATTTTGAATTGTAAGAGATTACAATTTCTTCTCTCATGTGTAGAGCATAAAATGACCACTAACATTAAATCATCCCTAAGCAAAAACAGCTAGCCTAAAAATTGTTGCACAGACAAAGCAATGATATACAACTCACAAAATATATTTATATTCGGTAGAATTAAACTTGTGAGCGAGCACATCGTCTGCCACTCGTTTACCGTCATTCTCAAAGAGGATACTTTGTACACCCCAAAAAGATAATCTATACCGCTAATTCAATTTAAAAAGTCGATGTTATCTCATTCAATTTCATTTCATTCTATACTGCTAATTCTAACGTATCATTTGATTATAAAGCTATATACTTATTGTACTATCCAACTTAAGAATCATCAAGCTTTTCAAGGATAAAAAGAATCCTCAAGTAAAACAAGAGCTCTTAGACCCCATCAATTTGTACAGGACCTGTGTCTTTTGCCCACGCTAATCATTGTTTCAATGAATTCTTCAAATATTTACTCCTAATTAATCAATTATAGTCAATTTGGTTTTATCTCTGAGAGATCAACAATGAAAGTGATATACTTACTATGATGCGTGATGAAGTGATATCAAATGGATCCAAAAGAACTGTGCTTGGTTTTCATTTATTTGAAGAAGACGTGCATTAGAGTGGCTAGAGAAGTTTTGTGGATAGCCCTAGAGAAGAAAGGGGCTATAATTTCCTATATTCGAGTCATCATGGATATGCAACGTAAATTATAAGGGGTCACAAAAGATGTTTCCTTTACAATAGATTACACCAAGGGTAAATTATAAGCACTTGTTTATTTTTTATTTTTGTTTTTGTTTTGAACGTAATTACAAAATACGTCCAAGAGCCAACACCAAGAATTATGTTTTTTTTTTTTTTTGCAAACAATAGAGTCCAACGTGAATAGATGATGGAGGAATTAAATGAGAGGTTGAATACTTAGATGCAAGACTTATAAGTATATGACTTTCTCTTGAGTAGAAGCAATACAAAATATGTAGAATGCAATTTTAGCAAAAGGCATATTATTTTTAGTTTAGAGGTGAAAGTTAGAGGTCATATCTGATGGAAGGTGAGGAAAAGATCGAGGTTAAAGATACAAAGTGATAAATATGGCGCAATCACATTAGATAGTTTTTATTATACGAGTGTAGTTCATTGATGTGCTTGTTGGATAATTATTCGAGTTTACGTAGAATTGACCCTGATTACAATAATATTTGGGGTTTAAAGTTAGTTTAGTTGTTTTGCAATTTGAGTTGTGGCAATATTTATTTTGAAAGTTTTGTTTTTGGGTTAAGATTTTGAAAGGGCTTTTATTTAGACCAAATGTGTCTATATTTTTTTTTTATCATAATTAGATTTACAAAAGTTGTAGGGTTAGAGGGTGTCACATATAGAAGCTAAGTTAACTAAAAGTGCAATAATATTCATAAATATGTAAATTAAATATTATAAAAATTAGTAAATGAAACTTGCCACAAACTCTTCTTGAACAACTTATTGCATGCCATAGTTGATATCATTTCCGCGTTCATTTTGCATATCATGAACACTCATAAAAATTAGTTGGATTAGAGTTGGTATGTGTTACTTCTCTTTGTGCTATTTTATAATTTAAAAGTTTTTTATATTGTTTATTTTGTTCCCCATGTTGTGTTAATTGTAGGAGAAAACACAAAAAAGAGAATGATGATGTAGAAGTCCGAGTCAAACTATGTTATAACTTGTTGTACTTTATGAAAGTATAGATACATTATATCTCATCTATTATTTACTATTGTTTAAAATTTATTCCTTTACACCAAAGTTTTAAAATTTTAAAAGTATAATTAATTTATCGATTTGATTTTGCTTTGATTTATAGTTTTTTTTTGTTTTTTGAAACCCTAAGAGAGCCATCGACTCCAACTACCGCCCATGTACGATCTATACTAGATCTGCCCAACCGCCTATATACAGAGTATACATAATTAAGTATATAATATAATAAATCCATAATCAAAGAAAAAATAATAATAAGATTTATTAAGAATAAAAAGAAAAAAATCTAAAATTAATAAATGTTTTATTAAAGATAAGAAATGTAGAACGAAATAACCGGCGACCAATCCCTCTTAATTTACATCTTTTTCCATTATTACATTTTAGTTCTTTACAAGTACGTACAATTACAACCCTAATCACTTCAAATAAGTGAAGGGGTGAAAGAAAGATAGAAAAAAAGATATCAATGATATAGAATCAATAGCAGCAACAAAAGTCCATGGAAAAAACAATGTGTTTTTCTTTTTCTATTTTTTTTAAAAGACCTATCCCTATCCAATCTAATTAACGACCCAAAAAGTAGATGGACACTACAATGTGTTTTTCGTGCATCGACTTCGATTTATCCATAAAAGTTATTAAAAATTTCCCTAACAAAATATAGTTTTAGAAGTTTAGTAGCAATTTTCTGGTGCATTTCACTACACCATGGCAAATAGTTTTCTTTCATAGTTTTGATCTTTTAGTTAAGTTCATTATAATAATGTAATCAATCCATTTGAAACCTTGAAATCTCTTAACAAGGACTTTACTATCATAGTTGTATTAATTGGTATTGCGAGTCAACTAATTAGTTCAATAAAGCATATTAAATTACATGTAGTAGAATATGATGGCTAATAAATTCATGAAGAAATTCGAGAAAAGTGTTAGTTGTGACAATATGATGGGCACTTAATTTTATGTATAAAGTAATTAGTGTATTTTCTCCCCATTAACAAAGATATACAAACTGATTGTGTTATTTGGAAGACATATATTGTAATGATCAACTAGCGAGAAATACCTTCAATAACACAAATTTCTCATTTTATACATCCTTGTTGATGGATAAGAAACACCTATCAACCTTATTCAAAATCGAGTACCCCATCATATTGGTATGACTAGATTTTTCTTCAGACATAGAGACACTAGCAATTCAAAGTGAATTGCTAAAATAAGGCAACCCTAAGGATTATTTTTTGGGCTAGATGCATTTTTTATCTCTATAAGTATGTCAACTTTTCGTTTTAGTCTCTCAAAAAATTTCTTCAACTTTTAGTCCTCCAAATTTTTTTTATCTTTACTTTTGGTCTCTCCTTCAAAGTGAACTCATATGTAGAATTCATATTTTTGAATAAAATTTATAATATTATAAGGATCTCTTCCAAAAAAAAATAAGATTTTTTTTTATCAAAACATGAATTAAATATGAACTTTTATATTTTTGCCGGTAAAAAATTCATATTTAATTTATGTTTTGTTAAAAAATTATAATTTTTTTGGGAGTGATTTCAACAATATTTTATACATTTCTGGACAATGTCATTAAAAAAATACAAAAGTTTACTTGAAAATGGGGACCAAAGTAGTGATTGAAAATTTTATAGGGACTATAAGTTGAAGGAACATTTCAGAGTGACTAAAACAAAAAGTTGATATATTTATAGGAACCAAAAACATATTAACCCTTATTTTTTAAGAGAACAAAAGAGCTTAAACTCATACATCACATATAAGACAGTTTGAAAATCAATCAGTATGTTAGATTTTGATCCTTTTATATGTCAATATATATGGTGGACATCCTAATTTAGAAAATGATTGTGAGTATTTATGTGACTTGGTTGTATATGATACTGAAAGATCACTCAAATTATATAGTGACATAAGTTAGTCGTACAATGCTTTAACAACAGATTTTATAAAGTTCACCGCCTTTCATGTAGAAAAAAAACTTAAATTCATTCCCTTATAGATTATTGTTGTTGAAAGGTAAACCATATTGCTATGAACTTCATGCTGACTCGTCAATCAAAGACTTGACACATAAGTTATTTCATATGATTGTTGTCCTTAAGGATGTCTTAAATTAGTGTGAGTTTCTCTTCTTTCTTGTTCTATACTTTGTTTTGTATTGATACAAACTTTATGTTATGGTTATTTGCATAAATAAGGATCACGAGCTTATTATTGTTATAACCGTTTATACATGGTTTATGCAAATATTGAATTTGCAAACTTCAGTTTGACCTCACTAAAGATTTTAGTTGGACCAGTTGAAAATAAACATGATTTAGAGATCACATTACATGAAATTTCCATGACACTCAACCATGTTGATCTATGTCATGAAGGGCATTGATATGGTGATTGTTAGGATTTAGTCATATTATACATAAGTGACGATAAATGTGGTAATCCAGTTATTTTTGTATGAGATAAACCAAATTGCAAATGAGAAATCTAAACATAAATAACATTCAGATGCATGCATAAATGTTTTTAATATAATTATTATGTTATGTAACTCAACTGGAAGGTTGTTGGAATATTCTATTATTTAATTATGTTACAAGATCATTACGTGGAAAAATATACTTATAATAATAAGCATATTAGATATTTATCAATTAGGAGTCCAAATTGATTGGTGATCAAATTAGTAATAAAGCTATTTAGATTTTTAATTGAATAATTAATTAAATATTTAATTATCATTTAATTAATTGATATGAGCTCAATTTGAGTGGATGTCGGGAAGACCTATTTTTGAATAATGGAAACCCTAATTGATCATCAATATCATACATTGGCTATGGTCCTTAATATACCGAACAAACCACATATTTGTCTCCTCTTCCCATATGAAGATGTCTAAAGCGCATAAAGAGTCCGGATTACAGAAGAACCGTAAGTCAATGGGTTGCTCGTAGTCTGTCTCTCTTTATATTTTAGATCGATGTTGTCAAGAGGCTACTATTAAATGTTCGTAAATCTTTATTTTAAATGCATGTTCATAAGTTTATTTGACTTCCGCATATATATATTTTGGGAAATGTTAACTTGTGCCCTAAGGACACAAGATAAGGATTTTAAAATAGAATTAAATAATAAATATTGTATTGGAAAGATAAGTTTTTAAGCTTTTAAGGTTACGAATGCACAATTTCCAAAGTTAAATTTCTTTATTTAGTTTCTCATCTCGTGCCCTAAGGGCACAAGTTAACAAGACCCATATATTTTTTTAAACAGACTTCTGCATATTTGTTATTGAACGTGTGATGATGAATCATTAAATTAATTCAAACAATGTATTCACAAGATAAACACCGCTTAAAGCATAAGATATGCTAAGAGCAAAACTTAACCAACACAAATTTCAATACTTGAATCACATGAGACATCAAAACACTTATGTTTTATTTGCGAGTTTGGAGGAGAAGGAGAGGGAAGGATTAAGAAGAAAAAAAAAGGAAAGAATAAGTGGAAGAAATAGAAGATATTGGGAGGAGAGACTTTGTGGGCTTATCTATCAAATAACATATATATATACCATAGATTGCAAACACCACATATGACATTAGAAGCCACTCTAAAAAACAGACCTCCTAATCTATCAAACAACACATATACATACCATAGATTGCAAACGCCACATATGAAAATCAAAACAAAATCCTTTAATTTTTTGCTGACGAAAAATCCCTTTAATATACACGGTCAAAAAATCAAATAAATAATATTAATCCATACTTATGTATAAAAGGAATATTAATTTTTGTTAAAATTTTATCTTTTCTTTAAACAATTTAGTTTATAATTTTATCTCATGTGGTGTAGTGAGAATTTTTATAACTAATCGTACACTATAAAATCAAACAAAATCTTAAGAATTCCATTTTAGAGATCAATCCCGTAAATTTGCAAGTTATTGACAACTACACGACTTTTTATAAATGATGAAAATGCTTGAATGAATACCACTAAATTTATAAATCAAATTTTATTAGTTATTTATGTATATAGTTCTTGACATTTGAGGGAGTTTTAATTCTAGTCATTTAAATATAAATTATTTAGATTCTACCCTTAAAATTTAAGATTTTATCGCTTTTGGTCTCTGCGGTATCCAAATCACACTAAATTTACTGAAGTTGAACAAATCTTGATGAATAGACCTTGTAACGTGGCATTGAGTTCCATGTCTTCAATGGGAGATTGCCACGTGGCATGGATGAAAAAACAAAACTAAACATAATAATTAAAGGGATCAAAAGCAAACAAAAATTATAAACTATGGGGACCAAAAACATAAATTACTCAACAAATTTTAACTTCAGTTTTCAACTTCAACTACTTGTGTTAGGGTTTACAAGCATAGTTGGTGCAATTGTCGAGCATCTAGAGACAAGAATCGAAAATGTCGTCGCACAATCAAGAAGCTGACGAGGCAGAAGCTCATCCCTTACTAGATCCGTATGAGGGTCGACAACACCATTAGGTACAATGCTAAGCGTCGTTACCGACGTTGTACCAAGCATGGACTCTGAGGTTCTGGATTTATTGTGTTGTACCATTCATTACGGTTTTTTTAATTTTTTGAGACAGAAACAATGTTTTGGAATTGTAATGCAATACTTTGGAACTGTTTTAAGTAAAAGTACGAGCTTTCAACAACAACAAAAAAAAAATACTACCGCATATGCAAAAAAATTATCACTGTAAATACTAGATTTTGGTTGGATGCATATTTTCTCCCTTTTCTTCTCATTTATCTATATAAAATTTATATTTAACTTGTTTTTCATCTTAATTGTTAAACCTCAATACTACTTACAAAAGTAGAGTACTATAATACTTGCCTTCATACCGACCTTATTGCATTGTAAAAAAAAAAACTACTATAGTACATGTTCATACGTGAGAGATAGACAAAAAATGCAACACAACTATGATCTCGTATTGACCATGTGATATATGAGATCATAATTATTTTTTTTAACTGATATCTTGGTGCTGCTCTTGGTGTTGTTGGAGTGAATCTTTAAATGCGTATTTAGGTACTAACATAGTGTTGCATGGAGATTATGCCTCTTGACCTTCACCTGAAAGTGGAACTATGATTACGTGGACATTTGCATGAAATGATCTTGAGAGTGAGACGATAGTCCCTGTTATGCCATAATAATAGTAACAATGTGCTCTTTTGTTTGCGTCAATAATTATTAAGGATGAGAAAATAAGGTAATTTGTGATGCTAGCCGTAGACTTGTTAACAAGTTCCACTAGGAATGATTTTGCATGAGAGCTAGTGTTATTTCCAGTTATCTTTGAGATGCGTTGATAGATGCAGTTATTTTCTACACTTTTCTAGTTTTCTTAAGTATGAATAATGTGCATTTTTAGTGCATGATCTACTAAGTTAAGGTGGAGTTGCTTTGATTCAAAACTATGATGTATTTTTTGTCCATTTAGTTTTAGCACATGATTAGGAGTTCAGATCTACTCCAGTTTCTTAATAGTCCAGTTATCCAGTCTGTTTTGCGGATATTCAATACAGGGAGTTGCTTCCCCCAGTTTCCCACTCCTTTTCTCAGTTTTATCTTGAATAATCAATTTTGTGAGATTTCAAGTCTATTGTCCTGAAGGGACACATCTAATCAAATAGTGTTCATGCTTCATATATGCTGGTAACCGTAAGTAAGATATGAAGAACATTAGTAGTAACAAGGACAACCGAATAAAGGAAGTCAAATTTTCAATAGAAGCACATTAATACAGTACCATAGCTTTGAAAAGTAGCAACATTTCTGCCGGTCTTATTGTAGCACACCAAGATTACATCAGAAGACTTGTTCCATAGCTGTTACAAATCCATCAAATAGTATTTGATTTACAGAGAACTACTTATCTCACAGAAATTGAGGCAAATGTTTTGGCAACAGTTACTTTGCTTTAGTCTCAGATGGAGCTTCAGCCTCCCAGAAGGCGGTTGGCTTCCCAGTTTTGGAAACTGTCTTCAGAACTGTGTCGGGCTCAACATTTCCTTTCACTACCACTTTCTGTTCCTTCAAATCAATGTCATAAGATTCCACGCCTGTAAATAAAACAACTAGTTATAATTATGCAATTTGAAAGGGAACCCTTGGTTGATATTATTGTTATTGAGTTTGCTTTAATCAATATATCAAGATTCGGGTCTCCGCAAGTTTAATTCTATCATATTCTTGCATCAAGGAACTAAAACAATTTGGCCTTGAACTTTATATTATTTCCTTACATACATAATTGATTGCAGCAATTTTTCATCTGCTTAAACAACAAGTATATGTTAGGGACCGGGGGTTTGGGCCTTTGCTCAGGAGTTATAGGAATTTCCCTTCTGTAAAACATCTATTTTCTATTAATAAGAAAATTTCCTTTTCTTTCTAAATTCGGGTTCCTATCAGTATCAGTATATGGTGTAATTGAAGAAATAAATAGAACCAGGCCAACAACAGAACCAACATATTTAGTGAAGACAGAGGAAGTGGAGCTTTGCTGTTGACTAGATAAAAACACGGTAGATGCTATAATCTGCCACTTAACAAAGGACAAAAGAAGAAAATTGCTTACATCCAATTGTAGCAGATTAATATATTCATGATTGGAAACTTAAAAGGAAGGATATAACTTAAAAGCACTATACTAACTAGTAAAGCCGTAAAGGTAAGATGCTATGGTAAAGAAGGAGTGAATTAACATGTTCAGCCGTGCTTCTCTTTGCTTTGTGGCATACTCAAACAAGTTTCAAAATGACTGAAAGGATTATTAGATATTTTAGACACTTCAATACAAAGTTAAGAAGCATAAGACGTACACAAATGCAGATACTATAAAAAGGAAGTTTATGAAAATCACTTCAACGACCAGCATAACTAAATCATAATACCCCAGATAGGAAAGAAGCACATGGATACACAGTGGAGAAAAATGGTGTACATACATCAAGCCTGCAACTTTTGAATTTAAAAAGAAAAAGCAGAATAGAATAAACTTTGATAATTGATCACCTAAAGAAGTCTGCTGTCAATGGCTATATGCAGAAACCACACCAAATTTCAGAATTACAATCAAGGTCGTTAACAAATTGCAGAGAATACTACTATTAATTTATTATTATAAGAATTATTCAAATACGAAATCGAAGACAACACACACACACACATTAGAGAACCTATCTCAAGAGAGAAGAACATAACCAAAAACTAAGAGCAATTTAACATCACAAATGACATCAAAATGTTCTACGCTTCCGAAAACTTTGAGAACTATGTCAACCAAAAACGCATATTGGGTAACTTGCACTAGCATCATAATTAAAATTATAGCGAATATAATACAATGACAACTATAAAGTAAGGGATTAAATAAATATACCATCCAATTTTCCGAGAACTCTTTTCACAGCTCCAACACATCCTTCACATGACATACCAACTTTGAGGGTAACAGTCTGCAATCACAATCACAATGCAAAAAAAATTCATCAAACGGAATCGAAAACAATAAGTAATTTCTTAAATAATCCTAATAATACAGATGCCAACATAAGCAAAAGAAACAAAACTTGTGGATTCAGATTTCGTAAGAATTATTAAACCTGATAAACAACACCAATAATTCCAGATGGCTAAACAAAGAAATTGATAGATGGAACAACAAAACAATTAATCCGGGGAGGGGGTGTAAAATAGTAAAATTGGAGGCAGATAAGAAAAGAGTAGAATTGAAATCGAAAAGAAAAGAGAAGAGAAGAATGTAAGAGAAGGGTTTACCTGAGAAGACATGGTTAAAGAGTTAATTAGGGACGATAAGAAAAGTCAAAGGAGAAGGAAAACAATAGATGCGGATTTGATGATGGATAGATTGCGTTTGGTTTATATAGGGAAGAGACAACGATGTTACTGGGTCTGGGTCGCGTGGGTTGCGTTTTGTTTGTTCAACACAGTACACGTAACGTCAAAATTACTTCCTCGTATGCGATTACGTCTTCCTTCTTTTTTGTTTTTTTACAATGTCATTTTAGTTTTAGTCAGGGAGGGAGGAGATTAGGTCAAACCGACCTAGCCTACAACTGGTCAGATCAGACCAGGTTTTTCTCCTAAATAGTGAAAGTCTAGACTTTTTTAAAGTCTGTTTAGCTTAAAACATGCCTTTCAAAAAGTCTCTTAAATCTATTAGGCAGACCTAGTTAAATAATATGACTAATATCATTTAATATTATATTATATTTTGTACTTTGAATTAAAATACAAAGTTATAAACTTTTTCAATAATTTAAGCTTATTAGTATATATTAATTTTTTTTGCATATATAAATGTATTATTATAAACTAGAATAGAAATATGATACAATATATAGTCAGATTCCCTAAAACCTCGTGTTGATTATCAAAAGAGGGTTTAATTTAATTAAACTATTAGTTTGTTGGTCCATTTAAACTTAGATCACATTACTTATTGAAAGATGCTCATAAGATATAGGCTTTTATACAGGCTAGCAGGTCGTATCAGGCTTTTAGAAGACCAGACTTATGCCTAAAAAGTAGGTCTATGACAGGCCGCAAGCCAGGCTTAGGCTTTAAAAAAATATGGCAGGCCAGACTTAGGCCTTATAAAGCTTAGCTCGACCTAGCCTATTCCCATCCCTAATTTTAGTTCTCCATATACATGTTTATTGTCGTATCAGTACTTTTTTTTGGGAAGTCCAAATAAATAAATAATTACTCCCTTTGTTCCTTTTTAAGTGTCGTTTAGGGTGGATTTTTCGTTCCTATTTAACTGTCGTTTTGGTACTTTAAGGATACGATTTGTCGATTATACCCTTTGTTAGTTACTCATATCTTTTTCTTTGTTTGGTTACTCTTATCTTTTTCAATAAAACTAATTAATTCTATATATTTGGAAAACTAAAGTTTGTTTTTTTTTTTAAAACAAAATTTGTTTCTTGTTATCATCAGATATAAACAAAATTTGTTATCTATAATAATGGTTATATGAAGAGTTAAAATTCTATAAATAAGATGAATAATTGTTAAAAATTTCGAGTGCAAAGTAAAAGAACAGATTTGAGAGGAGAAAAAACTCTATAAATGTTCAAAAGGAAGAAAGAGTGGAAGACGCATTAGAACAACTGATGGAAAGTGAAGAGGGATAAATAGTTGAAGACTCATTTGACAAGATACAAAAACAAGAACAAGATGACAATGAAGAAGAAGAAGTTTCATCAAGAGTACTAATGGATTTTGATTTAAACGATGATGAATTTAATTTGATTAAAGGAGTTGGAGGAAAGTTAATTTTTTCTTAACTTTTGATTAATGTGAAGTTGGAATAATTTTAATATTGACTTAAATTAATTAAATAGATGTGCACAATATTTAAAAAATTGACAATTGTTTGTTATGATAGTCTGAAAAAAAAAAAATTTGGAGAAAAAAAATAGTAACTAACAAATGTTTGTTACGATCTTAAAAAAAAAACCAAATATTTGTTACGAGAGAATTAACATATTAATTTTACCGGAAAGATAAAGTGTGCCAAAATATAGGAATATATTGGTGGATTAAATTGAGGGTATAATAGAAAGAAAATGTGCAAAAATACATTTTGCTATTTTCGTGTTAATTTTCTAAACCGACACTTAAAAAGGAATGGATGGAGTACTTACTAATACATTAGTCTCTATATGAAAAGAGTTACTGTCAGTATTGAGAGACCATTTTAATTTTAAAGACTATTTTAATTAACGAAATACATAATCAAACACTAATTTAAAATTTCAATACATTAAGTGATTATTGTGACTACTAGTTACACATTTAAAGACCAAAATGACTGCTATCTCTAAAAAAATTATATATTTACATAGACTAAAAGATTGTTTAAACAATTTAAATAAATCATTGATCTAGTGACCTGCAAAAAAAAGAATCATTGATTTAGTGGTTGAATCTCCCCTGTTAATCGACCAAATACATCTAAAATGTTATTTTTCTTTCTTAATTACACTACACAATTTTGTTTTTTGTCCCTGTCATTTTACTTTTTTAGATAATATTCGGTCCCTATCATTTTAACACTAGAGTTTTATAAGAAAAATAGTCATCTCTGCAAAAAAGAAAAATAGTCATCTTAATGTTTGATCTAATTGGTCTGAAGTTTATTCATATCTTACTAGCGTATGAGTTCAACTTTGTAGTTGCTTAAGATCATGTGTTTTGTTTCGGTTCTTCTTCATCCATGAAATGAGGTTAAAGTTAGTTTTTGTTTCGGATTGGGCTAAGCTCAATCCATCAATATGAATCACTACGAACCCTGCTATGGAGATGTAATAAAAACTGTGTGATGATGATCACATCATGAGCTATCAATAGTCGTCTCCAAGGACAAAAAAAAGTTCTGAAATATAGTCTAATTAACGAGTAGTTGTTAAAGAAAAAAAATGATTTTCCATGAGATATTCCACTCAATAACTCAATCATATTGTAATATAAGTTTTTATATATTAAGCTGAGGATGCTAAAATGATACTAAAGATCAAAAGTTTTTGTCTTGAATTAGTTGACCGAGAGAAGACTGCAGCATCATGTAAACTTCATACCAACCATTTTGAGAAGGGTGAACTGTGTCCCAAAAGAGTGAAAGTTCTGGTTTATCACATACACTATATTTCCTTGCACCTTTATCATCAACACTTCCACAAAAATACTTCAAATCCTCTCCCTTACAACACGGTTGCAACGGATTCATCACCGTTGAGTTTTCTAAATAAAGGATAAAAAAGGAAGTCAGCATCAAGGATTTTTTCTTTTAACAATGTAATAATTATAAGTTTTAACTTCCTTTATTGTCGTTTTTTGTTGTCAGGCTTTAGTGTTGTTTTCTATATATGTCTTGTTTATAGAAAAAGACATGTTTAATAGACTTTTGCATTACAATGTATCTCTTATGTACACAATGCAAAACTAAAACAATTTTCCTAAGAAATCTCAACAAACTAACTAAGGGATAGAGGTAAATTGCAATACAAGTTATTAACAACTATTATGAATTATTTCATTTATTCAAGTCTTATATGAGATTGATCAAAAAAATAGTATGAAAATTGATCAAAAAAAATACGAGACAGTTATAAAATGGTCACTAGTGTTACTGTTTATCACTAACTTACCGTTTTCCATTTTCTTATTTAATGATAGAATCTCTAACATACCTCTCATTGAATTTATCTTTTTAAAGTCTAACATACCTCTCATTTAATTTATCTTTTTAAAGTTTTAATGCACAAAATTATTAGCAAAACAATTTAGATAGTAGATTAATGCACAAAATTATTAGAAAAGATCATTTACATTTCTTAATATACATAATTTGATAAATTTCTACAATAATATTTCATTAACTATGGAGTAAATTAATTAACTATTATTTACCAGCTCGCATTTTCTGCATCTTTGCAATTATGGAGAGGAAGGAGCTGTAGAGATCCAGTGTCATGAAGACCGGTTTTCCCATTTGCTTGTTTAGTTGTTGCACAATTTGGAGCAACATTTGACTATGGTTTTGGGAAACCAAGTTGGAAGACTCATCACACTTTTCATAAGAAGATCTCATTGTTATCATAGGCACACATCCAATAGGCTCTAATAAACCAATTGCTATTTTGTTTATTCCCAACTCGTGAATACGTTTAAGATTCAAGTACATTTGCTCTACAAGGGATTCAGTGAAGACAAATATATCCTGCCACAAAGAAAAACAAAAGGCAATAGTTGATCAATAAGTAAAGTCGATCAAATATTGTATTAACTAGAAATCGAACTCAAATTCTCCGAAACGAATAAGTTCTGTTGTGAAAATCAACCTTAATCGAATCACACCAATGAAATAAAAACAAAGATGTGTGGAGCAAAAGATAGTGGTAATCCTAGGTCTAAGTGTCTTCAAGCAATAACACACACAAAGAGCTAATACAATGACACAAACACAAACCAAGCACAAAGATAAGCAAGCTTAA
>Ga0315914_1001813_pt1 | contig 32495 bp, 17 predicted proteins | sample MpolenodulesMG_FD_203920 | JGI IMG/M metagenome (GOLD analysis project Ga0315914, IMG submission 203920) | Medicago polymorpha root nodule microbial communities from Los Angeles, California, United States - elongated nodules | ecosystem: Host-associated > Plants > Roots > Nodule | place: USA...
TCCGCCGCCATTTCGTTTGAGCCCGAATAAATTGCCCGTGGGAGTCTCTAACACAACACACAAAAGATGTAATATGGTTACGGTCATGGAATACAACATCCACATTGCACTTCAACCACGTCTCTCCTAAATTGAGCTGTTACCGTGCACTCTATTCTGCCCGTGTTGTATAAATTGCCCCGTGGTGAGGGTTGTTTATGAACCTCTTGCCATTGCTGCCATGCATCTAGTGTTGTCCTCCTAATGCTCATTGAAGTATGATGAGCGTCATTCCAAATGACATCATTACGTGCAACCCAAATTTGCCAAAGAAGTAAAGCCACCCGACCAGCAATGCCTCGACTTTCTGAGCGACATATATCAAAAACAAAATCTACCAAACTGCTCATAGTTCCAACTTGTGGTTGCAGCACAGTCAAAAGCCCTGCCCAATACCAACTCTCACGCGCCACCGTACAACCCACAAAAGCATGACAATCATCCTCAACAGCCGTATCACACCAGGGGCATATCATCTCACATTGTACATGTTGTGATTGTAACCGGAGACGCGTCGGAACACACTCTCTGCAAATCCTCCATAACAAATTACGAGCTTTATGAGGGGAATTCACCTTCCAGAGAATATGCCACTCTCCTTCAACATGAAATCGATCAGTATGTAGCAACTCCATCACAGTCAGTCTATAACCAATTTGTATTGTGCAAGTTCTCGCATTTCAAATTCACGTGGTTATATTAGTGTTTACAAAATTAGGATAATTGATTTTCTCACGTCCATTGTTTCTTAGAAACACATGAAAATGATCAAAAACACTTTAGCGGTGGTGAAAACACCTTTTTTGTCATTTTCATGTGTTTCCAAAATTAGATCGAGTAGTATGTCTTTTAGCCGGCCTTAACAATATTAAACCGAATCAAAAGTTTAGACCCAAAATCCAATTTTTGATTCGATTAAATTGGATAAGATAAGTCTTTACGAGATGATATAAAGATAAAACTGAGCTAGTCTCAAGACAAGTCATCAATATATATTCATTGTTTTCTCTCCGAAAAAAAATTCATTGTTTATGGACTGGTTCGGTCAGTAAATAATCAGTTTTTTTTTATATTCTTATTTGATCATAATCCTAAGAAATTTCGGCGCATTAGATTTTGGCACCTTCTTTATTTCATCCTATAAATTTCTCATACGCTCTATGCAGTTTGAATTATATAATTTAAACAACGTAAACATCATGTAAAATCCTCATAATAGAGTGCACGAGAAGAGAATATGATGAGAAAAGGAATTCCTTTATTTTTTGGGTCATAGTATACGGTCATTGTTTATGTTGCCCTTTTTAGATAATAAATTTAACACATTCTCTCGTAAGATTTTATGCAAATATAATTATAGTGATTGAGTCTCTCAAAGTCTGAGATTTGATTTTCGATCGTGTCAATTTCAGCTGACTAGTTTGACTTATAAGAAAATATAATCAAGTGATTGAGATCAATTAGTTAATGAGTTCCACTAAAGGACTAATCGTTCGGGAGAAGAGTTTGATTCATGTTTGGAACAATTTTTAGCCGGACCATATTTACCTTAATATCGAACTTCAGATCACCAGGGCTCATTCCCTTAAGAATCGGAGGATTAACATAACAAAAAAAAGTTTCTGCAAATAATCCTTATCAAATGTTGTACTTTGGGTGTGTTCATAGTTTGGGTTGAGCCGTTTTTGGCCAAACCCACTACTTGACCCAACCAAAATTTTTCGATTTGGGTCAAAACTTGTATTTGTTATATCATAATCAACTTAACCTGATGATGAGTGGTTGGTTTATGGTGGATAATCGGGTCCTTGAGAAGTCATTAAAAAAATATAAATGACATTATTTTTCATACATTTTCTAACAATCGTTTTTTTTTTATGGTGACCGGGGTTTGAACCTCGGACCTTGCATCTATTATGCATATATTATGCATTGTCCATGCCAACTGAGCTAAACTCACGAGGACGATTCAAAATCTTTTAACTCAACATAACATATAAAAGTCTTAAACAAAAAATAAAATAACTTTTATTGTGCGGGTTGAGTTTGTGGGTTCGCAAATTTGAAACTATAAATCGTTACCCAAATCAAACCAATTTAGATTTGTAATGATTGGTTTGGATTGAACCCAAACTTGAACGAGTTTGGATATAAAGCGGGTTTGGATCATCATTTGAACGATCATCCAAACCCTAAACACCCCTACTTCACTTTAACCTAGCCTCCATCTCAAGCTTATGTATATTATATTAGTGTCTTTTGCCTCTCCCATAGATTTCATACATTGATCCGCAATCATCACTATTATTTCTCTTTGGGACAATGAACTTTTTGGGTCTGCTCGGAATTCATGTTGAAAGAGGAGTCAATCTTGCTATCAGGGATGTAATCAGCAGTGATCCTTATGTTATCATCAAAATGGGAAAACAAAAGCTGAAAACTAGGGTAGTGAAGAAGAATCTAAATCCTGAGTGGAATGACAACTTGACCTTAACCATTTCAGATCCTCATACTCCAATTTATCTATATGTGTACGATAAGGACAGATTTAGCATGGATGACAAAATGGGGGATGCTGAGTTTGACATCAGTCCATTTGTGGAAGCAGTAAAGATGCGATTGGAAGGTCTCCCAAATGATACTATAATTACAAGGGTGCAACCTAGCAGACAGAACTGTTTAGCAGGAGAGAGTCACATTGTTTTGAAAGATGGTAAAGTTGTCCAAAACATGGTTCTTAGATTAAGAAATGTTGAATGTGGGGAAATGGAGATTCTATTGCATTGGATTGACATCCCTGGTTCTAAGGGTCTTTAGGTTACAAAAATTACTTCTTGGCATCTATGTTGTCATTAGTGCGCCATAGTGGAATGGCGTAGAGGTGGTAGAGTTCAACTTGAAGCTTTTGGCCTGCGAGCCGCCATCAACAATAGTGGTTGTTGCGACGTCTAATTGCAGTGAGTTTGTGTCCTCAGACCGCTATCGTGTCCGCTACAAGGGTTTCACGGTAAAATTCCCAGAATCCATTTTTTTTTTAACAATTGTTATTGTAAGAGTATAAATGTCAATTCGAACCCTTTTTAGAGTGATGTTATGTTCTTCATTATGTTATGTTATTGTTCACAAACAATTGTTACGTTAATCTCATACTTTTAGTTCAGTTCTATTTTTGTTTCTTCTCTTTTCAAGTTTTATTGCTTTGTACTTCAGGTTCTTTAACTATTAAGTATGATGGTCTCTTTAATTTTATGTATTTTTCTATTTTTGAGTATTTATGTTTACTTTGTACACTAACTTTTAGTCATTGCAATAGCGGCTATCCGCTATAGTATGAGAGTTACAACCTCTTTCTACTTTGATCATTTACTTTTTCACATAACTTACAAAAAAAATTGATTTAGGAGATTCTTAAGCAGTTTAAGCCGTTATCCCATGTGTTGCAACATGTATTTTATATAGACATAAGTTCCAAAATTTTCAAAGAGTTGCATAAATTGCTCATGATATCTCTATTTATAGTCAGATAGAAATACTGGAAGCACAGAGTTATTTTGATACATGCTTAATCAAAGATAAACTGCCTGAAATTCAAATATTACATTTACATACACATATTATTTGTTTCATTTCAGAATCCTTGTGATTTTCCTATATATGAGCCACAACCAATCAAGAGCATCCCCAACAAATATGCCGCACACAAGAAACAACACTAGAATATTACCTAGTGCATTCTGTTCAGGAGCCTCCAAAAGTAACAAAACCATAATAAACATTTGACTAATAATTAAGCATTAAAACCAATTGATGTACACAGTTTATACTGCACAAATAATTCATGAATATGTAGATTAAAATTGATTGATAACATATTTTACCTTGTAACCTTTTGGTGCAACTGTTAGCACACAAACAGTTAGATAACCATTTGTTAGTCCTAAGAAAGAAACGAGCATAATCATCCATCCTTGGTCACCATATTTTGCTGTGAAGTAAAATGCTGGGATCAGTAGTAATCTAGAAAGAATTGCAGTGAGTAAGCACTTTCTTGACTCCAACTTCAGAAATTTGAGGAGGGGAATATATCTGGATATTAAATCCGAGACATTAAACACCGCGATCAAAACCAGGGCGTACCTAAAAAGAATGACCAAGTGTGTCAACATGTAATAAAACCACATGGAGAGAGGACTGTTCTTGATATTAAGAGGAAGAGATGAAAGAAATTGTGAACTGTGAGCTTAAGACAGTGATTGGCTACATTAGATCATAGGTAAACGGCATTGGAATTGGAATGAAGGTAAATATATGATTTGTGAGTAGCAACTAGCAAGACATGTTTATTTATATAAGGAAAAAAAGAACACACCAAGGGTAACAAGACATGTATTTTTCAATGGCCAGGAGTTGTGTAATTTGATTCCCTGACGCAAACATGTGATGTAGTGAGCAACTAATTGACAAGAAGGACACTAAAAAAAAATAGTAGTAGTACTTTGCTTCAGCCACATCCACATATGGTGCGATGATGACTTTATTCCAGAACTTATATGCCACTTCTTACTACTATACCTCTCCTAATTTATTATATCAAATCGTATAAGAAGCTAAAAATGACCTTGAGTTACTTACTGTGAACACTCGGTAATAATAATCTCTTATGGTCAACAATATGCATGCAATGCAAGTCCAAGAATGAAACCCCTTCTTCTACTTGAGCCAAACCTATAAATTTTGGATGGGTCGAGTAGCGGGTTTGGCAGAAAAGGTTGAATCCAAACTATGAACACACTTAAAGTGTAACGTTTGATAATGAGTATTTGCATAAGTTTTTTTTTATTTTATTTTTTATGTTAATTCTCATGGTTTTCAAAAGGAACAGGGCCAAAATTTATTTCAACCAGGATCAAACTCGTGTTCTCCGAAACGATTCCTCTTTTAGTGGAGTTCATAACCATTTGATCCAAATCACTTGATTATTTTTTCGAATAAGTCAAACTAACCCATCGAAATTGACACCGTAGAGAATCGAACCTAAGAATTTGAGAGACTCGATCACTTGATTATATTTGCATAAACTCTTACAACAGAAAAAAAAAATGTGTTAATTTTATTATATAAAAAGGGTAACATAAACAATGACTATATGCCTATCGACTTGTCGTGCCTCAAGAGATGAAGCTTGAGCACTCAAGCTTGTCTTTGTCTTTGGTTAGATTGCATGCCTATTGACTTTTACACACCTCTTTGTTTGCAATCTTGCTTTGCACTCCGTATTGGGTTCGCTAGATTGTGATTTTGGTGTGTATTGGTTTTATAGGCATTGGCTTTTGGTTTCATTCACTGGATTTTGACCAGTCACGTTTTACCCCATTTTTGTTATTATTTGTTGTAGTACCCTTTTTAGGGTTGATTTCGTGGTTGTTGGTAAGGTCTATGTCCCCCAACTTTTGTTTGTATTTCCTTTTTATTTTATAGACTTTCCTTTGCATTAAAAACACAACGACTATATACTATGACCAAAAAAATAATGGAATTTATGTTCCCACCCTTCTCTTCTTGCGCACCCTATCCGGATTCTAAAATCTAAAATATTTAACGTATTTTAGAGAATTTTATTGGGTGTTTATGTTGTTCGAATTATATAATTCAAACTGTATAGGACGCGTGAGAAATTCATACGATGGAAAAAGGTGTCAAAAAGTAATGCACCAGAAATCTCTTTTCAGGATTATGAAATAAGAATAAAAAAAACTGATTATTTATGGATACGACTAACCCATAAACGGTGAATATATATTGATGACTTGTCTTCCCCTCAAAAAAAATATATATATATTGATGACTTGTCTTGAGACCAACTCAATATTATATTTATATTATATCCCGTAAAGATGTATCCTACCAGATTTGATTGAATTAAAAATCGGATTTAAGTCTAAACTTTTGGTCCGGTCTAATGTTAAGGCTGGGTAAAAGACACACAACTCGATCTAACCCCCATTCCTTGTAAACACTTATATAACCATATGAATTTGAAATGCGAGAAAGTCTTGCACAATGCAAATCCAAACGCGCTACTATATGAATTTTTTTTATAGGGAAAATAACTTATAGCTTTTCATTCATTATTAATCATTGTCAAAATACAAAGAGATGCATCATTAAAGATATGGAGACCAGCTAAGAATAAGGCCTCTCTAGCAAGAGTATGGACAACCTCATTCGCTTGTCTCTGACTAAAAAATAGAAATTGTGACAATTGGAAAGAAAAATAAAAAGGTGTGAAAGCATTTAATGAATGGAAAGTAATTCTGTACTAAAGACTCGAGAGCAAACAAAATTGGAATGTATATAAGAAGAAAAAAAGGTTTGGATCCATCAAATAAAAAATATTCCACGTAATGAAATATTTATAAAAGGAAAAAAAATTGGTGCAGGAAGATTAATTTATTTAATAGGAGTATTGTTGAAAATCAAATCACAATTGATATGGTATAAATATTGGGATCTTGGAAATGATTTATAAAGATCATATACGTTATACGTTCAACCAATTCTCTCTTTGCAAGGAAACACATAAGCGCTTAGCAAGTGGACTAAAATCTGCTCAGTTTCCTGAAAACAAAAGCTGGTCAGTATTCTTTGTTGAATATACTTTTTTTTTTAATAATGCTAAATGTCGCGCAAAAATCATCCCAAACTCTCACGAATGTCCAACATTTTCCGTTTCTCTTTGAAGTGTGATTGTAACTTAGCAAACAAATCTTCTCCATATTAATGCGTAAACACAGATTTACCTCATCCTCCTCCATCTATGACTTCCACGATTACTTCACCGGAGAGGAGTCCATGACTTCAACATCGTTTGCGATGAGTTAAAATCCTCTCCATTTATTATTCTCTCCATTTTATTCATTCGGAGAGATATAGACACACAAAAAATTTAAAAAACTAAAAAGTAATTAATGATGGCGGGACCCACTATCTATTTTATGTGTCTATTTCTTTCTAAATTGCATCATCCATCTATTATACTAAATGGAGAGGATCTTTACCCGTTCGCGATAGTTTGGGAAGATTTTTGTTGTGAAATTCTCGAAATATGTTTTTGCTGCATATAGCAGCACTCTACTTTTTTTTACGTGGTTAATATAATTGTTATTTTCCACATAAAAAATTGTTTTCCTTTATTTTGTCTGTAACATGAAAAATCTCCACTCTCTCCAAACAAACTTGCCACACTCTGTTTCTATGAATTAGAGTTTCAGAATTTGAATTTGAATTCAAAATAATTCAAACTAACGGCTGAAATTATTCTATGGTGAAAGTGACATAATAAAATTGAATGTCAATAAGAGTCTTCTATGACTTAGGAGATATAATTTATTTAGCTCTTAATCACACAATAGCATTTAATTGCTAATGGACATACTTAATCAACATAAGGTATATAAATTCTAACACATTGATTCTATCAAATAGTAGTACAAATTTTGCCCTGACTCTAAACTATCCGATGTTTTGTAATTAATGTTTATTCAAAATTTGACTTGGAGGCCAAATGGAGGTTATGGGGAATTTTTTTGGAGGTACGAGTGGGATTAGGGGATGGAGTGTGGTGTTTTCATGGATATTTTAATGTGGTGAGTAGTAGGGAGGAGAGAAGGGGGGGTTAATGTGGAGGCCACTCCGGCTCAAGCTTTGGAGATGAGTCTTGTTAATCGTATCTTGGTCGCGTTGGACTTAGAGGATATAAATACTTAGGGTCAGAAATTTACTTGATATCATTCAAATAGTGTGGCGATGAGCCGGATTGATAGAGTTTTCCTATCGGAAGAGTGGGTGAATATGTGGGGAAGTCCGTCTCTTTGGGTACTTCCTAGAGATATTTTGGACCATTGTCATTTGGTCCTAAAGGTTGGTGAAGAGGATTAGGGTCCTAAACCTTTTCGCTTCAATAATCATTGGATTGAAAATAGGAAATCTAAAAAGGTGGTGGAGGATGTCTGATGTTTATTCAATCTTGCTGGTGCTTTTCTTTTTCCATCTTATTAGATAATTGATATGGAATAGTTGGTTTAAGTTTATATGCGTTGTTTCCTTGCTTGGTCAATGACAATCCTTATGTTTTGTTTTGTTCTAATTATTTCCTCCAATCTTCTTTATTCATATACAATTTGTCTGTTCTCCCACCCTTCTAAAATCAAACATTATGGCGTTATTTTTTAATTCATTCTTGTTGTGACAGGTAATTAGTATGACTATATCTAATGAAAGTGTGGCACCAGAAAAAATGGAGGTATAGTATGAATCAATTTCCTTTTCATCATTAGATTTTCTTTTGCATAAAATAATTAACTACAAGCATTTTGCTACTAGCAGGGGAAATTCCAAGCAAAGTTTATATGTTTCATTCTTGGAGTTGGGTCCCTCATTGCCCTAAACAACATGTGGACAATGGGAGATTACTACTATCAAGTGTTCCCTGTAAGAATCTCTTGATTTCAAAAACTATGAACCATCTTTCATTCATCTATTTCTCGTTTGTGAAAACAAAATTTACGTTTTGTATGATTTAATCAGATATTTATTTAGCAATATATACGATCACAATGATTTGAATTGTTGCTATGAATTCTTCTTCACTTTGAAAAGAGTGTCATCCAAGTAGTTAAATCATCCACTTTTGCTTCCAAATGATTTGAATTGTTGCTATGAATTCTTCTTCACTGTATGAGCATTGCAATAACTAGAATCTAAAGTATGGAATATGCAAAACTTGGACCAAGAAAGATCAAAGATCCATTTTTGTACATATGAAATGAAATTATTGTTCTAATAAAAGATTTCATTTTTGAAGAAATACCATCCTATGCGAGCATTCACAATCAGTTATCAGCCATTTGCACTTATAACAACATTGATATTGGCTCACTACGAGTCAAGGATCGATACAAGGTTGCGGAACTTGTGTGGATATACACTTTTCTTTGCTTTCTCTTTGTTGGTCATTGTTTTGGATCTAGAAACATCGGGGAAAGGGGGAATTGGAACTTTCATTGGATTATGCGCATTTTTTGCGTGTTTTGGAATTGCACACGCTGTTGTTCAAGGCGGCGTTTCTGGAGAACTTGCTTTTATGTGTCCTGAGTTCATTCAGGTTGGTCTTCCTAATAAAGTATATATTTGTGGAAATTATTTTATAAGGTAAGTGAAACCTCCACAAAATATTGATGTAATGAGTTGAAATACTTCTTGTGCAGGCCTTTATTGGTGGTATAACTGCCTCTGGAGTTGTAGCTTGTGGATTGAGACTTTTCACAAAATATTATTTTGAGAAATCTGGCAACAGCCTTCGCAAAGGGGCTTGTATGTTATTATTTATTTACTCACTTATGCGCACATATTTGTTGTGTACTCACTTGTGTCATTTTACTTTGCAGTGTCAAGTTTAGGCATCTCTACACTCTTTGAGCTATTGAGCATTATCTTGTATGCAATTTACTTTTCAAAGTTGTCCATTGTAAAATACTACCGTTCAAAGGCAGCGCTAGAAGGAGCAAAAACAATTTCAGATGGTCCTATTGCAACCAACATATTTCAAAATGTTGAGACAAACCAGGAAGTAATTTATTGTAACTTTTAACTTATGTTAAATTTATTGTATACATTAATGGATATAATTGAGACGCATTGTCGATTTTACACACTATCAAGTATTCATATTTTTAAAAATATTTGACTGCAATCATAACTACCCTAAAAGTTGATCACACATAAAATGATTATCAATGTTTAGTTGATAACATGAATTGTTTTACACCAACATTGCTTCAAAATTATGATCATATGTTAAGCCAAATATGTACTTTTAATATGCTAAAAGCTTCTGGACTTTTGAACATATAGGTTGGAGTTGTTGCTAATCAACAAGAATTGTTAAGCCATAGAAAACTATTTCTTCAGAACATTGATTATGTTTTTGACGTAGTTATGATATATGTATTAACCTAGTCTATAATGCCTGGATTCTTGTATGAAGATACTGGACAGCACAAGCTAGGAACATGGTAAGTATTTATCAATTCTATATCTTTTGATGCAATCCAACTTCCAAAGTGGATTTTGACAAAAACATTTGGTGAATATGCTTAGGTATCCACTTGTTTTGATGACGGTGTACAATGTTATGGATCTAATAGCATCATATATTCCCCTCATCAAATTCCTGAAGTTGGAATCTAGAAAGGGATTATTGGTTGCTACTCTTTCTAGATTCTTGTTGATCCCAGCATTTTACTTCACAGCAAAATATGGTGACCAAGGTTGGACGATCCTACTTGTATCTTACTTGGGACTATCCAATGGTTATCTTGCTGTTTGTGTATACACAGTGGTACCTAAAGGATACAAGGTTAATGTGTTTTTTAACACTCATATTCAATATAGAGGTTAAGTACAATTGGGCTAGATAAATATTTTTTGAAACTATACATGACACTCATCAAAGTTGTGTTTTTGGTTTTGTAGGGTCCAGAACAAAATGCATTGGGTAATTTGCTTGCTTTGAGCCTTCTAAGTGGTGTATCTATTGGAGTTGCTCTTAGTTGGTTATGGCAAATTGGAAAGTAAGAAAGTATATGAAGAGAATTAGAAAATCAACCCCCTATTCAGAAAATATATGTATTTTTTCCCTTAGATTCGGTTTGTAGGACTAGGGGAGGAATTGGAAGAATGCTAATTTTGTCTTGATTGATACTCGATATAATAAAACTATAGCCTAAGCAAGGGCAGATCTAGACAATTGATATATATGTGGTTAAAATTTTAAAGAAACAATAATGCAAACTATATTAAAAGGGAAATTATGGATATGGCAACAAAATATATAAAAAATTCTTCGCAACGTTTTTTATTGGTTGGTTAAACCATGACCCAACTTGTTTTCCATAAAATCCGAAGTTGAAGAGTTTCTCTTTTCCTTGTACGCAAGACACGTCGGCTTTGTGAATTTCTCGGGAAGGAATTTTTGCTATGTATAGCATTGTTCATATTAAAAATAAGAAATAACATTGTTTGATGCAATACAATTACAATGAAAATTGTTTCCTATCCATTTGTTGAGTTGAAATAACATCATTGTTAATTGTTAAAAGAACATCTCTTTCTATATAAGTTACAACAGGGTAATTTAGCCAATGATCACTCATTTTGTTACATAGTTGTCTCTTCACAGCTTTTATAGTTGAAAAATATTCAACACTTGCAGTTGCTACCGACAAGAGCAAAGTCAACTATAAAAGCTTATAAATCATAACAAATGTGTTGCACTTAGTTGTTTCACGCGAGGGAAGTGTTTTGATATAGTTGTGTGTTTTATTTTAAATAAAATATTTGGGGAATGGGTCTGTGGCTTTAGCCACACATGGCCCAACATTGGGTCCGCCCCTGAGTCTAAGATGTTTGATGTAGCTATATAAATTATATACATAGCACAAATGACCACTATAATTTATGATTTGAAATTTAAAATAATCATTGGTAAGTTCCTGTTATTACAAACTGCAAAATAATAAAACATTTTGCAGAAGAGTATTTGTAAGACTACTATGAAAAATATAACTAAAGAATCAAAATCATATTATAAAAATACTTAATAATAATATAAGAACTACTAGTTTATAAAAATAGGGATGGATGAGTATCTGTCCCCATTGGCATTGCTGCATATCTTCCCCTATGTTTTTGTCTCAAGGAATTAAAGTTATCACTTGATTGCCAAGGTCTTTCACATACAAAAAGGTCCTCTCCTTCTGGACCTTGTCCAACATATTGATGCATCACAAGCACTGAAGCACTTGTTTCAAAGTCTGAAGAAGCTAACAAATCTCCAATGGCTCCTAACTCGGGACATTCACTCCAATCCGTCAAACCTTCCGTTAGTGGCGAAGAATCTCCCTGACCTCTCCCAACTATGAATAAGTCATTAGCATTGTTTGTTTCTCTTATCGCCGCAACTGTTTGCTCTCCATTACTCACAATTTTCTCTATGTAATTGATTGATACATCACTTGCAGCTAGCATCTTTATCTCATTTATACATTCCTCGTCTATTTTGTTTGAGATTGTACTTCTTTGGTTGTCTAGTGGCTCATCGTAGATTTCCGATTCAGTTACATCTTTTCCTGAAATGAAATGCATCACAGTGAGATGGACTCTTGGATGCCTTGACATTCTCCATCCATAGGATAATGCTTCCCTATCATCCGGTCCACCGAAGAATAGCACAGCCACCTGATGAGATGCTTGACTCGCAGTTAACCGGCTGGATCCGTTTAGGCCTCTATCGACAAGAATTCCAACCGAACAAGGAGAACTTTGTAATAAGTTGTGGTTCACCATTCTCAATGCAGGGTTTGTTTCTTGCATTTCTCCATCAACTGTTTGTTGCTTATGGAAGGGAATGATGATGGTGGATACCCTCTTTTCCTCTGCCAAATTGCATATGTCTTCATGCATGGTAGAGTAAGGGGAAACAGCCGTCAAAGGTTGAACCGAGACGTAACCAACGTGATCCTCTAAATTCTGAAATGTGGTGATGATGTGTTCGGTTTGCGCTTGTGTTTTGTTGAGTGCTGGACCTCCTGATTGTCCACTGGCATGGACAACAAGCATGGCCGAAGCTCTACCGGTGAGTTCGACTAAGTGGAGAACATAAGCACATATTGGAGACCTTTTATTTGGGTGTGTTGCTTCAAGAAGATTGACTATTGTAGGGACATTTCTAGGGGCATGAATGCAAACCAGCACCCTTAACTCAGCATCAACTCTTGAACTTTGTACTGTTCTCTTTCTGTAAGGTATGAGTCTTTTCCTTGGCCTATAGATTAATGCCACAATAGGTGAAATTATTGCGGTCATTATAAGCGTTACAATAACCATAATTGAGAATATTTCATCCCCCAAGACCTGCGAGCATATCAAAATCACAATATGTGATATACCAACTTCATGCAAGGAAAAAGGAAACATATATTGATTCAATTCGTATGCACCACTGCATAAAGATTTTTTACACTTTCAGTTGATCATAACTGTTAAATGATTAAAAAGGTTTGAATTTCATCATATCTAAATGATGAATTGTGATTGATTGACAGTATAAAAAGTTTTACACTGATAGTTCACTAAAATTATTCTCAATATGTATAATTTGATACTAAAAGTGAGTTTGTGTACCTTTTGTTCCCTCCCAATATTGAGCACAATCATTTCAATAAGACCTTTGGTGTTCATAAGTAAACCAAGAACAATACCATCGCGCGCTGGTAAGTCGAAAAGCATTGATATAATAAGAGTCCCGACGATCTTGCCCAAGCAAGCGAAAGGAACGATTGTAAATATAAATGCCCATGAACCACCTTTATTGAATAAGTTAATATTAGTCTTAAGTCCACTAATAGCATAAAAAAGAGGGAGTAAAAGCCCTGAAACAAAGTCTTCTAGCTTTTCAATTATTGCAGCTCCAAGTGGTCCATTTGGAATCACCAATCCATAAACAAAAGCACCAAAAATAGAATGTGTTCCAATAACATCTGTAATGAGAGCTGAGATCATAACACCGACAAGTACAGCGCATATTTGGAAATCACTAAAGGGTTTTCCTTCTGGAGTTTTCTTGATCAACCAAGTTATTGCTGGCCTAACAACAAGAAAACAGAAACCAACGAAGAAAAGGTTTGATATTACAACCCAAACAGAAGCCCAAGTTGTTGAACTTTGCTCTGATAAAGCAATAGCTAGAGCTAGTAAAAGCCAAGCACACACATCATTGATGAGGGAAGTTGAAAGCGAAAGCTTTCCTAGTTCTGTGTTGATGAGTTTGAGCTCCGCAAGCATTCGAGCGAGCACAGGAAATGAGGTGACAGATAGAACAATACCAAGATAAAGAACAAAGCTAATGTCATTTATACTTTCATCTCTGTCAGTGAAAGCAAAGGAGACTCCAATACCAACAATAAAGGGCAATATCATACCAGCAATTGCAATGGACACCGCCTTTGCACCGGTGCGTTTCACAATAGATATGTCCATCTCTAAACCAATTAGGAACAGAAAGTATATCAGACCTATGTTTGCCATTGTTTCTAAAACCATTGCACTTTTTAGTGGAAATACAATATTTCCAAAATCTTCATATCTACCAAGCACTGATGGCCCCAAGAACAATCCACCCTGTAAATATCATCCAACCATTCTAGTCAATTACCAAATTATAACAAAAACCTAATGCAGTACTATTGTGACCAATTGATCATATTTATGTTCTACTTCTACATGGTATCGCAATGAAAAACCTAATGCAGACAGCTCTGTCGGTGAGTTAAGGGACACCAAATGAGTACGGAGGTTCAGAGTTCAAACCTTTTAAATTAACATAATCCACTAATTTTCTAACATACTAACTAACATTTTCTTATCGAAAACAAAAACCTAATGCATATAAATATATTTAGTACTTTATGATAATATGTAATAATAATGAAATAAATGAAAAATCATATGTACTAATTGGAATAAAAGAAGAAAAAAAAGATGGAAGAGGAAAGAAGTTACCATGATTTCAGCAATGACGCGAGGTTGGTGAAAGGGTTTGAGGACGAAAACAAAGAAACGTGTGACAAAAACAACTAAGGTTATTTGCAAAATGAAGAGAGGTATAGAATAGTTTAAAGGGTTATCTCCTGCCCAAACACCATTTGTTGTTGTCATTGTTGGTGTATAACATATCAATGATACGTCTGAAACATTTGACGGTGCTAACATTGTTGTGTTTTCCATTTTGCACCAAATTAATAAATTAACTACAATAATAATAATATCAAATTAAGAACACAAGCATTAAAGGTTGTCACAAAACTTTTTGTTATGATGATCAAGGGGTATTATTTGATTAATTTGTTTCCTTCCCTTCCTTTCTAAATAGAAAAAAATTCAAGGAAGGTGAAGGTACCCCTTGCTTGTGTTCTTAATTCTGAAAAAAGATGAACAAAATCAAAGGGAAGAAGGCAAGTTAACCCAAATCCCAAATGAATGAGATAATATTCTAATGTCACAATGCCTTATTTGTATCTTTCTATTTTTGGAAATTCAATCTACCTCGTTACATTACATATGCTTAATGTGGGCCTTTGGCCAAATTGTTAAAAAAAAAAAAAAATATATATATATATATATATATATATATATATATATATATATATTGTTTTTCTTTAATATTATGATGCTTTTTGGATCAAGTTTTTTTTTTCGAGGGGATGGATCAAGTTTCTATAATGCTCAAATTTGTATTCGACTGAAGAAAATATTATTGCATAGAAGTTTTTGATTAGTATATTGCATAAAATTAAATAAATTAATTTAGCTTTAATTGAAGAATAATATTTAATCATACAAAATTAATCTATATTTTAGATAATTCACCCATAACCTTATGACTTTTTCTAGTCTAACCCCATATAGTTCTAGTTACACCCAATTTTTTAAATTTTTTTACAATAATACCGAAATTACCTTCTTCATGTAAACTTCTTAAAACTTTTTTTTCATTATCACTTTTAAACTTTATCCTTTTTCACCCACAAACCACCAAGGATATGCAATAAATGCCTACTAAAATCGCCAATTAAATCAACATCTTTTCCATTGATCGGTACTCTATTCAAGTGAATTTCATAAATTTCTTCGAGTTTCTATTTATCGTTTGCTCCATGATTTATTCGATGTTGTTAATTTCACCATTGTCGATGTTGTTAATTTCACCATGGATTTTTGCGATGTCGTTTTGTTTGTTCCATGGTATAGCATGATTTAAGTTTACAGGGTAGCGTAATTTAAGTTTACATAGGTCACAAGTGAATTTAATTTACGTACATATTCTAAAAAGGAGTAACATAATTTAAAATTATGTAGAATAATTCAAGTTATACATGTACACGTAAACTCGGTTTACATAACCTGTGTAAATTGAATTTACGTTAGTTTACTTATGTAAACTAGGTTTACTATGTAAACTCAGTTTACATAACTGCGTAAAATAAATTTACGTTAGTTTACTTACATTATGTAAACTAAGTTTACATAAACTAAGTAAACTCATATTACAATATGGGTGAACACGTAAACTTAGTTTACTTAACTCATGTAAACTGAGTTTACATAAACTAATTAAATTGAGTTTACATAAACTATGTAAACTGAAATTACGTATACATAGAATCAACACAATCCAACTAAGAAAATGATAAATCGCTAAAAAAATGAAGCAATTAAGAGACCGGATACACGTGTGCATGCCGAAAGAGATGAAAAATTGAAAACTTACAAACCCTAATGGAGAAGGAAGACACACGAGCGATTGGTGCGATTGGCTGCTCTTGAAGATAATACCCGGGCGGAAGGAAGGAAATGAAGGTGTCCAGGCGTGTGTGTGCTTCTTTCTGGGTTTGAGGGAATAAGTGATCATTTCTTTTGAAGAGAATAAATGAACTGTATTTTGTGGGTTTTGAATTAAATTGAAATTTTTATTTTAATTAAAGGGTATATTAGTAATTTTGGGATGTAACTTGGATTATTTGGGGTGTGAGTAGTATCTATCTAACCTTATTCTTTTATCAACTTTCGATTATATTTCTCCCTTCTCATAACTTAATGGGTATGTTTCGCTGCTAGGTTCTTAATTTGAAAGATTTTTTCCTGAAAGAATTTTGGTGTTGTGCTATAACCTAACCATGATAAGGTTTTTTTTTTTTTAAGATGCAAGAGCATCAATTCATTCCAAAAAAAGAGTACAAGAAAGAAAAGGGGGATGAAACCAGAACCTTCTCAGAAGTTTGTAAATCTAAAGTTGGACATGCCCAACCTATTTCTAATGTACTCTCCCCTAATGAAATCAGGGATGTCATCAAACCAAAAAACATCTAAAAAAGTTAGTAAAAGACAAAAGTTGGCCAGACCATTTGCACAAACATTACCCTCTCTATAAATATAGACACAAAAAACCTCATGTTCTAAATCACAGTTAAACAATTATACCATCTATTTCTAAGGGACCAATGGATCACTGTGTTAGAGTTAAAAGCTTGTAAAACCAACTGTGAATCTGTCTCTAGCCAAACATTCCAAAAGCCTCTAGCAGCAGCTACCTCAATTGCAAGCATTGCCGCATTAAGTTAAGCAAAAAAAGTGTTTCCCTCACCAAGGAATTGAGCGAAACAACCAAAACAGATCCACTCCTCATTCCTGAGAATACCGTCGGCAGAAGCTTTGCTTGGGTTCTATGATAAGGTTTTATGAAACAAAGAGGTTAAAGTTTTTGCATTGTGTAGGTATAAAATTGTTTAATTAAGGGTAAATTAAGTAAATAGTCTGTATAATTATTCAAAAATTTGTTTTTGCTTTTTACAACGTTTTTACTTCTTACAAAAAAAATTACACTTTTTAGTTTTGTGTAATTTTCACTCAATATTTTTAGTCTCTATAAAATTTTCTGTCAGTTTTTTTAATTTTTGTAACGTTTTCGTCAACATTTTGTGTCTCTAAAAATGCTAAAGAAAAATGTTACATAACTAAATAATGTGATTTTTTGTAAGGACTAAAAAAGGAATTCTTTTTGAATATATATAAAATAAAAAAAAGGAATTCTAAATTAACCCTTTAATTAATTTACACTAACATTTAGTTAATATGTCACATTACATTATACATTTTTAAAATAAAAATAGAAAAAGTTTTTACACAATTTGTTTATTGTCTTATAAGATGTGATTGTTTAAGGAATGGTGTTCGGTTTTGGAGAATGATCGACTCACTGAGTTTGGTCATCATTGAAATTTTATTGTTGATTCTTAAGTAAATTTTGAATGTTGAAAATGACATGTCCTTAAGAACCACCTTCCTTCTTATAATTGGAACTAGGGTGGAAATATGTTGGATCATCCGACCAAAGTCTATGGTCTGGTCTACATAAAGTCTAGCTCTTGGTCCGACTAGTTTAATAAAAATACTATGCTCAGGTGTATAAAAAGGATATTTATTTATTTATTTAAATAGTTTAGGCTTAAACTTTCTAAAAAAAATCTATTATGCACGTCAAACTTTCGTCCCCGCCCTATTTGGTTTTATATTTTGTATGCTTTGGTTTGACAAAAATAAGAAAATTTTCTCAAGAATTTCATTTTGCCCTGAGTTATTCATACTCAACTTTGCAGTGCCCTCGTGTTTACTTGAATGACACTCAAATTGAAATTCTCATCAAGTGGAAACCTCCTAATTATTTCAAAATTAATATTGATGGATCCCATCCATTACATTTCTTTCGGTAACTCCTATTGTGGTGACCTTTTTCACAACTCAATAGTATGTTTATTACATGTTTCTTGTGTAACCTTGGTAGTGGAACTTAGTTTTGGCAGAACTCTTGTGGTCTCTTCCTTCTGTGATAGTGGAACTTGATTCCTTGGTGGTATTGAACATGGTGAAAATGCATTATTACTTTGAAGTTATGTCTAAAGTTCTTCCTTGATGAAGCCTTGCAAGTGGCTTCCATCAATCATATGATTTATAGAGAAGTCAACTGCAGCAGTGATTACCTAGCAAACCTTTATCATAAATTATTTTCTTAGTTATTGCAAAGACATACATAATGAGATTTCTTTGTCTCCAATCTTTGAGAAAAAAAACTATTTCAACCAAAATTTAAATTCGGGTTCTTTCAAATGACTTGTCTTCATCAATTATTTGAGTAAAATCATTTGATTATGTTGAGGGGTTAAATAAGTTTTTACTTCCTGTAAAAATTTTAATTTGTTTTAGCCTATCTAAAAAATTTCATCAAGTTTTGATCCCTCAAATATTTTCGATCACTATTTTTGGTTAAGTCAACTCTTTTATACAAAAACAATTAAATTTTATCTTACGAAGTGGGTCTGGCTACATGAATCAAATTATGTCATAGTGTTCTATCAAAGTCATGTATTTCTCCAGTTCATTAATCTCTGGATCCTTCTTGATAATTTCTCTTATAGTTTTTCTAGATTTTCTTCTATCCCTAGTGATTTGACTCATCTCCATCTGATATACTCCCCTTACTACAAAATCCAAATCATAGAGATTGGACAAAATTTATGTTTGGTGCCCATACTCAACACAACCCTCTCCTTTTATGTGTTTGGGATCGGCCATGCATAGCAAAGTTGATCAACTTATGTGTATCCTTCATATTTTTGAAAGAGTTTTTACAAAGATGTTTAGAAGACTATAACAATCTTTCCCTAAAAGCTTAGTTTTTTTATTAAAATATTGATTAAATATGAATTTTTAAACGCTAAAAACTTGAAAATTCATATTCAACTATACCTTGTTAAAAAAAATAACTTTTGCAAGAGATGTTTTTATAATGTATTAAACGTGAGTGCAAAAAATAATTTAAATTTCAAAAGATAACATGAGTTTGCTTAAAAGTAGAGATCAAGAGTTGTAACGAAAAACAATTGGAGGACCAAAACTTGCTGAAATTTTTTAAAAGGGGTTAAAAAATAAAATATAAGATATTTGTAGGGAAAAAAAACTTATTTAACACTTATTTTCATGATGAGATATGCTTAAATAAGATGATTCAAATACAACACCACATGAATACTAAATGGTGTATCAACCAATATATATAACTAGAAGGGTCTCAGATTGTTGTTAGCCAATGTAGATTTTGAAATGGACTTTAAGGTGGTGGTAGATAGTATCTATAGTTGTACTCTTGTAGTCTCGAATTTCGCGTCAATTATCAATGATTCTCGGAGCTTACTTTCTTCTAATTTACTAGCAACCTATGATGTGAGGTTTATTATGAGACAAACCAATAAAATTGTTCATAGTTTACCTAAGGTAACTTCATGTTATGCTGGTATCCATATTTTCATTTGAATTTCAATTTTTATCTCTATCTTTATTTAAAATGAAATGCAATAAATTTTCTCTCGTAAAAATAACTAGTAGGGTATTTTTAATTACATCATTCTATATGTTTTATCTATAATTCGTGACATTTTCACAATATTTGACACTAAGCAAGAAGCACCAAGTTAGATCATTGTCTCACGAGTCACATGTAATGAATATGGTATTCCTTGTTGGTATAGACAATTGAATGTCCCTCAGGTCCCCCAATAGCCTAAACGTTGCAGATCGATGATAGTCAATTCTAAGTAGGGCGATTCTGCACATAGTCTTAATCTTCATCATCATATGAATGGGAACAACTCTACATTAAATGTCTTGAATACATATGCCGAATCAGTGGCGGATTGGCCCAACACATATTGAACCTTAAGGCGAAATTTAAAATAAGGTCTTTCAAGTTATTACTAGTTTGTGCAACAAAAAAAAAATATTGATAGTATTTGTTTTGCGAAAGTAATATTTTTATTCAAAATTTCACTTTTTGAACTTTTTTGGATGCAAAATCGTTCATTAAATTATTGTAATTGGTTTCGTTTAACAACATTTTTTCAATCGACGATCAAACAAATCTATTTAATCTTTGTTGACGCATTGTTGATCTTAAATAAGATATTATTAACTTTAATTTTGAATTTTTTCTACAGACGTGACAATTATATGAATCGTTAACATTATTTTATAAGCAATATACGCATTTGAAAAAAATTAAGTCTTTTTATGTAATTAAGTATATCAACTGATGTATCATTTTTTACCTGGAGACAAACTCAATTTAAAATTTTAGCTCCGTAAATAAATATGAGGTATTGAGTATAATAGATAAAAAAAAATAAATAAATCTAAGGCCTTTGGCAAATATCGAAATTTCAACATTGATGTGTGTTACATTATGAAAATTACATTATAAAACACACACCAATGTTTGAATTTTGATATTATACGATATGAAAAGGATAGTGGCAACATTATTCATTATTATTATTAGGAAAATGTTAAAGAGTGTCATTAAAACATTGGTTAAGAGGATAAAAATATAAGCATTGTATTGAAAAATAATAAAAAGTGATGAATTTAACTTTTTTTAATAGTCAAAATATTGTTGAATTTAATACAAACTTACTACTTTTTTAAGTGTTCGGAAGTGTCATTAACCCTTATTATTATTATCTCAAGGTGGGGGTGAGTGACCCGGATGAAAATTATTATCATCGTCACTCAAACAATAATACTATACTAGTAAGAACATCAAAACTAGTCAAAGTTAAAATTATTGAGGATGTCATAGTAAAAGAGGATTCATTTTTGTTCTTGTTGGGATTCATATAGTAGACGGGTCAAAGGGAATAAGGTAAAGATAATTTCATAGCTATCATTGAAGGGAATATAAGGGGGTTTCTTGCTTTTTCCTTTTCCTTTTCAACCAAAAGGGATGTGCTTAATATCAAAAGCTGATGGTAGAAAAAGGGTTAGAATTACAACAAAATTAGAATGTCTTAAAGCAATATGATCATATACATAAAAAATCTTACATTGTGCGGACATTGAGACTAGAACTAATTTTATAGATATAACCCTCTTCAATCAAGACCTCTTCAATCAAGATAAAACTACGAGGGTTCATACATAATGTACAATAAAAGGTCATTAAAGCTTCAATCTTAGGCCTCATGAATTTTCAATTTTTTATAGCTAATAGGACATTAATTACAAATTTTGGATCCCTATTAACAATTTTTGGATTTTAGTCCCTACATTTTTAATTTGCCAATTTTGGTCCTCCTAAATTTAAAATTTATAAAATTAGATTCGACGCTTATTTTTTATGTTGTGACAATAATAGAATTGTATATGTGGAAGCAACATCATTATATTAATAAATAATATTAAATTCTTTATTTTCATAACTTAATTATTTTTGTGAAATATATTAATTATAATTATTGATAAAATACAAATAATTAATTTTGTAAACACTAGAGTTGTCTTGTTCCTTTGTGTTTATAATTTTATAATGTCAAATACAAAGTATGGATAACTTTTTGAAAATTAAAGGAAAAAACAAGAGAAATTTGAAAAAAAAACTAATTCAATCTCAACATGGTGCTCTCGATAAATTTGTTACTATACATAAAAATGACAGAGAAACAAGTTCAATTAGTGGAAAAAAGTAATAGAACAATCATCTATAGATGATGTGTAAAACGCCAACCGTCCTAGTTCCAATTTCAATCAAGAACAAGAAGATTGAAATTTGATATAAATGATTATGCAGCTCACAAACTAGATGATTTATATAAAATTTGATAATTTATATGATACTAAATCTCCTCGAAATTCATGTGCACTGTTTTGGGTTCACATAATACCCAAAACAAACACTATTACAACAAAAAAAATATACACATTTGTTGACTTGAAGTTGGAACATTGACGTTAGAATGAAGGTCTAAACCATACAATAATTAACAAAGACGATTTCATTCTTTAATGTCGAGAGAGAATGTTCTGGTACATCAAAAAGCAGTCGTGAATTCCTAATACATAGTTAAGCTAACAATTAGCTAAAAAAAATCACCAAAATACATATAGAAGGAGCTGGTTTGATCAAAATATTAATGTTTATGTTAATGTGAAAGAGGTTCAATAGGACAAGCTGGTTTTCGAGATGCTACTTGATTGTACTTTGTGATGGATTCAACATCATGACTCAATGTTTAGCAGCGGTTTTCTCGGTAAAGAGGATGAATACATACCACAACTGTCACTGCCATGCTCTGATTACACATTCAAAGCAAAGGACCACCCCCACTCGGTTACTTACCATAGTGTTGATATTCATATTGAACATGTTTTTCAAATAAAGAAATAACCCTTAAATATTCTTTGTTTCTTACCTAAAGCAATGAAAAAACTCATGCACCCCTTTTAAAAATATGGCTAATTTAAGGTCTTAGACTAAATAATATCACTAATCATATAGTTTAGGGAAAAATTAAATCACAAAATGTGATACCAACAACAACAAGTGTAGGTTAGAAGTCTCACATTGTTTAAAGAAGTGAAGGTTGACCATTTTATAAAAGAGATGACCCATAAACTCAATGTCTTAACGTTTTGGGTAAAATTGTGATGTCCAGCTCACTTGTATTGTGGCTCTGAGTCAAATGTGGGTGAATGGTGATCCCCTGGGCTCTCCTCGTGGCCCAACAGTGGTATTGTGGTTCGACGAAGAGTCCAAGGATGGGCCTGACCAAAGGTTTTGGATTAAAGTTAGGTGTTCAACTCACTTGTATGGTTGGTTTGGGGCCAATGTGGATGATCGACTTCCTTCGTGATCCAACATGTAGAAATGTGTCAAAAAGATTTAAGTTAATTACGATTTATTATTTGTTATGTTCGACTATCATAACATCAAAACATGTTAATAATATTTGAGAACAACATGGGGATCTCTGACATCAAAAAATAAGTCATGAAATGACAGCAACAAAATTACTTTAGGATTAACATCATTACTCCTAATGTTAACCAAAATGTTGCCACTTTCATCTCAAATTAATCTCACACACTATACTATATCATTTATAACATGTATACTTTCTAAATTTAGTCCAAATCTTGTTGAAATCTTTAGACTCTCCTTTTCTCAAATCTCTTGTGCTTTTCTTTACTCTTCAATATGCCTATAGCTGAGAAAAAATGAGGAAAAAGAATCCAAAATATGTACTGTGAGAATAGTTATTTCTTCCAGCTCAATGCAAATCACTTTATCAGCACAGAAAGCGAGGCTTCTCTTTCTTTTTTCATCATTGCAGTTACCATCTTGAGACTTTTTGTCTCCATGTCTTTCTCACACTGTTCTTGAACCCTTTAACCTCAATATAACATTATACACAAAGTGGAACACACAAGTCTAGGTAAAGAAAAGGGAAAATGGACTTTGATCTTGAGAACCCTTTATCCAGCTTCAAAGAACAGCAAAACTGTACTATATCAGAACTCTTTGCTTTAGAAACTGATCATATGCCCTCATCAAACTGCTTGAATTCAACACATTGTGAAGCCATTTCTCTCATACTTCAGGTAAAAATTAGGCATTTTCAATTCCTCTTTCATTTCACATATGCTACATTTTTTTATGTTTCTTCAGGTTCAGCATTCTTGCAATTTGGATCCATTTGTAGTTTATCTTGGTATAAATTACTTGCACCGTTTTATGTCGAAGCAAGAATTTTCGGTAAGCACATATCTAATGAACCCACTTTATGCTTATTTCTACTTAATAGCAAAGTGATGAAAACTTAGAACAATTGCATATTGATAGGATTCAAAGATTTCTACTTTTTGTTCTACTATGTTATTCCTCTCAATTTGCAGCAGGGAAAACCCTGGTTAATCAGGCTCATTGCCATATCATGTCTTTCTCTGGCTTCAAAAATGAAGAACACACATTTACCATTTTCTAAGTTGCAGGTAAAGCTTCAAATACATTTACAACTACTTAAAATCATGGTTCTAAATTGCAATCACAGTTGCTATTACACTGCAAACCTTACTACTAGGGTAAAATGCAGACAGATACGTCCGCAATTTCAATTGCGGAGACCTCAAAACCTTTATGTTGCAGCCGCAATTCCGGTCATTGACTGCAATTTAGAACTATGCTTAAAATCATTACTAATGGAAAGAGAACATGTGCAATGTGGCATAGTAGTTTGAAAAACTAATGTTTATGAAATTATACAATTACCAATGAAATAGAGAGAGGGTTGCAACTTCAATGGTGAAAATATACAAAAAATGGAACTAGTTATTCTTGGAGCTCTGAATTGGCGTATGAGGTCAATTACACCTTTTCCTTTCTTGAATTTCTTCATCTCTTTAGCTCAAATTAAAGACCAACCACTTAAAGATAGAGCTGCAGAGATAATCTTCAATGTTCATAATGGTACTTCTTAATCATAACTCCGTTTTAATCTTGAGTTCCAATCTTCACAAACTGAACTACATTTTATCTTTATACTTTATGAATGCAGACATTAAGTTTTTAGAGTATAAACCCTCAACTGTTGCAGCAGCTTCCCTTATCTATGCATCTTATGAACTATTCCCACAGCAATATTCTATTCTGACAGCTACAATTACAACTTCTGAGCATATAGACAAGGTGAGTTTATACTTATACAGTTATACTAAACCACTATTTAATATTTATTATTTTTTGGTGTTGGCATTAAATATTGGTGGTGATTGTTTTAGGATACATTGGCCAAGTGCATTGATATGATGCATGATATGTGGAGAAATGAAGTAAAAGGGTCAATGAAAGATACAAGCTTTTTAAGCACTGAAACTCCAGTGAGTGTGCTTGAAAGAAGCACCAAAAGGCAGAGAATTTGATCAGCTGAGGGAAACAGTCATATTCACAACATATGTTGTCACTGTTTCCACTCAATCCTAAAAGTAGAGGACACAACCACAAGGCATTGATTTGGAATATGGAGTTGAACTATTCATACACCTATGTGTCCTTTGTCAAAAGTTATAAAAAGAAAAAGTGCATATGATATGGCATCAAATGAAATTCAGAAATTAATAGAATAAATACCACATATGGTGTGGGCAGGGATTGAAGTGGAAGCTGTAATGTAGGGGCTTAATTTGACTATGATGCAAAATAATTAAATTTTAATATAAATATGGAGTCATTGTCACATTAAATAATTTCTTCCAACTCACAATTTGTCACATCAACAACTTTTAATTATTAAGTTTATTTATAACTTGACTTTTCAACTTCCCTGACTTCAAATTTCTTTTATGTGGAAACAACAACAACTTGAAACCAAATAAAAAAACTTAAGCAACTAGGAGAGAAAATTCCATTTTAAGGACATTACCCAAAGATTAGATGTGACAACAACTTTCCTCAAGGTAGAAACTACAATATTAGATTTTAGTGGAAACTGGCATCATTCATAAATTCATAGTTCCATTTTAGTAATCCTAACCATCTTCAAGTGGAAACTAATATTCTTATGCACTGGTATAGGCTTCTAGGTGTGATTTCACCAGCATTAGACTCTGTGTCATGCTCAACCTAAGTAAATCTTCCCTCCAAATTTGCAAAAATCATAATTGGAGAATCTAGTTAAATCTTCCCACTAGCAACTTGACTCATTACTGACTCAATAAGCTAAAAGTTGCAAAGGAAAGCCAAGCTTGATTCAGCTTAACTGTCTTGTAGGCCTACTTGAGAATACAAGGATTAATACAACACTTGTAATTTTTGTTACAATCATTAAGAAGGGATTCTTTCAACACTATGACACTAATCAAACTATATACTACAGGGGCTGGTAAAAATAACACCCCATTAGTTTAGAATGACATACTCTATATGGACATTTTGCAAACTAAACATCATGTGGTAATTTTAAAAGCAACATTTTTCTCCATCCAAAAATTAAGATATCCCCATATTGAGAATAAGTCTACTTGGAACAAAGAAAACCAAAGTGCATGTAAGTTTGGAATGCTTGAGTCTTAAATTGTCTACACACTTTGAACTAAAACATTCTCAACTTATAAACACTTTGATTCTCTTTGCTCCAAGCAATATAGACTTATTTTCCAACACAAACATTAGTTGTTTCCCGTGATTTGCCACTACCTCTTAGTCCCAGTACGATCAGTGTTGTTAGAGCCTTCATTACATTCTCTTTTGAAATCAAATATGCTGGGCAGACACCAGGGATACAATTCAGATGAAAAACCATTGTTTTAAAACTTGCTCGTAACCTTGATTCAAGATTCATTGATGATACCATGCTCTATTTCTTCTATAAGGTGTAATTTTCATCCGTAAGCTTGATCGACTCGATAGGAGGAGGAATCATCTCAGAGAGTGCTTTACTCCCATTCCTAATGCCACCTATGCATATGGTGTCACCCCGACCGTGCCAAGTGCCGTCTTGGACGTTGTTAATCTCCAATGTTCTTGACTCCTGCATCATAATACAAAGATACAGAATTCAATACAATAATGTCGGTGTTAATAAATATGCTTTCATTCTGGTTATAGTTGGCACTAAATTAGAAAGATGTTCCGTCATCAATAGCTTTATCTCACATAATATAGTGTACAACAAGTCAAGAAAGGAGAGAAATTTGAATTACCTGACACAATGTACAGCAAGGACAGACAAAATGGTAAACACAATCGTCCACCATACTGTCGCTACCCTGAAAATAGATACCAACATATACTGCATTAGATATACGAATGCTGCCAAAATTACATCCAAGTTAGTCAGCATGTATTATTGAACAAAACGTGCAAGCAGCCAATATTAACCAACCATACACCAGCACATATGCATGCAAGCAAAAATGTTATTAAAGAAAAAACCATCCTCCATCACATTGGTCCAAAGTGCGACTTTGGACAAATCCTTTAAAATCCTCTAAAGCGGGAATATTAGGATTGTCCAAAATTAAATTTTAGTTGCTAAGATCATATTGTGCTTTAAATTAAATCAAGGGTGGACAGACCCTAATATGCACTCTTTAGATTAGCTTTGTCTGAACAAGACAAATTATTTTTAGAGAACAAACCATGTGCATACAGAATACCTCTGTGAAAACTTGTCTATGAATAACTAAGTGTAAATAAACATTATGTAAGCAGACATGCCCACCTTGATGTTGAATTTCTTTCGCATACGAGTTCGGTAGAATCCTAAATATGCTCCACCAGTAATGATGAAGGTGACTGTCAGGTATAGAAAGTAGTGATGTCTCGTGACAATAAAGGCTATGAAGTTGAAAAGAGCACAGATGGCTAAAAGAAAATATACAAATGCCTGCAATATAAAACAAGGATATTCAAGCTTCAAAGAGTTGTATTACGAAAAATCAGAGAAGTTGAACATGGAAATTGTCAATTCGAAATAGGATTCCTTTTGTTAAAGTTTTAAGTTAGGATTACATCATTTTAAAACAGCAAAGAAGCTCTAAGAAATTTCAAACAATGTAAATATACCTGAATATAGCAAGAACCAAGACCAGCTCGCTTCATGTTCTTCCCAAATCGGTAGCAGGGACAACTGCAATGAAATGAGCTACTTTTAACATAAATGACAAATCGTATAAAACCCTTGTAAGTAACAGCAAACCACAGTGTGTTTTTATGCCATTTTAGACTTTCATTGGCCAGAAAGAAAGTTCATGTCATGAACAAATTCATAGGCATTGCAATGACGTGTATGATTAAGAAATACATTAAACTGAATAAGCTTCATCATTCAAAACCATACCAGGCATCTCGGTAACTCAAAAATAAATCTCAATGTCACAAACCCCTGGCACCACGATGAGAAAATAAACACGTTGTTTCCCTTTTGGGGTTGTATGCAATAAACTAATAGTGAAAACAGAAAGTCAGGAACAGAACCGGTTTCCACAAATCATGTTCCTCATAGATTCAGGGCATGTGACATATAACAGGATGGAGAGTTTTGCAGAAAAGAAAAGGAAGGTAAACATTTTAATTTTAAATTCGGAGTTATAATTCGTAAGAGTAATCAAGATATATTAGGACATTAATTTAAGGTTGGTTTGATTTGAGAAAATATTTGATTGGTAAAAGTAATTTTCAAAGTCTCCTACAAATATTTAAAAGCTGGAATAATTTTGTAACTAAATTGAAAACAAAAAACTTGTCCCAAGTTTGATGATGATAAGTCATTTTTCCATTCATTCTAAAACTTATTAAATTAGATAATCTATTTTTGAGAGAAAATTTTCCCTTATCCTCCATAAACCCCATCCAAAGTCTAAACATAGGATTAAGGATCTAATGATCACAAAAGAATATCTTACAGGTAAAATCTTCTTCTCTTCAAACTGAAACTATAAGCTCAAAGGGATTTCTCAATCCAGAAATGAAACATAACAAGCAAACAATTTGAAAAAATAAACAAGATCAACCAATCATCACCAATTCCTTACAAAATCAGCTAAACTTCTCACAACAACTAATGTTATTATTCTTTATAAAAACAAAAACAAAACAAAAAAAACCTCAAAATGAACAAAAACAAAACTTCAAAACATACAGAATTTCAAACAAACACAATCAACAATCACAAAACAGAAAACATATGTTTAAGAAAAACAAAAAAGACACATGAAAAAGAAATTCACCATGCAGATTCAAGAGCAATTCGACGATGCTCAAAACAATCAAGAACTTCACCTTCCCACATCCTCAAAACACCACCAAACTCCTCACCACGCTGTTCATCATCTCCACCTCCTCCAAGCTTCCCCCAAGTTCCATTTGCAGTTTGCAAAGCAACAGATGAACAAAGCATATCAAAATCCAAAACAGCCATGCCCTCCAAAAGCCTCTCATTCTCTTCACCTTCTCTTCCTTCTCCTTCACCCATCACCATCACCTTCTCTTGTTGCTTCTCCAAATCACCCATTACCGCAAAACAAAAAACCTCAAAACCCAAAAAAAAAAGTTACCAACTTTTTCTTCTCTTTCTCACAAATTCTACTTTTTTTCTTTGACCCTTTTGAAATCTAAGACAACCCTTTTGGTTTTGCTTAATGGGTTTTCAGAAAATGGAAGAAAGATGATTTTTTTACGTTGTTGTTGTTGGTGGGCTGTAGGTTATCTATTGAAAGCAAGCACAAGTGGGAAGATGTTGGTTTTGGTTTTGGTTATATTTTAATTATAAATTATTATTAGCACTAATTAGTGATTAATTCTTACGTTGGTGGGTAATGATGGTGTGTGGGACCCACATAGGTTTATGTTTGGTTTTTTGGATGGTGTTTCTATTACCACATGGTCACTAGAATATAGCAAAAAGATTTTGTTGTGGTAAATATCAACCAATGGAAGAGATTTTTACTAATAATAATAAACGTGATTAATTTCTCTAATTTGATAAGTTGGAAAATTAGTTTAAGATGTTAAACTTGCCTCCTAAAAATAACACACCCTTCTTTTTTTTTTGAGGGATAACACACCCTTCTTAACTGTTGCATGTTTGTTTTTTTACTCTTCATTTTGTTTTGCTAACAAGATGATTGGTTAAAGAGGAATGATAACTAAATTATTTTGTGACATTATATAAATATATTTTTGTCCAACACCATTCAATGGTTTTAATGTGGAGCCAAATTTAATGTCAATGTATCAAGTTGCGTTTTCTTTTCTTCTTTGGATAGAAAAGCTACGTTTTTTAATACGTGACTTTTATGGGTTTGAATTGGTTGCTGGAAATATAGTAATGTTGGAGATATTTTTCTTTACTAAGTTGAAATCTTTTATTATAAAGATTTAGGTTAAGTTAATTAAATAAAGTGATGCTAATCCTCTAACTTGGCAATCATATTCTACAAAAAGTTTATAGAACTAGTGAAGAAGTATGAGTGTTTTTATTTCTTTTGGTGTTGAAGTATTAGTGAAGAAGTATTACTAGTGTTTAACATTAGTCTCAAATCATGAGTGTTTATGACTAAAACTATAGGTATTATTGGGAGTAGTATTATGGTAGGGTAAGGGTTGTCATTATAAAGTGGTCCTACTAAGATGTAGCTCCCTTATCCTATTATAGGAAGTAGAAGAATATATTTGGAATAACACCTTCATATTTTGGATAAAGTCAAATCATGTTTTATGTACATTTAAAAAGGGGGGAAATATGTACCCAAAGAAAAGGGTCAAACTTTGATCCCGATCAGTCAAATAAATAAGCAGGTAAATACTGTATATTTATTATGTATTTACGGATAAATGAATTTGCAATTTTTTTAGTAAAATTGGGTCATTTTTTAAGAGACAAATTACAGTATTGAAAACATTATAGATTTTCAAATATAGTTAATATGGTCGTTGTGTTGTGTTGGTCAAATGTGACTGATGTTACTCATTATGTTTCCTAGAAAATGTTACTTATTGGTCAAAAAACAAAAAAAAATTAAACGGAACAAATTTTAGTAGTAGTATTTATAATCATGTTTGAATGATCTTTTTTTTGACAGTGTTTGAATGAATTGTTTCTGACAAATGTTTGAATGAATTAATCTTTACAAAAATGTTTTCAATGAATTATGAAGTTGTAATTACATCATTTGAGCTTAATTTAATTAGTTTGACATTGCATAATATATGCAAGAGCTCAAACTCTAATTATCTTATTTATTCATTTTAAGATGTAAACTTTTAGACACCGGACTATTTAAGAGAAATTAGAAAATGAAAGCTCTAATTACAAATATGGTAATGCTAAATAAATTGAATTAACATAGTTTGTGTCCCTTGGGGAAGTAGCTACATACTTGGACTCGACGCTTCGAAGCAAAGAAATTTTGTCTCCCTTACCTATTACTGAAGTTTTCATAACACATTTAATTTTGATTTTCGAAAAATTGGACACTGGATTAGGATAAGTTATTTTGATTGAATTATAACATGGAAAGTAAGAAACTTGCCCCCGTATCCGTGTCATCCTAATCTGCATATAAAAGAAGGGTTTTATTAACGAGTGCCCTAAGGGCACTCTTTAAGGATTCTTAATAAAGAAATTATTCCTTAAAAAAGTCAAAAACTTCAATTTCCAGTGCATTCATTTCATAAACTTTGACAAGAACTTATTATTTAAAGTTACTAAACAATACCTAAGGGCACTTGTTAACATTTTTCATAAAAGAAAGGGATAGAACCACAATATAAAAATGGGTGGATTCTAAGGTGAGGGAGCAATCAAGTCCCTCACCGGTGTACCACTTACATTATACCATTAGATCTATTAAAATAATTTAAAGGCTGAGATTTTTTGGAAATAAAAAATGAACACCTATGTCTTCTCCCATCCAATCTTTGTTCTTTTTGATTTGATCCAGTGCCCAAACCTTCATTGTGTGCTTGATTATCCTTGTTAAACTTAAACCTTAAACAGAAACCGAAATTCTATAATGAAAATTCTAAGTATTCAAATTCAATTCTTCTCGTTGAATCTGATTTTCAATTTCCCCTAATGAATCACAAGTATGCAACAATCTGATCATATCAATCCTCCAAGGGAACCTCTACATTCTCATATCGGAAACTGCGATGTTTTGTTTTGAAAAGATCCGCAAGAGAAACTTATTTTAATTCGTTTATGTTTTTCAATTAAGAAATTGTTTTCATGGCAATAGTTTTTTTCCTTCCCTTTTGCTGTTTTTAGTTTTCGATCAATTTAAGTGTAACCATCATGAGAAGAAAGAAACCCAGAAAATAAAATAGAAAGAAACCTTCATAAAAAACCATGGTCTCAAACATTGAAAAGAAAGAAAAAAAATTGAACTTTTAAGAACCTCCATGAAATTTGTTTGATATTCGTTTCCAAGAAGATGACATAAATGGTAATGGTAAA
>Ga0315914_1001814_pt1 | contig 32482 bp, 20 predicted proteins | sample MpolenodulesMG_FD_203920 | JGI IMG/M metagenome (GOLD analysis project Ga0315914, IMG submission 203920) | Medicago polymorpha root nodule microbial communities from Los Angeles, California, United States - elongated nodules | ecosystem: Host-associated > Plants > Roots > Nodule | place: USA...
AGATACTCAACCCTCAAGTTCCCCCCCCCCCCTTTTGTAAACCCTAGGCCTCTAGCTTCAGCTCTTCTTCAAAATTCTACAGAAATCATATTAACGGTTTACATCAATTATTCAACATATTTCAATCATATTTCAGAAATCTCAATAGCGACAACTTGATTAAACGAATTCAACATCACACCTTTGTTTGTCTTTGTTTACTCATCGGTATCATCTTCCAAAAGTGTTTTCATGATTTGGCTAATTGCTTAATATTAACGGTTTATCCCTCTTCTATAATGTAACATTACCCTGTAGTTTATTCTTTCATTTTTCTAGCCCCCGTCCCCGTTGGTATAGTTCCTAAAAACATTAATTGATACTGAATCACCTTGATGCAAGGTTTGCGGAGTCGGCTAATATGGACTTTTTTCACATTATTTAAGGTTGGTATGAAAGAATGGCGTTGGCAAAGGATCATGATTAATGCTAGGCCATAACAACAACATTGTGACATAATAAAGGAACATAATAAAAACAAAAAACATAATTTGAAAACTCCAAAACTAAAGAAAAATATCAAACAATGTGAGACTTTTTCAACATGTGTAATTGTAAATGAAAAAATGTTATATCTCGTGACAAATTACTTCTCGAGAGTGGCCCGAATGACGTGTTGCCCTTATGTGTTGTTTTTGTTCTTATTTCCACAAAAATTTCCTATTGTATTATTAAAAGAAGGTTCTGTGTATTGTGTTAAATTGAAATGGAACTTCCCACTACACTACTAGCTTCCTTGTATTGTGGAAAAGCATTGTCCGGATGAGTTCGGGAAATTATAGTTTGTTGGATATAGGAATCCTCATTGTAAATATGCTCAAGTCTCTAGGTCCAGGACTTGGAATAGTTTTGTTGTATATATCCCTTTATATAGGTATCATCTCATTGCATAAGTGTTTTAAATAGGATTTATTGCATAAAACTATGTTTCCACTTTTTGAGTAGTTCATTCCATTCATGATGGAAATCACAAATCGATTCAAATAGGATCAATTTAACATTTTTTCATTATTGGACTCCTTGATTCAAATTATGAATCAAATCATTAATAGAACCTATTTTCATGTGATCCGAAACACATTCGCGAAGATCCTAGAATTCATTTTTGTAAGATTGATTCAAATCATAACACATTTTTGCACTATTTTCAGCATATATTTGTGTTCAAATGCATATAGTAAAAATAGAACTCACTCTCGTTATTTTCATTCAATTGACACGTTTATTCATCTTCTCTCCCTCTCTCTCTATAAAAACTTTATGAAATTCCTTCCTAAAGAATTCCTTGTGAGATTGATTCATATTTAGAGGGATGCAATAGGAATTTGTGAGGCTCTTTCCTCATCCAAAGGTTTGGGGGAATTTTCTTGAAAATAAAAGCTGATGGAATTTTAAGGTGATCATAGCAGTGAAAGAATCTTGGGTTAGTGTTATTGAAGGACTACATAGTGTAGAAGGATTGATAGTTTTGAGGTCCAATGTTTTTTGAAGAAGTTCGTGTTCAACGTTGATAGAAGACACAAGATTTTAGTAGCAAAATTGGTAGCTGATGGAACTACTTGTAACATAAAATTTGCAGCACTTTATGCATCACATCAAAATCTGGTGGATTTTTTTTATCGGAACTGGATTAGGTTCTTTGTGAAGACGATAGGGGTTGAACTAGTATACATTCTTGTTTTAATTCATGTTTTAATTGCATCTCTAGTAAATCAATTGAAACATATTGAATATGCATGTATTAGATTTTAGTCCCCCCAAAAAAATGTATTAGATTTTAGCACTTGCTCTTTTGATTGATCACGGACAAATCAATTTTAACAAACATCCTTGATTTAATTGTTTTGATCAATCATATAACGAATAACAAGCATCTTGCTAGCAAATTTCAACGTAGGTTTCAATTTGTTTCAGATTTTAGTTTGTAGTGTTTATTGTAATAAAATCTAGGTTTAGAAATTGTGATTGTTAAGATTTGTACAATTTAAGAATATTAATCAAATTGTTAGAGATTATTTTCTTGTTCAATTTGGAACATCTCATCCAACATTGAAAAACAAAATTAATCAACATTGTTGTGTAATTTGATTTTGACTTTCATGTTTTGCATTCGAATTTGATAAAGATAAAGGATTAAAACAAATGTTCGGTAACAGATAAAGGACGAAAAATATATTTAAGCCTAATAAAAAATATGGTCAATTATTATTAAGCACTAATTATTGATTTTTTTTGTTGTTGAGGGAAAGCACTAATTATTGATAAATTGTTTGATTAAACATTGTTTTTGAATGGACCGTGTAAGATCATATAGCTAAGCCAATTGAGAGATCCATGTCTTTATCCATTTAGTTATTTAAACGTGATGTCATCAAATGATTAAGGATACAATGAGAACCTAACCCAAAAGTATATAGACGTTAAAAAAGGAAGTTCGCATCTCCTCTTGCTCTCTCACTACGTCTCTTGGTAATCTAAAAAGTAGCCATTCATGATCAAATCTCATTTTGAGTATATCCTATGTATGGGTTAAGATCTTCTCCATTTTTTTCATTATCAAAGTTATAAAATATAAATACAATAATATAATATTTGGTGTGTCTAATTATTTAATATACACTACAAAATTCATCAAAATTGTAGTAATGGAGAGAAAAATGAAGAGAGAAAATGGAGAGCATCCTAACTTATTTACATCTTTGATTATTTTACTATCTTGTTAAAATTCCAACAACACGTGCATCTACTAATATCATCTGAAATTGATATTTATAAAAAAAAAAAGTTTAAAATCTAACACAAGAAATGGCATCATGGTGTAATTTGATTATATTAAAAAGGATAGATCATTTTTTTATGAAAAAAAAAAAAAGGAATCTGGTTCATATAAAAATAAACTAAATGTATGATGAGGTCCTTTAAACTTAACTATTGGTTTTAAATTTTTTAGTTTTAAACTAGTTTTTATGTTAATGAAACTGAACAAGTTAGTCCTTTAATCATTTATTTTTAAAATAATCAATCCATTTTTTCATTTGATTTGGCTAAAAAGTGCTTGTATGATCATTTAACATTGAGGTGAAAAGTTCTAAAAAGTATTTTGATACCAAACATGATTACTTACATAAATTTTATTCTTATTGTTTCTCAATTCAATACTAATTTTACATATAAATATTTAATCAACAACATTTGAGTCATAAATATTTAATAAACGGTCAGCTTAAAATTAAAAAATTAAAAATACTAATTTTATATACAAACTTAAACTTATTTTGGCCAAAAAAAAAAATACGAAAAAAGAGGATAATGGTTACCCATATAACTTTATTTAAATATTAAACATTGATTAATGTTCCACGGGAAGTCAAATTCTATAGAATTATTGGGGAAAAACGACATGTTATTTCAAGTAGCCAGTTGCTTAAGTTATTATCTAACAAATTAACTAATGGTCCTCGTGATCCTAATGGCTGAGCATGGGAATCTTAATCTGGTTTAACTTATTTTAATTGAAAATTATTAGTAAAATAATGTGCATAGGGTGATTAAAAATGTGTATATAAGGACATCACCTACAGCTTCAATTCCACACAACAAATACAAGCTATAGAGCTCAAGCTAGCTCACAATGGCTTCCACCACCGTTAAGTTTGCGCTTTTCTCAGCGTTAACACTCCTCTCCTTACAAGCCGTAGTTTCTGTCACCCCATTACATTTTCAACATCCTCTTGACCCTTTAACCGATAAAGAGTATTCTCTTGTCCAAAAAATAGTCCTACACAAATATCCCAAAGTAGCTTTCCACTATATTGGTCTAGATGACCCTGAAAAAGATGCTATTCTCAAATGGGAATCTTTCAAACCAAGTGCTATAACCATCCCTCGTAAAGCCTTTATCATTGCTATCATCAATGGCCAAAGCCATGAGATACTAATAGATTTAAGGTTGAAGATCATTGTCTCTGACAATGTTCACAAAGGGAATGGTTTCCCTACACTATCTGTTGATGAACAAGTCATTGCAATAGAGCTTCCAAAGAAATATCCTCCTTTTATTGCCTCAGTGCAAAAGAGAGGTTTGAATCTCTCTGAGATTGTTTGTTCTACATTCTCCATGGGATGGTTTGGAGAAAAAGAGAGTAGAAGGACTGTGAGGATTGACTGCTTTATGAAAGAAAGTACTGTAAATATTTATGTGAGGCCTATTAGTGGATTAACAATTGTTGTTGATCTTGGTCTTATGAAAATTGTGGAGTATCATGACAGGGAAATTGAAACTGTGCCTACAGCTGAGAACACTGAATATCAGGTTTCAAAACAAAGCCCACCATTTGGACCAAAACAGCATAGTCTTGCTAGTCATCAACCTCAAGGTCCTGGCTTCCAGATCAATGGCCACAGTGTTAGGTAATGTTCATTTCTTAGTACATTTGCTGGCATATATTTACATTAAGAATGATATTATTTGAACACTAAAAAAAACGTATAAAAATATATCTACAAGTTTACCTTTTTTTTTTTCATATATATTATTGACTTGGACATACATTTTTGAGAGACTGATGTATATTATATATTTATTTATCGATCTAGTTGGGCCAATTGGAAGTTTCACATAGGATTTGATGTACGAGCTGGTGTTATAATATCATTGGCTTCAACCTACGATCTAGAGAAGCACAAATCTCGTAGAGTATTATACAAAGGATACATTTCTGAACTTTTTGTGCCATACCAAGACCCATCTGATGAATTTTACTTTAAGACTTTCTTTGATGCCGGAGAGTTTGGATTTGGTTTGTCAACGGTGTCTTTGATACCTAATCGTGATTGTCCACCAAATGCCGAGTTCATTGATACATACACTCACTCAGCAGAGGGTGCACCAATCCCCTTGAAGAATGCAGTTTGTGTTTTTGAACAGTATAACAATATCATGTGGCGTCACACAGAAACTGGCATTCCTAACGAATTCGTAAGATTCCTTAATTACTTACTCTATGCATATACCTTTAATTAATGAGAAATGCGTAACATCCTGACAAAATCTATCACGAATAGTTCACGAGTATGGTAAAATTTTATTGAGAGGACCTATAAACTTGTATATGCAATCACCAACTTCTATTATTTTGTTAATTTAAATTATCTTATGTGTATCACCTCAACTTTATGTTATTTTCATGGCAGTTGTCGTCACATGCAAAGATTACTCAATATTTCAATACTTGTGAAGCCGCGTATCAAATAAGTATTTCAACCATGCATGTGTTCTTTTTTTTTTTACGGTCTTTATTTAATAGTAGTAGCTATATAGAGGATAATTGATAAAAATAAAAATAAAATAAAAAAAAGAGTTACATGGATGAAACTAAACAGTATTCGGGACAATATCATGTTAAAATCCGTCGGGATATATAGCATAGTTGTTAATTTATTAGTTATCTCTTTTCTATTTTATTTGTTTAAGGAGTTTAACGATAAAACTCACATAATGGTATTTTGATAGATCGAAGAATCAAGAACCGAAGTAAACTTGATAGTCAGGAGTGTAGTTACCGTGGGCAACTATGACAATATCATAGATTGGGAGTTCAAAGCAAGTGGTTCCATCAAGCCATCGGTATGTATAATTTCATTCATTAAATTAATCTTGTTCTTTTCAACTAGGGTATATTCTTTTCCATCAAATATTAAACTATGTTATATTTTAATAATATTACTATTAATTTTGTATAATACTGTATAACGGTCTTGTTTAGGTCAAAGTAAATGACAGTCTTGCAACTAAATAGTTTTATATGTTGGTAGAAGTAATTTTTGAAAAAAGAGTTATGTTCAAAGACAGTCCCCCAAAAGTTATATATATTTATATATGTTCCGCGAGCCTTTTAAAAAATGTATATACGTATAACATATTTCAATGTTTAATTGGAATAGAAGTACAAAAAGTCAGAATTTGGATACTTAAAAGATAATTCTCTTTTTCTGTAAAAACAATTTGGTTCCCTTTTTAATAATGAATTGTGAGAAACATGGTTTATTTTTTAAAAAAAGACCAAGACATAAGCAGCCCAATTTGACATATCCTTTTTCTAAACTCTAACTACTATTTTGTCACCAAAAAAAAAAGAAAAAAAAAAACTCCAAGTACTACACTTTTTAATTAATTTGTATTTTTCAATGTATATATTTTTTATATGACCAATGTTATTTTATATGGTGTGTACAGATAGCATTATCAGGTATACTTGAAATTAAAGCAACAAATATTAAGCATAAGGATGAGATTAAAGAAGATTTACATGGTACATTGGTCTCGGCAAACAGCATTGGAGTTTACCATGACCATTTCTACATTTACTACCTTGATCTTGATATTGATGGTACACACAACTCATTTGAGAAAACAAGTTTAAAGACGGTAAGAATCACCGATGGAAGTTCAAAGAGAAAGAGTTACTGGACCACTGAGACTCAAACTGCTAAGACTGAATCAGATGCAAAAATCACAATTGGGCTTGCTCCAGGTGAACTTGCATTTGTTAATCCAAACAAAAAAACTGTCGTTGGTAACGAAGTTGGATACCGTTTGATTCCAGCAATTCCAGCTCATCCACTTTTAACCGAAGATGATTACCCACAAATACGTGGTGCATTCACTAATTATAATGTTTGGGTCACACCTTATAATAGAACTGAAAAATGGGCTGGTGGATTATATGTTGATCATAGCCATGGAGAAGACACATTAGCTGTTTGGACCAAAAAGTATGATTACTTAAATATTTTTTGTGAATTTGAAATGATTTGATCTAAGTAAATTGATTATTATACTAATTAATTTGGAATTTTTGCAGGAATAGAAACATTGTGAACAAGGACATTGTGATGTGGCATGTAGTTGGAATTCATCATGTTCCAGCACAAGAAGATTTCCCTATAATGCCACTATTGAGCACTGGATTTGAGTTGAGGCCAACTAATTTCTTTGAGAGGAATCCTGTTCTTAAAACACTTTCTCCAAGAGATGTTAAATGGCCTGGTTGCCCCAAGTAAAAAAAATTAATCAACTAGCTTAGAGGGTGATGATTTGCATTAGCATGTGCTGCAAGTTAAACCGTATTGTTATTTGCGAAAGAGTGATTAATGTTGTTTTGTTTATTGCATGTGGGAGAATAATAACAAATGATATATTATGTGTATTTGCCTGCAATTACCATATGAATGAATCAAGATAAGATTTGCTTGCAAGTTGGTCAAATATATTATTCAACCTCGTGTCTGCGTTGTTTCTTAATCATGACGTTCTCATTTACACCATTTTTTTAAGCTTCGCGTTTATACAATTAAATAGTTATACTATATTAATATTTAATTGCTTTTGTTTTTATTAAATGTCCTTGTTAGTTTATCCAAAAAAATAATAGTATTAACTAGCTTGACCAAAAAGAAAAATAGTATTAACTATATGCATGCATTATCCAGCAGGCAGCAGCCTCAGAAAAAACTTTCATTGCAAGTTTGCAATCAAAAAGAAGAGCACCGTCATTTTAATATTTACTCTCTTATTAAGTGAAATCAATTTGAGTCACGTTGAAAGATCCATTTTTATAGTATGACACTCACATTGATTTCACTTAATAAAAGAGTAGGTTTTGGAGATAGCGGTAGAAAGAAAGTCTATGTATCAAGTCAATCCAAACCTAATAATACAAAAACAAAAACAAAAAACAAGCCTTATGATACTACATTGCAAATAATAATGAAATAATATAATTGTTTTCATTAATGCGCATATGTGTTTTGTCTTGTTAGTATTGTGCAACCATAGGACAAAACTTTACAAAATTAATGTTAATCAATCACTTCTAATAAGAGAAATGATATCAGATAACTTGTAACATGAAAGGTGAAATAAACGAATCTCACTTGTGTGGCATTGTGGTGGAAATGTCACATGACATTACCCAACCACAATGTGACACATGTCTTTTGTTTTCTTCTCTCTCTATCACAAGGCCTTTTTGTTTTATTTTAAAATGAGAAATCTACATGTCACATTGTGGTTGGGAAATGTCATGTGACATTCCCACCACAATGTCACACATATGGAATCCGAAATAAACTTGTCCAAACCACTTGAATAGTTTTTTTTAGCCCAATTTAGAGATATTACACAATATTTTAGACCCCATCGTCCCATAGTCATTAAGATAATTAATACTTCAATTTCACTTTCGATCACATGAGGAAACCAATATCAGTTGCATCTAAGCAAATTAAAGTACCCTCTAGCTCCAAACAAATGCTACAATAACTAAAGTAGTACTCACCAAAGCATTCATAAATGAAATCATCATCACATCCTTATTTATTAATTTTGTTAGGTCTGCAGCAACTTAACCTAATATTTTCCCTCTCATTTGCTGTATTAGGTTAACAGTAATTTAACCTAACAAATTCCATCTAAAAAAATGCATCGCACCAATTTCATTTCTATCCTCTTGCCTTTTTTTTTTACAATATTTTCTACACTTATCCTTATTTATTAATTTTGTTAGGTCTGCAGCAACTTAACCTAATATTTTCCCTCCCATTTGCTTTATTAGGTTAGCATAATTTAACCTAACGAAGACAATTTCCTTTGACTGTATCATTTGCAATGACAATTAACAAAAGTCAAGGGCCGTCGCTTAAACATGTTGGTGTATATCTACCAACACCTGTATTTTCTCACGGACAGTTGTATGTTGCTGTTTCAAGAGTTACATCCAAAGGACTAAAAATATTGATCATTGATGAAGATGGTGAAGATACCAATGTTTCAAGAGTTACATCCAAAGAAGGACTAAAGATATTGATCATTGATGAAGATGGTGAAGATACCAATGTAACATCTAACGTCGTATATGTGGAAGTATTTCGCAATGTGTGATGAAACTACATGCCAATATACTGAAAATTTCATATTTCTTTTACCGAATTATTGATAAGATTACCAAATTTTCTTTTATAATATTTTCAGATTTCATACATTTTATGAAGTGTTTTATTTTGTCTATTATTGATTATCACGTGTTATTTTTTTCACCGTTACCAATTATATATTGCATTTTATGATTCGTATGTCAACTTCTTTACAATAAACCAGTGTTACCAATTATATATTACATTTTATGATTCATATGTCAACGCCTTTACAATAAACTCGTGCTGCTCCGCATCAAAAATCTAGTAATGACTCAAACCGTGTGAGTCCCTTTCGCGCATAAATAAGTCATTAATATATTATCGTACGCATGGATATGAAAACATAAAATAGAATTTCAAGTCCAGGGCATCAAGATTTGCTATGAAAGCAATTCGTTTTTAGACAAAAACAATTCTTACATACGCACACTTTTTAACTTAGACTAACAAATGTATTATACTTACAAGATAGTGGGGAATAAATCTTTTATGGTTGCGTGACCATGTTCAGTTACCTCAACAGTAAAAGGAAAAATAAATAAAAATGTGCTAACCATCAAAACTACAACTGCCCCAATAGGAGTGCTCATTTTCTAAGACACTATTGTATTGATAAGTAGCTGCAAGTCTAAAACATTACAAAATTGACAGGCTTTGACGACAAGCTTAAACGAAAGACTCTGTAGCAGTAGATAATCTGATGTTCGACGGCATTCTCCCTTCCATCTGTGCCTGAAACCCATATTTCATAGATTTGGGCGTGATGGACATTTTGTTCAAGTCAGGATCAAAATCAAGACCCGCTTCAACACTCCCGGCCATATCATAATCATTCATATCCTTTGCATTCATGTCAACAAAATCATCGTCTGATGCTTCACTTCCACTATCACTGAGCTCCTCGTTGGCATATGTATCATATGTAGTTTTGACTCTTGACCAGCGGACAAAATGTGGCCTTAAGTAGCTGGAGATTGTCAGCAGACAGTTGGAATGGATAAAAAAAATAAAATTAGAAACCGTTATAACGACAGAAAATGCAAAGATCAAATCAAAGCAAATATTTCAGTTGAATAATATCTCTTCATCTTCCCAGAAAAGCTACACACCTTTCACTTTTCTTCAACAAACATGGATCAAATGGGAAGAACATGTCAAGTCTATTTATCCCACCGAAAGCCTTGGAAAGATCCGCCTCGAGCAAATCATCGAAAATGAATAACTCCGCTGACATGAAAAGTCGAGCAGCCTTTGCCTGTTTTAGAAATTCCTCTACCACGCTAGGCAAACATACCTGTCAAAAATTTATATCAGGCTCAAAGTTTTGTTTCCAGACAAGAGAAGTTTAAACAAAATGCAATCTCCATTCGGCAAGATCACGGGTTTCAAACCATAACCCTACAGTCGAACATTCTGTTTACTACAAAAACCATGACAGCTTTCTAAATTGTTCGTTACCTTCAAGGGATTCAATTTATGTTTCCAGATTAGCTCCATGGGCATTTTGATAAGCTTCACTTTAAGTCTAGGAACCTCCATCAATGATCTCATGCGAAAGCACAAAATGTACATGATAGCCTGCTCACACCAAAACAAATAAAATGAGCAACAAAATCAAATGTTCAGGATCCACCAATAAACACGGGCTTTGAACAATAAGTGTAACAGTAAATGAAAATGGCCACCAGGTCAAATAAAGTTATAAGTCAGCCAGACTGTTACATTCATGACATTAGTTGTATTACCAAACAAAATAAAACAAGAGGGTGCAGGGTGATGGCAGAATCAAAAGCACATTAAAAACACATTAATGTCAATAGGGTTACGGGTGGATGCCCCTTCTCCCACCATTGTATACTAAAGCAGTCAAAAGTCGATGGACACACCTGGCAAGCAGAATAAAAAACTTGGTGTGCTTGTGGGTTCATATCAAAATCATGTAACTTGCAATATGCAAAACACCAATCTACCAATCTGAAAACTCAACAAAAGACAGTCACATTTATCTGTATCAATTTCTTAATTTCATAACAAACATTGAAATCAGCTTTATAATTACAGAACAGGACACAATGTTTCCAAACCTTTGTATGATGTTAGCAACCAACTCAGATGAAAGAAACTTCGCACGAGATAAGTAACTAGCAAGATAAGCAACAGCACTCATCCTGAAACATATTAAGACAATTACAAATGCAAGTTATATTTGAACAATATAAAATGAGAGCTTCTGTAGAAGTTTAGCTTTGGCAACATCCAAGAATGTTTTAAGAAAAGCAGAAGGGGGGGATTTAATGGTGGAAATAAGTTGTGGCTGCAAGCATTTTGAAACAGCAGCCGCATCATTCATATAACAGAATGATTAAAAACCACTTATGCTGGACTATCATGCTAGTAACTGCATTAAGCAAGGACAAGGTGAAGCGGCATTACCTAGTAATAGGAGGATTAACACATGAATCAAACATCTCTGTGAGAACCATGGCAAAATTCACACCACATCCTTCGGAATCCAATGCGCATGCATAGAACATCACAAACTGCAGCAAAACAAAGTCAGTGACAATTTCACAGAAATAGTAACCAACAAGAAACATAATACATGCAAGTTAGGAACAGTGGAAGCCAAATAAAGAGCACCTGGGCAAATTTTGACTTGTATGTATTCAGCACAGTTCTCTTGAATGACGTCAGTAAAATATCAAACACCTAATCAAGTTATTCAATTAACAATTAGTAAATCATTCCATGCACGGTTTGTAGATTATATAAAATACACTGTGTGTGATGTTGCACACAGGAGTGTGTAGTTGGGAATACCTCAGCCAATCGGCCCTTGCTTTGACAGGATTCAAGATGCAAAAAAGTCAGCACAATTAGGCTATCTAGTTTCTCTGCAACCTGATTGCCTTGCAAATTGTTCCTATTTAACAACTCTGTGGTACACTGAAAAATGGAGATCAAATTCCAAGTTATAACACACTAATAATAAGAATCACACAATGATCAGCTATATTGGAAGACTGAAAATAGAAACTATGATTTCATTACAAAAGAAAAATATTGATGATCAAGAATAAAGATTAAGCTTCTGTCTAAAACAATGTGTATCACATATATCACCTTATGTATGATAAATACAACAATCACCTAAAACTTGTTACTGTTAAATAATTCATAAAAAAAATCTAGATACTTCTCAAAAGATGATGCACAAAGCACACGCTATCAATAAACAATTTCTTGCAAGGAGATTCCCTTTTAGGATCATACTACTCGAGCATACAGGGTTCATTCTAGACTAACAAAAAAAGCTCGAGCTAACACTATGGATAAGAAAATAAATTGAGCTTCTATCAAATCGGTAATCCAAGTGCTCCTTTTGTAAAAGAAATTCAAACTGATTATCTAATACACCAGTTCCCAAAACAAGTTAATATTTAAATCTTCACAGGTGTTGCTGCCCAAGTCTAAAGCAAGGTGAAAACGTAACATATCTTGTGGGCCATCCACTTCAAAATCCAACCGTTCTTTAATAACTTATCATTCTGTATTGCTCTGCTGTATATATTCTGCCATCCATTTGCTATTTAATTATTCCACTATACTTGATATTCTCTGTATTTACTAGTTATTTTCAATATATAAGAAGAGCAATATAGACAAATCTTATAATACAGGTGAAAACATTTAAATATACAATACCACAAGTCGCAGTGTTCTAAATATCTTGGGTACATAATAGAAAATGAAGGAGAGATGGGGGAAGATGTAAGTCATAGGATCCAAGTATAATGGATAAAGCGGATGTCTACACGAGATGCGAAATAGAGAGAACATGAAATGCTGTATAGAACAGACCATTGAGCGAAGAGCCGACAAAAACGTAAAGTCAAGTGTCATAAAGACGAGAATGTTGATACAGTATTGTCTAATAGCGATTAAGCAGCACTGTAGAGAAGTGAAATTTGAACAACTCAATATTGTTTACTCTACGATATTTAGTACAGATTTTGTTAATTTGAGAAACCGTGTGAGCTCTGTTTCCTATGTCATTTTTTCATTCTTTACTTCTCAGTTTAATTTGTGTTCGCTATAAACTACCAACAATTTTCTTGAACAAAAGGTACAAAATTTCTACATTCTTTGTTGCCAACAAATTTGTTGGGCACCAAAGTACATGAAAACTCTTAAAAACATTACCACATCAATATACAAATGCCAGCATGACCCTACATTTAGGGTTTAGAATTTGAGACACGATAAGTCATTGATCTTTTTCTTTTTGCTCGGAAAATTAACTCCCTGGTTATGCCTTAAACTGGATTTGAAAAGGTCAGAATAGCCAAAGACAATGAACTAAAACCAACTATAGCATGTACATATGAAGACAAATGCACACACTCCATTCCTATTTGGAACACGATGAATAAGCAGTTTTATACCAGGGCTTAACTGATGAAGTTTTGCCACTTCACAAAGCCGTTCAACATGAACCACTGCCTGACAGAGCTCAGCATGAGAACCACTCAGCTAGGCTTGTTAGCCTGAAATAGGCAAACACCATAATAAGGCCCTCTATAATTCAATTGGGCAAAAGGTTGTTTCCACAACCTTGAAAACATATCTACATGCTTTGACAAAAATAAACTACCAATACAGCAAACTGTATGGTTTGACCAAGACTTGTATTTCAACCAACCTATCGTTCCATCAGATTTTTGTTATCTTGATGACAAAATGCTGATATGTGCAATGAAAAGAAAAAAAAAGGTGTGATCGAGTGACAGTCCAATAGTGATCTCAGAAATCAAAATGTAGGAAGGTACAAATCAGCCAATGATCATTCTCTGTGCCAATAGGGAATGGCATCTGCTTCAATAAACACTACAATAACCGAATCTAATAGCTAGATTTCTTATCGACAATTTTTCAAATAAAAAATGACCCTATTATAGCGCTTTATACAAGTCAGTCACAAAATAGGGATTGTTGATGTCCCTTTCTTTGGTCAGTTTCCCACTCTCAAGTTCACCTTCTTTTGTTGAATTTCCACAACCCAACCATTTCATCCTTGGGAAATTTTCTTGTCTATCATCTTCAAATGGATGTTGGAAGTTTACAAGACGATAAGACCGCTTTAGTAACCTCAAACATTGACATTTAATAATTTTATGAAACAATGTACCAGAGGAGGAACACACATCAAAATAACTTCACAACACACAGAATACGGATGAAAGAAAGACAAATCAAAGAAGTTATATATATGAAGCCAAGCACAGGAATATACTTTTCTCACTTGTACAAAAATTATAATTAGATTATCTACTTTTTTTAGTTGTCCACGCATATCTCAGATCAGATGAACTTTGTTGTGAATCATCAATCCAAAAAAGTTAAGCTATTTTAGATGGAAAACACATGACCAGTTTTTATATTATATCTCTAACTAAACCCCTGGAAACAACATCCCTTGAAGAATGGACAAATACACAACAAGATTCAAACTCTGCATCACTGGATTGAAGTGTATGATACCATTTCGTGAACAAACTATGCCAAAAGTTAAGCTATTAAGTGAAAACATAAATTATTTTTTGTTGAAATTTGGGGCCTAACTCATCCTTAAAAAAGTTAAGCAATTAAGTGAATGATACCATTTCGTTAACAAACTATGCCAAAAGTTAAGCTATTAAGTGAAAACATATTATTTTTTGTTAAAATTTGGGGCCTAACTCATCCTTAAAAAACCGGCTTGTAAGGTAAGGAGTGCCTCCTCTTTATAAACTCTTCTCAAGAGTCCTATCTATCCGATGTGGGACTAAATGCACCCCCCTCAAAGCCAACAAAACGAAGGTGTTGGAGGCTGCAATGAAGGCAAACCAAAGGCCGCAATTTAGGCGACTAGGGGTGGACCGCAATAAAGGCGGAATTTCCAACATGTTTCAAAATCGTATTAAATGAACTCTATCACCAATCCAATGGAGCATCTTTTTAATCATGAAAATAACACTTCATCGACTCATCGTAAGAATGCAATATGTACTTTAAATAGATAACATTATATTGGACCATACCATACTATAATATTTCTCATCATCATCTTCAAAATCAGCAAATTCTTGTATCTCCATTGCAAATATGCACTTGGCATCCTCCTGTATCTTGCCATCCCATCCAATTTCCACCTACAACCAGGACAAATAGAATTAATTTATTGGTCGAATGTCCCAACTTTTCTTTGACTGAAAATTTAACAAGGGATAACAAACTTACATCCAACTCTATCAATTTATCCACAAGTGCAGGTATCATTGTACCACCAACAATTTCTCCAATTTCACCGCTCTCAAGCATTAACATATTTTCAACATACATGACAATCTCCTACGAGCAACATAAGAGGCAAGTAAATTTTGAGGAAAAATATAACTGTTAAAGAAATCTAGTTTTAGGTAAGTTGACAAATTAAAGCAAAAATGGAAAACTTAAGAGAAGAACTCCCTTTATCATTATTCGAATAAGTTTCACCATTATATTTGAAATCAAAACGCATACTACAAAACGTAAGAACATATGATCACCATAAATTTCCCAATGGACTAAAGGAGAAGATTCATTGACAAATAAAATAGTCTTAATGACACTGCATTCAAAACATAATGAAGTTTGCCATGCATACTGAAGAATTTGAAATCAAAATGCAGAAGATTTCAAATGCTAGAGTTTAAGATTGGCAAGCAAAGAACATACAACATGTTATTTGACTTGTCATTACATGAACAAATTCATTAGATTAAGCAGCATCTAGAACAGCATGCAGTTGCATCAGCCCTTATACTGGAAATGCAAATTGAACTCACAGGCTCCTTAGCGAAACGTTTCGGCATACTGTGGACAACTATTGGTGATAATCGCAATGGAGCAAGGGGCACCAAATCAGCTATGTGTTTCAAAGCAGCATGCACCCGAGACAGAACCTTATTCTTCATGCCAACTCCATTCTCATTTTTCAGAAATTCAAAGGCGTATTTAGGAGGCACAAAATGTTTGACCAGCAACTCCAAACAAAAATCAACATATATTCCCTTCGAAGCAGCCTGCGAAAAAAAGACACATCAAGCAAAGTTCAATAAATATTTAAATGGCCCCCCATCTAAAATTACAGAGATATTGTTGGTGATAAAAAATAAAATATTCACCAATGACACGATGAGCTCAAGCAGAGCATCCATGATATCAGCAGCTGCATCATATTTCCTATCAGTTGGAGCATAATCCCACAAGCTCAATCTCGAAAGCTGAACAAAACATCTTATCAGATCAACCATATCACAAAATTATCTTGCTACCAAGAATCAGTTTATAGTTTGTCCCATTGAAAAGCAAACTTACGGAAGAAAGAAGCGATTCATGCTGGATAGGGTCAATGTAGGACACTACTTCAGAAAGCGATTTTAAAGTTGTCTTGAATCATGTCATAAACATTAATAAAATGTGGTCAGCACTGTGAATTTCCATAGGCCTATTAAAATAGTATCAAATTTAAATTTATTATGAACTTTAACTAAAGAAAACCCACCAAAAGTTTAGCAGCGTCGTGAGACTTAAGATGCTTTTTTGGTTGCAAACACTTAACAAGCTCGGCGTAGTTCTCTCCACCATCCTGAACCACGAGAATCAACGCAGTAAAAAAATTAATAATAAAGTCTACTTTCTTTAATGATATTTATGGTTAATTGAACAAAAGCTGTGGCTAACAGTTTCTAAAATGCTATGAAGCACAACCATAGACACTGACACTTAGACACGAAACAATAATTTGAGAAAATGACATAATTCAAATTCAATATAATCACATGTGTCAGTGTTACGTCTTTGATCAGAAGTGTCGGTAGCTTACCGAGACCGCAAGAAGGGTATCTCTGTAATAATAATTTAACTGAAAATCGTTGATTTCAACATCCTCCTCCATAACAGATAAATCTTCGTTGACAATCGGAAGCAACTGTCCCATGCTCCCTTAGAATCCTAGCTCAGGAATCTTAATCCTGCAAAGTTTTTAGAAAATATTTTCAGCAATCAAAAGAAAAAATCGTTGAAACCTAATCGAATTATGCGAAGGATGGTAGAATTGAATCACAAAAACTAACCCTAAAATTCGTGAGATTCAGGAACAATTCACGTATCAGGAACCCCCCTGAGTTTACTTACGAGCTCGCGTAGTACTTGGCTTGTGCACTCCACTCGCTGTCTGATAAACGAGCGTTAGGAGGCGCAAAAGAGTCTCAGAATTTTAGGGTTTTTAGTATTTATAGCTCTGCTTTTTTTGTTATTTTTTTGTTTTGTAAAGATTTATTTTAGACCATTGATCAATTTCATTACATCATTTATTTTATTCGACTTTAATTGTAATTATTTTTATTGCATAAATTTGTCAGTTGTGTAGATATTTTTAGGGTCTTGTTTTTGAACAATTTTTTAGGGTTTTTAATGAACGTCCTCGAACATTTTTTAAAGATTTCAAAAGAATAAATTATTTTATAAAAAATTAAATATTTTGATTTTCAATGTATTAATTACATAAATTTCAATAAAGAATTATTATTTAAAGGTCTTAAAAAGTGTTTTGAGGAAGCTCGTTAATATCTCCCGACTTTTTATACCAAAAATGAGACACTAATCTATAAATAATCTATGCCAATAATCTACTTGTAACTAAAACAATGTGGGTTCTATCAAAAGTGAGAGTATTATATGAAACACCTCTTTAACACACGCTCTTATTTTTGACTTCACAATATAAGTACTTTTTGGGCATGAGGTCTTTCAAAGAAAGACTCTTCCATTGTAGATGATCTAATTCTTTGTATATTTGATGGTGATATACATTTTCTTATCTATTTTCTTTCTTACTATTTTAATCGCGGGATGTGTTTGTTATTGAAGAGTGGGAGTCCTTATACATGTGATGTGATGATAATTAATAATTACTAGTCCTATCAAACTCATTCAAAATTTTACTTTGAATGAGTCTCATAAGTCCTTATACATGTGTTGAAATTGTTAGGTCGAACGTCATGATCAGAGTTCGAATCCCGACACCCCCACTTTATATGTGTGAGTTTATGATGGCTATGTCATTTCGTCTATTTACAAAAATCATAAGTATTAAAAAATTGTTAGAGCAATAAATTTTTCTGAAATATGGATGACTATTACTAAATTACCTTTTATATCTAAATGTATTCAAAGTTACTTTTCATATTCCAAGATAAACATTAGACATGGGTGTAAATTTAGGCAAAATGACTTGAATAAATTGTGTTTTTATAAATTGACAATAAAAATATTTTAAAAAATATAATAAATGTATCTAACAATTTGTAGTGATTTTTATATTTAAGGATACATACAATTTTTTTGACAAAGGACCAATATTTTTATTTTTTTTACAATAGGACAAATATTTGTTTTAAGTAGTTTCATAATTAAAGATGGAGGAAATCGATCATACACATAAGTTAACTCAAAAATAAAAATAAAAAAGTAATGATACAAAACTTTTTAAACTCAAAGTCAAATAAATTTTATAAGAAGATTAAAATGAAAAGTCTAAATATTACACACATGAAAAACAGATTTTACCCAATATTTAAGGGAATTGCTAACAGGCACCGGTTAGCATGACCCAACGTTTAAAATAGGATTTCCTCATTTTCCTTTTGAATAATGTTAGTTGACCAAAAGGATTGACTATCGAAATCCATGTAGGAAGAGTACCGAACAATAAACAATGAAGAGTACCAAAGAAGGATTGAATAATTGATAAGCTCTCTATTAATATCTCATACATCGCATCTTAGGACTCACGCTTCAGTATTTGTGATCATCCTACAAACTAAAACACACATGGAGAAGATGATCCTGCATCTGCCTCATGAATTGATAGTTCAAATTCTGCTGAGGTTACCGGTGAAGTCTCTTATACGTTTCAAATGCGTGTGTAAGTCTTGGTTTTCTCTTATCTCTCACAATCCTCACTTTGCAAATTCGCATTTTGAAATTACAGCAGCAACACACACTCGTAGAATTCTATTCACCTCAACTTCTGAACTTCAAACTCTATCTATAGATCTCGAAGCATCGCTTAACGTTGGGTGCGCTTCACTGAACCACCTTACTTTTATGCCCCTATCTTATCTTTACATTCGTATTAATGTTTCATGTAGAGGCTTTATATTTTTGCACCGTTCTTCAGAGATTTGCCTATGGAATCCATCCACCGGAGTTCACAAACAAATACCTTTGTCTCCCATTGATTCCAATTTAGATGCCAAGTATTTCTGTTATCTATATGGTTTCGGGCATGACCCGTCAACCGATGATTACTTGGTGGTTTTGATGTCCTATGATACAGCCTTAGCTAATATTTCATCACATTTAGAGTTTTTCTCATTGAGAGCTAATGCATGGAAAGAAATTGAGGGTACTCACTTCCCTTACATGAATGCCTCCGATGATCCCAGAGTAGGGTCACTTTTCAATGGGGCTATTCATTGGTTGGCTTTTCGTCATGATTTACCAATGAATAATGTTATTGTGGCCTTTGATTTAATGGAAAGGAAACTTTTAGAGTTGTCTTTGCCTGATGATTTTTACTATGAACCTACATTTTGCGATTTGTGGGTATTTAGAGAATTTCTCAGTATATGCGTCATGGGGGATGATACAGTTGAAATATGGGTTATGAAAGAATACAAAGTGCGTTCGTCTTGGACTAAGACTCTTGTTCTTTCTTGTAGTTCCATTCCCATTCACTACTTTTCCCCAATATGTTGTACGAAAAGAGGTGATATTATTGGAACGGATGGTGGTAGTGGATTGGTGAAGTATGATGGTAAAGGACATTTGCTAGAGCACCGCTCCTACTGTAACAATCCACGTGGATCCCAAGTGGTTATGTATACAGAGTCCCTGCTTTCATTCCCCAGTGACAATGGGCAATCTTAAGAAGAATGAGGTTGTGAAATGTTCTCCATCACCATTTTATTGATTATCATAATTATATTGTATTATGTACTTTTGGATAGCTGCATTAGTAGGGTAATACATGTTCTTTTGTGTTTCTAACACCAGCCAGTATGCCACACGAGCTGATGTAATATGTCATGAAATGTTTGTTGGTCAATTATTTGTAATATGTTAATTGGAAATGTTTACAACTTTGTTTGTGTGATTCACTGTTATTTGACCATGTGCAACTCGATTGAGTTCTAACGAATGTTGTGCTCTGGTCGCAACTAAAAATTGTTTTATATTACAATTTATGCATGTTGATCTAGATTAAAATCACAGTTCGATCATGGCCAAACATGTATTTGAAGGAGAAAGAAGGTTTTGTTCTCTAATTTTAGTGGAAACTATTAAGTTTGGCCCTTGCCATTTCTCTGTTTTCAAACCAGGAAAAAAAAAAGATACGTAGATTTTTTTGTTAAAATGTAGCTTGTTTGTATTTGTATGTCCCTTTCTCTGCTTTAGTTTGCAGAGTCCTATATCAGTAAGAAATACTACTAAAGGGTAAACTTTTGTAAAACTAGTATACAATTTACATTGTAGCTTTGTATACTTGATGTATAGAAACTCTGACTTACACTGAAAACTAGGCAAAATAGTAGTTTGATGAGAGATTCAATGAAGAAAGAAACATAGTATAAAGGTTCATTTCTCATTGTGTGCACCTTATGTGCTAAAGACATTGTAAGCAGTCATCTAAAAGGTGATTTGAGAGAGTTGGGAGGATAAGAGCTCACTTAAAGGTAATGGGTTCCATTCCAGCTACTTTGAGGCACACATTCTCTATGGTCTCCATCTATAAGTTAAGCCTGATGTTGAGAACTTCAATCTTCTTGGAGAAGAGAACCTTAAATTTCCAAAGAGTTCACTAACTTTAGTTTTCGTGCGAAGGCAAAAGGATTATATTAGTAGCTATAATCCCACCCAAACACAAGATGTGCTAGGATGGAAGAGTGCAGACATAAAAGAATCAGATTACAGAAGATATCAGCTAACACCAATACATGGCTCGATATTTCCATGACATGAGGCCATCAATTCCTGCATAATTCTGCAGCAACCATACCATGACTCTATTGTCCTTGATTGAACCAACTTCAAATTAAACTAAACTTTCTCAACCACCATCACACTCCCTACACGGTACTCCTCAAAACTACTCCAGACATGGACATATTGTAATCACAATTGAGACTGAACCTTGTCTAATGAACTGCTGCTCCCACCTATAATTCCAATTGCCTCACTCATTTGATATTAACCAGAAATCAAAGGCAGTTAACCTCCCACCAGCAGGAACTGGGTAGGATTTGTTGATAATATTACTTTGTCAATGAATCCTCTCCCTCAATCCATTGACAATTTACAGTGATCATTTGCTCTTACTTTTTGTACTATGCATTTTGATTGCAAAGTTTAATGGTGAAACTTATTCATATATTGGTAAGGGGAGATCTTATCCTCTTCCACGGGATGATGATCTTGCCAAGGTTGTATGTCTTTTTTCAGTTTACTCTAGTGCAAACCGTTAAGACAGGGGAGATCGTCTCCTCTTAAGTTTTCCATCTTCGCATGGATTTGTCAACTTAACAAGAAAATGGGAGCAGGTGCCTCTATTCAGGATAAAAGCCTAGCTGAAGATCGCATAATTATGACCAATGGATGCTATTGAGATTTAACGTACCTTCTCGCTTTGGTTCAATCCCAGAGGAAATCCTTTGGACCACAAAAACTTTGTTCGCATGTAAGATTCTGCTATCTTCTCTTCTTCCTACAATTCTTATATTTTATAATTTATAAATTAATAATAATAGTAATAAAAAATATTATCAATAATTATAGTAGCAGTAACAATAGTAGTAGCAGCATCAGCAAGACACATAAGTTTGATGTGAGAGTGATAGACTATAATATCTTGCTTCTTTGTCATTGTTTGAATTAGAAGTGACTATGCTTTCTTTTATGTTCTTTTGGTTTACAGAAACAGAGTTTTTTGTTTAATGAGGATGAAGAAAAAGAGATTGATTTTTCCACCAAGATATGTTCTTTGCTTCATGAGACTCTTTACCAAATTGCTAGTGCAGTTGTGAATTTTTTTTTTTTTTTGACAGAACAGTTGTGAATAATTAAACTAGGTTTCTTTTGACAGTAACATTTTTCATTAAAATTTACTTGCTTCTTATGTTGCTTGTAAGATATTGTCATGTATGTTGAAAATATGTTCAGCCTTGAAGGTGGTGCAGTTGGAGAAGTTGTTGGTAGTACAATGCTACCTGAACTTGTGGATAAGTTGATAGAGTTCGATGTCTATTTGTTATGTTAAACCCCTGCCAATTTTTCAGTCAAAGAAAACCTGGGACCTTTGACTGTTAATTTAATTATATTGGACTTTGTTGTAGGTGGAAATTGGACGGTAAGGCAAAATGCAGGACGTTGCCGAGTGCGTATTTGAAATGAAGTTAGAAGATATTGCTGAATTTGCAGATGATGATGAGAAATGTTAATAATATGGTATGGTCCGGATATAATACAATCTATTTGAAGTACATGTTGCATTATTACGATGAAGTGTTATTTTCAAGATCAAAAGGACGCTCCATTGGATTGGTGATAGAGTTCATTTATACAGTATTGAAAAACAATATATGTCTTCACTTAATAGCTTATACTTTTGACATAGTTTGCTTACAAAATGGTATCGCAGGCTTTGATCAAGTGGTGTAGAGTTTGATTCATCTCGTGTACTGTCCATTATTCAAGGGCTGTAGTTCCTAGGTTTTTGTTAGAGACATAACATAAAAACTGTTCATAGCTTAAGCTTTTTGAATTGATGATCCACGACATAATTCATTTGAGTTAAGTTTGGTTGGACAGCTAAAAGAATCGAAAATTTAATTATAATTTTTGTATAAATGAGAAAATTATATTCCTATGCTTGGCTTCATATATAGCTTGTTTGATTTGTGTTTCTTTTATATATATTCTGTGTGTGTTGTGAAGTTATTATGATCTGTGTTCCTCCTCTGGTGCATTGTTTCACGAAATCGTAAAATGTCAATGCTTGAGGTCATTAAAATGTCCCTATCGTCCCGTAATCTTCCAACATCCATTTGAAGATGAGAGAGACAAAAAAAAGTTCCAAGGATGGAAAGGCGGGTGAACTTGAGATTGAAAGTGGAAAATCAACCAAAGAAGGTGAACTTGAGAATGTGGGAAATTGACCAAAGAAGAGAATTAGGTTAGCTGATTTTGATTTGAAAATTTTGCCAATAGGAAATCTAGCTATTGGATTGAGTTGATTTAGTTTATATTGAAGCAGATGCCAATCCCTGTTGGCTGCTGCAGTGAATGGAATGTGAAGCTGTGGATTATTATGGGATCAGCTATGCTGAAAAGGTTTAATAATTTGTTCTTTTTTATAAGTTTCTATGGTACATGACTGTAGCAAAGATAATGAACATTGACTTTCTGTCAATTTGATATTCCAATGACCCCTCTTACAGTTTGATTTCTGAGATCACTACTGGCTTATCTGTTACTGGATCACACCTCTTCTTTTTCATTGCACATATCAGCATTTCCTTATCAGGATAAAATTCTCATGGGACACAAGTTTGATTGAAATATAAGTCTTGGTCAAACCATACAGGTTGCTGTATTGGTACTGGTAGTGTTATGTTTGTCAGTGCATGCATATACGTTTTCAAGGTTGTGGAAGCAACCCGATTCTGGTGTTTGCCCATTTCATGCTAACAAGACTAGCTGAGCGGTTCTCATGCCTGGCTATGTCAGATCCACATTCAGGTTGGGCGCTATATGAATTGTAAAACTTCATCAGTTTAGTCCAGGTAAAAAAGTGGTTATACATCTTGTTCTAAATAGGAAGTGAGTGTGTGCTTTGACTTATTAAGTATTTATGCTACCATTCTAAACATGCCGTGCTCACGTCTTAATTGCAAGGACTGAAGTCGTCAAATATTGAGGATTTAAGCTTCTCAGTTAATATGATACTTGGAGGTATTACATGTCTTTTTCTATTTATTTGGCTTTACATTTTTTTTTAAATCTTCATTCTTTTAACTTTTCTGCTCTTAGCAGGTCACGGGGACATTAATTGTCTTTGATCTCTATGTGATGTCTTGCAATATAGTTGGTTCATCTCAGTGTCTTTGAACCTCTCTGACCTTTTCAAATCCACTCAAAGAAAAAGGTAGGATTTTAGTATCTTCCTGCTACCTATCTTTAATGTGCTCATTTCAACTAGTTCACAAAATTTCACAGCTGGATCTAATGTTTGAACAAGTTTTAGGCTTTTAGCTAAATTGTCCTTTGGCCTCCATTAAGAAGTTTTATAGATCAATCCCACTAAATGCGGCTTGTCTCTGAGTGTCATGAACACCCTTTTTATTTCGGTTTGCCTCATTGATTCTTGGGAGGAATTGGTAGCACGCTGATTTCATTTGTTGATGAATCATTATGATTTCTATTTCATTGTGTAATATGCAATTAGGGTCATTGGCTATGAAGCACGGACACTCCTTGGATAAGGCGTGTCCCCGTGTCAGACACGTGTCGTGTCCGACACCGACACGACACCGACACATAATTACACTAAATTATTTGATTTTCTAAAAAATTTAGCTATGTCCGTGTTCGTGTCCGTATCCATGCTTCATAGGTCATTGGACAATCAAAAGGAATTCTGTTGAAAATCCCATTGTGTGCATGTAAGAAGCAAGCTATGCAGTGATGCAAATGGTGTTAATGTGAAAGAAAGACATTACAAGAAAATGTTGGGAAGTCTCGGTTACATTAGTGCCACTCCACCTGATATGATATTTGGTCATTGCATGTCCCAACCAACTTATGCATTTCAAAGCTGCCAAAAGGGTCATCATAGATACCTACACAGACACGTTCAACTAAATTGAAATTTAAAGAATAACCATTAACCAATCAGCAAAAACTTATCGCATGGCACGATTAAGTGTGACTACTCTAAAACAAGCACCACCACATAAATAGAAGGTGCTTATTATTGTAGTTGACAACCAAGCATTTTAATCAAAAGTTGACAAACTGAACAAGCATTATTGTAGTGATCAACAAATCTCCCAGCCATGTTGGATCTATATTAGAGATTTTATTAATTTTAAGCGTAGGTTTAAATTTTTTACATGGCCAACCAAGATGCCCATTAGTTAGCCAAACATGTTTTTAAATAATTCAATAACGAATATTACATACACCAAATCTGTATTTGTTGAATAACATTCTTTTGCAGGAAAATATTCAAGATCATTGGCGGTGGTTGCTATATCCTATTCATGGCTACTCGGTTCGCGGACATATCAATTTCTAACTTCTGCTGATGAACCGACGGTTACTAGTGACTACAATGATGTCTGGCATAAGCTTGTTCCGGCAAAAGTATAAATTTTTGTATGACGTCTTCTTCAAGACAGAATTCCGACAAGAGCAAATTTGGTGCGGCGTCATGTTCTTCAACCGAATGAAAATTTGTGTCTTGGTGGCTGTGATAGCATTGAGACGACGGATCATCTTTTTCTTGAATGCAGTCCTTTTAAGAATGTTTGGTATTTAATTTGTCATTGGCTTGGAATCTCATTTGTTTATCCAGGCTGTATTAAAGAATTTTATATTCAATTTACCCAGTTGGCGGGCATGCCCAGAGCTTCATACTATTATCCAAAGGTTATTTAGCTTGCTTCAGTTTGGGTAATATGGAAGGAGAGAAACAACTGTGTCTTCAAATATGCGGTAACTGATCCTCATAATATTCTTGACAAGGTGAAGCGGACTTCCTTTTGATGGTTATCTACGAATTTTATTCCTTTAGCTTTTGGTTTTCATGACTGGTGAAGACATCCTCTAATTTGTATGGGTGTCATGTAATTGTTTTTTGTTTGTTTTGGTGGTGGCACTCTTTTCATAGGTGTCTGGTTTTTGTGACAGATTTTGGGTGATTCACCATTTTAGCACACCTTCTGCTGGGTGAATTTATCCTCCTTTGAGCAATATATTCCATTTTGATTTGTTCAAAAAAAAAAAAAAACTGAACCTCTCTCTCATTCAAATTTCAAAGTACAAACATATAAATTTTGAAGAAAAATCATTTACTAGAAAAGTGTATTAAAAAAACATCAATCTCATGTGATCTAAACAACTCATCAAATCTTAAACAACACACAAAGTAGAATGTCTTTTCAAAGCAACTAGTCGACAAAAATACATCAACAATCATGAAATTTAAATCTAATGAAATCACTAAATAATTATATATAAAAAAGTGTGAAATGGATGTGACTTGCTTTCTGTTTTCAATGTCATAATTTGGTTACGCTATTTGATTAGCGTTTGACTCATTATTTATTTCACGACTGAACCTTTTATTTTTTCAAAGAAAGATTGGAAAAAAGTTCAAATACCATTTTAAAATATTGGGGTTCGGGGGTTAGTTACATAAAGGGAAGGTATTAGCACTCTTTATGTTCGTAGTATTCTACAAGAACCTCTTGGTTTTATTTAACGTTTTGTGCTTAAACTTGATTGCTTTTAAAAATGAAATTTAAAGTGATAAAAGAAAGAGACTTATTTTATTTACATTTTTTATGATTTGGAAGGACGAGCGTCATTTGCCTACGTACCCGTGAGGGATCAAAACCTCGTAGTTCGGGGTAAAAATTGACGTTTGATTGGTTTTGTGTTTTTTATTAGTTTTGAAAAAGTTTTAAAGAAGAAAAGTCAATGTGACAAATAAAAATTAATTTGTGTATTTTAATATTAAAAGAAAATAGACTCGAGATATAATTAAATTGTTTAACATTTGATTAAGAAAATAAAAATAAAAAGGGAATCGCTTGATTTGAGAATCAAGGTTTATTATGAAAATATTTTTTTGTTTTTTTTTGTTATTTGCATTTTTTATGAGAATCAAGGTTTAAACTCAAGTTGTCCATTGTTTAGGACTGACCACTTGACATAATGATAAAAGGTAAACTCAAGCTATTTATTGTTTAGGACTGACCGCTTGAAATATGATAAAAGGTAGACTCAAGTTGTCCTTTGTTTAGGACTGACCGCTTGAAACATGACAAAAAGGTAAACTCAAGATGTCCATTGTTTAGGACTGACCGCTTGAAACATGACAAAAAGGTAAACTCAAGTTGTCCATTGTTTAGGACTGACCACTTGAAACGTGATAAAAGGTAAAATCAAGCTGTCCATTGTTTAGGACAGACCACTTTAAACAAGATAAAAGGTAAACTTAAACAGAAGAATGCAGCCAAACAAGAATTTGGGTGATTAATGCAATCATGTCTGAATTGATGTTGTGCATATGATGTGTATGAATATGTTAAAATATTAATGTATGAATGTATAAATGTATGAATGTAATTTGTATGACTGTATGAACTGTAATATGACAGGTGACTCGATGAAACGAGACAAGACGGGTAAGCTGGGAAGTGGTCCGACATCGCAGTACCAACACTCGGCAAGCTTCCTTCTAGATGGTATTATTGTGAACAAATCGAGCCGTTGACGGTGTAAAACCCGACACAAGGTAGCAAACTGATGCCTCCTTGGGATAAAGCTCATTGTTAACCAGAAGTCTGGAAGAAGTCACCATTTGTAAATCGGCACATAGTATCAACTGATGTCACTTGGGGATAAAGCCCATTGTTGATCAAAAGTCTGGAAGAAGTCGTCATTTGTAAACGACGCAGGGTGTTCTTCAATCAGCACGCTTCAACAGTCATGTTTTTTTTTGTTTTTTTGTTTTTGAGAATCCCTAACTTTTGTCTGGACCACCCTTTCAGGTTTTTAGTCCACCGGGGGTATATTTCCTTTTTTATGCTCCTAATTTTTACCTGAACCGCCCTTTCGGGTTTTCAGTCCACCGGGACGCTCTCTATTGCCTAAGCCGCCCTTTCAGGTTTTCAGCTTAGCGAACCTTTTTTTTTTTTTGTATTTCTTTTATTTGTATATTGGACTCATTGGACTCTATTTGATTTCTTGGACAAAATAAATTAATTAAAAAAAAAGGTAACTAAAACAAAAAATAACTAAAATAAAAAAGATTTAAAATTAAAAAATTAAAATTGAAAATTAATAAAAGATGGAAATAAATAAAAACTAAAAGATAAAAAGAGAAGAGGGCCCGATTTGGAACCAAAAAATGAGGTATTTCACAATACCTCCCTGCCGAATTTTCTCTGAAAATTCAGAGAACATTCCGGGTCAGAGGATGTATGAATGTGGGATGTTAGGTCAAAAATTAGGGTATGACAATGAGGAAATCAATGTTGGTAACGAATTTGTTCTCGCGAATGAAAACACCGATTTTGCAACTTATCTACATGTTAGGGCACCAATCTACGTGCGTTTAGATCTCCCTACCGCTCACACATACGTGAGATGACTCATCTCTGATGGAACAACTTCATCGCAATCCTCGTATAACACCATCTTATACCAACCTCCGACAGTGGCGTCTTCGGAGTGCTATCGAAGAACTCGTTGAGGAGCTGGCTTGTTTTGGTAGTTATGGCGGCATTGGTGGTGGTCCCTTGGACCAGCATCAACCACCGTCATCCATGAGAGGTTCTTCTTCTTCTTTTTCATTTCTTTCTTTCTTCTTCTTCTTCTTCTTCTTTTCTTTCTTTCTTCTTGAATATTTTGTTGTTTCAGGCGTGTGACTACACACGCTTATATTTTACTAAGAAGGTAGAGCACCTATTTTATTTATTCTCCATAAAAAAATAAAATCTTAAACACACCCAATTAATAACTTTGAGTTTAATTTTCCTAAGAGTCTAAGAAGGCTGATTTCTTTTGAACAGGTGTTTGGGGTTAGAACCCAAGCTAGTTGAGAATATTGGCATAGTTGGTGCTCCAATGCAGGGAAAAGTACACTTTTCAGTGTTGTTAGTGCTGCAAAGCTTGAGGTGACAAATTATCCCTTTACAACAGTGCTTTCGAAATTGAATTTGGTTGTTGTTTCCTCTAACATGATTCATATTCAAACCGTATATTTTTACTTCTTCAAACCTCTCATGAAACCACAAACATATTTAATTTAAATTATTTAATTGGACTTATCTTTTGGATGTGTTCTCATTGAATTCAATTGTAACTAACCTACTAACTTATGCTCTTTCTCATAACCACAAAAGTTTTTAAAAGATGGTTATGGAGAATACTTGCTAGTGAAACACATGATATTTTTTTTGACAAAAATAAACAATATTCATTCATTCAAATTGATAGAGTACATCGATACAATGAGAATTCGCTAAAAACAAAAAGAATGAATTTGTGAACAAACTCACAACATCCATGTTAATAGCATAAAACGGCAAAGTACTAAAGCCTACACATATGACTATATTTAAGTCTTCGGAATATTCATGTCTCCAGATCTGCAACGTTGACGACTCCAAAGTCATTGATTTGATCTGCACTGAATCTAATCTGATCTGACAATCTGAATCAAACAAATACCTGAACGAAACAAGAAAGACAAACAACGTCGCACAAAGACGACGAACAAAACAACGTCGCACTAAGACGACAAAATCACAAAAGAAAAAACGAAATAGATATGAAAATCACTTATTTTAATAAAAGGGAAATATAAAAACGAGTTAGAGGGGTGATTTTGGGTCAAAAATTTACCCTAAATCACCACTCTTTGATGAATGAATGGGAAGAAAGTAAGGTTTTGGTGACAGCTCACAAGAGAGAGAAGGAGAAGTGGTGTTTTTAGTGAAACACATGACATACAAACGTGATTAACCATTATAATGGACTTGCAAGTAAATACTTTTTTGCCATGCCTTATAATGAACTCTCCTAGTCAAACTGTGAACTTGAATTTCATTGTATGTCAATTGGACTCCTCATATTTTCCTTTCATGTAATAATTGAATAAATAATAATAATAATAATAATATAAGAATAATTTACTGAAACAAAAATGAGTAAGATGGCTACATCGTATGTTATATTTCTTTGTTGAAAAGTTAATTATTTTTTGGACACATGTTTAGTATAATTGATAAAATTATAATTTCTAATTTTTCCCCTTAAATGATGGGTTTTCTTTTGTAATGGTAAGCCTGCTATCCTATTTTATTCTTATTTCTGCACGGATCTTTTTTGTTTGGCTTGTGCTTTTGGTGTTTGTAGCTTTGTATTATAACTAAGTTGCATCCAAATAAACTATAGTGCTTATCATATAAGTGTTTATTTTGCAAATCATGTCACAAGCTTATGAGAAATCAGCTTTGTATTTATTATTTGTTATTTTTGAATGCTAAATTTAGAGGCTGAAAAAGTATTATTTATAATTGGTATCCAAGCACTTAAAAAAGAAAATAGAGAGCAAATTGATTAGTGTAAAAAGTATTAAGTGTCTTAGGTAAGTTCCAAGTATGATGGTGAAGTCTAAATGTAAAAAATGTGAAGATACTCTCCAAATTATAGAAATAATACATACAAGTGAAAATATGAAGATTATATCTTATGGCTGATGCTACTTTCTAAATCTACACAAATTTGCAGGTGATCATGCACCTGTTTACATGCTTGCTTGACTTCTATCCAAACACTTTGAGATATTGTGGGATGACGAAGGCAAGGGTTAGCAAGCGCTAAACCTAAAAGATAAACAGACAGGTTGCAAGCGACAAACTTATCAAATAAGAGTTTTTGGAATACACCAGAATCGAGAGAAAAGTCTCGAATAATTTTATTGAATAAAAAAATGGCTCTTAGGCTGCATAAGTTCTGTTTAAATACTAAAAGAAGTAACAAACCCACATGGGCCGAAAAATAACAAAACAAAATAAAATAGAAAGTTCTAGAATATGCTGAAATATTAAAAGGCGGTTTCGAGCCTTCATACAACCTCGTATGACTAAAATAACCCCTACATCATGGTAAATCCATGAGTTTTGCTCGTGATGTCCGGGGTTTTCCGAAAAGGTATAATTCAGGTCATTCCGACACCGGATGCAAAATTTGCACCATTCCAACTGAATCTTTCTTGCGTGCCACTTCGTCTTTGATTCGCGTTGCCAGCTTGTCTACATCAAATTATGTCTATGTTACTCAACAAGGTCTCTTATGTCGCTATTTAACCTCAAATGCTTAAGGTGGTCAATCATTGTAGGTGGTCCATCAAAGATCTCGTTAATTTTTCAATTTTAAATCATGTAATCTTTTTGTTAAAAAGAAAACCATCGGATCTATTTAACCAAGTGATTGTAAACGAAACAATCGAGTGCATTAAGAAACTTGAAGAGAAGAAGAAAATGTTGGAGGAGATGAAAGAATCAAAGAAACCAGTTGAAGGGGGTTTTAGTTTGTTGGTTCCGTGTTTTAATCGACCATATAAATGTTTTTGTTTTAATTTCTGAAATATTTTAATTATTTTTCAATTAAAAAAATTGATTTGATGACATGTCAATGTCCTTTTCCATGTTGGAATTGCCACATAAGTGCTTTTTTGGCCACATCCCTAAAATTGGACACATCAGCGTTTTTGGAGGGGAAATGAGGGTTAGGAGTAAAATTGCAAAAATTATGATAGTATAGAGACTGTTTTGTTCGATTTGAAAAAGACAGGACCAATTTCGTGAGTTGATCAAAATGCGAGGACCAAAAGTGCAATTAAGCCTACTTATTATTATTGCATTTCTTCGAAGGCTCCACGTTATGATAAGCAATTTTCTTAGAAAAAAATATATTCTCAAGGTAAACAATTCATACAAAGGCCAAATTATCCCAAGGTAACCATACTTGTCAACCAAATCATTTTTTTAGCATATCGCATACAAATATAAATCAATGGTATTGTAACACCTTCAAACCCCATAAACAATAGTTAATAATAAATCAGAGTTAAATACAAGGTTCAAGGTGCCACGCCTTTAAAATAAACCAAAAATCATGCATAGTTCGATTTTCATAAAATTTTCGCAATCACCGCTTTGGTTCAAAATGGTGCTGCTATTGAGAAGATTAAGAGAGAGATTATGAGTTTGTAGGTTCAATTGATGAATAATTGCTTTTGTTTTTCTTTATGATTTAGGCCCCGTTTGAATTGGCTTATTTTGAGCTTATGTGGGCTTATCTACTCCCATAAGCTTTTTTAAAGGTGTTTGGGTAAATAAATAAAAGTAGTTTATCATAGTTTCATAAGCTGCTTATGCCATATTTTAATAAGCCTAAATTTTCAGCTTACCCTCTGGCTTAACAAGGAGCTTATGAATTTATGTAACCTCCTTCGATTCTCTCTGGATCCACTTTTTAAAACATATATTTTAATTATAATGTTAATTATCTTTGGCGGTGCATG
>Ga0315914_1001816_pt1 | contig 32478 bp, 20 predicted proteins | sample MpolenodulesMG_FD_203920 | JGI IMG/M metagenome (GOLD analysis project Ga0315914, IMG submission 203920) | Medicago polymorpha root nodule microbial communities from Los Angeles, California, United States - elongated nodules | ecosystem: Host-associated > Plants > Roots > Nodule | place: USA...
TTCTTCAAGTCTTCATCCCTATTTATAGAGGATTTGAGAGACGTTGAGAACTAGCCGGTACATCAACTTGTCTTGACTGAAGCTTTGATTCTTCACCATTGATCTTTTGTCTGATTTGATAATTGTCATATGAAGAACCAATTTCAAATCCATTCCAATAGATAAGGAACAATGTCTGCAAACATTACTGTTATCCTTGTCTTGATGTATAGACACGATGCAGATATGGTGGTTGCAGAGTCAGGCGCAGAGTTAGTGGTTGTACACTTCGTACAATGTACTTTGTCAACGCTCTTAAGCTTCTGGTGAAGTAGCTTCTGATGAGATGCTTCTGATGATCTTGCTTCTGATGACCTTGCTTCTGATGACATTACCTTCAGGAGCGCTTTTCTTCAGGAGCATTTTCTTCAGACTCATTTTCTTCAGATGCTTTAAGCTTCAATATAAATTCCTTTGCTCTTTGACTTGTTCAACCAGAACCTCTATGAATAAGACTTTGATTATGGTCCTGTACACTTGAACAAATGTTTAGCATATCCAATTGACAATTTTTAATACCTTGTTATCATCAAAACTTAAACGGTGATTTTGCGAAACACCCTTTGTTCCAACAGAGTTAACTCACGTGGCGTGAGTTAACTCACGCAGAAAGTATAATGTGCATGAGTTAACTCACGCGACGTGAGTTAACTCACGCAGGGGTATTTTCGGTATTTCAACTGGGTGGGAGTGAAATGTGCTGGGTAAAGAGCAGTAATCTAGTAACTCAGGAGTGAGGCCTGGGTCATGGGCCCAACTGCTAGACCTGTCACAGTCACCAAACATTTTACACTGTGCTGTTAGAACATCCACAATGCCAATATACCAATAGAGACTCCAATGAAAAGTACTTAATAGATCTCACTAACTTTAAATCATTATACAATAGTAATTTATTTATTAAACGTAGAACTCGTTAGTTGCTCACGAGAGAGGGAGTCCTTATATAGTTGCATGTTGCCTAATAGGTGCTCATTTTTTCTTCCTCCAATGGAGGTCCTTAACAGAGAGAAGTCATTGTTAAGTAAAAGAACCTCCATTGGAGATGCTCTAATTTTCGGATAAGGTTTTTAAATTCACTTTTATTTTGAGCTGATTCGGTTGTAATTTTTTTTTAGGGTGCATCTGACTCATGTAATAGTGCAACACATAAGCGACATATGAGAAGTCCAATAACAAGCTACCGAGGTGGTATCTTCTCTTTAAAAAAGTAATTAATATTGTATGATCCATTGGATCACATATCAGATATTAAACTGATAAGAACATAACTCAACATTGAAAATCAAATTGAGTTTACTCATGCTAAACTCATTGTGAACTCGAAAATCTCCCTAAAGATAATTAACAATATTTTTAATTTTTTTGTCATCTCAACATATGGTTCATTTACTTCTTTGTTACTTTCATTTTGTTCATGTTGATTTTTTTCTTTATAATGGAGTTATAATTTTAAATAAATTATTAATGCATTTATTAAATATTTTGTTATAAACTAAATGTTTCAGCCGTGCGCAGTTATGAACACTAGAATTCGAGTATACACGAGTTTGCTTAAATTCTTCAATTTTACTAAGTCTGTGTTTGGCTTCCCGGCAAGAACACTCAAACGCGCTTCCTATCCGTCAAAAGCGATTTAACCGTGTTTGGGTCTCCACCAACACCCTACCGCCGTCGTACGTTTTCAGCCTCAAAATCGATTCTTGGAGAAGCTGCTTTCCCTAACTTCTTGGAATCGAGTTTATCAAAAGCGGAAGTACATATAACCATTTGTCTCTTTTACCCTTGAATTTTATTACTTCCTTTCACATACCTTTTAATTTTTGACAGATCCCTTCACTTACCTAAGAAATCTGTTACTCCTTCTCACTGCTGATTGATGTTGCCTGATTTTTTTTTTTGCTGTGAAGTTTTTTTTTTTTTTGTATTGCAGAAAACCCAAGAAGAAGAAGAAGAAGACACCGTTTTTTATTTTGTTTTAAGGGTAGAAGATACTATTGTAAAGTGCTGTTTCTTTGTTCTGAAATACCTTTTTATTTTATTTTGTTTTGAAATATTTTTGTTTCTTTCTCCATGAAAGCCCATCAATTGATAGCCCTGTATGATATTTGGAGCCCAGTAATTTTAAATTTTATAAAATAATAATATGAATTTTACTAGTTTCAATAAGTTTTTTTTTAATAATCCCTCAAAAAAAAATAAGTTTTTTTAATAAACTATTTTTGGTAGATTTTTATTTTTATTTTACTGGAATTAAATTTAAACGTAAAAGTAAATAACTAAAAATGGAAATGAAATTTGTAGAAAAAATTAAATGAAATATATATTTTATAAATGCACACATAAAAATACCCATTTTGGTCATTTACACAACCAAAATTAATTTTGACACAAAATATCCAAATAACATTTTTTATGCAAATCACTTCTATTGTAAAGGTATTCAAACATAAATTACTTTTCATTCAACTCATTTTTAATCGAAATCAATTATGTAAAATCAATTCAAACAAAATCAATTATTTCCACCGCATAAACACAACAGACATGCATGGGGTACATGAGGACACGTTAGTAGGCAACCCAAGTGGTGTGCGGTGGTAAACAGTCGACTACCATTACTTTTGATTTTAAAATATAGCAAATAAGCTGCCAGTACTTCTTTCCAAACAAAAAATAAGCTTCTAGTATTTAAAATACATGGTAAAAGTTCGTTCGTGAAGTTGTCGCTGTATATCATGTCGCGATATATAGCATTGCCCTTTCTACGTATGTTTCCTCCACACTAGATAATCATGTTTGAGATAGGTCCAACACTAAATATGACCACTTTCTTTTTGTCAAAATTCAGACATTCATTGGCTATGTTGTGAAAACTAACCCCTTTTGTGCACACAAACAATTTCTCAAAATGTTACGAAACAAAGGCCAACCTGTAAGAGACATTGAAATAAAATCTCCACAATATTGAATATATGTGTTATGTTTTTATTTTATTTTATACTACTCCCTTCTTCCCATTTTATAAACATAATTTTTCATTCCCAAAATGGATGATTATGAAAAGTGACCGAAGGAGTATTTATTTATCTCAATATTAATCGATATGGACCAATGTCTGGTTTAGACACAGGATCCTTCATTCAGGAGTTCACCCTGTTTTGATATTGGTATCATATACACCACTTATAAACCAATGTCTGGTTTTATATATTTTTTCTTTTTATTTAGATAACTGGTTTGTGCCAAAAACACTTATTATTAATACATGGCAACTCCTTCAGAAAAAATAAAAAATTAATACATGGCAACTTTGTAGCTTGTTTGACTCTACGCGTGGAGTTGAAACGGTTAATAACGACATTTTAAATATTATATTTGCAAACAACGACCTTTATTATTTTATATTTTTCAAGTTTATACATCCAACTCTCAAATGGACCCAATAATTAAAACAATTTATATACAATTCATTGATCCTCTCTAATGTTGGAACAAGTGTTAAATATTTTAATTTTCTTAGCCTTGTAAACAAAAAAAAAAAATTTGAAAATTTGCCTAAAAGAAAAAAAATCCACTTGCGTATGTTATATACCACACAGAATTGCAAAACCATATTCATTATATTATATCTGACTTGTCACATTAATTAATTAATTTTAAGAGAAATTACGCCACCAATCACCATCAATTATCACTCCAAAAAAATATGCCTAAGTGGCATAAGATTTGTCATTGATGATAGTAGCAATACCATGTGTCAAATAATTCATAAAGAAAGGGAACATATAAATAGCAACTGAGTACGTAACAGCAAGCAAAGTCATATATGTTCTCTTAACCTTCAAATTGTTCATAGTAATTTCTTTGTTCTAATTAATCACTATGGTGTTATTCTCTAATAATAATTTTGCAGCTGAAAAATGGCTAGGATTTGTGACAGCTATATGGGTACAAGCAATATGTGGAAACAATTATACATTTGCAAACTATTCAGATGTGTTAAAGTCTCTAATGGCTTTGACTCAGATGCAGCTTAATGATCTCTCTGTTGCTAAAGATGTTGGCAAAGCTTTTGGTATTTTATCAGGTCTTGTTTCTGATCGTTGGCCAACTTCAGTTATTCTCATGATTGGTGCAACTATGGGATTCATTGGATATGGAGCTCAATGGCTTGTTGTTAGCCAAAGAATAGCCCCTCTTCCTTATTGGCTGGTAAACATAACATTCTTCTCATCATAGAATACCTCATTCACACTATTATTTAGAGTTTAATTTGATGCATTCTTATAAAAAGTTACATTTTCAACCAGCCATTCTCAAATCATGTTGTGTATGACTAAATTGTTTTTTTGAAAACTCGGTATCCGATCCAAGAATCAACTAATCTGAAGGGACCAATCCCACCGCCCACATGCGGGGCCCCATTTAAAGTCAGAGCAAAGCTTTATATACACTTGAACATTTTTCATGAACCAAAGATTATAATAGTGTAAAGAAACTATATACTAACAATAATGCATACAAATTAAATCTATAATTTCAAGCCAACTGTCAACTACGCGTAATTCTTTTTTGTCTTAACTCTCCGGTTCCTGAGGAAAACAAACCCTAATAATTCGTAGGCCTGTTTGGATTTACTTATTTGATCTTATCTACAAGCATTAGAGCTTGTGAAACTATTTGGGAGAGCTTAGGGAAATAACTTATGACTCGTCCATAAGTTGTTTTCAGTTCATTGCCATAAGCTCTCCAAGATAGCTTAAGAAAACAACTTATAGCTTATATGAAAGCAATTTCACTTTATTTTATCTTTTGTTGTAGAAATATCTATATACATAAGCACTTTATAATATCTTTTTTTTTTAGCAATTATAATATCTTTTGTTATAGAAATGTTTAATTAAGTTGTATATTTAGATAGGGTGTTGGATGAATACAACATTTTGAGAAGGAAAAAACCAATTTATTTCATTACTTTGGAACTATTTTGCAGATGTGTATATTCTTGTGTATGGGTGGAAACAGCACAACATGGATGAACACAGCAGTACTTGTAACTTGCATGAGAAACTTTCCGAAAAACCGCGGTCCAATTTCCGGCATTCTAAAGGGTTACGTAGGACTGAGCACAGCAATCTTCACTGACATATGCACAGCTCTATTTTCCTCAGACCCATCTAAGTTTCTACTAATGCTCACAATTGTTCCTGCTATCATTTGTCTCATTGCTGCTATTTTCCTTCATGAAACTCCACCAGCTTCAACTTCTACAGAAGAAAATAAAGAGACACAGTTCTTCAATGTGTTTAACTTGATTGCAGTTACAGTAGCTGTTTATCTCTTGGCATTTGATATCTCTGGACCTCATAAACATGTTATTTCATTGGTTTTCACAGTCGGACTTTTGATCCTATTAGCTATGCCACTTCTTGTTCCTTTATTTTTGGTCATCTTCAAAATGAGTGCTAGTGTTGACAAAGAAAAACAGGTTCATGAACCTTTGTTGGCACAAAAGGTTTCAGAAGAAAAGGAAGAGACATGCACCAAGGTAGAAGAAGTTGAGATTAAAAGAAAACCAGTCATAGGTGAAGAGCATACTATCATTGAAATGGTGAAAACTGTTGATTTTTGGGTTTTGTTTGTGTCATTTCTTTGTGGTGTTGGAACAGGACTATGTGTGATGAATAACTTAGGACAAATGGGACAGGCACTTGGTTACCATGATGTTTCTTTGTTCATTTCATTCATAAGCATTTGGGGTTTCTTCGGACGCATTCTTTCTGGATCAGTCTCTGAATACTACATCAGGTTTGCTCCCTAGTCACTGCTGTTTGTTTAATTCCCATATACATGACTTCTTGATTTGTTATTATAAACATAGTTTTAAGAAAAAGGTATGTGCGCCCTGATCTATGAGTGAGATTTTTGATGCCTATGAAACGAGAGTTGAGGTCGCATTAGCTGTATTTGACATTGATTATTTGCAACGTAGAGGATCGCGACCACTAGGAATGTTCATGATTCGGTTAAGGAAGGAAATTCAAACCAAACTAAACCGTTATAAGAGCTGATAAAACTGAACCGAACTTGTGTTAAAGGTTGAATGGATTCTATAGTTCTGAACCCAACTAAAACTACATTTACAAAAAATTGAACTTTACTTTTTCATATCGAACTGTATTGAATTTCTGTTATTAACATATAATTAGGAGAGTTGAAAAAGAAAAAAAAAATTGTATATAGGGGACCGCATTTTAAAACCTCTTAAGAAGCTCCAATTTACTGACCTTGAATGTTAATTTTATATGGCAGAAAATCAGGCATGCCAAGGCTAGTTTGGAATGCAGCATCTCAGATTCTGATGTTTTTTGGTTACATTGCATTGGCAATGGCCTTACCAGGATCACTATACATTGGTTCAATCTTAGTAGGAATATGTTATGGAGTTCGTCTTACAATAACACCAGCAGCAGCTTCAGAACTATTTGGTCTCAAATACTATGGTTTATTATACAACATTCTCATTCTAAACCTTCCTATTGGTTCATTCCTCTTTTCTGGTCTCATTGCCGGCTACCTTTATGATATTGAAGCCACTAGTGTGCCAGGAGGCGGAAACACTTGCAGTGGAGCACATTGTTTCATGCTTGTGTATGTGATTATGGCTTTCGCTTGTGTGTTGGGGTGTGGATTGGACCTGTTTCTTGCACTTAAAACAAAGAATGTATATTTCAAGATACATACAGAGAGAAATATTGTCAATTCTCAAGTTCAACACTGAGATGATGGTGTTTCTGGACTTTTTTCCGAATAGGTATTGTTAATGTGTATGTATTGTTAATATGTATATAAGAAGTAATAGATGAGTTGTTTTTGTGCTTGTTTGGCTCTATTGTGGGAAGCTCAAACTTGAGTTTGCAATTGGCAAACGTAGTTTCACCATACTTTTATGATGTTTGATTTTTATAATGAGAAGTAATTTAAGTTTCAGAATTTGAACGCTTGTCCATTGCTACAAAAATGGTTGGAAATCAGAACTATAACTACGCGCGGATGCGGCAAAGTAGTCATCCTAGGTAGGATACAAGACTGAAGTACTGGTTGGGGTGCAGGCCTATTGGAGGGTCGTGATAGGAGTGAAGTTTTTTAAAAAAAAGGGGAAAGGTTAAGCCACATAAGATGGAGAGAGAGCTTGAGTGTGATCTTGCAGCGAAGATACTAGGCAGGCACAAAGCAATGGACAGATAGAGCAATAGATCTTGAAAACGAAGTTGATGCAAAGATGTTGGATGCATTTTTTCTGGTGCACTCTCTGAATACTGCATCAGATTTTCTCGCTATTCACTACAGTTTCCTCAATTCTCATATATTACTTGTTTTGTTATTATAACCGATAAATATGACTGTTAAAAAAAACACTAAGCTAACCAATTACAATATTAGGACGTTTTAGCAATAATGAAAAACAAAACCGAAAAGAATTAAACTATGGCAGATAGTTCATGATCTGAATTGAATTGAGCTACTTTAGTACGTGAATTGTCAATCACAATTCAGTTTTTTTTTTTTGGTTCAGTTCGTTTTAATGGTGGATTTTCTAAAGTCCTAGCGACGACGATTTAAAACTTTGACGATAGCTAGTTGATTAAAACCAGGAAGGGTATATCTCATTTGGGACTCAAGAATTCAGAGTGCGGCAAACTAGATGATTCATAGTTTACTGACAATTGGGCATGTCATTCTAGCTGGTTTTTAAACTAGACTGTGGTATTTAAACACAAGTTGTCATTTGTAATCCCTTAGCTTTAATATTAGAACTGTGGTGTGGCCGCTCTATGGTTGGAGACGTAGGCACAATTGGTTGAATATGTGACCGAATATCGCATGTTCTCTGTTTGTGTTTTTTGTAATTGTTTTCTTTTGAACTGGAATGGCTATTCTACCAGTTTGTTGACCTTGAAATGTTAAATTTATATTGCAGAAAATCAGGCATGCCAAGACTAGTTTGGAATGCAGCTTCTCAAATTCTGATGTTTTTTGGTAACGATGCATTAGCTATGGGCTTACCAAGATTCTTATACATTGGTTTGATGCTAGTTGGTATATGCTATGGAGTTCGTCTTACTATTTACACCATCAGCAGGTTCAGAACTATTTGGACTCAAATACTATGGTTTATTTTAAAACATCCACATTCTCAACCTTTCTATTGATTCATTCCTATTTTCTGGTCTCATTGCCGGTTACCTTTATGATCTTGAAGCCACTAGTGTGCCACGAGGTGAAAATACTTGCATCGGAGCATATTGTTTCATGCTTGTGTATTTGATCATGGCTTTTCTTGTGTCTTGGGGTGTGGGTTGGACTTGTTGCTTTTGTTCAGAACAAAGAATGTATATTCCAAGATACATATAGAGACACAAGTTCAACACTGAGATGATTATGTAATTTGAGTTTTTTTCTTCTTCTTTTGGAATGAGTGTACGGAATTTTTTAGAGGATTTTTAGACTTTTAGGTGTGAAGATGATTGTCAATATTTGTTAATCACAAGTCACTCAAAGTCTCAAATTTGAAATAAGTTGTTTATGTATTGTTTAATGTGTGTCCATGCTAAGTAATATAATGTTGTGCAGTAATAGATGAGTTGTTTTAGTGCTTGTTTGGTTCCTCAGTGGGAACGTCAAAGTTGCATTTGCAATGGTCAAATGCGGTTTCCTTTACCATATGATGTTTGGTTTTTATAATGAGAAGCAATTTAGGTTTCAGAATTTGGATGTTTGTCTATGGCTACAAAAATGTTCAGAAATTGGAACTATAATAGCATGCCGTTGCAGCAAAGTTACTCCAGGCAGTCGGTCTTGGTGTGATACACAATTGTCGTGCTGGTGGCGGTGTAGGCCTATTGGAGCGACGGTACAAAGGCACAAATCAGTGGACAGATAGAGCAACACATCTTGAAAACAAAGGTGAGGCAAGCATGTTAGAATTAATGTGGCAGTGCAATCGGGCACTTATATATTCTTAACACTATTCTATTGTGTAACTTAGCCACAAGCATATAATCATAGATTTCGACTAATAGTGCCTAAGTCTCTATACCAGAACGGCTTTATTAGTGTTTCAATTTGTAATAATAGATAAATATGATGCATAGTCAATGCTTTCCAGCACTCTTCTCTTTCTAGTCCACATGGTCTATGCAACCAAAGACGAGAAAGTAAGACATCTTTTGTTTTTTTGAGTAAGTAAAAGTTCTTTTTTTGATAAAAGAACTTTTTTGATAGATAATAATCTGTCAACACATATTAGTGTGATGATTAAATTCAATGAATATAATTGTTTGTCAAGTATGATCAACAGAATGCAAAAATACATAAATCACTTTATGTAGATTTTGTAAAGGTGATAAAGTACTTGGGATTTTCTATTGTTATCAGGCACAATCTGAAAGAAAAAGTTCACTTATCCTGAAGATTCAAAAGTGCTTATAAACTGTATATGAGTAAACAAAGCAAGTCTACCAATGGACGAACACAAGTGTCAAAGTTTTCATGTATCCCATTGGCTCAAGTAAGTTAAGATTTAATCCAAATGGAAAATTTGAAGCTGACTTTTCTGGTGTACATCAATGATGTGTGCTTTGCATTACAGTTAGAGTGTTTAAGACATGATTTCAATTACTTAGACATTAAGGAAACAATTAGTACTGTTGACTTAGATTTATTACTTTGTGAATTTTCTGGTTAATATCTGAAAACATATGATCTACTACATCGATAATGTATTTGCGAGAAAGTGGGTGTTAAAGACAAGCAAGTTATTGTACATGTTTAATTATGCATAACCGGTGTCCCGAACGCTAATTAAGCAATTAAAAATAGAAAGAAAAAGACAAAATTATCATTAAAAATAACACTTTTTCAAGTTTCAAAAAATAAAATACACAATTTTTAAGATAAAAAATAAAATACAATATTATCTTTTATAATAGATTAACTAAAAAAAAATACTAGTGCATCGGAGACACTAGTTAACGAGTCCCAAGTTGGTTGAGTAAGAGTTCCACCTTTGTTATAGTCTTATAGATCCTTATGTAGTAAAGATTGTTCACGTTTTAAATTTATCTTTGCTATTTTTCTCATTTCTAATTATGCTTAATAGACTATATCATTTTTGGCGCAATAGGGTGATTTTTGTAATGTTTTCAACAACCTACACATCCAACAAGTCCTATTTTACAATGAGTGATGATATTTAATCAATCATTTGAGATAAATTTTGTGAGAATTTTTCATTTGTCAAAAACAATAGCGAGAAAAAGAAAGAGAAAGAATAAGAATATAATGTGAGTATGAGAAATAATTGTCAAAAAGTTCTCACAAAATGGTTGAACAAATATCATTTTCTCTTTTACGATAGGCAAAAGAATTGACAATGGAAATCATATGAAAAGGGTCAACCTAAAAATGAGGACATTCTTCGAAGAACCGGATCAAACTCACGACGTTGGATCAAGAGTTATGCTTGTAAAACTGGTCATTATGACGCTCTTACGGTGAAGATATTGAAATTAGGTCTAACTCATGCTTACTAAATCAACTTGTAAGGTGATAAGTGTTTCACTTTATAGAACTCTTATCAAAAGTTTTATCTATTCAACGTGAGACTTGAGTTTTTTCCAATACATCTTGTCACGTTCAATGCTATTGAGCTTGATGCGTGTATATAAATGGTGGATGACCTAATTGATAGACTCAGATAACATGTTGAAATTTGGTCTAACTCATCCTTACAAAACCGGTTTGTAAGTTAATAAACGTCTCTCTTTATAAATTCTTATCAAGAGTCCTATCAATATGATGTGGGACTTGAGTTTTTGCCAATAAAAGATACGATAATGCTTATTATCCCGAAATCTTGCCTTCACGAGGGAATCATGATGTCATTGCTATAAGAGGTGTGACCCACATCACACACCACACCCTCCTTGTTTTCCGTGCAAAGCCATTTTTAATTGTTTGAAATTGTTTTCGGGAAGTTCTCGGGACAAAATCAGTCGGGAGATATAGCAATGCCCTAAAAGATATAGACAATGTTTTATGGCATGGACTCATAAGAAAATAACACTTATTAGAAAATAATATTTCAGTGCAAAGTGGATCTTCATCCCCAACCAGGAACCAACGTAACATCATGCATGCTGTGATGTGAATAATATATGAGAAATGTACCTTTCTTTATCTTCACTCATCGTATACCCAGCCACTTTCAAGTTATTTTTGATCACTTTCTCCTTTTCGTCATCTTTCTTTTGATTGCTATATTGAAAAGAATGGACGTGCCCTATCCTTTCTCATGACATATCGCTAAAGGGTTTGAAATATACTATACATGTTTCATAATTCATTCATACTAGCTGTTCTATGTCTCTAATAATGATTTTATGATCAATATTTATCTTATTCTACAACCAATTAAATCCTGATAGCATCCCTTTTTGTGGACGATAGAACGTAACGTTTCTCCCAAAGTTGCTAGCATTATCCCAGTCCACATTTCGATTCCACACAAATATATCTGCTAAATATCTTCTACTATGTGTCAATTTTTGTAGAGTGATAGTTATTTTAGTCTTTGAATATGTAACAAATAGTTACAATAGTTTCTCAATGTATCAAAATTTTAAAAAACGACATGACAGTTTCTCAATGTATCAAAATTTTAAAATAACGGTTGATTACGGATTATGATATAGTCAAATAATCTTTTACGTTAAAATATTTTTTTAATATTGTCATATTAGTTTTTCAATATACTTACTTGTTATCGTATCAGTCTCTATATGTACTTACCTGCCGTCATATCAATCCCTATATGAAAAGAGTTAAGGTCAGCATTGAGGAACTATTCTAAAGTCATAAACTATTTTGACTAATGAAGTGCACAATCAGATATTATTTTGAAACTTAGATACATTGAGGATTTATTGTATCTACTCATTATACATTCAGGAATTAAAATAACTATTATTTAAACTTTTAATATACATATAATTGAGTTTAACAGTACTACTGCTTCCTTGTTGTAGCTGTCAATTTATTTATATATAGACTCTCAAAACTAAGGATTTCAAATTGCATCCATAAATGAGGAACCCCCCGCAGGGACGGCCCCAATTGGGGATTTGTAAACAATGAAATTTTTCTGATGGGGATGGTGAAGAAAGTCCTCCCGAAGATAGTGCGGAGATGAGACTGGTATCACACCTCCGTATTGTGGGGACTCCGTGTTTGAGTAAATTCGGTGAAGGAGAATACTACATACTTAAATGCAAACTAAGAAAAACGGTCGACTTTTATCATATTTAATTATGCTATTTCAAAAAATCATCTTTTTCAAATGAATATTAAATGCAAACTACATTTAATTTGATCTCCATTTCATTTTCTCTATATCTAATAACCGATGAAAATTGTTTTTACATCTTCTTATAAAACTTATTTTAAGGATGACAGAAGAAAGTATGTTACAAATTACCATGGTTTGTCCTCGTGAACTTAACTCAGTTGGTATGGACAATGCATAATATATGCAATGTCCGGGGTTCAAACCTCGGCCACCACAAAAAAATAAAATTACCATGGTTTATTTTTTTTAATAAGTGTGAAATTATATATATTATTTTTGCTTGTAATTTGGAATGGAGTATGCTATGCTAGGAGTTGATAGTTAGAATGTCGCAATACCATGTTGGAAAGAAAAAAAACATTGTTAATGTTATGATGATTCTTTAACAAATAATGTTAGGATGATTCTTTTTTATGCAAACCGAGTCATTAAATAATGAACAAGTGTGTTGATGCTGCATAAATTAATGGTTTAGATTTTAAAACTATAATAATGTAAAGAAAAAAAAATAGAACATCACAATCTATTCTTTCTTCCATCTCACTCCCTAACAAAAAAGGTGATGGCCCTCAAAACCCACTAACCCCATTACCCATCAATTCAGAAGACAGCTTGGTTGTTCACACTTAAAATTAAGAGAATGTGCTTCATTCCCCCACCATACCCTCCATTTCTTGAGGCTCATAATTGAAGAATTCATCACCACAAACCACAACAAAATTATACAACAAATTAATGATTGGATTGCTTATTACTATAGACATAATTCAACTAACAATCAAAATTATCTTTTTAAACTATACTAATTTTACCAACCGTATCTTTCTATTTCTATTTATATGCTTTCTAAAAGGAAGATAAGGTTAGAAATTACAACTAAACATAAAAAATAGTAAAAATGAAACCCACCACCACCAACAACAAAGAAACCATTGAAGTTATGCTTCTAGTAGAAGCTCCAGAAGCTGTAGCCATATCAGCTAGATATGAAGCTGAAGCCATTTCTGATTGATTCGGGTCGGCTCCCGAAGCAGAATTATCCGTTTCATTCGGATTTTTAGTTGATGAATCGGCTGCAGACTTTAGACTACACAAAAATAACAAACCATAATAAGAATTATCATCGATTAATTTAAATTTAATAAAGTAAAGAAGTATACACTAAAATTATTTAATTTGAATTACCTTGGTGAAGAAGGACAAAATGTGATTGTATAATCAGCACCAGAGCAAGTAAAAGTGCTAGTTTTATCATCATATGCGTAACTATAAGCTTTAGGACACTCAGATTTGAACATTTGTGAATACACAGACGGCTTACACGTGTCAGGGTTACTAAACGCGCCGTTACAACAATATTCCGGTTTCCCAAACGCGCCACAAGCACTATTACACGCACCACCGTCATCCACCCTCAACTCTGACGGACATTTCTTATTAAGATCTGAACTGCAGCCTATATTGAAAAAAATCCAAGTCACACGTTAAATAAAGATAAAGTCTAAACTCTAAAATGAGTTTATAAATTATAATAATAGATATCTGTCACCTTACAATACGGTTTTGTAAGATGAATTAGGTCCAATATAAAAACCTAATTACCTGTAACGTCACAGGGCCCTGTACCGCCACTCGAGGCAACCAACATCGGGAGATTGTAACCGTCTACTAGGCTTACATCGTAGAAGTCCATTGAGCCAGTTCCTAGTGTGAATTCAGCTAATGTTGCCGGCGGTGAGGCTGTTGCGCCGTTGCAGGAGATTTCTCCGGAGCCACAATCGGCGGTTGAGCAAGTTCCGTGGCCCGAGTCATCGAATTGGCAACCAGTCCTTCCCCAGAATCTACCTGACCAACCAGTTGGTGCTTGGAAGGTTCTGGAAGTTCCTTTTGTGAGCTCAAAACCGGTAGTTCCGAGTTCCGGTTTTCCATAAATTCCTGGCCATACTGTGTAATCACACTTGTTCATAAATGTAAATGTTGCCCCTGAAACTAAAACCCCTGCATTTGAAAAAATAAAATAAAAAACATAATCAGTTATTTAATTCTTTTTGTGAATTCTAGTGTTGTTAAAAATGATAAAAGAAAGAAATATAACACTCAATTTTGTTAAATTAATGAAAGAATTGAAATTTACCTTTGAAAATGAGGAAGAGTATGAAGCATAAGAAGGGCTGAGGATAATGTTGGTTATGTAATAATAGAGCCATATAGAATATTGGTGAAGACACTTGAAATGAAATAGAATATGTGCTTTACCAAGTGCTTGTACTATAGTATTATATTATATAATAATTATATGATATAATATAGTATATATTATCACTCTTTTTCTGGGGAGAAAAAGAGTGAAGAGGAGGAGGATTAGAAGGGAGTGGTGAGGGGAATCTGAATGGTAGAAGCTGCATCACTATTTATAGAGTGGTTAAATAGAAGAGTAACAGTGAGAGAAAATAATTATGGACCTTGGTTTATTGCTGGTTAGTGATAGTGCAGTGAAAGAAAACAAAATGGTAGTGTCGGTCAAAATATCTGGTGCTAGGTAATGATTTGTTGTTGGTGCAATGGAGTTATGTGGCTCAATACTATTGGCTGACTTGATTTAAATATCTAGTGTCTTTAGAATTTGCAATATCTTAATGGAAATATCGAGTGTTTTTGGAACACTATTTAAATATTTATACTTATAAGTTGTATGTTAATCACTTTATCTATTTCTACTTGAAAATATTTGGTTGACAGACACGTTCATAGCAGTTTATGAGACTTAGGCCAAATTTGAGAATGAGACCTCTTATACTAAAGTTTATATATTTTTATAAACGATGAATGAGATATACATTAATCATGTCGGTCACCATAATACGATGTTTTAACTATGCTAACACCAAAACATCGTGTGTCAAATGCATCTCGTCCTATATATTACTAATAAAAAAGAATAATAAAACAAAAAAAAAATATTGGTCAGGCCGAAGCAAACCCAACAAAGCTTAATAAAACGATAATAGTCATACCATAAATTTCATTATCTAATTTGATAATTCAATTGATTTACCACTTCTAAAATTTCTCAAAGAGCTTCATTATCATTTGTCACCATAAATCCATAATTGCATGAAACACACTTCTGTCATACCCAATCACATGAAAACATTTTCTCATTTGTCAATATAATATGATATGTTGCTTATAAAAAATCACACAAAACCAAATTTGACGTCACAAACATTAAACTTTCATGATAAAAGTCATATTATATGATAAATACAAATTCAGGTTAGCTTCAATCTGAAACACCAAAAGACATCCTCAAAATAAAAAACTAATTTGGTATATGGGAAGGAATAGATATTTTGTGTTTTGTGTGTTGCTTCTGCGATTTACGTTTTACTTCTAAGTTTTGGGTTTTGCGTATGAAATGTTGTGGTGAAAGTGAAAGCGGCGAGTTGTGGGTGTAAAAATGAAATGATGTTGTGTTGTAAAAAAAAAATTGTGAGATGACTCTTGGGCTCAAATCTGGTAAATGTTTGAGCCCTTTTTGTGTTTATTGCTATATATACCCCCCTTTAAACAAAGTATTTCTATACACACCCCCTCCATACAAAAAATAATAATTTGGGTCCCCTGTGGGCATGGGTCCTAGACTGCCGCACCCTCAACAAGAGTTAAAATCCAATGAAGAGTTTAGGTTGTGATTCTTCGGCCACCACCAAGAACGAAACTTTATTCGTTTAAGTAATTTTTTTTGGTGGTGTCTGAGGTTCGAACCCCGAACCTTGCATATATTATGTATTGTCCTTACCAACTGAGTTAAGCTCCCGGAGACATTCATTTAAGTAATTGATCCAACGTAAGTTGGGTATTGCGAAAGATCTGAGCATTACGCGCCTTTTAAATGAGTTTGATAGAAGACAATCAATTGACTTGTAATATAGAGCGAATTTCTTTCGAAAACATATGCGCCATAATATTGCAATGCTTGCTCACTGTTATCAGTTGGGTTAACAAAATGAATATCCAACCAATTAAAAATCAAATTTCAGATCCTACCGAAGAAGTCACACACAACCAAGAAAAATATGTTTATTATTTTCTCCCGACTGCAACCTCCCGAATAAGGTAACAAACCTTGAGGCAGAACACCGCAACACAAAAGATTGTCCCTTTGTTAAATTGTTAGGATTCGTTTATTGAAACATCTCCAAACAAATAACAACACATTTGGAGGCACCAATTTATTCCATGTTTAATTATTACAAATATCAAGAGTTGGTTGTTCAAATCAAGTAAGAACCCTATAAGCATCTTTAACTGAGTGTCCAACATCTGAGTTATGATACCAAACCCATTTATTTGGATACTAATGAATTCTTCATGATCTAAAAATTTAAATTAAATTTTGATGTAGACAAAATGATCAATAAACATTTTTTATAAGTCCCACTCCCTGCACATATATAAATAACATTGATATCTATATTTATTACTAATGAGTTCTTCAAAATTTAAATTAAATTTAGATTTACATAAAAAGACAGATAAACATTTTTTAATCCACACTCACGTTCGCATGCACCCGCGTGCGCACATACATACATAAATATGTTTTTCTTTTTAGATTTAAATAGGTCTTTAGTCCCTGCAAATATAAGACATTTGAATTTTCGTCTCTAAACTTACTAATCCTTTCAAACTGCCACTGCAAATATTAATCATTTGAGTTTTGGTCCTAATCACATTATTTTTGCTAGGGTGGAGAGTCATTAGTGACGTGACACCTAGGTGGCACACAATGATTGGGTTTTAGTGAGTCCACGTCAACAAATACCACATGAATTGACCATTTTTCCCTTAATGAACCCATTCAAATCTGAAATGACCATTTTACCCCTACCTTCTTCTTCATATCATATCTTCTTCAAACACCATATTCTTCTTCAATTTCTTTTTTATTATCCTATCATGTTGAGATCTAGATCTTCTATTTTCGTTCCTCGCTAACACCAAGAACCAGGGACGGAGCCCTTCGTGACCCACCCGGAAAAATTAAAAAATTAATAATTATAGGTCTAACTTGCAAGATTTTAAAACAATTTTGTTATGTTTTTTATTTTTGGCACATCCAAATTCCCGTAAAGTAGTGTAGTGGCCCACCTAGAAAAAAAATCTTAGGTCCATTATGTGTGATTTTTCAACAGATTTAGATTTCGGCGGTTCAAAAAGTGGTTTACGTGATTTATGCTTGGGGGTTTCAAACCTCCTTTATATTGTTTGTCAATTGAAAATTGTTCAAATTAACATTTGTATCATAAAAAAAGTTTAATAATTTAACGGTCCACCCAAACATTTTTTGAAGGGTGTCTTCAACTACTTCTTGGCGTTATTTTTGGTCGGTCACTCTCGTTTCGTTATGGCTGATGAATTCTACCTTAGGATTAGGGTTGAAGCAGTACCACCGCCAGTGGAGCGGAGGCGGGTTGTGGAGCAGGTTGACCCTGATCTACCTCTCACTTTTTGTACCTTTCAAGTGATGTACAGAAAACTCAGACGTTGGTTTTTCATGGAGTTTCTCAAGGGTCTCTCTCTCTCTCTCTCATGTATTGAAAATGCATTCTTGTAAGTTATTTATGAGATGGAGTACTCGTTTGGTTCTGCGGTGGCTAGCTGCAAACGCCAGTTATGAGATGGGTCTCTATCTTCAAAATCAATTCTGGCACCCAAACTTGATTCTATCCAAAGCTGCTCTTAGTAGCTTCTGCGTGTGGTCAAAATTGATTCTCCACAAAACACTTTTCATAAACAAAATATAAATCGTATGTATCCCAATTTCACAAATTTGCCCCTCCAAAACCAACTCTAAATCATAATAAATTGAAACAGTGAGAATTGGAAGAAAAAAAAATACATTGAATTTGGCGGTCGCTCATGTTCTCTCTGTGTTGTTGGGAGTACCATTTCTATTATTAATATTTTTTAAAGGATATTAATTTTTCTTTTGTTCAGAGAAATTTGTATTATCATTGTTACAAAAGTTAAATTAACTTAATGAATTTTTCAAAAAAAAATAACTTAATGAAAAAAGAAATGAAATAATGTTAAAAAAAAGGGTTATAATTTTATAGAAGTTGAAATCCATTTATGATTTTAGATAAGTTGAAATAATCATCTAAAATGAGATTGGAATGAAATATTTAGTTAAATACAATTAAAAGGATAATTTGGTCATTTCACATTCTAAATCAATTTTGATTCAAACTATCCAAACAACATCAACTCATAAGAATCACTTTTAAATTAGTGTATCTAAACATAAATCAATTCACATTCAACTTACTTTTAATCAAAATCAATTCTCTTAAACTCAATTATATCAAAATCAATTTTCATCGCTGCCAAACCAAACACACACGGAATGATGTAGAAGCATCTGATGAGGCCAATCTCCTAAGCATCCTTATTTACACTGCTATATGTCAGGAGCAGGTGTATAACGTGTGACAAAGGAAAAGAACTTCTAGCTAAAGGATGTATCTCGGGTGAGGTTTAGCATGGGAATGGAAGGTTATTTCCCACCATGGGAAAGTTTTTTTTAAGCATTAGATTAAGTAAGAAACATAATATTATCGTGGTCTGTCAGTACTAGATCTAACCACTCATCCTTTATTATCATCTTCCTCCTAGCCTCACCATCTTATCGGACCTTCCACTGTGACCTTCATCCACCGTCTCTTCCTCTGATGCAAAATAAGAATTCAACAAAGAGGAAATTGGAATTTTAATTCTTTCTACCAAACCCACCATCGAAGAAAACAAAGAACATAAGTGTTGGCTTCAAATTCTGCTCTTTTTTTATTTTTTATTTCCTTTTAAGCCAAAAAAGAACAAATATACTCGATTTCAAGAATCAAAGTAAGAACATGAAAATCTGAGCATAAGAAAATTCTTAATTTTAGAATTTTGTGTGCTTAGAATCATTTTATAAGCAGTTGAAGACTACTCAGATCCAATCCCAGCAAATCTCGCATTTTAAGAAACCCAGTAAAGCAAAACAACCATTTCTTTATTATTTTTTTTAAAAATTGAAAACCCACCAGTTGGATTTTAAAGGTTCCTTATGCTGAATAATTTTTAGTGTTGTTGATTTGATTTTTCAGTATAATAATGGTTCTATTCAATTGAAGGGTGATTGTTTTTTTTGTAATCAAGTCAAACTTAAGTTCACTGACTCGTTGATCACGTGATGGTGATTCTGGTTTGTGAGTGGACGATGACGAGGAGAGGGTTATGAGTGGAAATTGATGGCAGGGTCGAGAAAGGAGATTCTTGAAGGGAGAACAGAGTCGGAGATGTAGGTTTCAATGTCGGTCTCGGAGACAGGGTTAAACTCTTCTCCACTGTAGATATAAATTTCAGATCTGAAGGTTGAAGAAATGTGAAAGAAAAACAGAAGAAAAAAAAATATAGTGTACATAGACCATGTTAAAATCTATACACCTCTTTAATCAAATGGATAAAATTTACTTTCCCATAGTGGGAAACAACTATCCATTCCCATGCTAAATGTCACCTGTATCTCGGTCTCGATTGGTACGAGTTTGTAAGAAAAAATAACCTGACTGCTTTGAAATTGATATGATAGCAGCTACATGATTGGTCCAATATAAATAAGATAAAATTAAGAAGAAGAAAAATTCATAAGTTTTATCAATCGAAAGTAATTATATATGATGTGTGTCAGACATTAATTAAATATGAGTAATTTGTCAACTAGAAATCAAACTTTGATATGTCACATTGTGAGAGTATATCCTCTTTTGATATAATCAACTTTGTTATTAATTCTATATGTTTGTGTGTGTGCCCGTACGTGCGTGTTAAAAATAATATTTAATATAGACATTATTTATCAATTGTTAGAGATCTTAAAATAACAAAATAGTATTGGAATGATACACATATAAATTAATTTTTTTTACTTTTACAAACTTTGATCACACAATATTTGTCTTAATATATTTAGAACAACCGACGTTGAATTAGATTGATAGGAATATGAAGGCAAAAAGAATTTAAGATTCAAACAACCAATAAAATAGTTAGCATTGAAATCGAACTTGCAATATGAACTATGACTCATCATTTACATACCACTTGACTTCAAGTGAATATGTTTACAAAATTTAACGTAGAGAATTAATTTCAAAGACAAAAATATGAGGTGGCTAAAAAACTTGGAGGGCCTAAAACCTTACTTTAGTGGCAACCCCACTAAGCCGGCACTAAGCGGCTATTGAAACATTCAAGCCATAGTAAGTACTTATAGTTGGACATACAATTGTGTTTGAGTAGTGCTAGGTAGAAACTCTTAACCATAATACTAAATCTCTTTCTGTTAAACAGTTTGTTTTGAAGTGCACAAACTCAGTTTTAATTAATCAAGCAAACTTTTAACCTTATATATTTTGCACAAATGCATTATGCGTATGATCCTACCTTAAGTCTTCTTCCATAAAAATAACATGTCAATTCTTCTCATCGTTCTTAACTCCATATCAAAATTCCGTTGCCTATAAGGAGAATGCATATGGGATCTAGAAATATTTTTTTCGTACAACACCATGTTTATTCTTTTTCTAACAATGGATAGTTATGAAAGATTTTGTCTCGGTTACATTTTTTTTGAACAAGCCAAAATGAGATTACATTAACACAACAATAGCAATCTCCCAGCAGGGTGTGCCTAAGAGACCACTACCAAAATACAAAGTAACAGTGTCAAGAGAAAACCAAAACCACCAATGGTTAGCCAATGCCCAAACAAGCCAAATGACTTGACCACCACCTCTGAGTGCCAAAAACAAATGTGACTTTTTTAGCTTTCAGCCACGCTAAAGATAACAATTTAATCTTATCGAGCAATCTAGGGACCTCAGTTACAAAATTATTAAACAACCGGTTATTACGTTCGTTCCACATCATCCAAGTACACAATAGCCAAATTAAATGTAGAAACGACCGCTTAGCTTTTCCAAAACCTGTCAGACACGTGAACTGCACGAAGTGATTAGAAACATTGTTAGAATCAACCTCCACAAATCCAATCCATAGCCGCAACTGCTCCCATAACGACGCAAAAGATGTGCATGATAGAAACAAGTGTTCGGCTATTTCATTCATGCCGCACCCTGCCACACAAAGAGTAGCGTCTGACTGTAAAATACCTCTCGCAGTCAGGTTTGCTTTCATAGGTAAACGATCCCTAAGAAGACTCCAAGCAAAGATCGACACCTTCAAAGGAACCTGTTGATGCCAAGCCAAATCCAAAGCACTATCCGTATTAATTGGAGTTGTCAATATCTGTTAGTAACTCATAAACACCTCGAACTGAGTACCCTCCTATAGGGTCAGGAAGCCACACCCATGTATCTGTAATATTAGGAAACATAGAAACACCAAGCAGTAAAGCCTTACACTCCTCTAAGGCATTCTCCTCCCACAACCTATGACGCCATCTCCACCCTTCCCCACCATGCCTTAGCCCAAGGGAACACATATTAGCCACAATATCTGTTTTGTCCACATCTAATTCAAACAACCTCGGAAACCGCTCCCAAAGAGGAACACCTCCACACCATCTATGATACCAAAACAACGTATCAATCCCATCCCCCACCTTCCTACTCGCACTATCACCGAACCATCTACCCCCTACACCGCCATCTCCATCACGAATCCTCCCTACCTCCCGCCACTAAGAAGAACAACTCCGGCCCCTAACCTCCAAAGCCCCCACCTACTTCGTCATAACTGGCGACTAGAACATGATACCACAATCCTTCTCTATCCACCAACACCATTACCTAACAAAGCAAAATTAAACTCTCTCAATTTCCTTACCCCAAGCCCTCAAGACTTCTTTAAAATTACTTAGATACAAATGTATGTGGCTTAGCTGTGAAACCATTCGCATAGAGATGAACTTATTTCATCATTTCACTAATGTGCTTCTTCGTGCCAAGTTACAAGAATAAATTAGCTTCTTCGTGGTAACTAATTAACTCTTCAAGCACTAATCAAAATAGAAACAATTATCAATACCATATGGTATTGTCGTGCATGATTCTCTTTTATGTTCAGCTGCCACTTGAAGTTTCGTAGGTGATGAACAATGTGAGCTTCTACAATGTGTTCTCAACTAAATCAGATGAAGAAACATAATAGCTTTGGTTGTGTTTCTGCAAAGTGTTTTCAACCTTTGTGGCTATGTAACAAGTCATATTACTTCTAATTTCTAAATAACATAATTAGTGGAAGAAATCAAAATCAAGTGATCCAAAAAGTAAACTATCATGTTGATGTACCAAAATTATAAAATAGGAATTTTTAAGTTTATTCATTCTATAAATATATCTTTTTTTTATTGTAATAATTTTGTTTATTGTATTTTAAAGTAAACTATCGTGTAGTATTTGTACAAATTAGCAATAAAAAAATATAAATTTATCTGCTTATCCGTTTTAGAGTATATTTTCCAACAATTAGTAATCATTAATTTTTAGTTGAATAATTCCTAAAAACAAAATAAGTTAAATAATAAAGGACAAAACTTAAGTACAATTCCTTAGGTGCTTTTCGTATGGTTCTTAACTAAAAATACAACTTTTTTTTTTGGAGATAACAAACTTTGAGAGAATTATGGATTTAAGGAAATCATGGTGAATTTAGTTAAGAACCATACGAAAAGCACCTAAGGAATTGTACCTAAGTTTTTTCCAATAATAAAATAGTGTCGTAAAACTTTAGAGTTATATCGTTCAATCTAATTAGCCAGTCTTATCCAGTTGTTTTGAACCCTCGACTTTGAGTATTTCCCAACTTCAACATGATTGCAAAAATATAATCATATCACATTTTCAAAACGACTTTCGCTACAACTGGTTAAATTGGTCTTTGGACATATTTAGATCGGTTTATTTAAACTTATATAAACAATTTAGTTTTAAAGCCGCCTATGTCGTTAGACCATCCACAATGGTGGGTGTTTCACTTATTTAGCACCATATTAAATAGGCACCCCCATTGTGAAATATAATATATAGGTGCCTATGGAGAATGATGGCTATGGAAGCAAGCTCTCTCTCTTCATTTTCTGCGAGTCTCATTTAATTAATCTTAATAATATAATGAAATTTTGTTGAAATGTAATGATATAGAATTATTTGTGGAATCTATTTAATAATTTCTTTTGAGGTGTTGAGTTGAAGAAAATTGGTGCTTATTAAGTATTATTGTAAAATGAATGATGTGACATAGGGACCTATTTAACCACCCAATTTGGATGTTCTATTGTGGATGGTCTTAGGTTATCAATTTAGTTTTATTTTTCTGGAGGAGATCAACTAAGTTTTTGTTGTTTGAAGTTGTACTTCGTATTGTAACAAAAAAAAAAGAAGAAGAAGAAGTTGTACTTCGTAGACCTAGTTCAATTAATGGATATTCTTTTTTACGATCTAATTCTTTGCTGCATGCATGTTTGATTTGCATGATTTTCAACATGGGATGGCAAACTTTGACCATTGTAATAAGGATTCATAAAGTAGTCAATAAATTAATCTCCGAAGTCAGTGGGTTGATGTGTCCAAAACACCAAAACTGACGTGGTTAGATTGAGACATATGTGGATACGATTGCGACGGGAGTAACCTAACACCATTATAGTGTAACCCTAACATAGCTATACAATTATTTTATTTTGGTCATCTATACGGTATATAAGGAAAAACTATCCATTTCAGCACATTTTTTGTTGGATTTTTTCTTTTCAAAAACACTCTTAATTTTTAATTTTAATTTTAAATACAAATAACATATGTAACAAATAGATAAAAATAGATTTAATTTAAGGAGAAAATAACATGTGGATTACTAATCCATGTCACTAGTCGTCCCCGTTAACCCTCTTTTACTTCCGTTATCCACATATCAAACTTACAAAAAACTAACACAAAACAAAAACTCATGTTACTTTTTTATCAGCCGATTTTATGTTGTACATTTATGTGTTGTTCCCCTCAATACAACCGACAAAGATTGCAAGTATTTTCATATCCCTTCCAAAAAAAACTGTATTTCCATATTATTTTATTACTTCCAAAAAAACAGTATTTCCATATTATTTTATTATTTTATTAATATAAGTTACTCTTCCTTAGCCTTTGATCAATTCTAACAAACGTAAGCAAAAATAATGGTAAAGATTGAACTTTAAATCCTCTAAAAAGATATTAGTAACAAATGTAAGCAAAAAATAATGTTAACGATTGGACTTTAAATCCTCTAAAAAAAAGATTAGTAACAAACGTGAGTAAAAAATAATGTTAACCGTTGGACTTTAAATCCTCTAAAAAAAAGATTAGTAACAAACTTGGGCAAAAAATATTGTTAAAGATTAAACTTTAAATCCTCTAAAATAAAGATTAATAACAAACGTGACTAAAAAATAATGTTAAAGATTGGACTTTAAATCATCTAAAAAAAATATTAGTAACAAACGTTAACAAAAAATAATAATGTTAAAGATTGTACTTTAAATACTCCAAAAAAAATTAGTAACAAACGTGAGCAAAAAATAATGTTAAAGATTGGACTTTAAATCCTCTAAAAAAAGATTATGACTCAAAATATTTTAGAAAAAGATTTGTTAGCACTATATTAAATATTAATAAGTATGGTTCTCACAGTTAATAGTATGTTCCCGCATTGTTTAGTTTTTCTCAACCCTCTGCATCAGAATTCAGAATTAAGCTGTTTAGTTTTTTTCTTTTTCTTTAATGTTACAACTAATCAAAGTCGATTAATTTTATGGATTATATATTTGACTTTGTTGGTTTATAAGCGATTATGATTCAAATTGTTTACGATTAATTTTAAGAATTATTTGACTTTGCTTGTTTATAATTGCTTATACAAACTATGATAGCGTGGTTTTTTATTTATATAAAGAGAACCGTGATTTTTTTTAATTATTAAATAAATGAAAAATAAGCAATAACATCCCCTGCCGTTAAGCTCCTTCCACTGCTGTTTAAAGGAATAAAAACATTGTTTTTTTCTTTGTGATTCCAAACGTTCTGCATGTATACAATAGATAAACTGCTCTCATGGCCCCCATCCAATATCCAACAAAATACAGTGAAATCAAAGTGTTAAAACCATTTAAACAATTCAAAATTGTTAAACGATAATCGCACTCATGTTACCAACAATTAAAAACAGAAACACTGGAGCTTCAAACCACCATCTGAGAGGCCATAAAAAGAGAGGACCGCTAAGAAGTATGGATACGAACACCGACACCAAATACAACACGGATATGGACACGCCAAAAACGTTGATAATTTGAGAAAATCGCATAATTTAGGGTAATTATATTTGTGGGTGCGGATGCAACACGTGTTTAGACACATCTAATATGAGGAGTGTATGTGATTCATAGGCAAGGAGTAATATCATAATTCATATATGGTCGAAAGAGCCATAATTACACCTACAAATGATGATGTTCAAAAATTGAATGACATAATTATCAATTAGTTTCCATGAGAATAACATTATTTGTTTTTATTTAACGAGGTTGAAGGGGATACTCATAACTTATATCAACATGAATTCCTAAACTCAAATGCTCGAGGAAGTATCCCACCGCATATTTTAAAGGTAAAAAAAGGGTGCACCTTTGATGTTGTTGCAAAACATAGACCCTAGATATGGCATGTGTAATTGAACATGATTGTTATGTCGTGGTTTATTTAAGAATATGTTGGATGTGGAAATCCTAACCGAAAGCAATACTGGAAAAAGAACATTCTTGACCATAATTAAATTAAAAACAAATGTGAGTTCATGACTTCCCTTTGTGCTTAGTAGAAAACAATTTCCCGTTAGACTAAGTTTTACTATTACCATAAATAAGTCACAAGGGCAAACCATTCCCAATGTCGAAATCTATCTTCCACAAAATGTTTTCAGCCATGGTCAATTATATGTACCTTTATCAAGATGAGTTTCTCAAAATTCAACAAAAATTCTCATTAAAGAAGGAAAAATAAAAGGATAAGATGAAGACTTTACGAAAAATATAGTTTTTAAAGATATTCTTTTATCGCAATCATAACAATGTTTCTTTTACATAACATCTCATTTATACATTTATTTATGATGTTTCTTTTACACAACACACACATTTATGTTATAATGTTACTAATTACTATTAGAATAAACCATAAATGATCATTATTAATATTTTACCTTAATTTTATATGCAGGCAAACTAAAATATGTTGAGTTCAAAAATAATTTTGTTATATGTCTTGAGAATATTTTGTTTATAAATCAATATGTCAATAATTTCTATAATATTTTAAAATTTTAATTAAAATTATTCAAACAAACATAATAAAATAATCACATTTGTTCCGCTAGTAATCTATAGTTTTTTTTATTGAAAATTGAGTCAAATATTCTGAAATATAATTAAAAGATAAGTAAAATTTGACTTGATTAAGATTTGTTTCAGTTTTGTAAAAGCAAAATAAAAAATTCAGTGAAGATCAAATTCAAATACACCACCAAAATAATTTAACTTTAATCCAATTTTGTCTTGTGTCATTGAATTATGTTTTTTTTTTTTTGGGAGCATTGAGTTATGTTTTAAAGAAGGAGAATAGAGTTTTCATATATAGCTGTCAAAACTCATTTTTCTTCACCCCGACAATCTGTTAATGAAGGGGAAGTTTTTGGTCTATATAAAGCTTGTTTGTGGATGATGGAGGTAAATGTCAAGAATGTTATTTTTGAGTTGGATGAAAAATTTGTTGTAGATTATATTTATTCTTCCTTAGTTAATTTCTTTTTCTTTTGAGTTTGATGTTATTTTAGAATATTATAGTTATGTTTAACCTTTATTCTACAAACTTTTATGTTGAGTTATATAGGAGGGAAGAGAGCTACCCTAAGGGCCAAACGTTATATAAGAGGAAAGAGAGCTGCCCTAAGGGCCAAACAACTCGAGCAATAGTGTTAAGCCTCAAAATTTTATATCAAAAAAATACATTTTTTTATTTAACAATATATAAAAATAAATTATAAACCGTAGACATTTGCATGGGTTTAAATCTTGAACTCTACAAAATTTATTTAATCGTTTTTCTAGGGAAAAATTTATTTAATCAGTTGTTGTATGGGTTCAAATCTTTAACTCTACAAAATTTATTTAATTGGTTGTTAACTAACAAGACTTAGATATACTTTTGGTCATGGGTTCAAATCTTGAGCTCTAAAAAAATATATATATTTTCTATACGTGTTTTAGGCCTCTTAATATATGGAGCTTGAAAAAAAAAAGTTAATGTGGTCATTCACACTTTCATAAAAATAGCCAAATACATACCCTAAATCTCAACGCTGCCATTATACTTCTACATGTATTGGTGCAAATCGGGTATTTTCTGTGTGCAACTTGTAGAAACTAATTTTTCGAGTCTTGTGAGACCCAAACGAGTGACAAACTCTTGCTAAGAGTTTTAATGATGTTGCATGCATGCCAAATGTTGGATTCAAACACAAGACCTTGGTTAAATTGGAAGAGATTTATGTTATCTCATATAAACGCTCTTGAATTTTTCATATGTATTGAACACTATATTACATATTACACGAAGTATATTTAATTATTTTTCTTATCAAAATAAAAAACAGCCGCATTCTAAATATTGCCTACGGTTGGACTAAAAGTACTTCCTCCGTTCTAGACTATATACAAAAATTAGTAAATAAAAGTTGATGTATTTGACCTAAAATTTGCACCAAATACACCAACTTTCTTTGACTAATTAATTTAAATAATATTTTTAATCAACATATTAGACAAAATTTGTGTTGAGTCTTTTAAGGTGTGTTTGGTTTAAGAGAGAAGTTGTGAGAGAGAAATAGGCGAGAGAGAAGTTGTGAAGAGAAAAATAGGTGAGAAATAGAGTAGATTTGATGTATTGTTTGATATAAGAGAAAGAGATGAGAGAAAGAAAAGAGAGAAGTATGTTTAATTTTTGAAATGACAAAACTATCCTCTTACTTAAAAAAACAATGCACAATTTTATGTTATTAATTGATAAATTACAATTCTTTAAAAGAATTATAAATTTCAATGAAAATAAATAGTTAATCTTGTTTACAAAAACTAGTTGCTATAAAAAAAAAAATACTAAAAGTTCGTCAAACTCATTGTGTACACCCACCTACATAAAAGAACGTTAGTTACTTAGCACTGCTTGGACAATATGGATTAAATTAAAAGGGTAATAATGGAAAAATGGGGTGCGGGGAAAACATGTTGCTTTAGTACGGGGGCAGGGGAAGGTCAAACCCGCCCCGCACCCGCCCCGTTTGTTTTAACATATTTTTTACTCTTATATTTGGTAATCATATTACGCTTATGCCGTTTTTTTGGCTTAATAATCTTGCAGCTAAGCAGGTTTTTTTAAATGTGACATTATGATCCGTAGAAGATGTTATGAGCTGTAATGATTCTAGAAGCTTTTGTTATTAGATCTTTTTTGCTGCTGTGAGAAAAAAGAAAAAAAATGTTTTTTTTACTACATCTACGGGTGGGGGTTGGGGCAGCCCTGGGAAACCCGTCCCCGCTGGGGGTAGGTCTGGGTGTGAATTTTCTATCATCGATGGGTTTGGGGACGGGGCTGAGTACAATGAAGCGGGGGCGAGGTTGTTAGCCTGTATTTTCGACAGACTACAATAAATGTTGTCAACTAAGTTTGACTCAAATTCTTAAGAAATTTGAATCAGGTCGACGCTCAAGCAGGATCGTGTTCGTGGACTTAAAGAGATATTAGCGTTCGATGGAAAGGCTTCGACTAGCAAGTAAGATATCAAAGAGAAGTTGGTACCAGATCGACGAGCCAAAAACAGTTACTGTTGAAAAGATATCATTTGAAATTCAAAAGATGTCTAGGGTAGTTTTTAGCGGTTATGTCTGACGGTTTCTATATAGGCAGTTACTTAAAAATAAGATTTTTTCATAGGGAAAACGGGTCACAGTTCGCATGCAGACAAAACTTACACACTCAAACTATCCACACCATAGGAGAAACGAGTAAACAAGTTGCAAATGTATGAATCTGTGTACCACTTTACATTCATTTATGCAATTTAACCTTTTCCTTTAAATTCCTTGCAATTTACCTTTCTTTCTTAGCAATTTGCTTCTTGGATTCGACGCGTGTTCGGTCCCGACTTTTATACTTTTTTGGTTCACTTCAAGAACATTCATACTTTCTGTCAAACATAAACACAATACGCCCAGAGATTTAATGATTGATCTCTCAAGTTAACCGTTTTCGGAAACCAGCGTTTGTTTACTAAGAACCAGGGTAAACACAGGTATGCTAAAACCTGTCCCTAATCCGCCTCGTTGCCATGTCTACTTTCTTTGCATGTCAGTGAAGAAAAGAAAAAGTGGCAAAGGCCCACAAAATTAATATCTCTCTCCAAACTCTCTGCTCCACCAAACAGGAGAAGTTGGACACTTCTCCTCTATCTCTCTCACCCCATCTTCTCTCTCGGGTAACTCTCTTCAAACAAACACACCATTAATGATGCTTATGTTGATATCCTAACATATCAATGGAAATATAATATGATTTATTCGAAACTTTACATTTGTTTATTTTGATCATATGTAATATTTTTAAAAAATTATGACTTTAATAATAATATAATAATAAAGAGTAATCAATGTTAATTTTCAAATATTTTATATGCATATAAGTTTTAGTATGATTTTTTTGTTAATATATTTTAGCCATATCATATCCTAAATTTTAAAATATTTCCGTATTTGTATCGGATCACACCCGTACCACGTATATTTGACCTTTATAGTACATGTTTTATCATATCATTACGAGATTCGTAAGAAAAATATGATATATGATAAAATAATAATAAAGTCATAAAATAATCATTAATTTATCATGCCCCTGCTCGGTTTTTTTTTTTGAATAAGCTAAGCAAATTATATTAAAATAATAACAAACAGCCCCTCAAGCACAAGGCGTGCTAGAGGTAACTGTTAGGAGTTTATGTACAAAACAGTCAGGCTACCAACAACCAAAGAAGCCAAAAAATTACAACACAGCTTGAAAACAACATAAAGGGTTTTGCCTCCAAAAGGGGTAGTTAAAGTCGAACGTCATGTAGTTCGCTTTCAACCACCAATATGTTTGGAGTTTAACCTTCTCAAGAAGTCCTGTAAGCTGAACAAAATTATTATCAAAAATTCTATCGTTACGGTCTTTCCAGATAACAAATAAGGTCGAAATCCAAATAATAGAGAAAGTTGTCCTTGAATTCTTTGAGAACCCTCCAAGAGCACAAAACTGATATGAATGAGCATATAAATTGCCATGAAGAACTGTATCGATACCAAGCCAATGGGATATCAGAAGCCACAAACAACCGTAGTGATCACACTTAAAAAACAAATGGTCTCTATCCTCTACAGCCCCACATGAAGCCGCACAAGGTACCTGTGAAACATCCAGAACATGTCTCGTCCGCAAATTGTCCTTTGTAGCAAGTCTATTCAGAAAAAGTCGCCAGACAAAAATATTAACCTTTAACGGAACCGCTTTATGCCACATAAAATGATGAAAATCCTCAGTAATATTGATGTCAACCGCTGTTAAGTAGAAATAAGTAGTTTGAACAGTGTATTTGTTGGAAGGGTGAAGTTTCCACACCCACCTATCATCCAAGCCAACCTGCACAACAAGAACAGACAACCGCTCCACACACTCTCCCACCAACAACTCCTCCCACGCAAACAACCTCCGCCTCCACTTCCACGCCTCACCACCCACCCCCCAACCTAATGTATACATCTCCGACACCGTAGCTAGTTTATTTTCAGATAACTCAAAAAGTCTTGCAAAAGACGTTGCTAACGGAATATCACCTAGCCACGGATCCACCCAAAACAACGTTGTGCTACTATCCCCAATCTGCCTAACTATGTTATTATAAAATATCCTAGTCCTAGTAGTTTTTACACTGGTCGTTTATTATAGTTTGCTTTTGTCGACAGGTTTAGCTTCTTATTCATTATATATAGTTAAAAGTTTAGATTTCACAACTGTTGTCGACGTGTCTTGGTTGTTCGATCAGTTTATATGCCGTGTAAAGTACCATCTAGATAAGATTTCTTTCTTCTTTTTCCTTTTGTTGCATGCACCCTTCTGAAAATGATAAAGATTTGAATCAGCATGCAGCTGATCAAAAGTTTGATGGCAAAAGTGATTTATGTCACCTAGATAAAAAAATAAATAATAATCTAATAACTACTAGCAGTATAAAAAAGTATATTGGTACATCCTCATTAAATTTGACAATAAGATCAATTCAAATTGTCTCCATATTTGACTTGGTTGATCTCATGTACCATGTATGATCGATAGTATGTCTAAAATACCAATCTTTCACACGATAAATCATTTAATTAACTGTCTTTTTTCTACTTTATCATTAACTGTAGTCTAGTATACAAAATTATGTGTTGGAGAAGGAAAAAAATACATATCAAGTTAAAAAAACTCAAGTGTATATAAATTTGGAGTGCTTGACTTATAAGCTTTACACTTTTTTGGATAATATTGCAACTCTCAAATTTGACGGCAATCCAACTATGAAGAACTTTTGCAGTGGGCCCAATGTGACGAGTGCAAACTGTAGATTATTTATTTATTTATTTTTATAATTAATATTATTATTCATTCTTCGATTACCACTCAAATTCATGGAAAATATTTACTTGGTGAGATGTGAAATTGTAAAAATCCATTTAGATCTTATAGAATTTTTTATCGTTGATTAAGATGTTACGGTTAAAGTATTCCAAACTTATATAAGCCTACTAAACTTATATAAATTTTGTTCTCTTTTATTTTACTTTGTGTGGG
>Ga0315914_1001817_pt1 | contig 32463 bp, 16 predicted proteins | sample MpolenodulesMG_FD_203920 | JGI IMG/M metagenome (GOLD analysis project Ga0315914, IMG submission 203920) | Medicago polymorpha root nodule microbial communities from Los Angeles, California, United States - elongated nodules | ecosystem: Host-associated > Plants > Roots > Nodule | place: USA...
CTGATTGTATATCAAGTATTCAAAACCTTATTCAATTCTTTGTAATTGTTAAGTTAAGTCTCTTTCAGTTGTGATTGAGCAAAGGAAGTCTCTTGGAGTTGTCCTTGAGCATAGAAGTCTCTTGGAGTTGTCCTTGAGCAAAGATAAGTCTCTTTCTTGTGTGATTGAGCAACTTGTAATTTGATATTACATTTTAGTGGAACTCTCCTTGGAAGTGCAAGGGGGACAGGACTACTTCCGGTTTGTGGAAGGAACCTGTATAATTGATTGTGTTCTTTCTTCTTCTGTTCTTTACATTTATCCGCTGCACAAAGACTCTGAACTCACTCAGACTTTGAACCTGAGAACAATTCTTCAGAACGTAAAAGAAGAAGTTTTCAAAAACACAATTCAACCCCCCCTTCTTGTGGTTTTTCTCACCTTCACAAACATCATCACAATTCCCTTTCAGTAATTCAATCAAAAATCAAAAATAAAATCATAATCAATTCCAAAACCTATTCAACAGTTTCAATTTCCCCCAATTTTTCAGAAAACCTTATTTACATTCCCTCTCCTCTGTCTCCTCCACCGCCTCTGCCTTGGCTTTCTCCGCCGCACTCTTCTTCTCTCTCCCTCAAATCACCGCCGTCGTGAACCACGAAGAGAGAAGTTAGAAGAAAAATTCGTTGAAATCGAAGGTGAGATTATGAACCGCGATTAACAAGAATTACGTTTGTAGAAAGCTAGATTTTCAGTGAATCGCGTTTGCAAAAAGAACAAAAGCATGTTTGCTACGCTTTTTCAGTGAAGCACGTTTCAGAGTTTTTTATGGACAGAAAGCGCGTTTCAGAGTTGAGAGAAACAATATGTGGCTTTGTAAAACCAGTTCTAAACCAATTAATAAACCGGTTTCAAACCAATTGTTTCTATATGGTCTGGTTTGGTTTTTGTAATAAATGGGCTGGGTTTTAAAATATGGGCTTGTCTGGTTATTGATTTAGTTATGGTTAACCAAAAGTTTTGCACACCCCTAATTTACTTCATTAATTACTTTAAAAAACAATAAAAGCGAACAGAAGTAGTACACATTAAATATGTGTGTAGTACAACAAAAATAAATGTGTGTGTATTTGTGTTATTAGGAAACTACGCGTAATTTCTTCATAGTTAGCTTAGTAAAAGCAATAAATGCAGAATAATTATACACAGATTGATAATGAAGAATGGTCATTTACACAAGTGCTTACAATCACTCACAATCTCTCACTCCCTACAATCCAATTATACTGCAAGAATTTCACCAACTAAAAATGATCTCTCAAGGTTGCCATTTTTTTCACTATGAAAGTTAATTAGAAGGATATTCTTTCTTCATCCATCACCTCTATTTTATTGGTGATTAGCTTCATGATCAAATTCCATCCCTTTATGACCAAGCAACATACTTTATGACTAAGAAACTTGATATATAAGTTTTTTCATGGTTAAATTTATTTAATGGCTAAGTTTTATTACTTGGTGACTAAGTGATGATAAGCCTGCAAGTGCACAACTTTATCGTGCAATAAAAAGTATCGATCCCACATAGACTTGTTGAGTATCGAATGGATTGTTCTAAGTTGTTTAGCTTGAAAAGATTGAATGTCTGAAAGTTTGATGATTTAATTTTTAAAAAACATACAATTAAAGAAAGTGCCTTCAAATTATTGTATTTCATCATTATAATATGAATTCCTAATTCCAGTCTTCCTATTGCTATGAAAAATCAAAGTCTAAAGGCGATGTATACCAAGGTGACTAATGTACTCATTCAAGGTTTTAGAAGTGTATTTTAAACCAATATAGCCTCCTATTCTCATGGTTTCTATATTACTAAAATCTTTAAAGTTTGAATACACTATGTCACCTCAAGAGCTTTTAGACTATTTCTATTTCCATGTTTCAAAGCTCTTGTTCAATCTTATAGTTCCAGCATCAACTTTTTCCTTTCGGTACTTCAATTGATGCTGAAAATATTTTTAAAAAAATAATTAGATTGAATTAGATACCTTACTAAAACTCCACAACAAAAAGAAAGAATTGGAATTGTGGAAATTTTAGCATTGAACTACTTTCCACAATTCCAAGACAAGGGGAATACTCACTCATCATAGTGATGAGCAAATACAAGAAATAAAAGAACACAAGAAGTAAAGAACTTAGCTTTATTGAAAATGAAAGAACAACATTACGTACAAGAGTTTCTCTGTGTAAAGTATGGTGATGAAAAACACCGATTACAACCCAATATATAGTCACTAAGACCATAATTTTGTGCATTAAGTAGCCAATAAGGTATAAGTGCTGATTATGGCCATTACAGCCATAACCAACCATTATGGGTCGTAATGGTTGTTAGCATTGTGTGCTTTGTAATTTTCAATCTTCTTTGAGTTATAGTAAGTTTTTTTTTTTTTTGTCCTTTGGCTATGTTATTGGGTTATTTCCCTTTTATTATCCATTATCTTTGTATTGAAGAAGCCTTCTACTATCATAAATTCTTCCGTTGACATAAAGACTTCATCAAATTTATATTTTCCACCATGTTTCCGTCATTTCTTCATATTATTTTGATCTAATCCTATGATTAGAAATTAAACAAAAATTAGTAATTTAATCCTAAAAATATAAAAAAAACTATCACATTAAATTAAATTAAATTGTGGTCGTGCGTGAACTTGCGACATAATTTTGTGCACAAAAATTAAGTTTAATTTTTGTGGAGAGTCTATAGTCTTTACTCGAAAAAAGTGGATAGATAGACACATATTTAGTTAGATAAACATTGGTATAAAAATATCGATTTTTTTACTCATATAATAAGGTTCAAGGCATGGTTTATGTGTGGTGCATTGCATGCAATAGTATGATTCTTATCTGATTAATTTGTTACGCAAAAAGACAGAAAAAGTGATACAACTCAACTGATCCTTACATCAAAGGCATGCACACCCTAAATGAAAAATAACAAACACACTTTCAGGAAAGAAAGATGAAAATTAACATATTTTACATGCAAAAGGAAGTTTGGTGTGAAAGCAAGTCCAACAAATAATTATCTCTAAATTTAAAAGGGTAATATAAGGCTATATAAGTATTGGACTACAAACAGGGGCGATTTTAGGGGCCAGCTACCCTGGGCACACGTCCGGCCTCAACCGATACTTTCTTTGTATTGTTACAAGAAATTTGGAAGAAATTTGACTTGTAGTGACAGCCAAAATCCGTCACTATAAGGCAAATTTCCGTAGCTAAATCTGTCTGTCATTGCCAAATGGTTGTCACTACATGTTTTCCACATTTACCTACGGAAAAAATGTAGGTAATTCTAAGGAGACCATTTTAAAATGCATTATGGACCTCTACCTACGGTTTGGCTGTCACTAAAACTTATCATTGTTTTTTTATTTTTTATTTTATATTTTATATTCTACAAAAGCATCATTAACAAAGAAGCAGAAAGGCGCATCTATACAAACAATAGAGAAACATTCATCTTTACGGTATTCTTTTAGAAAATGAAGTAATAGATTATGCTCATAGGTTAAAAAAAAAAGTTCTTGTTATTTAAAGAGATTTTGAGAAAGCTTTTGACTCAATTGATTGAGAGTACCTTGAAACAATGATGTCAAAAATTAATTTTCCTACACTTTGGCAGAAATGGATCATGAAATGTGTGACCACAACTTCAGCTTCAGTCCTGGTGAACATAGGTCCAGTTGATGAGTTTAAGTTTCAAAGAGAGCTTCATCAAGGAGACCTCATTTCACCCATTCTCTATTTATTAGTTGTTAAAGGCATTAATGTATTGATGAATTCAGCCATGGAAGTTGGGCTCTTTACAAGTTACTCATTTGGTTGCTCATACAACATCTCAGTCTCCCATTTGCAACTTACTAATGACAATTTATTGTTAGGAGACAAGAATTGGACCAATGTTAGATCCCTAAAAGTAAATTTCAATAAAATAATGTAGGTTGGTGTTAATGTGGCTTCTTCTTGGTTGGTTAAGGCTGCTTGTATGCTGAATTATAACAATGGCCACATCCATTTTTTGCATCTGGGATTCATTTCCAATTGGTGATGATTCTAGTAAATTGCCTTTATGGCAACCTTTTCTTGATCAGATTAAATCTAGATTGTCGAGTTTGAAGAGAGTAGAAACCTTTCTTGGGTGGCCGATTGGTTCTTATGAGGTCTTCCTTGTCTTCTCTTTCGGTCTACTTTCTTTTCTACTTCAAGGCTCCCTTTAAAATGTTTTTTCTAGGGGGGAACTGAGGTTCTTAGGAAAATTTCTTGGATAAAGTGGGATATTGTTTGCTCTAACAAGGAGAATGGGGGATTAAGGTTAGGTAGTTAAGGCAATTTAATATGGCACTGATAGGTAAATGTTGTTGGAGGTTGAAGGAGGAGCAAAATAGTTTATGGTATAGAGTTCTTTTAGTCAAATTTGGAGAGGTTGGTTGTATGTTGCATGTGGGTGAGGAATGAGGATCAATTTGGTGGAGTAATTTAATCAATATTAGTTGGGGTGTTGGAGCAAGAGTGGGAAGTTTGATAGATGATAATTCTGTGTGTGAGGCAGATGACGGAACTTCAATTTTATTTTGGTGGGATCCTTGGTTGAGAGGAGGGGTTTTGAAAGATAGGTTCAATCGTCTTATTTTAGCTTTTTAATATAAAATGGCAACGGTGTTTGAGATGAGGCATCTAGGATTGGGTGAGGCTGTTGTGGAGTTTACATCAAAAAAATATACAGTCGGTAATGATTATAGTTTTTTAATAGCAGCAAATCAGTAGCACATTACAGATGATAATCATGCATCTTGGCATCGAGATGTTCCTTCAAAAGTAAACATCTTGTGTGTGGCGTCTTCTTCGCAACTGCCTCCCAACAAAACTATTGATAAACCTTGTGTGGGAAATTATGGTAACCTGGACGACGCAACTCATCTTTTTCTTCATTGTGACTAATTTCATCATGTTTGTGTCGCTACTTATGATTGGTTTGGCCTCGTCATGGTAGTTCCACACCGTATCTCTAAACACTTGACATAATTCAGTGTTTTGGGTGGATTATCAAAATCCAAACTTGATCTTTTTTTGATCTAGTTCTCCTCTATTTGGATTATTTGGAAAGAACAAAATGAGAAAATCTTCAAGAGTAAAGATGATACTATTCACCATCCGTTTGACAAAATTAAGGTACATTCTTATGGATGGCTAAAGGGAAAAACACATCAACTTTACTTTTAGTTACCGTACATGTGGTGTATCAACCCTTTATTATGCTTGTAATTTCCTTACCCTTGCTTTTGGTGTTTGTAACCGTTTTATGATGTAATTTCACTCTTCTCTTTGCTTCTCTTTAACACTCCTTGTTTAGAGAAAGTAAAGTTGGTTGATAATAAAATTTCATTTTTGCTTCTTAAAAAAAAACAATTTATTGATTTTTTTTTTTAAAAAAAGAGAAGAATTTGGCAGAGGAAACATGAATTGACTAACTAATCAATACTATAAATAGATATTTCTTATGTCCCTAAACATAAACATACTTAACAAAATAAAATTGTCATAATTATACAAAAAAAAATTGAAATTAGAAGACATATATAATGCTACTTTTCCAAATTTCATAATTAACATCAAGTGTTTTGAAATATAAAAAGTCAAAATTAACTACTCCCTCTGTCCCTATATCGAAACACCCTTTTATTAGAAGCAAATGGTGCTTACATATAGGAACGTAGGGACTATATACTACCTTCGTCCCTGTATATAAGACCCTTTGCAAAAATCGCGAGAATTAAGAAAATTGATATTTGCATTAAAGTTGTTTGTAATCACTATTGTTTTTACAATTTTATCTTTTAAGAAAGAGAATTAGTTTATGTTTTCAACATGTTATTTATTGTTGATTGAAGAGAAAGATGTATAATAAATAAGGGTATATAGACAAAGAAATAATTATTGTAGTTGGAAATAGTTAAAAGGTCTTATAAAAAGAGACAAAGAAAAAATCTCAAAATATCTTATAATTAAGGACGGAGGTGGTAGTATATACATATTCGATGTATAGTTTAGATACATATAATTGACATATCATAAAACTGAAAATTGCATTTAGAGGCTGAGGTATTTAAAAACGATATTCATGCACTCTGATGGTTAATAATAGTGAAAATTCTATGAACCTGCAAATGCATCAAATCCACTACCATAAATAGTTACATTTTTTTCACCAAAAATAAAAGAGAAATACTCCCTCCGTCCCAAATTGTATGTCGCTTTAGAGAAAAATTTGTCCTAAATTATATGTCACTTTACAATATTAATGCAACATTAATGTTACTTTTTCAATTATAACCTTAATTTTGTAAAACAACTCATAATATTTTTTTTCACACAATATTAATTGCATTTCTTAATATGTGTAAAATGCCCAAAATATCATACAATTTGAGACGGAGGGAGTATTAATTTGTGCCCTTAAGATACAAGTTTAGAAAGCAAATGTAAAAATAATGTATTAGAATGCACACATTAAATATAATATTTAATGTTTTAATAAATTAAATACACAAAATTTAAAAGAATATTTTTTTTTTAAATTTCTTAACATGTGTCCAACTTAACACTACACAAAAGAAAATGCTTAAATTTCCAACAATGAATTACTAGTTTTCTCAACTCAAACGGATAATAAAGTTTCCACGTGGCATAATCTCAAGGCCCAAGTGTATAACCCGGGCAACACGGTCAGCCAATAAAAACCTGCCCAAAAATTTCCATAGTCCAAATACACCATTCAAAATCACACCATACCTAAATCTTCATTCATACACCAAAAACATCCACACGCAAAAAATACCATGTCCAGCTTCACTCATGCCACTACACTACTCCATGCTCACATCAAAACCAAACACAAAAACACTTCAAACACTTCCAACATTAACAATAACTCTTTATCTTCTAAGCAAAATGTAACAAATAGAAGAAATTTAGTTTCAACATTTCTAGCTACATCAATGGTTGGAGTAGTACATGTTGCAACAACACCACTAGCACTAGCACAAAATTGGGGCACACGTTCTTTTATGAAAGAACATTTTTTTATGCCAGGATTGTCCCCTGAGGATGCAGTTTTAAGGATAAAACAAACAGCTGAAGGGTTACATAATCTTAGGGAAATGTTGGAAACTTTGTCTTGGAGGTATGTTATGTTTTATATAAGGTTGAAACAGAATTATCTTGAACAGGATTTGAAAAATGCTATCACTACTTTGCCTGAAAATCGTCGCAAGGAGTATGTTAAAACTGCTAATGAGTTGGTTGATAATTTGACTGAGGTATGTATGCTTAATCTTTAGTGCTTGTTTTGTTAATTTGATTAATGAATTGAATTAGTCTATGAATAGATATACAAAATTCTGTTATATTGATATTTTTTTTTTTTTAGAATTATAGTCATTGGAATAAATGAATTTCCAAAAGAATTTTGAAAATTAAAATTTTATTTCGCCCAAATTAGCTCATCTGGGTCAAATTGTCAAGTTTATGATTTATTTAGAATTTGTTTTAAATTAGTTAAGCTGGATTACCTTAAAAAATTCAACTAATCGACTCAAATTGTCAATTTCATGGATTAATTTGAGTGATGAAATATGAGTTTAACAGGTTTGTATAAATTAGCTACCCTCAAAAATAGGTATATAAATTAGTTTCACACTATCATCCAATCTGAACTCTATTTTGTCATGTGATATCATTAGTTTTAATCTATAAAGCACGGATACAACACGGATATCGGATAAGACATGGATACTTTTATATTTTTTATAAGACACAGATACTGACACGCCGACATCACTTATAATTTGAGAAAATCATATAATTTAGTGTAATTATATGTATCAGTATTGTATCAGCGTCAGATATGACACGTGTCCGATATCAGAACACGCCTAATCAAAAAAGTGTTTGTACTTCATAGGTATTAATTATATCATTATAGATGAAATTGTTAATGAATATAAGGTATAGGCATTGTAGTGATCATTATAGTATATGATTAGGTTCGATTGGCAAAATAAGAGGACTTAATATCTAATTATCTATAGCTTAACAATACAAGTTAATTATTACTAGTCACCCCTTGAAAGATTATGTATCTTATAATGTGATTTATGGTTTTTTTTCCCTCTTCAGATGGATCGTTATGTCCGGACACCAAAGGTATATGAATCATACCTATACTACGAGAAGACATTGAAATCAATAGATGAACTTGTGGCTCTGTTAGCATAGTGCAAAAGTTGAAGCTGCAGGGTATTGATATTTGGTGGAATTCTAATTGTATAAAACACAACTTGTTTTTTTTTCTTTTTTGAATATTGGATTTTTAAATTGAAGATATATAGTAGGTTTAGAATCTGAAACCTTAAGCATATTATTGATGCACATGTTTGTCATTAGAATGTTTAACTTCAAGTATTTTAAGTTGAACACAATTTTTTGACAGATTTCAATTGAACATGATAAAAAGTATTAGAATGAGAAAGTTGATCATGCTTATCACAATGTTATTAGAAAGAGACTTTAAAAAAAAAAACCAAAATGTGTATCATTATTATCATTATCATTAATTAAAGTGACATTTATGACACCCACCATAATTTAAAGTGATAAAAGATCTGAGTTTCTTGAGCAAGAAAATGCTATTTCAAGCGAAATAGAATTATTCGGAGAATTTCAAAACAGATGTGGCATGTATACCACCCATCCATTAGTTTCTGATTTCCATCTTTTTCTCCCCACCTCCCATGATTTCCGCTCACAACTGCTTTTTATTGGCTTATTTTCATTCTTGATGGATTTGGGACAATACTTCCCCCCTTCTATAGCAATGCAGTTTAAACAAATGGTCAGGATTTCAATCATTTAACTCTTGCTTATTAGGGACGGGTGCATTCAAGGGTTATGTGTGGCTAAAGCCACACATGCACCTTCTTTATTTTTTTTTTAATAAATAAAACACATGTATAGTGCTCAATTTTATGTTATGCAATTGTGTTGTGCTTGCTCATACATAAGCATTTCAAAAGATGAAGCATGTGATATCTAGTTGAGAATAATAAAATTAAGTACTTTGGTTGCGGAATCTAAAACCTTCTGTTCTTTAGTAGTAATGTATAAAGTGAGATTAAATACATATTCATATGATCATTTTTTAAAATACGTTCAGATTCTCGAAAAGGTTAAAGTCGTTAATATTTTTTGTTTATCAAATGTCAAGTGTTGAACATGTTTTTTAGCCCCACATATATCAAATGCCTAAACTCACTCCCGTTGCTTCTTTTAAAATTTGGCTCTTGATTAATTCACGACTGATCCCAGAGGATATGAATCATGTATATTGTTATTGCAAAGTCAAATTTTTATCATAAATAAACCATATGAAGAAACATCAAATTGCTTACACTTAAGTATCCAACACAAGCCTAAACAAACTAGAGAAACACACTTTGATACAAATGCACACATACTATAGGGGAATACACACAATATCATACATGACTTGGAAGGCATGACCAATTGAATCTAGCACACATCAACTTCGAGAGATAGCTGATTGTGATAGGAGGATTATTATTATAAACAAAGCAACAGCAATATAAGAGCCAATAAGAGAACCAGAAATACGTTCACAGAAACTATTGTATTGTTGGCAAATAGGAAACCAATTGGCTTGTGTGTTTCCATAATGTGCTATGTACACAATTGATGCTGCTGCTGAGGCTGCTGCTGCTAGTAGACCCATCATTACCTTCACAATATTAACTCAAATGTTATTATCAAACATTGATCAACATCACAATATATGGAATAGTTTAATGAGTATGCAGCGCTAGTGTAAAATTATTTTAGACATTAATTAATGAATATGACAACACATGCGTTTTTAAACACATTAATATAACCAATTAAGGAAAAATTGCTTGTACAAACTTGTAGTTTATAGAGCAACTGGAACCTTTCCAATAATATTGTCTTTGTTACACAAGAGGGCTAGTTCTAGCAATTGGCAAATGAGACAAAAACTATGCACTGTGTTTGGATGAGAAAAGTTTATGAGCTAATATAATTTTAGAGGATAATTCAAAATTTTCAATGTAAATTATATTCGTATAAGTTTGGAGAACTTTCAAAATTAAATGTATTTTATGAAGTGACTTATTATAGGTAAATTTACAAAAAAAAAAAAACGTTAAAATTAAGAATTTAAAATCTCTTTCTTACTCTCTACTATGTGAAATCAAATTCAGTTTTTTTATTTTTTTTATTTGTGCCTAAATTTCAGCAACCTAACCAGGCTGGTTAGGATTGATCAATAATGTTTCAATTTTATAATTAGTCCTTTTTATTTTATTTACTAGATTAGTCCCTATATTGTATAACTTTAGCATATTGGTCCCCATTTTTTTAAAAATATCTTGATGATTGGTCCCTGCATATTTTTAAACAAAAAATTACAACTTTTCACTCACCTTTTCTAAAATTCCAAATTTTAGTCTATTTTTGGAAATTCTCAACTTGAACCGTGCATTTTTCTTTATTTATTTACACTTTTACCCCCAAAACTTTTGAAATTTATAAAAATAGAAGAAAAATCTAAGTTTCATTTAAATTTTTATATTTTTGGCTCAAGGAAAATGAATTTTTTTAACTACTCTATCAAATAATATATATATACAAATTAAAGACCCCACAATTATAATTTCAATTACCTCCTCCAAACACACACTTATGTCTAAAAAATATTACTTTGTTCATATTTATACATAAGCCAAAATTAGTAAATTGCAAACTAATTAAAATGTTAGTTAACTGCAGTCAATTTTCTTGATGCAATAAAAATTAAAAATTATATTAACCAAAGTACCAAACTACCATTTTTATGAATTTATTCTCTACCAGAATTTGTTTAATATAAACATTAACATAAGGGTATTTTTGAAATGTTAACACTGAATATACAATACCAAGTTTTTTTGGTACAATATATGATATACCAAGTTGATCTCTACGATTATGTTTCATTTGAAAAAAAATAAGTACTTTATTTATGTTTTTATTTATTGATGTCCTTTTTAATTACAAAAATTGTCATACTCTTGAAGAGGAAATTGAGAATTTTTTGTAAACATCATGATGAGTGTGTTTTTACCATGTCAAGAACAATGAGGAGAATTCTACTTTTTACTGCAGTGCTCCTCACTATATGGAGTATTGATAGGATTAGTGAAAGCGCAAGATAGCCACAAACAATAGAGTTGGCCAGCACAAAAAACCTGAAATATTCATGTTCAATATTAGCCAATATTTAATATTGTAAATTGTAATTTAATTAATTTCTCATTTCTCATTCTTAAAATTTGGGTTAATCTAAACTTAGACACACAAAATTAATTTGTAAGATGAGTGATGTCTTCTATTAATTAAAATATTTTCAATTCATATATCAGTTGTACAAAATCAATTTATAAGATGAGTGATGTCTTCTAACGTAGGACTCTTAACTATCAGGTCGGTACTAAAAAATGTACGATGATAGGACACTTACACAAATGAGGGAAGGTCATCATATTCAGCCCTGAATTGTACAAAAGATGTAGCAAATGGAAGCCTCTCATCAGTTGTTCCCATAGCCACAGCACTAGCAAGTGTTGCAACACCTGCAATTATTCTCAAAATAAAATCCATTATAGATAACCCTCTTTTCACCCCTTTACTTGTAGATGCATTTTTAGACACTTCACCAAGTTCAATTGAACTTCCCTTCATTTTGTTCCAACTTAATTAAAAGTCTCTCACACACAAACTTTTGTTTAAGTGCTTGTGCTTCTTAACTATCTAAATTAGGATATTACTATGTGTAAGTGCTTGTGCTTCTTAACTATCTGAAAGAGGCATTTATATAGTTGTAGAATTGTGTCAAATTTAGTACTTCCGAGGTTGATTTAAGAGAAAGAAACGAATAATACAAGGATTAGGTTTTGCCAACCACAAAGTGGCTTTGTTTGTGTTCTACAGATGAGGACACGTGTAATTTTGATGATTTGCTTACGTACAATATGTGACATTATCCACTAAATATCCCACTAAATTAACTAAACTACGTACCTGCTCGTACTTGTTCAACTATAGAAAGTAAAGTGGCAGTATTCCAGCTGCTCCAACATTGCAATCGTTGACTACAACATAGCATTCGTTGACTACAAATACAACGGCATTGATTAGTTATTGTTTAGGATTGGGCCTTGGCCCAATCATGTAGGAAATTGTTGTTCACACTTCTTAAAAGACTGAAAACACTTGTTAAATATGTAAATACTCTTTCACTAGTTAAGTGTCGCCGAGTTATACCATCGATAGTTAACTATCGAAGTTTTCCTCGGTAGTTAACTGCCTCCGTCCATCGGCTATTAATTGCCGTTGCGATCCTGCACATTTGCATAACAAAAGCATCAATTTTTCCATTGCATATTTTCTCCAAAACTTCTCAAATTCTCTCCAATTTAATTTTGGACGAAAATCAAGTGAATCACCACTTTATCACAAGTAAGTAGTTTTACTCATTTGTAATCATAATGGTAGTTTCTGTAGGTTTTATTTTGTTAATTTTGGTAGTTTGCATGTGGTTAGGGTTTATGTATGAATTGACATTTTGATGATTGCATGTGTAGTTTGTGAATTGATAAATGAATGTAGTTTTTGTAATTGATGTTTAAATGATGTTTAAGTTCAATGTGGTTGTAAATGGTGTCCAATTAACACAATGAGAATATGTTTGTTACTTTGCACTCAAAGTGTTTGACAAAATGGCCAAATGAGAATTGCATTGATTATTTAGTTAGTTTATGTAGTTATAGATAATTGTAGTTGTTGGCAATGACGTTTATATTATGTTTAAGTTCAATGTGGTTTTGAATGGTATTTCGATTATGTTGTGAATGGTGTTTAGATTTGATGCTAATTTTCTTTGTTCAATGATGTTAATTTTTTAAATTATGTGTAGATATGTCTGATCAGGAGCAGGGGCAACATATTGACCCATCGAAGTTGATATCCGGTAGAGTTTTCGTGACTGGTAGGTGAGGCGGGCAAGGGTAAACGCACATATACCAAAGAGGGGAAGAGGTAGAGGTCGGAGGGTGGATGGTGAAGGGAGTTCTCAGGCTACACAGCCTACACAGTCATAGGTTGATGACCCCGACGTAGCACCTGTATTACCAGGATCAGGTACACGATGCCACTGATGGTGGTTATGACGACCAGCATATTTCGGATGATGGCGATGTTCAGCAGGGCGAGGATGTTCAAGAGGGTGAGGAGGATTGCCTCAACTAGACGAGGATGATCTTGCAGCTGAGGTAACCCAGAGCAGTTACCTGATGCGCCTCCTTTTCTTGGAGGACCTTTAGATTTATCCGTGTTGTCCTCTTATGCTTCGCATGTTGCATTGCCGTTGTGGTATAATAAAAATAATGTAAATGTTATTTTTAATTGTCTTAAATTATTGTTTGCGTAATTTTTTTATATGCGATAATGTATGTAATTGGCGTGCGCCAATATAAATTTAAATTAGGCGTGCGTGCCAATTTAAAATTAAATTGGCGTGCACCAATTTAAATTTAAATTGGCACGTGCGTGCTGATTTAAATTTATATTGACGTGCGCCAATTTAAATTTATATTGGCGTGCTGATATCATATCGAATTCCTTTATATAAGATGAGTGTCACAGAATGCACCTCATTCTTTATGTGATGAACCGTCTTATATGAAGGAATTTGATGTGATAACATATATAGGTGATTCTGCATAATACATGTTGTGTTCTCTTAATCTTTTGACTTTTCAAAGGGGCTTGAAAATTACTACCTAATTTTTGAAAGGAACAATAGAATTTCCGGGTGAATGCTTGAGAGCTACTGTTTAACATTCATTTATGTTGCTTGAGAGTTGTCTATCCGAATGTAATGTAATGATACCACATATTTATGAAGAATGTAATGTAACGTACATGAAATTAAAGCTAAATACAATTGTGTATTTTTTAATTGATTATGTGTACCCGTGACTTTATTTTTTACAAATATTGAATGATAAAAAAGGTTAAATGAAAAAATATTGAATGATTCATAAATAAAAAATGTTGAATGATAAAAAATATGTTTAAAATTATTGAATACAAAAAAATTCTGATGATGTTGTATCAGTTTGATTTTATGCGGAATGAGGTGCATCCACCCCTCATTATCTCCTGAGAAATCTTTTGTTAAAATATCTGTATCTTAGTTCACATTATCTTAGTTCACCATACCATTGTTTCCTTCTCTCTCTCCCAACTCTTTTTAACATATTCTGTCTCTCGAACTGCCACACATCCACCCCTCTATTTATCTCCTAATGATGTTTGCTTTAGTCTATGGATTGTTTTTTATTTATTTTATTTTGTTAAGAGTTCTTTTTTATGGCCCACCTCCACTTTTACCCTTTCTTGGTTTAATTCCTTTCTCAACAATTTTTTAAAACCTTCTAATAAACAAGATAAGTGTGAAAAGTAAAAGTGCAGTGTGTGAATGGAGCATAATTTCAAGTTTTTCAGTTTTGTTAGTTTTAAGTTTTTGCTCCGTTTACACACCGCTATAAACTGATTCACATGTTGAATCAATATATGTTCCGATTTGAATTAGATTGGCTGCAATGGCTAACAACATCCTAAGCTAATAGTACATTTGCTTGCAACTCACGCAAATGTATCAAGAAAATCTACGAATATTTACGCGATGGAGGCGGTGACGGATCCAAGATTTTTAAGTGGGGGCACCTTATGTAAAATTGTCTACGATTTTTTATATTATGAAAATTTTGAATAATTCTATCATTTCAATGTCAGTAAAAATATTTTTCTCTATAAATAATTAAACAATCATTTAACAGGCCATCTCCCACTCTATTTCGCATCCGATTCTTAATAATATTCATATTATCAAGAAAAGATTTAAGATATATGATGATAGGTGTGGACTAAGAAAAATAATTTGTGATTAGTGTAGGCAATGTAGTTAAAATGTCAACTATTGATACATTATTATACTAAAAAAAAATGTTTCCAAAATTTTTGTGTGGGCACAAGCCCACAAATGCAACAACATGCATCCGTCCCTGGATGGAGGTTATGGATGGTGATGAGAAAACGTGATTGATGGAAGGGAAACCAAGGGAAGACGAAAGCTGAAATATGGAGGACTAATTGCACTATTCTTTTTTTTTTTTTAATCAAACAAATACTTTTTATTTTATTTTAAATTAAATCTGAATTTTAGATGTTTTTTGCCACTTGTCTTACATCCATGACTTAAATGGACTAAATGGAGCAAATGTTAAATGGAACTCATAACAAACATTGTGGTTTTTTTTTGCAAGAAACAAACATTGTCGTTATTACTCCATTCCAAATATTCCTCTTTAGGTTCATCATAAGTTTGGCACAAAAAGCAATCAACATTAACACAAATGAAATGAAAACCCTGACATGACAAAATTTGAATTTCATTAGAAAGGGATTCATGGAATCGTTCTCGACGTAGATGATATAATTATCTAAATTGATGTTAAAATAGACGTTGATGCATCAAGTGGAAGAGCATATGTGATGAAGAAGATTGAATATTTTGTTCAACCTAAGAAGAGAAGTAAATCAACATTTTATCTGTCTAGCATAGCATTGTGAATTCTATGGTGAATGTCATATGGTCATGGTTACGGTAATAAAGTAATAATGATTATAAAATATTTTGACATCTCTCTTGACAAGACAAATATTTTGTTCACAAACTGCAGGTGAGTTACATAAAGAGTTTAGTTTGTATTGATACAACTAAATTTCTAATTTTCTTTCTGATGTTGTCTACTTCATGTATAATTGATAAATTAATAATTATATTAATCCAAAAAGTGAAAAAGAATAAACTTAATTTTATGGAATTAATTACTACAAATGGACGATAAATTTAATAACCTTAAATCATTGAAGTTCTTTGTACATTTTTCATATAAAATTGTAAGGGTCTTATTAACCAGTGAAAAAATGTAATCTGCATTGAAAAGAACAATTTTTTAACTTTTAAATTAAAGAATACACAATTTTCAAAAAAAAAAAATTCCTTTATAATTTCTTAACCAATGCCCCGGGTTACCGGTTAACATCTCCCAAATTTTAATGGTAAAAGGTAATATAATTTATTTCTTATTTGTGTCAAATATTGTTGTAGTAATTTAGTCTATCAAACTAAGTTCACAATATTTTTAACTATTTTAATTAATAAAATTATGAATGTATCAATACATGAATAGAGAGCATCATGCCTCTCCAATGTAAAAGCAAGCTAGCAACTTGGTTAGTATTATCACCGTTGAATTCTTTATTGAATACCACATGCAGTTGTGGAAAAAAAATTCTCACATGGCAAAAGAGAATATCTCTTATAATCATTCTTACTCTAAATTGACCTTCACGGAAGCCTTAACCATGTCAAGTCGATAAAATAGTAATCGAACCCATCTTCTTAGGCTCAAAAGATTTTTAGCACTGATGTTGATTCAATGGTTGCATACAACGTCTATTTTAACCGTTGAGATATGACTTAAAATTGAGTGGGGTGGCATAGAAAAGATGGAAAACACATCAGAAAGCCTGCTTCGCTTCCCAAGAGATTTAGAGAAATGGGCCTTGTCAGCCACCGCTTGCGGACGACGGAACGCATCGTCACGTTAATTAAAAGGTCCTTGCGTTGGACTTAGTTGGAAAGGTAGGTGTTCGGCATGTCCCTTGGTTGCGAACTTTTTAGTAGGGCGGGTGGCTTTGGAGATCGGTTGCGTTTTGGGGAGACCAAAAGAGAATATTCAGAAAAATTAAATGTAAGGTTGGTTCCTTTTGGGATTGGATTTTAGAGCTGGGAAAAATTGGAAAAGACTTTATTAGGAAAATTATTGAGTCTTTTGGTCACCGAAATATATTCGAAAAAGGGTAGAAATTAGGTGAAATGGAGAACTCAAACAAAACAAGCTCTCCAACGACACACATAATTTCTACTCTTATAAGAAAATTCTTGTAACTCACTATATCTATTTGTAAAGAACTCGTTGAGTGAAGCGGAGAGATCTCTATCCTCCAAATGTAGGTCAATTTTTAAGCCGACCTAGGTGAACAAATTCTTGGTGTATTGTTCTATATTATTTATCTTAAAGTTCTTTGGGTCGATTATAGTTTTGCTTTACATTTGGTTGCTAAATCTAAATTTTTGTTATTGTTGTTTGTGATTGGTTAGTTATTGATTGTCGTTATTCTTGTTGCACATATCTAAGTTTATTATTGTGATTTTGAGTCCTGAATTCACAACATTAACATCAATTTGGATAATTACCTTATGCTATAACGGAAAGGATTTCATGATTATCTCGCCAATGAAGTTGAGATTTGGCTAGGTTACAACTTTCATTTCGGTTTTGTTAATGTTGATTGCCTTTTGTGCTAATCGTGTGGTGGAAAGAAAGGAAATATTTGGATTTCAACAATAACATTAATGTTTGTTATTTTTGTTCTTATGTTTGCATACTTGATATGTCCCAATATAAAATCATCTGTAAAATTAGCGTATTATAGGAATGTATGTGCGACAGTTAGGGTGATTTTTTAAATTGCACTTTTTTAGAAATATTTGATAAGTACTCATATAACTAAAAGCATTGCAGTAAAATGCTTAGTGTATATGCATAGGTTGAGTTCCTTATGCACTCATTGCAGTACGAGGTTATGGATGCTCTCAAGCAGGGTCGGCTATTAGGGATGCAAACAGTTATGTAGAGTTGGTTTCCAAAATTTTAAGGTCAAGAATTTGGTGTTGGTATTCCTATGATCGGAGTTCAACTTCTAGGATTTTCATTCTTCTTCAATAATTAATTTAGGTTCACACGGTTCACACAATTTGGTTGGTTCAGAACTGCGTGCGTTTCAATGCTTCTAAGGTCTCGGTGCTGGCAGCCAAGGCAAAGATTTTAACGATGATTTCTATGTCTGGTCAGGCTTCACACGATCACTGCCTCCCCTCTACATCAAACACACAAATTTTGGACAGGTTCAACATATCTCCTTCTTACAGACGTTTCAAAGATATTGAAATGGTGCTTTGGAAATCTCCCACTCTTCCTTACATCAAGGTAAATACGGATGGGTCGCTTTGGCATAATAGTGCAGCTTGTGGTGGAATTTTTAGAGACCAAACCAGTGCTTTTTTGGGTGGTTTTTCAGCCTTCCTTGGTAATATTTCGGTGTTGGAGGCGGAAATTATGGGTTTCATTTTAACAATGGAATTGGTAGCTAAATACAATTGGCGTTACGTCTGGATTGAGGGGGACTCAACAAGTGCTCTTTAGATTTTTTCTAAACCCTCGTTAGTTTCTATTAGATGGAGAAATCGTTGGCACAACTGTTTTATTGGCATGCACGTTCTCTCCTCACATGTTTACCGTGAAGGCAACGGTTGTGCAGATAAGCTTGTAGGGTTCGGTCATTCTATCCTATACACGATTTGGTGGGACTCCTTACCCGATTTTGCTCGGGGTGATTTTTCTAGGGACAACCATGTTGGTTTACCTTCTTTTCGCTTTCCGTAATTCTTGTTTTTGGACTTTCTTTTTGTTTAGAGGGTTTTGGTTCGCCTCCCCTCTTGTACATATTTTTTCCTTTTTTCTATATATATTATATGAGCGAGTGGCAGAGGATTGGAGCTCCCTGGAGGTGCCGACCTAGTCGGGATGTCCAGTGTCTCCTTGATGTTTTCCTCACTCTTGATTTAGTAAAAAAAAATGAACTTTTATTTTCTAGCATGATAGAGCCTTGATTTGGGCTTAATTTCTCATAGATTTAAAGTCCATATGTCCTCAATACTCTCTCTTCTTCCATCAATCGAGTCCAACTCTCATCAACCAATTAGATTATATATTTAAAAATAAAAACACAATATAACTTTTTTCTTCTTTTTTTTAGAGCATTTCTTGTCATTTTTTTGGCTCATATTTGTGGTATAAACAATGCTCTAATAACAAACATTATAATTATTCTCTTAAAATATGAAATAAACATTATAAACTTTTTTTTTTCTCTTTCAAAAAAATGTATTTTTTTTATTAGGGGTTTATCTTAACTATGAGAGTTGCACCTCTAATTCAATAGGGGCGGCCTTGCCGTGAAGATAGGATTACTATTATTTTATCAACTCAAGATAAGCTATTGATATGAGTTTTGCGCTTTGCTTTGTTTCACTTCAATCTTATACATATGACTTGGATATATTTGTTTATATGCTCCACACCAATTGCTTTTAGTTAATACCATGATTTTGAAATTGTATCTCTCTTGTTTGCACTATTAGATACTCCTTCCGTTTCTAATTATAAGTAAAATTGTATTTTTTTTCTTCACTCATGTATGTGGTCCATAATATGTACCACATATATCATTAATTGAATGGATCTAAAAAGTCAATTTTGCTTATAATTAGAAACGGAGAGAGTATAAATTTAATCATTTACCTTACTTTTCTAACAGACAGTTGTTGAATATGATGCAAATCAAACAGTTCATAGCTCATTGTTTTGTGTATTATGACAAAACACACAGAATACAATGTCACAAGCAAACTTATTCACTGCTCAACTTAAGAAGGAACTGAACAAAAACCAATCAAGCTAGGAATTTGGACTAGTTTCCCAATTAGCACATGGCTGCTATGATGACTTTTCTGTGATCCGAGAATTCAAACGCAAAAATCAGGTCCTCCATCGATATAACAAATTCCACTTAGAATTTTAGCAACTTACCTTAGATTGAACATTTCTTGCTGGTCCTTGCATAACCTATTCACACATTCTCAATAGACCATGTATGAAGTGATTGACTTCCATGTTCCATCGTTGTCAAAGCCATTATCATCTTGAATCTAACATTTGCATGTAGCCAAAGACGACTTGCTGATTTACATTATCCTCAAGGATAGAGAAAGTGCTTTTCGGCAAGTCATCCTTGGCTGCAGCACCATATCTCATGTTCAAATGCAAGACCTTAGATGAACAAGATCCAACAAATCCATCCAAATCAGTGTCAGATCATGTTTACCTGTAATGAAGAGGTAAACTTTCCATGGTAACACATAGAATGTGTAAGGGGAAAATAATGCATATTCCATTATAATTATACTAATAAGTTTTTTTGGTGGATAAACTATTTGTATGTGATGTATGAGAAGTATATGATTTAGTAGAAAATTCTTTAGTATTGAAACGATAGAGCATTTCACTAATTAGTGTTTAGACTCCTTTTAGGTATTTGATGCAAAAAATAATGCAACTATCAATGTATTATTATTGTTTTCCATAACAATACATACTTCACAGTCCTTTTGATGGGTTATTATTTCCCTATTCAAGGCCCCAATTCTTGTAATTTAGGGATTCACGTTCTCAACAATTAGGAAATCCATGTAGTTATGCAATCAATATGAGACGCCTCAAATCTCAAGTTTTTTTAGTTCTTTTAAATTAGAATTAGGATTAGCGGCGCAACTTGTTGCATGTTTGCCTTCAATCTATATATAAATTACATTTTTATATATAATCCGAATTAAATAAAAAATAATTGGAATTACTAAATTAGATTAAATCTATCTCGTCTGGTCTTAATTTGACGAGCGGTCTCCAACAATCAAACAGTCTCGAGTTAATTACTACATGACTACATCAAGTATGCAATTTAAGGGAATCCATGTCCCTAATTTAGCTCTCAAAAGTATACCACATTTGCTTTAAGGATTTTAAGGTAATATGTTGCAACATTGAAGGCGACTTATAGTAGGAAATGTGCTAAACATGGAAACTGATTCTTTTGCTTATAAAAATTAAATGATGGTAGAAAACATTAACAATAAAATTATAAAAGGATCAACAATGTTATCCATGCATTTACATTCATTTTTTCTCGATTGAAAGTTTTTTACCTAGATCATAAGGGAACAAATTAGATCAAATGCCACTGTCCTTTATTATTAGAAATTTTGGCCATTTGTCTTATTTCAAGCAATATATCTTTGTTAACAGATGTAATCACGTGGACATGTTTACTAAGGCATAATATATTCAGTTGTTCATATATAAAGCTTGGTGTAGAAAAGGAAGAAAAATATCAATTAACTAATAAATTAATTAGCAGTCGTATATAGTCACACTCACCCCTCCAAAAGAAGAAGAGAAATTGATATGTTAAGTGGACTTACTTCTTTGTAAATAACCTTCAATTAGGCAGCATGATTTTGTAGATCAGAAATTATGCTCAGTTTTGCTCTATCTTATGCATTTAAGTTGTTATTTTGCAAATGGTTTTGGTGGAGGATGAAGATAAAAGGAAGCACATTAGCCTTTATAACTCTGGGTTAGAACATTTGAAGGAATTCATTTGAAGGTTGTGCACTTGTGCTTGCTTGTGATTTATGAGGGTATTTTAACACAATGAATGAGCCAAAATAACATTGAATTCATAATATTAGAAAATGACACGCTTGCATTATTCACTTCACTACCTCTTCTAGAATATTAGGTTCATTATGGAAACAAATCTTATCACTTTCATGGAGAAAGGATATTAAGGTGAGGTGGATCAGCTCTTGTCAGTTAGAAAGCAACTCACATCACATGCACATAATGCAAGTTGTGTGTAAGGAGGATCATTATTTTAAGAAAATATCCAAGTTGCTAAGTAATGGTAAGGCGATGGTGAGTTCAGCATATATGCATGCGTATATAAATTATAATGGAGGGACATTATTTTTTTTGAAGTAATATAATGGAGGAGCATGATGAAAAGCTTAAAATGAAAATTAGTAGTTGTCATTTCAATATTATTATTAGTATATGTGTCTAATGTTTCTTAACTTTATAAGAATAGTTTACCAAAATAACTATTAATTTTATTAATTTTCTTTTATTTATCGTTTTTTCTTAAGGGCACTAATATTTACAGCGAAAAATGATTCCAAGAATTTTACGAATCATATCCATCGTTAGATCCTCAGTTTCTTTGAAATACATGTAAGGCTAAAAATAAAAGAGGTAGTTGTGATGCTTTTCCAATACGGTCGTGATTTGGTCGGAATAAAAAATTTCAGGACACCTAATATTATCTTTTTCTTAATTTGTGTGAAATGATCAAATGTGGTGGTCAATGGAGAATGAAAGTATGTATGAATTTTCAAATGGTTAATATCATTATATCTATTTATACAAAAAAAAATATTTGGTTTTCATTAATATACAACCTTTTCATATTTTTAGATACATCTTCGTGAAGGTGAGAAAAACACAAGAAGGGAGGTTTAATTGTGTTTACTTTTTCTTCGTTTTCTTCTACTGAAGTCACTGTTCAGAAGCAGATAGAGTTCAGCTTCTGAAGTGATAATCATAATCTAAATGCAGCGGATAAACAGAGAGAAAGAGAAGAAAGACATAAAGCAATTATACAGGTTCCTTCCACAAACCGGAAGTAGTCATGTCCCCTTTGCACTTCCAAGGAGAGTTCACTAAAAATGTAATATCAAATTACAACTGCTCAATGCTACAACTAGCAAGAGACTTCAAGTTACTCAAGCACAACTGCAAGAGATTTCCTATGCTCCTGAACACAGTAAAGAGACTTCCAATTCTCAAGTACAACTGCAAGAGACTTCCTATGCTCAAGCACACAAGTAAGAGACTTCTATTGCTCAAGCACACAGGCAAGGGACTTCTAATCAAACAGAATTACAAAGAAGTTTGTTTGAGATTTGAACACTTGATATACAATCAGTGGTGTTCACAATACAAATCAGATACAGACTCTTAAGACTCTAGAATTCCTAAGATATGAACTTTGATAAGAAATTCTAAGTGACTTTAGATGCAGAACAATAACAGAGTTTGGCACTTTGTGAATTGTTGTATGAGTCTTGATTTTGTGTGTGTCGGCATATCCAACTAGCAAGTCTTCACTCCTTTATATAGAGGTGTGAAAGATACGTTGGAAATTTTTCAGCACATTAAAAGAATCGTTTGAAGCTTGATCAAAATCACCAATAATCTTTTGTCTGATATGGTTGTTGTCCTATAAAGGATCAATTTCAAATGTATTCCTAGTTTGAAGGAACATTACTGCAGGCATAGCTGTTATTCTTGTCTTGTTGCAGAGACACAAACAGAGTAGTGGAGGAAGTGGTTGTACAGTTCGTACAATTGTCCTTTGTCAACGCTTTTGATAGAACAAGCATTCAATGCTTTCAAATTCTTTCACAAAGGTCGTTGTTACACTCTTCCAGTCTTTTGCAATGCTGGACGAGATTAAATCCATTATCTAGCCTTTGAAGCTTTAAGTCTCTCATCTCCTGATGAACTTCAGCTTCTGGTGATATGGCTTCTGATGAAATGCTTCTGACGAACTTGCTTCTGATGACGTCATCACTTCAGGAGCACTAAACTTCGGGAGCACTTTTCTTCAGATGCTTCAAGTTTTAATCTTGTTGATTCCTTTGCTCTCTTTTTTTCTTTCAGAACCTTATAATATATCAAATTTTTTGTCTATGGTCCTGTACACTTGAACAAATATTAGCATATCCAACTGACAATTTTTAATACCTTGTTATCATCAAAACTCTAAGGGTAATGTATGTTAAACACATTTTGTTCCAACACTTCGTTCTTTTTCTAATTATATTTCTTATTAATATTATCAACATCTTTTGAAATATGAAAAATCAATATTACATATATCAAAAGAGTAATTTAGTAGAAATTATAGATGTTAATTACACTACAAACTTTTTTTAATATGGGTAAAAAGTGTCAAAGGATCTTTAAAATAAGACCAATGGAGTAATTATTTGATGCGCCGGATTTGATGCTAACAGAACAGCTGAATGAGCTGATGTACTTTGAGATTCGTACCTCATTCCTAAGTTTGAATTTTTTTTGGTTACAACAATCCTAACTTTGATAAATATACATTGTCTAAAATAAAATAGAATAAGATGCAATTTATTATTATAGTATTAGGTTATTTTTTTAAAATAATAATAAAACCTGTGTCCTATATAGACTATAGTTGGTTGTGATAAAATAGAGTATCACGATCAGTCCTAAACAAAAGTTTCAGTATAAAACCACAAAATATGCAATGTTGATTCGGTAGTACTAATGGAAAAACAAAAGATGAATGTTTTGATTTTGAAGAAAAGTATTTTTAAGAGAAAACTCATAACTTGTTTGATTTCAAGTGCCTATTACATTACATTTCTCTAAATTTGTGTATTTTAGATGTTTTGTTGGGAAAAACTCACACACCCCAAAATTTACCCATTTTACTATCTTACAAGATGAATGTTCTGATTTTGCAGGAAGAGAAATATTTTTAAAAGAATACTCAAAACTTGTTAGATATTTTGGTTGGGAAAAATTCGCACACATCAGAATTTAACTATATACTCAAGAATTTTTTATGTACCATACTTTAGAGAAAGTAATAGGTAGTTTAATTAGTTTAAGCTAAAGATTAAAGGAGAGGTTATGGATTTAAGTTTTTAATATGAGCAAATATTAATCTAACAACTAATTACTATCATTTGTCATTAAAAAAATATCTCATACAACAAACACTTATGGCCTCTGTTCAGGCAGCCAACTTAGCAAAATATATTTTTCATCTAAACTAATAATATTATTAGAATTGTAATCGTCATAAAATGTGCATTATCATCTTTTAGGGTTTCACGGAGAATGATGTATACTAAAAAAATTTCATATGTTTGCACTCCGTCAAATTAAGCTACCATAAAAATACGAGTCTGAAGGCTTAACAACATATGCATTTTTTGAGAGGCTATATTTAGTCTTCATAAGGACAAATGGATGTGTATGACAATAGAGAATAAGGATTCCATGAAGAAAAATCAAACATGCGAGCTTGTTCTCGTTCATACGGAAAAAAGGTTAGGAAAGAGCTACTCAAAAGAAGGGGATTGACTATGATGAGACTTCTTCACTGATTGTCAAACATACTGTTATCAAGGCGGTGTTATCTTTGGTAGCCAACCAATAAATGCCTTTAGAACAGATGGATGTGAAAGCATCATTTCTTCATAATAATCTAGTTTACAAAATTTACATGGAACATCCATAGGTTTTTAATGATAGACAAGGCAGACTAATTTATAGATTGAGGCGTTCTCTAAATGGTTGATAGCAGTCTATGAGGCAATAGTACAAACATTTTGATTCCTACGTGCTTCAAAATGGCTACAGTAGATGTATTTTTTATAAGCGGCACAAATAGATGTGAATATGATTGTTGTGTTTATTTGGGGAGTAATGATTATAGTTCTTTTATGTATGTTATTGTGTTTACTAACAAGATTTTTTTTTCTTTTTTGGTTACTTGACCATAATCGATACACCTTATAATTCAAGTTTATAAGTTCAATCAAAATTAGGTAAACATCATCAAATTCATTGGTCACAATTTTTAAAATTATGAACCAAAATCATACAATTAGAAATAAGGGACCAGTGAGCCTTTGGTGTCAAGTGATGTATACTATGTATGGCGCAAAGAAAGACCTTCGAATTGAGATGACCTCCCAACCTTATAATTCCCCTCTTTAGAAAGCCTAAAATGCATTTGGGAGAAATTCCAAAATCATATTGTGCGGCAGTTGGGGGATGATAATAAAATAAAGGCTTAAATATTGCACTCGTCCCTGCAAATATGCCTCGTTTAAGTTTTGGTCCCTGTAAAAAAAAAAAAATTGTTTTTGGTCCGTGCAAAATTTTTTGTTTTTTAAAATAGTCCCTGACCTCATTTTTGTGATGATTTGCATACGTGGCACATGATGACTGGACCCATTTTGTAGTTTTTGGTCCTTGCAAAATATTTTGTTTTTTTAAATAGGTCCCTACAAAATTTTTTGTTTCTGAAAATAGGGACTATTTTAAAAAACAAAAAATTTTGTAGGGACCAAAAACAATTTTTTTTTTACAGGGACCAAAACTTAAACGAGACATATTTGCAGGGACAAGTACCATATTTTAGCCTAAAATAAACTTCTGGATAGGACAAATGTACTTCTAGTGGCTCTCCTCTTATCCCAAATGCCATTATTAGCTAATAGACATAACTCTTTGGTTAAAGATGTCTTGACGGTTGAAGGATATTGAGATCTTAATTTTTTCAATAATAATAATCTCAACTCCAACACAACAAGCCAAATAATGGTTATTTTGGCGCCTATTGGTACCGATGAAGCGGACACAATTGGTTGGAAAGGAACCAAAAACGATCATTTCACCATCCAAAGTGCCTATAATTTGCAACACAAAAATGATAATCATGTTAATGGAGATTGGAAACAAATTTGGGTTTGGAAGGCCCCTCATCAGATCCAAACTTTCATGTAGATTGTGACTCATGGTCGTCTTCTAACCAATGTTCGTAGAAGAAAATGGGGAGTGGGAGTTTCGCATACTTTCGCTATGTGTAGAAATGGGGATGAGACTGCTATCCAAACGCTTAGGGATTGCGTCCATGCAACCTGTATCTAGCTCAGCTTAGTTGGGTTTAATCAAATTACTAACTTTTTTCTTCTATTGACTACATGGATTGGATTTTCAAAAACCTGAACGACAACGACTTTGGGGATCATGACGAAGGTTGACAATCTATTTTCATGGTGACATGTTGGCACCTTTGGACTTGTCGGAACAAATCCATTTTTGAAGATGGCTTCCGACGCCTAAATAATCCACTCTTGGTGACCAGGAGGACGATTAAAGAGATTGAGATTTTTAAGCATACTTGTTTGACTGTAAGCGTAGACAAAAGAAGACCATTTACATCAGTTGGAATTTGCATAGGGAATGCATCAAGCTCAACTGTGACGGAGCTTAGAAAGGTTCAATGAACATTGCACAATGTGGAGGTGTTTTTTCAGGACTCAGATAGTCAATTGCTACAAGGGCATACACAAGATTGGAGCTTGTGTCACCTTTCATGCTAAAATGTGGAAAATGTATACATTAATGCAAATGGCAAGAAGAAAAGGATATACAAATCTTATTGTGGAAAGTGAACTTTTTGGTTGATATGGTAATAGGGAGTTGTAAGCTTAATGGAAAGAGTAATGCTTAACATCGCGAAATATTGTTTCACGAGAGGTTCACGAAACATGTGTATCATTACTTTGAGACCAAATAATACCACTTTTTAATCACCTGTTACAATAAAAGGGTCCTACTACTCTCTATCACAATGGGAAAAACAATTGGAAATTATAAAATTGGTTTTAAAGATGAAAAAAATTTGTTTGTCCAAAGCCAGGGTAGGTGGTGGAGTAAAGTTTTGGATGGACAACCACGTGTGTTTGCAAGTGAACAAAATCAAAATGGATACGTCTTGTAGTGTGTCAGACAAACTTTACTTCAATTGGTAATTGATTTGAATATTTGTTGAGAATTAATAGCTACAGAAAAGTGTTTCGTGATTAGTTCGTGAGAAATTCTGTCGGGAGATATAGCAGTGCTCTAATGGAAATACCCCTATTTTGGTTCGTCGTATCCAAGATCTCTCAAAGTTACGGTGACATATTATATTTAAGCACACCTGACGTGAAGAAAAGCAGATACGCTGATCAGCTAACTAGCTTTACTCTTGAATTAAAACTAGAAAAAATAAGTGTCATTGTAACACTTGTTGTTTAGAAGTCTAAATGTAATGTCATAAAACTCATTGAATTAAAACCATTAAAAAAATGTTCTCAATTGGCCGACTTCTTTTTGCAACTTGTTGCAAGATCCTTGGATTAAATTAAAAAACAAATCTACCAAAAAAAACTTATTACAAGATCCAATTTATTGTATGTTCCTTCTTTGTTTCCTATATAAATAACGGGCTTTGTCGCAACGCAATTGGAGATGCTCAAATACCATTCTCGATCATTTCACTCACCCTAAGATCGCCAATTTCAACACTCAATTTCTTCCAATACGGTACGATACGATACAATTTCTTCTTCCTTAATTAATTAGGTTTAATTTCATATTCAATTTGTATTGAATTGATCCGTGTAATCATGATTGAAAATTTGATTAAAATTGATTTGGGTATGTATGTATGTATGTAGAAAGAGAGTAAACAAACAATGTCAGAGGCTAATAATGTTGAAGATGTGAAGAAACAAGAACTTCATGAAGATTCTTCTAACAATCAAGCTTCTGATAAAGATGCAAATAATGAATCAATGCCCTCACTTCAACAAGAGGTATTTAATTTATTTTGCTCCATTATGTTATTACTTGTGAATAATGGTTTTTTGTTTTAATTTAATTTAATTTGAGAATGTTAATTTTGCGTTTTGCGGTTTAAATTGTTACTTATTTTGGTTTTCTTTGTTATCTTGGATTCAAGAAAGATGGATGTTAGTTAATCCACATGGGTTGGTCTGGTAGTGTAGACTTGGGTCTCAGGTCGAATCTTCTCGTTGCCAAGTTATGTGGGGTCTGACTTTAATTGGGCCCTTGCTAGTGGAAAGTGGGATTGATCTCCCATAATAGTCGGTCCTTAGGGTTGGATACCGAGTTTTTTTTAAAAGAAACAAAAAGGAAAGAGGATAAACGTTTTATGTTTGTTTTGACTGAAAAGAACGATGATTGAATTTGAAGGATAAAATCTGAATACTTCATAGTTTGGTATATGTTCTGCTATGTATGTTGATAAGTTCTTTGATGTAATAGGTGTAAGGTTGAAATTTTTTTCTTCCTGTCCAAACCTTATGTAACTAGATGTTAAACTGCATCTATATGAAATATTCAGATTGGAAGTATGTTTTTGTATCAGATCAAGATATTATAATCATTTATCGATGAAAATTTGTTATTTTATGTTTTTGTAAGCTTTGTTGTTACTGAAATCGCTCTTAAAAATTGGGGAGATGCTATACCTCGCCTCTAAAACGAAAATAAATTAAGTGTAGCAGAGATGAGGGTGTTGTGTTGATGTGTAGTAACACTGATTATAAATGACAACAATGGAAATATAGTTGGGGTAGCACCTATAGTAGAAAATATAGAAACTAAGCTTAGGTGGTTTGGGCATTGTAGAGAGAAGATCTGTAGTCTGCAATAAGGAGAGTAGATCAAAAGGAGGGTAATCAAATCACTAGAGGCAGAGGAACACCGAGAAAGCTATAAGAGAAACTATTAAGAAAGATCTAGACTCTAGAGATTAATGAGTTGGATAGAAATATGGTATTTGTTGTAAATATATTTGTTACATCTACAAAAAACAAACAGATTGTAAATAGGTTTTTGTATTAGCTTAAGATATCACTATTTCATTTATTATTATTGGTGAAAATTTTGTTTTTTTAAATGTTTTTGTTAGCTCAGATGTTACTGAAATCACTTCTTAAGCATTGGGGAGAAATTATAAAGGGGTTATTCTTACCAGATTTATAGTTAGTCTTGGATTAAATCTCACAATTTGTTATTAGGTTGTGATATATCATTTGCTGTAAATCTATTTCTGCAGGAAGACGCTGTCAGGAAAAAGTATGGAGGGAAATTACCAAAGAAGGCTCCACTGATATCCAAGGTTACTTCTTTATCTTTTGCTACATCTTTCAAAGTTCCGTTTCTTGCATGGCTCTATCATTTGTCCATGTATTTTTGTGTGAAAATTTCTTTTGAAACTGACTTTTGTTCATGAAAATTTCACTTTTTGGCAGGATCATGAACGTGCTTATTTTGATTCTGCTGACTGGGCTTTGGGAAAGGTATTTTCTGGTACTAGAAGCTTCTGTTTATCATTATGCTATTACAATTTCCAATTTAACCTTCAATATGTTTTATTTGGATGCCTGATATCTTTTATCTATGTATGATTTGATTATTCATATAGCAAGGAGCACAAAAGCCTAAAGGGCCACTTGAAGCACTCCGTCCAAAGTTGCAGGTTATATTCTTAGTTGACTTTTTCGTGCCTGTGTTCATATAAATGCTTAGTGTGTTTGGCTTGCTACTGAATCGAAGACCCCCAAGCTTATGCTTGAACAACAAAACTTTATATGCACAATTTCTGCCTTCAAAGTTGTTCAAACTCAGTTCGAAATGGAAACAAGAGTAAGGTTGTTTTTTCAAACGATATTTTCAAAATAAAGTTGGTTTAAACTTGATTTAGCAAACTTCAATCCGAGCATAGATTAAGTTGTTTATTTTATGCATGGGTGTTGGCGCAGTTAGCACACCGTGTATTAATATTCTTTTTGGAAAAGTTTTGACCCCTCAAGTAGACCCACATCGAATCTCAGAACAGTTATGAAGACTATATTTTGTTGTTTGGAATACATCTCTGCAATGATAAAGATGTGCTATGCAGTCTATGCAATTAACTTCAACAGAAGTTACTAGTTAGTAGCCATTGTTGAAGTTCCTTTCATCATGTTTACAATATAAGATTTTAACAAAACATGTGATCTGATCAGGGAATGTGATTCATGAGTCCATTACATGACTTCATAAATGATATATTGCAGTTAACATTTTCCTATGCCTATCTTCGTAATTTGGAAAAATAATTGCTGATATTGCTTTTTATGCTTTCTGTACCCTATCTTGGGGTTCTGCCTACATTGGTAATCAGCCAACACATCAGCAGACCCGATCAAGGCGCTCCGCTTATGCTCCAGCAGATGGTTCTGAAGGTATCATCAAATGACTGGTCCATTTCTTGTGTTCCATAAAGTTCAGGTCTATGTTAAAACTCAACCATTATGTGGTTACTTCTTTGGCAGTTGATGGTGATAATGCGGAATTAGAGGATCCGAGTGCTAGTGAAGATGTTAGCGGCGATAAAAGCGATGCTGCTCAAGACCAAAAGCAGCCATAAGTAGCTATGGATTTGAGCTATAAATTGCATTTTGATACTGGTGCTTTCTTCTCCGAATTTACAAGGAAATGATGATCATATTAGAGTTGATTGTGCTAATAACTAGAAGTGGGAGTTTTGAAGCATTGTAACCATGAATTTCATGATGTGCCAGGATTGCACAGTGAGAGGTCTTGAACTACTGTGCCAGTTGTAAAATTTGATATTTCTTACAAAATATAATCATCTATAATAAGTTTGGATACTTAACAGTAATATATTTACAATCGATCGGTACATGTTTGAGTAGTAAGTTAGCAGATTTAAATTTTAAAATCAATAGTAAATTACAAATTATTACCCGATGCTTTGTGTCATATGAATCACAAAAATGAGTCGCTTTCTATAATCCGATTTGTTTTAGCGTACGTTTGGATGTATGTTGCGATCTGGTTTCTGACGTTCCTATGTGTTATTAGTTATTACGTGAATTTTCTGAAGCTGGGAATTCAAGCTTCTGTGTAAACATATGTTTGGTGCTGTTTTTTGTTTTTATTTATTTCATGAAAGCTTGCTTTTTTGTTGCTTAACCAACGCATCTGAGACACCATTTAACATTCTCATGTTTTTAGGTCTTCTAATTCAAAAAGTTTAGTTGACAAATACATGCATGCATCTAACAATATTTTTAAGATTTAAAAACTAAAGTTAATGCAGCCAGGAACTTGTGTTTGTTAGGATGTTCTGCGTTGACATGGACAGCTTCAGCTTCATTTTTATTCCACAACCTTATCGTGTAAGTAATAGTTTCAAACACATTTTCCATGTCACTTTATTTTTTTTATTACCTTACCGTGGAAGTAATAGGGGACTAAAACTACAATGAAACCATTTATTTATGAGTAAATTACACTAAATTACACTCCCATTTCCTCAAAGATGTTTGAATTACACTCCCATCCCTTCTTATGTTAAAATATACATTCTCCTCCCCTCTTATTTAAAACAACATATTAGAAAATATTTCACTCTCCTCCCCTAAGAGAAGCTTGAATTACATTCATCTCCCCTCTTATGTTAAAACCTACACTTTACTCCCTCAATATTTGTTTTTTATTTCTAATAATCTAGCAAAAAAATTAACAATCTAAAACACTTAAAAAAAAAAATAGTATTACTAGTCTATTTTAATATAATCAAAATTTGAATAAATTCACAGTTGCATTAACATATAATTTTAAACCTTATTATAAAATATGAAACAACCCAAAATAAAATTAAAATATGTTAAAAATTACTAAAGACAATAAAGTATGGTTATTTAAAAGTTAATTTTAAAGTTATAAAATTAATAGGAAAGTATTTAAATTTAATTATCATTGA